>Ga0126307_10000587_pt1 | contig 23314 bp, 16 predicted proteins | sample Plot28_FD_89955 | JGI IMG/M metagenome (GOLD analysis project Ga0126307, IMG submission 89955) | Serpentine soil microbial communities from UC McLaughlin Reserve, CA, USA - Plot28 | ecosystem: Environmental > Terrestrial > Soil > Grasslands | place: USA: UC McLaughlin Reserve, Lake County... | reverse complement strand
AGCCGCCTCCTACAGCACTACCACCACCGCCACAACAACAGCAGATAGGGCAACAACCGCCACAAGCTACTCAAACCAGCCCACCACTCTCAACACAGCAAAATATGACACAATTGAATCAATCAACACCACAACAAATAGCACCATTAAATCAACTGGTAGACTCTGAGGATTTTGTTGCTAGCGGTACTATCAATTCTACTCTCTATACAACTAATGGCAACTGGGAAGCTATTGGCATATGGACGCTTTCAGTGTCTGAAGGTGAGGTAACATCCTTTGATACTGACATGGCATGGAATAACGGAACATCAGCTCATACACATGAGTTTCAGAATTTCGAGATGGATGAAGATAGCGACGATATAAGTATTGATTCAGGAGGTGGCATAACAATAGAAGGAGATATGGATATTGGAACAAATGGTGTTGTATCATGGCCTAGCGTACCTGCGGAGATTACTATCCAGCAGGCCAAAATTGTAACCATTTCAGTAGACCATGAAGAAACGGACAATCACTTTGGTGGTCAATCTGTACATGGAACTGTTATTTCACTAACACCATGCTCTGCTTCACCGGGACCAAATATGCAATTAACGGGTGCATGTTAGTATGACGAATTTAGAAGTACCGGAGAATTCTCCTTTTTTTAGTGCGAAACGAGAAGTGTTGTTGCAGCACATATATGTGCTCTGTATGTTGCTCTTTACCTAGTTAGCCCCAACATATGTTGCTAGGGGAGGAGGGACAGACCGACCTTCAAGAAGCTCAAACCAGCACTACCAAGTGTATGCAAATTTATTTCTTACTCCAAGTTAAAGAAAGAACAGAGCTAATCGGCTCTAGAGCTAGATTCCTGAAACCAGAATTCAAAGTTGAGATTGCTGAAGGTTGTGAGGTTGATGAAGTATAATGAATGAATACTACGAGGTTTTGCCGCAATTTTTGCGACACTTATCCTCATAATTGTTTGTCAAAAATTCCAACTGACCAGCTCGCGGCGCTTGAGACTCTTCTAATTCTTATTATTATCTCATTCCTTACTCTTCAGAGGAGGAGGAACTTATTTTTAACAGTGAATTATAGCAGATTCATCGTAACCACTTATTGTTAGAATTGCTTTTAGAGCAGTCTTTAGGTGTTCCTTTTACTTATTGTAACCAATTTCTGCGGAGTCTTCCGTAAAATAATGGTCACTCCTCTTTTTTCTGATCTTTCAAGTAAAACGATATAAATGGCATAGGAGGACAAAGAAGCATGGCAAAGATTTGGAGTCAATATAGACGATCGCCAGCTCGTCTAGCCCTGTATTCCAATAGTCCTCAATAGCCTCTTATAATAAATATTGAAATAATTTCTCGTTGCATGCGAAAAAGGATACTGGTATATCTACACGAAATAAGGACAATTTTATCACTACAATTCAGATACTGGACTCGACCAGAAATAGGCTAAAGAGAGATTGCAGAAAGGATCAGACATACGACAATAAGATAAACCAATTACTTGATTTAGAATTGAACAGATAATGTAATTCAAAACAAAACAACTGGTTTCGGGTTCGAGTCCCTCAGGGCTCTCACTTCATATCAATAACTGTCCATTGTGGTAAGACTATAATTGTTATTATCATATACGTCTAGGATTAAAATGGCAATTGTGTACTAAATACTACCTTGTCCATAAGATTCTTGGCCATTTCAGGCAAGATGGAGACATTCACATTATTAGCAGTGGGAGTGATAATAATCTGGTTGAAGATCTGTTCTTTGTCTGGCCACCAATTTAGAAGCTGATTTTCGTTATCCCATTCAAACTTGTTACTTGTGGCCCATATCTTAAAGTTGGGACTATAATGTAGTTTATGTGGAACATATATGATTGTTGGTGCTTCTACGACGTGGCCTTTTAGAATAATAACACAATATTTTGTTTTTAAATCAAAAGATAAGAGGATTGGCTCAGCTGAACTAAAGCTTGGATAAGGACGAGCGGCTATATCGATATGGCGCATTATTCTATTTGGTCCAAGCAATGAAAAATTTTCCATATTCCAATTGTCATTATAATCTTGTGTATTGTACAAATCATAATTCCAGTAAGTTGCATTAATCAGATATTTTTCCACCTGAATAAATTGTAAGTCCATATAAGCTCGTATCTGCTTTCCTTGGTAAGTGTCTGTTCGCTCTAAATCTGTATAAAAATACTCCCAGTCTTGGCTTCCGCCAAATTCAGTTAAAAATGGGACAAGTCCTCGTGAAGTGGCAGCTTCACGAAGCTGATAAAATATTTTTGGCCATTCCTTTTGCTTATTGTGCATATTATCTGCAAGGTTAAAAAATGAATAAGAGATAGTCCAAGGATCGTAATAATGAAAAGAAAATACTCCTCGTGAGTTATATTGTTCTAAGAGCATTGGATCGGTGGCTAACCAAGTGTGAATCTGTTTTGAGTCTCGTATAAACTGAAATTCAATTTCCATGCCATTATTCTCTGTAGCAGGATAGACGGTCCAATCCAATCTAGGTTCAAAAAATACAAATGCCTTATCATCGAATCTGTTGATTTCCTTCGATACGTTAGAATAATATTCCATTAGGATAGATTCTTCAAAAAATTGCTTGCCTAAGCCAACCGGATGAGGTTCATTAAATGGAGAAAAGCCCAATATTGCAGGGTGTCCATTTTCACCATTTAAGGACTTAAAATACCTTACTGTCTGACCAATCGTTTTCTCTAAATGAGTACGTACGGGAAATTTATCCAAATGTTCATCGATATTTTTGAGCTTATTTTTCCAAAATGATAGTAATGTATTCCTCACTAAGTAATTGAGATAGTATGCTACTCCCCAGTCCCTATGTATAAGGGCAGAAATGGGAAGGGGAGCAGGTTTCTTATGAAACTCATCTATTGCCAATGCCCAATCTGGAAAGCCATCACCGCCATAGACTTCATGTGCTATGTCTTGATGAAAATCAATGATGACAAATAATCCATAATAATAAAGTACGTCTATGATTTCTTTAACAAGATTAAGGTACTTCTCTCCTTCTGGCAGAAGCTGGTCAAGATTGGGGTTAGGCGTTGGCTCTATAGCTTTCCACATGATTAGCAATCGAACGACATTAAAGCCTAAGTCCTTCAGCTGTTTGATTTGCGGTTTAACCACTTCTATCTCATCCCTCAATTCTTGTAACGAGATGTCTTTAATTTGAAGGGGGGCTATTGGAAGATAAGGGGGTAATTTGCTTCGCGATGCAAAGTTCACTCCTCTAAAGAGGACAAATCGACCTTGCGAATCGCGAAACCAGATACCATCTTTGACTAGATCTCGAGCAGTAATACTTCCAACGACAGATGTGACCATCGCCTTATTGGATAACTTTAATCAATATAACCTTCACTCGACGCTAACTTACTGATACATACAATTTTATACCTAATTGTTCTTAATTGTTAATAATTTCATTCCGTGACGATTATTCCATTCAACCTCTTATATGCAGGCATCAAACCTCGCGGCCCATGAAAATCACCTTGAGTCTCTTTTTGAAGTTTTTTCTGCCAGAACCCTGTGGACCCACCTAAAATAAAAATTGTCCAAATACCGGCAGTGCAAGAAGGTACACACTCGATGCAATGCCTACGATGGATGAGGTGCATGAAATATTAGGCACTGAAGATTTAGAGGTAGAGTGCTGACGCTTATTTTACCTGTAGCGCTATGAGAGATGATTCCTATCTGACACGTCTGTGACTATTCGCATATGAAAAAAGAAGGATATCTTCGGGCCAGTAGATTGCATGTCTATTTGGACGATTCCGAAAGCTACGTAGTAATTGTCACGCCAGAAGGATGTTTTGCTCTTAGTAAGTAACTAAAATTCAGACGACAACATTGGAAGGAATTTTTCTTTCTCTTCTACTCTTCTTTGAGTCATTTGATCATGTCGCTAGTTTATACGAATGCTTGAGAGACTACGTAAGCGACACCAACAGCATTCACTGTGGCCGAGGTTCTAGCGACGTCAAGACAAAGGTGATGGTTGTGCAAACTCCGAGGATGTATTACATCAGGGTAACATAATTAGTATAGGAATGACCACGACCAGGCACCATTATGTTCAGGCCTTAGGCTCAGGAAATATTTCAAGACTAAAGCCAAGCTTGAGTGCTTAAATTGTATGAAAATACTATGACTATCAGAATCTCAGGTTTGGTTTAAAGCTATTATCTATATCTTCTCTTGATTTTTCACCAAACTCAATTGGACCATCTTTCTGCCAAGCTATGTATTCCCATTTCCACAGCCTATGATTAGTATCATGTTCACTCATGGCATGGTTTGATGTATTTATGAAAATTATTGGATGCCTCAAATTTCCAAAATAGTATCTGATGGTTATACCATACCTATCAATGTGAATTGAGTCATGTTCTAAGCCGTTTTCGGCACTATAGATAAAGGGGAACTCAAACAGCTCTGGATCGTTGTTGTAGTCTTTCAATACTATAAAGAATGTCTCGACGTCGATTTTTCTACCGTAGAACCATATTCTGAACCATTCATAGAGCCGGTTCGCAATCTTATGCTGTCTCAGTTCTTCGTTGTTAAACAGAATTGAAACTTGGATTTTCTGACCGTTATCTAGTTCATGACAATGCACTTCACGGACAAAGTTCTTCCAGGAGTCAATTGCAGGCTGATAGACAACAGGCACAATTTTATTTCCAATTTTATTATCGTCATAAGCGACTACATTGAAGATATCCTTGGCATCTGGAATAATAGACTCATCAAGGGATTTTGTAATGCCTTTGTAAATTCCACAGACTTTGCTACTTTCAATTGTCTTCCCTTCTTCCTTCCATTGCCATATTGAATAGTCGTTATCAAACTTGATGACCCACCGAATCCTCTCTTGACCGTATCTCTTTGGCGGCTTGTTATCAAGGGGTTCTTTATATTCTTCTTCTTTAGGCGGCTGTATTTTGCTTCCCTCAACATCAAATCCAAGCATGTATCGTATTTTTACCTCTTTCTTTCGGTATTCGCTAAAAACTGACTTGAGGCTTCGGATTACAACTCTTATTATTCTGCTAGATGTGTTTCTATCTCTTATCAACCAAGATACTGTACAGTTATCCCAGTCCCAGGTTTGCAACTGATCTGTCCAGTAAAAGACTTTCTGAGTTCCCTTTAGCTCTGCATCGTATATGTTTTCTCTGTGTGAGAACCATATGTCTGATTTAGTTTCCCTGTTTTGATCTGAAACGATCTCTTTCCTTATCCCTCCTATGTTTTCAACATTTTTGATATCGTCCTGATTTTTGCTCATGTCTGCTAAGCTATTCCTTATTTTGAATGTACGCGGCAGTCCTGAGCACGAGCGCTGAAATAGCTAACGATGGATTTACACCAATAGGACCAGAGATGACAGAGCCGTCCATGACAGAGAGCTCATCGTATACCTGATGTCTGGATGTGGATCTATGAGCATGAGATCTACTTCTACATCTTCTCTTGCGAATGGAAGCCAAATTTATTCTATCACCTTTTCTTCCGGCAAGGTATCGAATAAACTTTTTTCATTATTGAGTGAGTAATGAATCCGCTAGAGAGAGTGATTGTATTGCTCCGGTAAGAATAATCCTTACTGAACCTAATTTCATTCAGTCCCGTTAATCCATCGAGTCTAGTTTTTGAAGGTTTTTGTCTCAAATCGCCTAGACCTATGTTTTACCAAAAGTTGTTCTAAAAAGAATCGATTGGCTAAAATGAATTGACAGCAGCTAACGGGGTTCTCCTTGATCAACCTTTTGAATTTTTTTCATTTAACCTCAGCGGCAACATTTGCTGCAATGTCGTCGACCTTTATGCTTTATGCCGTAAGGTGAATCTTAGACAGAACCTCCTTCCTTCAGGACCTTCTTCCACACTCAAGAAGCTTGGACCAAATATCAATGGTATTTGTGTCCAAGGTGAACACCACTTGCCTAACATAAAATCATTCGTAACGATCCTTACCTCATCATGCCAGTTAGTAAAGTCATACATATTCATCTGTTCTGATGTAAGAACAACTTTCGAGATTCCTCTTAGTAGGCCTCCAAAAGTGTATTGCATCTGCAATTTGCCAACATTACCTTTAGTATAGTTGAACTCTTGCGTTACAGGAGTCAAGGAACTATCAGAAACTAATCTTCCATTCCAATGCCCAATCAACTCGCTCTCAGATGGGGCTTTCCCATATTCCTGATATATTGCTTGATGGTCCTCTTCTGTCATAAAGTCAATGTTATAATTTCTTGACATACTAAAGTTAAGTATTTGTATACTAAATGGAGCAACTCCCAAGAAAGCCTTGCCTAGAATAACATCTTTGTCTACTATCTTTAACAAGTCATAGAAAAGGGAGTATTCTGGACTGATATATTTTAGATGTACAACTTGTCCCAGCCCTCTATGGTTATCTTGTATTTGAGGCAAATTGGGCGCAAATACCGAGGGTACCTCATATGGATGTGTAACTCCTTTTATTACTCCGTCTTCTTTGTAAAATCGCTTCCAAAATCCACCGAAATATCGGATAGCATTAAAGTCCTGATCTGTAGGAAAAAATCCTTTCCAATATTTATTGTTATAAATCATTAATGTGTTTTTATCAAATAACCATCTATTTTCTGATAGAGAACCACTATTATTACTACTACCATCATCAGGAGCATTTACCAAAGTTTCAATAGGATATTCATTTCTAGCTTCGCTGAAAAATCTATCTAACTCCTTAACGGTACAGTACATAGGTTGTGTAATAGAACATGCTTCGCTCGTTATCAAGTTGGAGCATATCTCATTAGAAACTAATTAAGCTTTTTCCTAAAGTATTAAGAGGCATTCATCAATGTACATTTATTGATAATCATTTGGCGAATTATAAATATAAACATATCTAAATAAATGCTCGCGTGTTGGTTGCAGTAATGACCCAAGAAGAATTCAAAAATCCTTCTCTCGGGGCAAATCTGAAACAGTGTCTGCATTAGCCTGTCCTGGAATCATTGGGGTTATTCTTTTTATTTGTGCCTCAGTGGCCTGAATTTCCTTATTTAGTTTATCAATTAATGCCTGTTTTTCTGCTAATGCTCGTCGTGCATCCTCAGGTGCCACACTAAGACCAAATTCTAATAATTCCTTAATATTTTGTTTATTTTCTAGAGCCTTATTTGCTGTTGCTGTTGCTATCCGTCCTACATGTATCCCAGTTTCTGCTGCCTCTTTGATTTTTGGATCCTGTGATTTGGCCTTTACATATGCAAGTCCTGATACAATTAAAGGTGCAACTACTCCTACTAATAATGCCACAGAATTAATTAATTCACCTAAGGATTGTGAAGTAATTGTAGTAGTGGTACCGGTATTACTACCTTGTTGCTGAGCCCATATGTGGAATATAGGAAATGATATCAAAACCATAGTTAACATCATTAGTACTGTTGTCAGCCCTGGAATAGAGGAGCGCGATATTTTGAGTGTTCTCATAATGTGTCTTTTAGTTACGGCGTTGGCTTAACTTTTATGGAATTTTTTTCTAAAGAATTCAGGAGAGTTTCTTACAAATTTAATATTTAATAATAATAAGCCAGTTGCAACTAGACAAGGGTTATCATAATTAGTTATAGAGCTACATTAAGCAGTTATGCATAAGAAGGTTAAAGCCCCTCGTTTTATAAGATAAAAGCATAAAAATCGGATTACACAATAGCAAGTCCAAAACTATTTCTGTTGAATAGAGTTGAAAGTGTTTTCAAAGTTGCTTCACGACTTATTCTTCTTAGATGAGTTTGCTGGACTTTATCAACCCATAATCTATGGGGACAATATGGCCTTCCTGGATCTGAAGGGATAGCTATAGAATATTATATGATAATCCCCTTGAGGATTACCGTATACAATACTGTGTATATTGTTGAAGCAGAACCGTGCTGATACCCTTCCATTTGGTGACCACAACTATGATTATGAACCAATATTTGTATATCTAATACCTTCTTTACAATATTCTGTAGGAGTAAGCAATGGTGGCTATAGTAATGTTTGGGGATTAAGCTGGCGGCCTCATAAAAACGAGATAAGGAGGAGAGAACATGCAGCAGAGACTCAACAGTGCATCGATGGACATAGAAGATTTCACTTCACGTGAGCCTTTCAATCATTTAGTGGGCATCAGGGACAAACCACTGAATCATATATAGAGAGGTCTTCACTTCCCGGAGCAATATATTTTGACGAGTTAAGATCACTATTTGGAATGGTATCGTGTTTCAATGCATCGAGTAGTGCAGAAAAAGATCTATTCGATCCTATACTTCCAGTCCCATTGAAAAGTCTGACTGACGATGTGCTTAACAAGTGGTATCCTAAACATAACAACAAGTTTAATGAAGAGCCATTTGGACATGACGTAAGCAATCCTTTTGATTTTCCCTACATTAAAGATCTTAATCCCCGACGTTGTCTACAAAGACAATAAAACATATTAAAACATAAGGAGTCGTTGAATTTGGTTTATGTTGCTAGGTATCAATAGACGCCGACTTTTCAGAACATTTTTCTAAAAATAAACATATTGTTATGTGATGACGCCGGCTTACGAAGGCAAATATCCTTTGTTGCCTTCTGCTAGCTTGTTTTCAGCAATTCTGAAAGCTAGGGCAGCAATTGTTAACGATGGATTCACACCCAAAGAAGATGGAATAATAGATCCATCGACTACATACAAGTCATCATAGACTCCTGAATTTCCTTTGAATAGCCTTCCCATGCTATCAACTACTCCTTCTGCAGCATTCCTGCCCATAGGACATCCTCCAAGAGGATGCAGTACAAACTGTGTTTTGCGAGTTTGATCCCAAAAAGGAATAATCAAGCTTTTTTCGCCATTTTTACCAATCTCTTTAGCATAAAGTTTCATTGTTTCTATTATATCTTCGAATATCTGTTGATTCAGCGGATAGTCATTTTCTAAGTCAAGACGCTTTCGGTTATTATCAAAGACCAAGCGGGCGTCTGAATTATCTCTACCAATTCCTCCAAGCATGAGTATATTAGAAACACGTTCCTCAGCCGATTCTGTTACTTTTGTCAGAAGCCTAATTAAATCTGTTAGCCTTGTGCTTAAATCTAGCAAAGATGAAAGATCTATACCCTCAATCAACTTGAGCAGCTGATTCATAGTTTGTGTATCGTTTATATCAATAAATCTGAAGACTTTTTCTCTAAAATGATCTACAAGGTTCTTTGTTGGTAATAAGCTGTCTCCTTTTTGTGCTGACATTTCATCGAAAATAGTTGCAAGTAGCTCTGCAAACATCTTAGGGATCCCTTCATCTTCTATGGAAAAGGCAAAAGCCTTTGTATTTGGATTGCTGAAGAATCTTGCAATAGAGGTTGTTATAGGTCCTCTGCTAGCATCTACATTCTCTTTTGTGGGGTTTATCACACCAAGCAGATCACCATTGGTAGAGAATTTTTTTCCAAGCATATCGCTTAGTTCAAGTGACCGGGAGTTTTTACATCTCAAAAGAATCTCAGTAGAACCTAATGATCCAGCAGCAAGTATAACTTTTTTAGCTTGTATTGTCTTGGTTATTTTTTTCTTTTCCTCTTCAGATAATTCTCTTCCTGGCATATCTTTAAGATCTATTATGTCTCTATAATCAAGGAATTTCACATAGTATTTGTAATCTTGTTGTCCTTCCGTAGTTTCTCCAATATCGATGACTTCGCAGAGAGGATGTACCTCCAGCCGTGATCCCTCATTCTTAATTTTAGTAAAGATTTGCTTGTTCAAAGTATGTCTTGCACCTGGAATGCAACCCAGTATACATCTTCCTTGTCTCTGACACACATTATTTTCTTTTCCATATTTGTTGTTAATTTTAACAAGTGTTTGCTTTAGTTCTTCTGGTGTCATTTTTTCTATGCTATTATTTAGTTCTAAAGGACCCACTTTTGAGAAGAGCACTCGAGTGTCTGGAATATCAGTTATTGATAATTTTGCATCCAGAGAATCCAGATTCATTAAATTTTCCTTAACTGTAGCCGATTTAGTTGCATTTTGAAATGCACTTGCTCGTGGAAGTAAAAATTTTCCAATGCCTGCGGTAGTAGTAATAGAGTTTACCCCTATGAACCTGCTAGCCATTTCAAAATATTCAGAACTTAGTGGAGGTTTTCCGTCGTTTTGTGTGGGCCAATCTTCGTAAACTGATCGATCGGGCTCCTCTGTAACATTAGTATAAACTAACGAACCGCCACCGACACCACTAGCAGAAATGATATGGACATTTCTCATCGCCTTATAATCGTAAACTCCCTTCAAGTTGTTAATAGGCCGCGAGTTTCCAAAGAGGTTGAGAAGCCCTTTAGTATTATCAGGGTAAGCCCAAGTACCGTACGGCATGTCATTTTTGGTCAGATACCCTCGTAGTGTTGGTTCGCCATCTATAGTTCCGTTATTAGCTGCGTCTGGTGTTGGCATTTCATGGCTTACCCACCATTGACCTCTCTCTAAGATGCAAACTCGTCGCTTGAGACTTTTCTCTTTGTCTTCGCCATCCATTTCATATTTATTTGCTAAAGTCAGTGAAGTAACTGTACCTCCAAAACCAGAACCTATCACCACAGCTTCATATCTCTCAGGTATTTTTCTCTTCTCAAGGACCACAACGACATTTACGACGTTGTTTAGGTTACTGATAACCTCCCCCCTCCATTTAAGACCCTTGCCTTCGGGACTGAAAAATTCTTCTTTTTTGTATCTGCTTTGATTATCTCTGACTGATGTAAATCTGCCTGTGGAATCTGTAATAGCTAAATAAATTTGAGAATTCTTGATAGGTATATCTTGGCTAAGTGGTATCTCGAAATGACCATCAGGGCCAGTTATGACTGCTGGAGGAGCAATTAGAATTAAATCCCCCATAGGCAATCGTCGGAACACATCTACAGGTACGAATTTTAGAGGAATATCGTTTGAATCACGTATGTAACCTTCTATAATGCCCATGCGTTATACCTGACATCGAGTCGTCTGAGCTATAAAAGATTTATGCAAGACACGAAAGAAGGACGAAGAAAATGAACATGTGACGATCATAAAAATTATTTGCTTAAGTATTTCTAAAACCTCAAATTCTTTTACAAGGACAGGCGAGCTAAAATGAAACATCTTCTTTACTCTCAACATTTGATAGTCCACCTAAAGTCTGCATGTTATTTTGTATGCTCTAATACACTTTATTATTACTTATCTATCTATCAATCCAGGAAGATAGTCTTCATTTCTCTCTACAATATCATATGCTATTCTGTATGCTAATGCACTTATTGTTAGAGAGGGATTGACACCCAAAGAGGTCGGAATTATAGACCCATCTGCAACGTATAAGCCATCATATTTCGTGGTGCCATTCTTACCTCTAAATACTCTTCCAAAACTATCCACCACTCCGTTAGAGGCATCATCGCCCATCGAACAACCGCCTATTGGATGGGCTGAAATTTGCCTTCGGGATTGTGTATCCCATAAGGGAATGATTAGACTGTTCTCTCCTTCTTTGCCTATATTATGAGCAAAAAGCTTCATACCATTTATTATTTGATCGAAAATAGGTTGCTCCAAATTGTAGTTACTGTCTAGATCAATTCTACTTCTGTTGTCAAGTGTCAGCTTCGATGTAGTATTGTTATCTCTTCCTATGCCAAATAAAATCAACATATTTGAAACACGTTCTTCTGGCGTTAAGTTCAATTTATTTGAAAAAATGTCAAACAAAGTAGATAAGATACGCGCTAAATTAGATAATACAGATATATTGAAACCATCCATTAATTTGATTAAAATATTTTGTGTTTGAGGATCGCCTATATTTACATTGTTGAGAACAAGTTCATTGAATAATGTAATGAAAGATCTCCGTGGTATAAATGGAGCTGAGGGGACACTTCCTTTTTCCTCTCTCATTTTGTCAAATAAGGTAGCAAATACTTCGGCTAACATTTGCGGAATTCCAACGTCCTCTATTGAAAAAGCAAATCCCACATTATCGTTGTCTTTAAAGCGAGCTATAGATGTTTGTGTCGGACCTCTACTAGCATCAACATTGAATTTTGTAGGATTTATTATTCCAAAGAAGTCTCCATTTGTAGAAAAATTACTTCCTACTTTGCTACTCAAGTCTAGTCTTTTTGATTTTAATAAGAGTTCCGTTGAACCTAGTGTTCCTGCAGCAATTACAACTCTATTGGTTTTTATGACCTTTGTCAGTCTTGCTCTGGTTTGTTCTGTTAAATCCTTTGTAGGTGAGAAATCATCATTATCTATGATATCTTGAAAATCAAGGAATTTTAAAGCATATTTGTAGCCTTGTCCAGGCGGCAACTCTTCTATTTCTAATACCTCACATAAAGGACGTACGTCTATTGGCAAATTTAGTGATTGAATATGCTTAAACATCTGTTTATTTAGAGTATGTCTGGCGCCAGGAATACATCCAAGACCGCATCTTCCTTGACGTTCACAAATATTCGTCTCCATAGTACTAGAATATTTTTTGATGTCTGTTTCATTTGGGCGCCCGTCTAGAGGTTTAAAAACATTGGCAGAGATATCAGTTATTGATAATTTTGCATTTAAATCACTTAGGTTTGAAATCTTGCTTGCACCTATTTGTTTGGCAGCGTTTTGAAACACGTTGGCTTTAGGTAGCGGCTCACCTCCCAAGCCTGACGTAGTTGTAACAGGATTAACCCCAATTAAGTTTTCAGCTAAGGAGTAAAATTTATCTAAAGAAGGACCAACACCGTCATGTTCAGTAGGCCAATTTTCATAGACAATACGATCAGGTTTTTCGGTTATATTGAAATATACTAAAGAGCCCCCGCCTACTCCACTGCCGACAATTACATTAACATTTTTTAATTGTTTTAAGTCAAATAACCCTTGAACTTTATTGATTGCTCTAGAATTACCGATGGCAGCTAACATTCCTCTTATATCATTTGGATATGCCCACGTGCTAAATGGCATATTTTTTTGAACAAGAAATGTCCTCAACGATTTTGGATCAGGAACCTCGTTTCTAACGTTATTTCGATCAGAAACCTCATATGGATCACGAATCTCATGACTTATCCACCATTGCCCCCGTTCCAGTACGCATACTCTCTTATCCTCTTTCTTACTTTTGTGCATTTTCGCAATAGCAAGAGAGACAATTGTTCCCCCAAAACCCGACCCAATAACAACAGAGTCATATTCAGTAGGAATTGATAACCGTTCCTTGTTCACAACAATGTGAATAGTATTCTTCAAATTACTAATAATCTGGCTTCTCCACTTCCACCCATTAGTTCCTTCTACAGAAAAGAATTCTTTTCTTTTATATCTACTATACCTATCTCTCACGGATACAAATCTTTTTGATTCATCTGTAACAACGACGTACACATTTGAGGATGTTTCGTCGACATTTCTCTCAGAGATAATTTCAAAAAATCCATTATTATCCGTAGGTTTAGGAAATTGTGTAAGAGTTAAATCTCCCAGAGGGTTTTGCTGAAATGCTCCAACAGGTATTCCAACTAATGGTTGTCCTACTGAATCCCTGATGTAACCTTCTATTACAACCATTTATTGGATATGTTGATCAGTTATATATAAACAGACAGATACCGTCCTGCTATTCGCATAACGAGATTCTGCTGTTTCCTTTGTTCTTGATGCATGCCAGCAATTTTAGAAACATGTCTCCAAGGTTCGGTAGGTTTATTGTCTCTATTCAAAGTTTATCTTTTTTCCTCTACCAGGATAAGAATGGCATTTGCGATCGGATAGACCCCCCTTAACTGCAAGAGGAGACCACTCATGACTGAAATACAGGATGTCAGCCCAATATTCACCAACACTCAGTCTAAACATTTTTCTGTGAGCGGGCGCATGTTAACGCTTGCTTAAGAATGGCAAAATAACTGATCCAAAAGAGCGTGAAATTCTGCAGTATCTGCCACAGACAAAAAAATGGAATCCCTATTGCATAAGACATTCTGCTATCACATATGACTCAGATTCCCTTCCAGAGTTTGCCTTGAAAAAGAAGGTGCGCTGGTCGATGAATTCAAAGCAGCCAGCAAGCTACATCAAAAGGCACATCGGTAACAACTTAAAGATGCAAATCTTACAAAGAGAAGGAATTGAATTAGATGATGGCTCAGCCAAGCCAAAGCCAGCTATAACGAGTTGTCCGAGGTGCAGTCAAACTAACCCTCGAGAAAATAAGTCCTGCTCAAAGTGCAACTATCCTCTCATACCAGAAGCATATGATGAAGTAAAAGCAAGCGAACGAAAATATTACGAGCTCAGTACAAGCACGGGGGAGCCTTGGAAAGTATCGAACTTGATGATGGTGGTAATAGTGTATCTGTAAAATATATTGCCTATAACGCCAAAGGTCAGTCCACCCTTGTTATCTACGGTAACAAGTAATGACATGCTATGCGTACGATGAAAAGACCTTGAGATTGGCAAGGATGCGTAGTGAAAACTACGAGGACAAAACAATAAGGTCGCCATTACAACTGATTTATCGGCCATTAGGAGGCAGCACTTCTCAAGGTCTTCTTTTTCAAGACTTCTCTTATGATTATGATCTAGTAGGGAATATTCTAAAGATCCATGATCGTACTCCCAAAAGCGGCGTTTCAAACACTCCTGGCGGAATAGATGGACTTGATAGAGTATTTACTTATGATTCAGTTTATCGTCTTCTCTCGGCGACTGGCAGAGAATGCACTTATGGTCTTAATAATGAACTTCCTCCACCCTGGCTCGAGAAATCAAAGTGCGTTGATCCTACGCTAACTCGTGCTTATACGCAGGAATATCGGTGTGATTCAGTTGGAAATATGCAGAGCTTGAAGCATTATTAGTTGAAAACGCTACGTAACAGGGCTTCACACGTAAATTTACTCTTCCTCAGGATGGTGAAAACGCTCAGAAAACAAATCGCCTCAGTACATTAACTGTTAGAGACAAAACAATGTATTCTTATGCATACGATAAAAGCGGCAACTTGATCGAAGAAGGATCTTTACGACACTTTGAGTGGTACCATGGCGATCATGTGAGAGCATTCTATACTAGATCCGGTGATACGGGAGCATCAAATGATTATACTCATTATCTCTATGACTCTACAGGTCAGCGAGTGAAAAAGCTGGTTAGGATTTCAGACGCCTTTATCGTGTTACTGTATATATTGATGGTGTATTTGAGTACCACGGCTAGTCTCTGGTAGTAATATTGTGGAGAAAAATACGTTACATCTTATGGATAACAAGATCAGAATTGCATTGGTGAGTGTTGGTAACGCGTTCCCTGACGACGGTGCGCCAGAAAAGAAGGTAAAATACCAATTAGGCGATCACTTGGGTAGCAGCGACATGGTAGTCGACCAGGATGGAGTTTTTATCAACCATGAGGAATACTATCCATATGGCGAGACTAGCATTGGAAGTTTTGCGAAAAAGCAATACCGATTCACCGGAAAGGAGCGTGATGTGGAGAGCTGGTTGTACTACTACGGGGCACGGTATTACGCACCTTGGATCGGCAGATGGATGAGTTGTGATCCCGATTTATTCGCTGGAAGTTACCTATGAGGCTACTTTGGATAAAAATATCAAATTCAATGCGATAGATTCTCAATTAGTCAAGAGCATGGAACAAAGACAAGTTAATAATCTTTCCTTAAGTGCAGATTTTTATGGTTACGATGGTGATGGGCTGATTGGATATGTAATCGGAAACGTAGCTGCTGAGTTTAGGTAGGGATTTTTATAAGTATTAGAAAGAAATTAGAAGTCTAACCTTTTTTGCTAACTTTTTTTTGTTCCTTATTTAAAATAAACTGAAATTGACTTGGCTGATCTGTAATAGTTTAAGAATACATACGGAAAAGGTTCCGTCGTGATAGTACGTACAAATGACAAGGGAACGATAATAGCCTTAGAAAGAGAAAGAAGGAAGGAGAAGATAGAGTAGTAGCGATCCCTACCGGTGTATCGACAGCAAAAAAATTCGCAAAAGAATTGCTCCCGATTATCATGGGGCTGGAAAGTCTAAAGTATTAGATATTTTGCATGCACAGACGGTCTGATGTTAACATGACTGCTTAATTCTGCTACTTTATTTCTCAAACGATCATTGATGAAATACTGTACTTTTGTAATGCGATAGATGAATAGACCCTATATTCTCCCCTCAGGTAAGTCGAGTATAACTTTCCCTTTGCTTTCTGTGCTAGGTTGATTGATGACACACATGTGCCGCATCTTTCAAACCCATCATGCAGTAATGCCTACTCGATCTGAGAATTTCAACGCTTTACTACTCAGATGCGCTCCTCCGCAATTTTCTTATCGTCTAGTAAGTCGTATGGTTTTTTGAGTTGTCATCTTTACTTAAATCTGACACATGTGGCAGCGAAATTCTCAAATTTTTCGGCGCCGAAAAAGGTTCCCCTCGAACGATAAATCATCTCGTTCAGTTCAACAATAATATTCTTATTAAACACACCGTTCACGTTGAAGTCATTCTAACAAAGTTGTATTTCCTCTTTTCCTTTAATAATATATTTATCTGATTATTAATCATGTTCTTATGCTCCAAAAGTATCTGAGTAATAGCCCAGTCATCATCTTCTATAGCGCCGATAATCATACTCATTCTATCGAGTGTTATCTTTAGCGCAGTTATGGATTTGTCGAATGCTCTTTCAATTCTTCTTATTCTATCTTCTCGATCTTGATATTGAGATGAAATTTCGCAGTTATAATCATTTTGGCTTGCGCGATCTATCAATTCTCGCACCCTTCTTAGAGACAGATGTCTCTGGGCTATGAGGTGTGCCAGCTCTGATTGTTTTGCAGGGTCCTTAATACCATACAGCTCTTCTGCGATACTAGGAAGCACGGTTGAGTCTACAACAGATTGGATAACTTCCGACGGCAAATCTAGGAGTTCGATCCTTTTAGTGACATAGCTTGGACTTTTGCCTATCTTTTTTGCTAGATCAGAAACTCCTCCCCATCCAAATTCAGAAATATAAATTTTGAAAGCCCTTGCCTCATCTATTGGATTTAATGTTTCTCTCTGAATATTTTCAATAAGCGACAGCTCAAATGATCCTTTATCGTCTAGTTCAACTATATTGCAGGTAATCTTTCTCCAAGACAATCTCTTGCAGGCCTGGTATCTTCTATACCCCGCAATAATTTGGTAGTATTGATCCTCTAAGCCTCTTACAACAATAGGTTGTAAAAGTCCTCTTTGTCTAATTGAACCTACTAGTTCATCAAGGTTCATAGCTAAGGAGCGCAGCTGGCTTTTTGGGGCTCTTAATTTGGATATAGGTATATCATCTATTACGCCCAGCAGGGCATTGGACGAGATAGTCTTAGACAATGAAATTGTTTCAAGAACTGGATAATATAATTACTTTTTGGCCGATAATTATTATCACTTGATTGCCTTATCCTCAAAATACAAAATTTGCGTAGTTTTTCCTTAGTTCTCTTCAAAACATCCTCTTCTCTTTTAATATCTCTCCTATCATAATATTTGGAAACTACTAGACAAGAGGAGACACAGCAGGATATATACCGCTCTGATCGCATTCAAATAGAAAGCACAGATATAAATTATAGATATCAAAATGATCGATACTGCCATATCGACAGAAGCTAATACAGTCCATAGTGTGTCTATTTTATTATGCCTGATAAAAAACTTGAAGATGCCAAAAAGATGGTTAGCTGGAGCGCAATCAGAGAAGCTACATACAACCGGATATTGTAGCTTCTTGTTTTGCACTGAAAGTTACGCGGGTAAAAATCAATTGATGTTGAATACTCTAAGAACTCCGACTGCCACAGACTTCTTTTGAAGTGATTCGTATTGATGAAACAACAACTCCAACTACTCTCTATGGAACAGCAGAGAGCTCATCAGAAGGAATACAGTCTAAATCCTTTAGCCGGGAGCTGGCCGATATTACTCAAGCGGCCGTAACTAGGATATCTTTATCTGGGCTTGTGACATGAGGATCCTATTTTCCGTCAATAATGATTGGAGAGGAAATTTATGTCACTGCACTCCCATTAGGTGTAGACAAAACAAATTATGGCAAAGCTATTTACCATAATTGCATTCTCTACATCAAATTTCTTGCTAACCTATGAAGAGTCATATAGAGCCTTTATGACTCAATCATTTCATCATGTTGCAGTTAAACCCTGTAAAAGTTCTATTCAACTCCATAGTTGTAGAATTGGGCTTGAACGTACCGCAATTTTCCTTGTAAGAATCTGTGGAATTGATTATGTTGTTTGAGTCTCTATTGTGAATGTTTCTTCTTTCTCTCTAGAAGCTCTCTGGATGCTATAATATCTCTTATTGCTACTGTTGAATTATATTATCAAATTGAGTGACTGATGCTCAGCCAATGTAGGAGAAAACCCGCCATCAATACGAGTGCCCTTCCGTAATAGCTAGGTGACCAAATATTTTATTAATGATAAGACTATTCTAAATCAACTTATGCAAATGAGAAAAAATGTAAAAAATCTATCATCTACGGATAGAGAAAAGTTTGTAAATGCAATTCTTAAATTAAAAAAGGCTCCAAGTCTTTTACATCCTGATGATTCCACATATGGAAGATACGATGATTATGTCGAAATACACATGCATGCAATGATGGTTATGTCTCCCTCTAATCCTGCAGATGATCCTGATTGGTATCCGGGTTGGGCTCATAATGGACCAGCCTTTCTACCATGGCACCGCATCTATTTACTTCAATTTGAAAAGGATTTACAATCAATATCTAAAGATAATTCAGTTACTGTCCCTTATTGGGACTGGACTGATAACGATTCCTCTCCTTTTTCTGAAAACTTTATGGGAACAAATGGTGAAGAGATGAGCGATAATAGTCCGGGAAAAGTCATAGACGGTCCATTTGCATATGAGGGACCAAATCATTGGACTCTTGTTGTAAAAGATTCAGCTGAGGATCCTAATCACCTTACTAGAGGGTTTGGAAGAAGACCAGATGCAAGAAGATTGCCTACATCAGTTCAAATAGATAGAGTAATGCAAGTACCATTATACGACAGTCCAGTATGGAAGCTAGGGTCACCTGGCTTTAGAACTGGTGTTGAAGTGCCACTACATAATTTAGTTCATAGATGGGTTAACGGCACGATGCTTGCTATGACCTCTCCAAATGATCCCGTTTTTTGGTTACATCATTCCAACATCGATAAATTATGGGGAGATTGGCAAAGATTACATCCTACAATTTGTCCATTCTTGCCTTCAAAGTACGCACCTGAAGGACATAATTTATATGATATGTTAATTTTTTCTGATTCTGCACATGACCATACAGGAATTAAAAGTACTAGGGTTGTAAATACTCTAAACCATTATCTTTTGGATTACAGATATGATTCAGACCCAAAAGAAGAAACTATAGAAATTCTTGAAAAGAAGATCAAGATTAGAGAAAAGGCTGAACGAGCCAAACATACACTATCTGTATTTCCGACTATGGATGAAATTATATGATATAATTATCTGTTTCACTAGAAGACTTCTGTTCATCTAATATTACTATATAGCTACAATGCCCCAGTGTGTGCATATCTTTATTGGAACGGAAGCGTGTACACAAACACAACTTATGATGCTTGGTTAACAATGGCTTTACTACTTGAACAACTTCGGTGAGTAACACATGAGTATCGAGTGTGATGACCGACTAAAATGAAAATAAGATACAACAATTACATTCTTTCATAGTTGAAATTGAATTTGTGAGTTGGGAGGAGAATCTACAAGGTGATGCGACTCAATTGATAAAAGTTTTACGTCCTGCCTCTACTGGAATTCTATTGCTACCTTTTTTGGTATTAAATCAGATGAACCTGAAGCAAACTTAATATCATCACATTTGGAACCTTTGCTGCAAACTTTAAAGAACTTCCTCCTCCGATTCAGTCATAATACTTGATTCTATTTTATGATATTATTGCTTCTACCATTAAGGGGTCGTCTATACCAAGTATCATAGGCTGGAGTAGATCAAAGAGAGATGTACGGAAATTAAACTACTTTCATAAGCAAATCAGTTTGCTAAATGGTGATGGTAAACTAGATGAAAAAGATATTGAATCATTGGACCAACTAAGGGGTAACATCATAGATGCGTATTCAAGGGGCAACTTAAATGAAAAGCATTATGAAAATTTGAAAAATGAAACGTCAGTACATTATGAAAAAATATTCAGAAGGAAAGATTTTACAGACTTGAGAGGCAACGAGCTATATAGAATAAGGGTAAATTCAAAAGTTGTTATAGTTTCTGGAGGCGCAATTGAATCTTCTAACCTACTTCAGAAATCAAATATTGGAGGGTGGATTTTTGATTGAAAGTATATTTTTACCAGTATTTCAAATGGCACTTGCGATCCCTAGTTTTGGAATCGACCATGCTAAAATGATGGAGCGATTTAATAACTACACAATGGCAGGAATAATGATTAGAGATGAACCTGTTGGAATTGTTACAATCTCATATAATGGCAATCCAAAAGTCGTATACAATTTGGCGCCAAAAACAATTGATGATATGGCGCGTGGCATGGCAATACTGGCCAAGATGTGGTTTAGCATAGGTGCAAAAAGCGTCGTTACTTCCCATAGAGATATGCCTGAGTTAAGAACAAAAGCAGATATTCCAATGCTAAAGGATGCAGTAAGAAACAATCCTGATGGTCTAATGATTGGATCGGCTCACCCCCAAGGAGGTAACAAGATGGGGAGCAATAAAGAGGAATGTGTAGTCAATTCTGATTGTAAGGTATACGGTTTTGAAAATCTATACGTATGCGACGCTAGCGTCTTTCCTACCGCTCTTGGAGTCAACCCTCAGCTGACTGTTATGGCGCTAGCAACAATTACTGCAAACAAGATAATTAAGAACTGGCAAAAAATTGAGGACAACGCTAGTAGAAGAATAAACCTGATTGACAAAAAGAATAGAATGACTGAAGAAATATCAGCAGCCGCTTCTGATACTTATTATAGTACTACTACCGGCTCGACTGCTACTACAAATGCAGCTTCTTCTATGCCCACAAATACGCCAATAAAAGCAAAAATAACAAGAGAAGCCGCCACAACTACCGAAGGGTCTCCACTTGGAATAATCTGCCATATCACTCAACCAAGATTCTGTACAGCTAGATCAATTGGAGATCTATTGCAGTTACACCGCATAACTCTGATCTATTTCCAAAACTAGAGAATTCCCTAGAGGAAACAAAAGTGATAGGAAAGAATTGGAAGTTTGATCCAAAGACTCTCAAGATCTACAATTACGTGTACTGGAAAGGGTTCTATGGAAGAGATAATGACGCGCTCACATTAGCATTAAGATATTTTGGAGGATTCTACAAAAGATTCTGGAAAATTGACGACAAGTCAATGAGAGGAGTAACTCATCCATTTGAAGCCCAAATAATTGACGCAAGAAGTATTGCAACTGAAAAAGAAGTACCTGGATATGGAAAAGTAATACACCTAGAATACCAAGATGCTCCTTACTCTTCTGCATACGATCTATTAAAAATGGTAGATGAAAATACAATAATTGGCAAAGCATTTCTTGGTTCATTTGGAAGGGGAGTAGAGCTATTCAACTTTAGTATGTCTCGAATCTATGACGTAGACTTTATGACAGAAGACGATCTCTTAACATTATTTAGAAGTGATGAATTTAGTCATAAACCAAAGGAAGAAGAATTAGCAGGAGTATGGGAAGGCATGCTGGTTTCAGATTCTGCTATAACTCCCCGCTCTCAACTTTTTTACTTCAACTATGAAGATGGAGAGCTAGATATGCGCTACTCATTTGCCAATATCCTGCAACGAAGGTCTGATGTTAGAATAACTGATTCTCTCTTTAGGCCAGATGACCAGACTCCTCTATATGATGAGTTGAGAATAGTTACTCCAAATCTAGCTGTTGGGCGATGGGTGACAGAATGGTCCGACGAAGAATTGTTAAGGCCAGTCATCGAAGACTTCAAAAGATACTGTCCGATTCCTGTATCTGAAGAAGCTGAATCGTTGCTAGATAAAATATCTCGACTCTCTGGTTTGAGAGATCCTAGACTTCCAAAGGAATTAGGATTAAGTTTTCTTGGAGTAGAGAAATATGAAAAAACCGGAAAGACAAGGATTGGATTATCCTATCTGCTGAAAAAGATTGGCTAATATCTCTCTATTTTTTGTTATGTATTATATGGCAGAGTCTGTTTGATCTCATTTTGAGAAATTCTACTTATTATTATTCTGATCTAAAAAGGTTCTTCCTAAGCAAAAACTAATGTCAAAAGGTTCCATGATATATAATATAAGGATATTCTTAGTCATATGTAGAAGACATATGTGCAGCAGCTCTATATCGGCATTAACGTCATCCAAACATCATAACGTATCGAGAAAGAATCATCTTCTCCTTTAGTAATGTAGATGCCACAATAACAGCGAGCTCACATCTTTTTTGCCTTTGCATATCATAAAACAGGAGGTTTTGTAGGGTTGACTGGAGTATTATATATATCACAACTCCGTTACAAGAGAATTGAATTATACCAGTAATAAAAGGATATTTTTAGCAAGATTCTGAGCAGCAAACAAGGGTACGGTTTGGCGCAGATATTTGTTAGGAATGGCATGTTTGAACTAAATAATTTTTATGCACCCATGGCTGCAGGTTCCACTGGAGGTCCGCTTTGAATATATTGCTAATTGCAACAGTGGATGGTAAAATAAATGCGAGATATTGACTCATGTATCATAAGACGTGTCAAGAGAGTTATAGAATATAGTCTCTATGATATAGAGAACGCATCTCTCCAAATAATACATGAGTGGTTCTCGTTCGTAACGTAGAATTATCCACATATTGTTATTGATCTACTTAGGGAGTGGATCACATTCAGCTACCATCTAGAAGCTCTATTCCTTGTGGTCAAACTGTCGTCTGTTCTTCATCATCATTATCATCTATTGTTTGTTCTTCATCATCATTATCATCTATTGTTTGTTCTTCATCATCATTATCATCTATTGTTTGTTCTTCATCATCATTATCATCTATTGTTTGT
>Ga0126307_10000586_pt1 | contig 23364 bp, 25 predicted proteins | sample Plot28_FD_89955 | JGI IMG/M metagenome (GOLD analysis project Ga0126307, IMG submission 89955) | Serpentine soil microbial communities from UC McLaughlin Reserve, CA, USA - Plot28 | ecosystem: Environmental > Terrestrial > Soil > Grasslands | place: USA: UC McLaughlin Reserve, Lake County... | reverse complement strand
CTGCACGAGGATCCGTGGGAGATGAATGTTCACGCCACCCGTCGCGGAAGCCGCCACTACCCTTCCATGCTGGAGGATGTGGAGGCGCACCGGCCGACCGAGATCGAGCACATCACGGGCGCGCTCGTGCGGGAGGCGGAGCGGCTCGGCGTGCCGGTACCACTGCATACTGCGCTCTACCGGCTCGTGAAGGCGCGTGAGGCATCGTGGGAACCCGATTGACCCCCAAGTGCCGTAGGGACTTAAATAGCGTGTTGGCGACTGTGGTTTCGAGAGGAGAGGGATCAATGAGAAGAGCGACTAGGTGGGGTGCTCTCGCAGCGCTCCTCGGGGCAGCTGTGGCGATCGCCGCTCTCGCTGCCACATCCGGCGGAAAAGCCGCCGGGTCCGCGAAGAAGCCAATCGTGATCGGCTGGGCGTACGACCTGAAGGGGCAGATGGCGCCCTTCGACAATCCCGCGCTCGCCGCGGCGAAGATCCGCATCAAGCAGATCAACGCGAAGGGCGGCGTCGGCGGTCGTAAGTTCCAGATCAAGACCTGTGACACCCAGAACAACGATCCCTCCAAGGCGAAGTCCTGCGTGCTCAACCTGCTCGGCGGCGGCGCGAACATCATCTTCGTGACCTGCGACGTCGACTACGCGACGCCGGTCGTCCAGGAGGCGGTCAGGCGAGGCAAGCTCGCGATCGCGCCGTGCATCGGCACGGACCAGATGGGCCCCAAGCGATTCGGCAAGCTGGGGAGGCTCGCGTTCAGCTTCGGCAACGTCGCGCAGGACGAGGGCTCGGCGATGGCCGAATACGCGATCAAGCGCAACTGGAAGACGGCCGGGCTCGCGACGAACACGCGGCTCGTGTACTTCAAGAACGTCGTGCAGGCGTTCGACAAGCGCTTCCGCCAGCTCGGCGGCAAGGTCGTCACGCGGGAGTCGTACGCGACCGGCGCCAACAACGTCAACACGGCGGTCAGCCGGCTGAACTCCCACAAGGCGGCCGTGTACGTGACCTCGACCGCGTTCGGCGAGTTGCCGGCGTTCGTCTCCGGCCTGCGCTCGCTGCGCAACAACACCCCGATCCTCAACTCCTGGGCCGGTGACGGCACCTACTGGGCGCCCTCGAGCCCGAAGGTGACGAACTACTACTTCGTCACGTTCGCGTCGGTGTTCGGGGACGACCCGAGCCAGGACGTCCGCAAGATGATCGCCGCCCTCAAGGCGGCCGGGGCGACCCCGGGCACGGGCGGCTTCCTCGGCGGGGCGGACGCGATCGACGGCGTCTTCATCGCAATCAAGCGGGCTAAAGGCTCGTTGAAGGGCGCCGCGCTGGCGGCCAAGCTCGAGAAGTTCAACCACGTGGCCGTCCTCGGCGGGAAGATCAGCTTTTCGGCGAAGCTGCACACCGTCTTCGGACGGCAGTACCGCGTGATCAAGATCCAGAACAACAAGGCGTCCTATGTGGGCCCGGTGACGGCGAAGGTCGTCCCCAAGCTCCCCTAGACCGGCGCGAGCTTGCCGCCGACGGCGCTCGCGGAAGGAAGCGAGAGGAGGCCCGGAGAGACTCTTCGGGCCTCCTCCGTCTCGCGCTCTTTCGAGGGCGTACAGGCGCTGAAGGACGTTTCACTCGACCTGCACAGGCACGAGGTGGTCGGCCTGATCGGGCCGAATGGCGCGGGCAAGTCCACCCTCGTGAACGTGCTCACCGGCTTCGACTTCCCGGACGAAGGCGTGGTCGAGCTCGAGGGGCGCGAGATCACGGGTTGGAGCTCGCACCGGCGGGCCCGCGCCGGGGTCGCGCGCACCTTCCAGCACAGCCGCTCCTTCAGAGAGCTCTCCGTGCGGGAGAACGTGGAGGTGGCCGCGCTCGGGGCGGGGGCAGGGCCGCGCGAGGCTCGCCGGCGCGCGGACGGGCTGCTCGAGCTGCTCGCGCTCTCCGACCTGGCCGGGGCGCGCGCGGATTCGCTGGCGCAGGGTGACGAGCGGCGGCTGGGCGTGGCGCGCGTGCTCGCGACGGCGCCGGTCTTCGTGCTGCTGGACGAACCGGCGGCCGGATTGCCCGAAGCGGAGGTGCCGGAGTTCGCGGAGGTCGTGCGCTCGGTGCGCGACGATCATGGGGCCGGTGTGCTCCTGATCGACCACAACATGGCGCTCGTGATGGGGGTTTGCGACCGGATCCACGTGCTCGACCAGGGCCGCACCCTCGCCGCCGGGATTCCGGACGAGATCCGCGGCAACCTCGACGTCGCGGCGGCCTACCTCGGCGAGACGGCCGTAACCGGGGCCGATGCCGATGCCGATGCCGATGCCTGAGCCGGTTCTCGAGCTCGAGGGGCTGGAGGTGCGTTACGGCACCGTCGCCGCGGTTCGGGACGTGTCGCTGCGGGTCGAGCGGGCAGAGATCGTCGGCCTGATCGGCCCAAACGGCGCCGGCAAGTCGACCACGCTGCACGCGATCATGGGCGTACTGCCGCCCCACCGCGGAGAGATCCGGCTGCGCGGCGCCCCGGTACGGGGGCGCTCTCCGGAATCGATCGCCCAGAGCGGGGTGGCGCTCGTCCCGGAGGGCCGCCGCATCTTCGGCGACTTCACGGTCGAAGAGAACCTGCGGCTCGGGCTCGCGGCCTACCGCAAGCGCAACGGCTCCGATCCGCTCGCCCGGGCCTTCGACCTCTTTCCGATGCTGAAGGAATTCCGGCGCCGCTCGGCCGGCGCGCTCTCGGGCGGCCAGCAGCAACAGCTCGCAATCGGCAGGGCGCTCGTCGCCGAGCCGGACGTGCTGCTCCTTGACGAGCCCTCACTCGGGCTGGCGCCGCTCGCGGTGGACGACGTGTTCGAAGCGCTTCGATCGATCCGCGAGCGGGGGGTGACGATCCTGCTGGTCGAGCAGCGTGCGCTGCACACTGTCGCTCTCGCCGACCGGACACACGTGCTCGTCGGGGGCCAGCTACGCATGACGCTCGGGCCGGCGGACGCGCGGCACCCGGAGAAAATCGTCGCCGCCTACCTCGCCTCATGATCCTCGCCGCCGTCAACTTCCAGACTCTCTCCGACGCCGTCGGGCTCGGCGCGATCTACGCACTGATGGCCGTCGGGATCGGGCTGGTCTTCGGAGTGCTTCGGCTCGTCAACTTCGCCTACGGCCAACTGGTGATGGCCGGCGCGTACACGCTCGCGTTCACCTCCGGCTGGCCCGTTCCATGGAGCATCGCGGCCTGCTTCGGGGTCGTCGTGGCGCTATCGCTCGCAATGGAGACGGTCGTCTTCCGACCACTGCGGGGCCAGTCGCCTGCGGTGATGCTGGTGACCACCTTCGCGATCGCGTTCCTGCTGCAGGCGATCGCGCTGATCATCGACGTCCGCGACGACACCCTCGGCGAGGTCGCGGCCTCGCTCACCTCGCTCAACGAGCCCATCAGCGTCGGGGGTGTGGACATCCGCAAGATCACCCTCGTCTCGGTGGCCGTGGCCGCATTCGCGCTCCTGGCGCTCGCGCTGCTGCTCACGCGGACGACGATCGGCCTGCACACACGCGCCGCCGCGGCGGATTTCAGGACGGCCCGGCTGCTCGGGGTGCGCGCGAACCGGGTGATCGCCTTCTCCGTGGTGCTCTCGGGACTCCTGGCGGCGGCGGTTGCGGTGATGATGACCGTGCAGTTCCCGCTCGTCTCGCCGGACTTCGCGCTGCGGGACACGATCGTCGTCCTGGTCGGCGTCGTCGTCGGCGGGATCGACCGCCTCTGGACAGCCACGCTGGGGGGGTTCACGATCGGGTTCGTGTCGGGCGTGCTCAACGGGGCGCTCCCCACCGACAAGACCGTCTACCTGCCCTCGGCCGTGTTCGCGCTGGTGATCCTCGTTCTGCTGCTGCGACCGGCGGGCCTCTTCGCGTGGGGGCGGCGCGCGGCCGTCGAACGCGCGTGAGGCGTACGGCCGGCGCGGTGGTCGAATTGCTCGGGCCCTCGTCGCTCGTGATCGCGGTCGGGCTCGTCGCAACCACGGCCTCCCTGGCGAACCAGGTCTACTTCATGAACGCCCTTATCTCGGTCGCGATCGTGGTGGCGATCTACGTCTTCGTCGGCAACTCGGGCGTGCTCTCGTTCGGGCAGATCAGCTTCGTCGCGGTGGGCGCCTTCGCGGCGGGCGTGATGACGGTGCCGCTGGACTCGAAGAAGGGCGTGCTCACGACGCTCTTTCCGTTCCTGCGCGACCACACGATCGGCAACGTGCCCTCGCTCCTGCTCGCGGCCGGGCTCGGCGGCGTCTTCGCCTTCCTCGTGGGCCTCCCGCTGATGCGCCTCTCGGGCCTGGCCGCCGGCATCGCCACCTTCGCCGTGCTCGAGATCACGCACAACATCCTGCGCGAGTGGACGAAGATCGGCCCCGGCGCGACCACCCTGTCGCTCGTGCCCGAGACCACGGGGCCGCTGCAGGCGACGTTGGGCGCCCTCGTCGTGATCGCGGTGGCGTTCGCATACCAGCGCAGCCGGCTTGGGCGGCAGCTGCGGGCTTCGCGCGAGGATCCGCTTGCCGCCCGCGGCGTGGGCGTCCATGTGCACCGCCAGCGGCTCTGGGCCTTCACGCTTTCGGGGGCGCTGGCCGGCCTCGCTGGCGGGCTGCTCGTCCACCAGCTCGGCTCGATCACGACCGAGCAGGTCTACCTCGAACTGACCTTCCTGACCCTGGCGATGCTCGTGGTCGGCGGGCTGACGAGCCTCTGGGGTGCGGTTGTCGGCGCGCTCGCGATCAGCGGGCTCGACTCCTTCCTGAGCCAGGCCGAGAACGGCGTACACGTGCTCGGCGTGAAGCTCGACCTGCCGGCGGGGACGCGGCTCGTCTTCCTCGCCTCGATCATGGCGCTCGTCCTGATCCTGCGGCCCTCTGGGCTCACCGGCGGCCGCGAACTGCGACTTCCGAGACGCGCGTGAGGGTCTGCATCGTGGGCTGCGGCGCGGTCGGCTCGATCTTCGCCGCGAACCTGGCCCAGCTCGACGACGTCGAGGTGTGGGCGTACGACCTGGCGCAGGAGCATGTCGACGCAATCAACGCAGACGGCCTGCGACTTTCCGGCGCGGGCGAGGTGGTCGGCAGGCTGAGCGTGACGAGCGATCCCGGTGAGCTGCCCGCCTGCGACTTCGGCATCGTCGCGACGAAGGCGATGCACACCGAGCCGGCGATCGCTGCCACGGCGCACGCATTCGCCGACGGCGCCGTCTGCTCGGTGCAGAACGGGATCGGCAACGAGGAGACGCTGGCCGGGCACGTCCCGCGAGTGATCCGCGGCACCACTTTCCCGGCCGGGCGGATCGTCGAGCCGGGACATGTCCAGTGGGATGTCAAAGGAGACACGACGATTGGCCCGTTCGAGCCGAGCCCCGCTCCGTTCGAGGAGGTCGAGCGGCTGGCCGAGGCATGCACGCGCGCGGGGCTCCCGACCGAGGCGGTCGTCGATGCGCGCGGCCCGCAGTGGCGCAAGCTGATCTTCAACGCGGCCACGAACCCGGTCGGGGCACTGACCGGCCTCACCCACGGGCGCGTCTGCGAGGACCCAGCCCTGCGCCGTTTCGTCTCCGGCCTGGTGGACGAGGGCAAGGCGGTCGCCGCCGCGCAGCAGATCGTGCTCGACGCCGATCCCGAGGAGCTGATCGATCACGCGGCGAAGCCGGAGGTCGCGTACGACCACAAGGCCAGCATGCTCCAGGACGTCGAGGCCCGCCGCGAGACGGAGATCGATTACCTGAACGGCGGCATCGCCCGCTTCGGCCGCGAGCACGGCGTGCCGACGCCGTTGAACGAGGCGATACTCGCCCTGGTGAAGGGCCTGGAGAAATCGTGGCGCTGAGACAACGCCTGCGGGGTGGCCGGTGAGCAAGGGCGAGGTCGAGCGGCGCTACGCGAACGTGCGCGCTGCGCTGGAGCGTGACGAGCTCGACGCCGCGCTCGTGTGCGGGAGCGAGTACTCCGGCTTCGAGGGCGCGGTCACCTACCTCTCCGGCTTCCAGATCGTCCACCGCTATGCGTACGTGGTGCTGCCGCGCGACGGCGAGCCGGCGATCGTCTTCCCGAGCGAGGCCCGCTACGTGGGCGAGCACGGCACGAGTTGGATCGAGGAGCAGGTTTTCGCCGACCGGCCGGGCGACTGGCTCGCCGACCGCTTGCGTGGCCAGCGCGTGGGTGTCTACGGCCTCGACTACGTGATGGCGGTTCGGGACCACGAGGCACTCGAGGATCACGCCGAGCTCGTCAACTGGGATGTCGCCTTCGACCACGCTCGCGCGGTCAAGAGCGACGAGGAGCTCGAGTCGGTTCGGGAGAGCGTGCGGATCAACACCGACGGCTTCCAGGCGTTCCTCGAGGCGTACGCGCCGGGCCGCTCTGCCGCCGAGGTGCTCGCGCCCGCGGAGAACCTCTTCGTCGAGCGCGGCTGCGGCCGTCTGACCATGAACATGGTGCTCGTCGGCGCCGAGTTCGCGAACGCCCGGGTCGAGACGATCCTCGGTGAGTTCTGCATCCCGTCCCTGGAAGTCGCCGGCCCGGGCGGCCACTGGGCCGAGGTGTCGCGCGCGATCGGCACGCCGAATGCCGAGGTGGAGCGGATGAACGAGGCCTACGACGAGTACTTCGAGGCTGCGAAGAACGCGCTGCGGCCGGGCGCGACGGCACACGATGCGCACCGGGCGGTCTCGAAGGGGTTCACCGCGCGCGGCTACCGCCTGGGCCACGTGACCGGCCACTCGATCGGGATGACGATGATCGAGTTCCCGAAGATCGGGGAGGGCGTCGAGACCGAGCTGCGCGAGAACATGGTCTTCTCGATGCACCCGCACGCGATTGCCGAGAACGGCCGCGACTGCCTCTACATGCAGGAGACGTGGCTCGTCGGCCCCGACGGCGGGATTCCGCTCTCGGGCCTGCCCTCGAAGATCTTCGACTACGGCACGTAGGGCTCGCTCAACTGGGCGATGATCCTCTGGATCTCGGCCTTCATGTGGCGCGCGATGGCCTCGACCGGCTGCGGCGCCACTGCCACCCCGTGGCTGATCGGATCCACGGATCCGAGGACAAAGATGTTCTCGTCGTTGTAGTCGTTCGCGGGCTCGGTGTAGTTGAAGCTGCCCGCGACCACGATTCGCTCGTCGATCACCATCAGCTTGTGGTGGAGCTTCCTGACTCCGGAGGCCTTCGTGGGCTGGTAGAGACTGATTTGGGGATCCCTCATCGTCTTCGGCGCGGCCCAGCCCTGCGCCGCCTGGCCGCGGTCGAGCACGCCGGTGATCGTCATCCCGCCGCGCGCAAGGGCAAGCATCGTGTCGTCGATGCCGGAGGAGCCGGCGAACGTGAAGATCGCGAAGAAGACTTCGTTCGCGCCCTTCAGCATCTGCTTCATGATCTCCAGCTCCGGGGTGTGAACCGGCGCGAAGAGGATCTTCGCCGGTACGCCCGCGAGATCGAAGACCTTCGGTACGTCACCGTGGATCTCGCGCCCGAAGCGACCGAGCCTGAGCTGCGCGACCTCGAGCTCGTACTGGCCGCAGACGCGGCTGTTGTGGAACACGAAGACGTGATTGAGATTCTTGTGCGTGTCGGTCGTCGTGAAGTTCGCCGAGCCCGAGAGCAGCGCGGGGTTGCCCGGGCTTGCCCCCCTGCCGTTGCGGAAGTCGCGCAGGACGAACTTCTGGTGGAAGATCTTCGGGTTGAAGTCGCCCTTCACCTCGATGTCGGAGCGCAGCAGCGCCGCGAGGATCCTCCGGTTCGCCGCGAGATCGGTTTCGTCCTCGTCCCACTGAACGCGGAGGAGGGCCTTCTCCGGGGTCTCGCCCGCCTTCGGCTTCGGGACTTTCGGCGGCGTTCCGCGCAACGGGCTCCGCAGATAGTCCTGCTCGAGGAAGAGATTGACGCTGATGCCGCGCCAGCGGGCGTCGAGAATCGCCTGAGCGATCGGCTCGGAGTCGAGCTCCTGGACGGCAATGTCGAGGGAGGAACGCGCGCCCCGGATGAAGTCGATGATCACGGCTTCAAGGTCGTCGGCCGCTCCGAGCTCCGGCGGCCCCACATAGGCCTCGATCTTCCCGTTCGCGAAGGCGGCCACGGCGACCCATCCTCCGCCCCTGGGGTACTTACGTCAACCGAGCAGTGCGCGATTCCGGGCGAGTACGTCCAGGACTGCCCGTACGTCCTCGGCGGTGTTGTAGGAGTGGGCCGAGATCCTGAGGTTGTCGTCGCGTGAGGAGGTGACGATTCCCGCGGCGGCGAGCGCGGCGACGAGCGCGTTCACGTCCTTCGAGGCGACGCAGACGAGTGCGCCGCTCCGCTCTCGGGCCCGCGGCGTCACTGCACGCGCCCCAAGCTCCTCGAGCCCTTCGTGCAGGATCCCGTTCAGCTCACGCACGTGCGCCTCTGTCTCGGCGATCCCGATCTCTTGCATCAACTCGATGCCGGCCATGCCTGCGTAGATCGGGGGAATCGGCGGCGTGCCCGCCTCGAAGCGGCGCGCGGTCGGCGCGGGCGAGTAGTCGTGGATGTCCATCTCGAAGATGTCCCGGTCTGCGAACCAGCCGGTCGCCGTCGGCTCGATGCCCTCGACGAGCTCGCGCCGGCAATAGAGGAAGCCGAGCCCCGCGGAGCCGAGTAGGTACTTGAGCACGCCCGCACAGAGGAAGTCGCAGCCGATCGCGCGCACGTCGACCGGGAGCGAGCCGACAGCCTGGTAGGCATCCACCAGCACGAGCGCCCCCCGCTCGTGGGCGAGCCGCGTGATCGCCTCCACGTCGAGCCGGCTCCCGTTGCGGAAGCAGACCTGCGTCACGGCGACGAGCGCCGTCTGCTCGTCGATGGCGGCCTCGAATCGCTCCAGCGGGATCGTCCCGTCGGCCTCTGCCGGCACATGCTCGACGCGCACGCCGCGCTGCTCCTGCGCGTGCCAGATCTGGCCGATCGTCGGGAACTCGAAGTCGCTGACGACGACCTTGTCACGCCTCTCACCGAGGCGCAGCCCGCTCGCGAGCGCGCTCACGCCGGCCGAGACCGAGGTCGTCACGGCGATCTCGTCCTCGCCTGCGTTCACCAGGCGCGCGATGCTCCCCCGTGCCGCCTCCAACTGCTCGACCCAGTACTCCCACGGAGCGCCGTGCTCATCCCAGTCGGCGAGGTAGCGGCCGTAGGCGGCGCGCACCGAGTCGGAGAGCGCACCCTGCGAGCAACTGTTGATGTAGACGCGCCGGTCGAAGACGGGGAAGCGGTGCCGGATCCGGGCGGGGAGAGCGTTGACATCCACGCTAGCCCCATCGCCGAGCGACGTCATACCGTTCGAATCCACGGCGGTGTGTGAGACGGCCGCCCGGGCAAAACCCGCACGGCCTCTATGGTCGGAACCACCTTCGTCGGCGCCTCAGCGGCCAAGGTAGGCCTTCCGCAGATCCTCGTGCTGGAGCAGCGAGGAGGCCGCTCCCGAGAGCACGATCCGCCCCGTCTGCAACACGTAGCCCCGGTCGGCGATTGAGAGCGAGACGTTCGCGTTCTGCTCGACGACGAGGATGGCCACGCCGGACTCGTGCACCTGCTGGATGATCTCGAAGTTGCGCTCGACGAGGATCGGCGCCAGCCCCATCGAGGGCTCGTCCATCAGCAGCAGCTTCGGCTGCGACATCAGCGCACGCCCCATCGCAACCATCTGCTGCTCGCCCCCGGAGAGGGTGCCGGCCAGCTGCTTGCGGCGCTCGTGCAGCAGCGGAAAGAGCGAATAGACGCGGTCGAAGTCATCCTTGCGCCCGCCGCCGTTCAGGTAGGCGCCCATCTCGAGGTTCTCCAGCACGCTCATGGGCGCGAACAGGCGCCGGTTCTCGGGCACGATCGCCATCCCTTTGCCGATCCGGTAGCTCGTGGGGCGCTCCGCGAGGTCTTCGCCGGCGAACTCGACCGTGCCGCGCCGGGGCCTGACGATCCCGATGACCGTCTTCAGGGTCGTCGACTTGCCCGAGGCGTTCCCGCCCAGCAGGCAGACGAGCTCGCCCTCTCCCACCTCGAGCGACACGCCCTGCAGGATGTGGATCTGCCCGTAGTAGGTGTCGACGTTGTCGAGCCGGAGCAGCATCAGACGGGCTCTGCCTGTGCTCGAACGCCCAGGTACGCCTCGATCACGAGGGGGTGCGTGGCCACCTCGTCGAAGGAGCCTTCGGCGATCTTGAGCCCGTGGTCGAGAGCGATTACGCGGTCGGAGATTCCCTCGACGACGTGCATGTCGTGCTCGATCACGAGGATCGAGTAGCCCGCCTGCTCGCGCAGCCTCCCGATCAACTCCGTGATCTCGTGCGTCTCGTTGGGATTCATCCCGGCTGCGGGCTCGTCGAGGAGGAGCAGGCGCGCGTTCGTCGCCATGGCGCGGGCGATCTCAAGCCGGCGTCGGTTGGCATACGAGAGGCTGTAGGCGGGCTGGTCGTGGCGGTAGCCGGCAAGCCGTTGGCCGAAGAACGCGAGCTTCTCCTGGGCGAGCTCACGAATCTGCTTTTCCTCGCGCCGAGCCCGCGGGAGCTGGAGCATCGACTCTACGACAGTCGCCTTCGTGTGCCCGTACGTGGCGGCCATGACGTTCTCGAGCACGGTCATGTTCAGAAACAGGCGCAGGGTCTGAAACGTGCGGGCGATCCCGCGGTTCGTGATCGCGTGCGGGGCAAGGCCGGACACGTCAGCGCCCTCGAAGACGATCTCGCCGTCGTCGGGGCGAAAGATCCCGGTGACGAGGTTGAACACGGTTGTCTTGCCGGCGCCGTTCGGGCCGATCACGCTCACGATCTCGCCCTCGTCGACGTGCAGGCTGAGATGGTCGATGACCTGTAGCCCGCCGAAGGCCTTGGAGACGTTGCGAAGCTCGAGCAAGGGCATGGTCAGGCGATCTCCACGCGAGCCGTTCCGAAGATCCCGGAGGGCCGGACGTTCATGATCACGACGAGCAGCGCTCCCAGCAGGATCAGCCGTGTCGCGCCGGAGACCTGCTCGACGAGCTTGTTCTCCCAGACGAACGAGGCCAGATAGAGCGTCGGGATCAACGCGATCGTGCGCCACCAGCCACGTACGAGCGTCAACACAAGCGCTGCGACGATCAGCCCGAAGTACGCCCAGCCTGCGATCCGCCCGGGATGGCTCGGAAGGAGGACCCAGTGCTCGAGCGCACGGCCGAACGCTCCGCCGCCGTCGATGTGGCCCGCCGTCCCGCGCGACCAGACCGCATCCACGATCACATGGAGGACGAAGCCGAAGACGACAGTCCCGAGGAGAACGATGACCGGCCGGTACCAGGGTCGCATAGCGATCAGCAGCGCGAGGAGAATCACCCCGTAGAAGAGGAATCGCGCGTTGCTCGATGAGCGCAGCAGCTCCGGTGCGCCGTTGACGACGAGCGCGCCCACCACGACTCCTCCGATGCTGCCGAGCCCACCGAGGATCACGATTGCGTAGATCGTGATCAGCAGGCCGACGTCATAGTCGCCGGGGAACGCACCGGACTGCACCGCCCCGAAGATCGTCCCGGTGAACCCCGCTGTTCCGGCGCCGAACATGAAGGCCAGGAGCTTCAGTCGGTTCACCGGCATGCTCATCGCCTCTGCGGCGAGGGGGTCTTCCCGCAGCGCGCGCCAGGCACGGCCCGTCCTGGAGGCATTGACGAAATAGAGCATCGTCATCACGAGGGCGAGCGAGATGAGCGTGTAGAAGTAGTACTGCCTCGTCGAGGTCAGGTGGTAGCTGAAGAGGTTGAGCGAGTCGATCTGATCCAGACCGTTCGAGCCGCCCGTGAGATCGACTCTCCCGACGAACGGATACGAGAAGTCGCTCTGGCCGCCGTTCGCGTTGTTGACGAAGATCACGAACGCCTGCAGGAAGAACAGCGTCACAATCGCGAGGTAGTCGCCGAGCAGCCGCCGCGAAGTCAGCCCGAGCAGGAGGCCGAGCAGGGAGGTCGAGACGACCACGATCGGAATCGCGATCTCCGCCTGAAGATGGTGGCCGGAGTGGCCGCTGGCCATGATCCCGTACAGGTAGGCGCCGAAGCCGAAGAAGGCCACATAACCGAGATCGAGCAGGCCGGCGAAGCCGACGACGACGTTCAGGCCGATCGCCAGCAGGGCGTAGATGATCGTGATCAGGCCGTAGCGGAAGAGATCGCCTTCGTTCGTGATGAAGGGAAAGATCGCGAACGGCCCTAGCAGGAGCGCCAGGCGGCCAGGAGGCGGTACACGCTCCCAGGCTCGCACGACGGCACCGGTGAGCCCCGTGCGCGCCTCGCGGCGCTCCTCCGCCTCGGCGACCCACTGGTCGACGCCGACCTTGGGCCCGTCGGGCGGGCCGAGCTCGCTCATACCTTCTGGATCACCGGCGACCCGAGCAGGCCGCTGGGCCGGATGAGGAACATGGCGATCAGGAGCGCGAACACGTAGAGATTCGCGTACGTCGAGCCGCCGGGGAGATAACCCGTCGCGAAAGCCTCCGTGAGGCCGATCAAGAAGCCGCCCAGCATCGCGCCCGGAATGCTCCCGATCCCACCGACGACGGCTGCGGTGAAGCCCTTCAGGCCGGCGGTGAAGCCCATCAGCGAGAAAATCTGGCCGAAGACGATCCCGAACATGACTCCGCCTGCGGCCGCGAGCGCCGAACCGACGAAGAACGTCGACGAGATGACGCGGTCGACGCTGATCCCCATCATCTCGGCCGCCTCGCGGTCGAACGACGTCGCTCTCATCGCCTTGCCGGTGCGCGTGCGGGAGACGAGCAGCGTCAGGGCGATCATCAGCCCGATCGAGGTCGCGATCGCCAGGATCTGGATATTGGAGATGAAGAAGTTCGCCCCGATGCTGTAGCTCTCGACTCCGATCAGGTCGAAGGTTCCGTAGTCGCGGAACTCCGGGCCCCAGAGCAGGAGCGCGCTGTTCTGCAGGAAGATCGAGACGCCGAGCGCGCTGATCAGCGGTGCGATTCTGGGTGCGTTGCGGAGCGGTCGGTACGCGAAGCGCTCGATCGCGACGCCGAGCGCGCCGCAGCCGAGCATCGCGACCGCGAACATGATCGCGATCGCGACCCAGCCGGTCACCGCGGGGGTGAGCGGGCCACCCAGCCAGTCGAGCACGAAGAACCCGATGAACGCCCCGACCATGTACACGTCCCCGTGGGCGAAGTTCAGGAGCTTCAGGATTCCGTACACCATCGTGTACCCGAGCGCGATCAGCGCGTAGATGCTGCCGAGCGTGAGCCCGCTCACCAGCTCGCCGAAGAAGAGGCTCCAGTCCACGGGAGGGAAGATCGCACAAACGGAGTGCGGCCCACCCGGGTGGGCCGCACTCCTTCAGCTGGATCCGACGACTACGCGACCCGGACGAAGACTCCCTTGACCGAGTGGTAGATGCCGAAGGGACGCTTCACCATGTCCCCGTTCCTGTCGAAGCTGACCGGAAGGCCCAGCAGCGACGTCGTGGTCGAGATCTTCGTCCGCTTGAGCTGTGCACGAACCTCGGCGCGGGAGGCCGTGCCGTTCTTGCAGGCCCGGTCGATCGCGCCCGCGACGACCTGTGCCGCCACGTAGCTCGGTGCTCCGAAGAGCTCGGACTTTCCTCCGTGGAGCTTGCTGAAGGACTTCACCCTCGCATCCGACGGGTTCACCGGGAAGAACGAGTCGTAGACGTGCGACCCGAGGCCCGAGAAGAGCGGATCGAAGAGGCCGTCCGAGCCCATCAGCTTGACGTTCGCCCGGCCGAGGCCCTTCATCTGCTCCCCGAACGCCTTGCCCTTGGGGGGCAGCTGCCAGGGCAGGTATACGACCTGGGTGTTGCGCGGGATCTTGTTGATCAGCGCCGTGAAGCTCGACTCCTGCTGGCTGACCCCGTCACGCCCGACCGTGATGCCCTTGGCCTTGAGCTGTGCCTGCACCTCGTCCGCCAGGCCGGTGCTGTAGGCCTCCTGGTCGTCGATGATGTAGACGCGCTTCACCTTCAGCTCGTTGACGAGGTACGCAACCACGCTCTTGCTCTGCGACGAGTCGGGTGGCACGGTGCGGAAGAAGAAGCCCTTCCGCGCGCCGTCGCGCGTGATCTGCGTGTTCGTGGCCGAACCGGAGACGAAGCCGAGACCCGCACCCTTCAAAGCTCCCGTCACCGCTTTGACCTCGTTCGAGCCCGCTGGCCCGACGACGCCGAGGACGCTGGAGTTCGAGCCGAGCGCTTGGGCGCCCTTGACCGCTTCGGCTGTCCCGTTCGCAGCTCCGAGCTGCGTATCCTCGTTCACGAACTGGAACTTCTTCTTGTGCGTCCTGTTGTAGTTCGAGACGAAGAATCGCGCCCAGTGAACCTGATTGATCCCGATCGAGGCGGCTGGGCCCGTGAACGGCGCCATCAGCCCGATCTTGCGAATCTTGCCGCACTTGATCATTGCGGCCCCCGCGTTCGTCGCCGAGGCTGGTCCGCTCGGCGATTTCGTCGACCCCAGAGCGGCCGTCGCCAGAACGGCCACTCCTGCCGCGACGAGCGCGGCGACTACGAATTTCCTCATGTTTGCCTCCTGTGGGTTGCCCGGTACCTGAGTGAGACTCCGGTTGCAGTCATTCGTTTGCTTCATACGCCCGTGACGCGGGATCGCCGGCGGGATGGAAGACCGCGACGACCTTCATGGGACCCTCGCCGCTGTTCTCGAGCGAATGCTCGCGTAGTGGAGGCAGATGGATGCAGGTGCCTCCGCTGACAGGCTCGTGCTCGCCGTCGATGTGCAGCGTCCCCTCGCCCTCGAGCACGTAGATCACCTCGTCGTAGACGTGGCTGTGGTCGGGCGCGCGGCCGGGGGCGATCACGCCGAAGAACTGGGTCAGGTCGCGGCAGCCGACCTCGTCCGTGACGAGGTAGCGAAACTCGCGATCGCCGCTTGCGGGCAACGAGGGCTGGTCGTCGTAGCGGACGATGCGTCGGCCGGCAGGCGGGGCGCCGTTCTCGTTCGGCGCAGTCGCCGAGACGAGAAGCAGCGTCTCCGGCCCAGGGTTCTCGACCTCGTAGAACTCTCCCGCGGCGACGTAGGCGCCGGTGCCCGGCTCGAGCTCGTGGGCCTCGCCGTCAACGAACAGCGTGCCCCGGCCGGAGACTGCATAGAGGATTTCCTGGATGTCGTCGAGAGGCCGCGGCAGAGAGCGGCCGGGCTCGTAGCGGGTGACGTGGAGCTCCAGGCGTTCGGAGCCGAGGTCGGAGTCGATCGCGACCGCACGCGCGGCCGTGTCGCCCTCGGCCCGAGCCGGCTTCAGCTCGCGCTCGGAAATGGAATGACCCCGCCGCATCGGCCCATTCTCCCACGTCACCGCCTCCGCACCAAGAGCGACCGAAGTACGCTCACCGTGTGGACTCTCGGCAGCTCGGTCGCACCGGCCTCGAGCTCTCCCGGATCGGGCTCGGCTGTGGGAACTTCGGCGGGATCGGCTCGGCGCCCGAGCTCTTCGGGCGGGGCGAGACCGAGAAGGAGGCATTCGCGCTGATGGACGCTGCCTGGGCCGAAGGAATCACCTTCTTCGACACCGCGGCCTCGTACGGCGGCGGCCGCAGCGAACGCTGGGTCGGCAGGTGGCGCAGCGAGAGCGGCGCGCCTGTCCTGCTCAGCTCGAAGGTCTACTGGTCGGTGACCGGAGATCCCGACGACCGGGGTCTCTCGCGCGAGCGGATCCTGCACGAGGCGGAAGGCAGTTTGACGCGGCTAGGGGTGGAGCGGCTCGACCTCTACCTGACGCACGCGCCCGATCCGGAGACGCCGATCGAGGAGACGCTGCGGGGGCTCGAAGAGCTCGTCCGTTTCGGGAAAGTGGGCGCGATCGGAGCGAGCAACCTCGACGCGAAGCAGCTCGAGGAGGCGCTGGAGACGAGCGAACGCCTGGGCCTCGCACGCTTCGACTGGGTCCAGAACGAGTTCAGCCTGCTCGAGCAGGGCGCCGGCGGCGTGCTGCCGGTGTGCGAGCGAGAGGGCCTCGGCTTCACCCCGTTCAGCCCCCTCGGCGGCGGCTGGCTCACGGGCAAGTACAGGCGTGGGGAGAGCTACCCGGCCGGCTCGCGGATGACGCTGCGCCCGGGGCCCTACGAAGAGCTCGCCAGCGAGGAGACGTTCCGCGCGCTCGACGCGTTCGCCGCGGCGGCCGCCGAGCGCGGCGTCGAGCCGGCCGCTCTCGCGATCGCCTGGGTGCTGAGCCACCCGCAGGTGACGGCGGTCGTGATCGGGCCCCGCCGCCCCGAGCACCTCGGGCCGGCCCTCGCGGCGCTCGAGCTCAGGCTCGCGCCCGCAGAGCGCGACGAGCTGGCGGAGCTGTTCGCGTGATCCCGCTCGAGGAGATCCGGCGCGCACGAGACGTTCTCGTCGGGAAGGTCCTGCGCACCCCGCTCGTGCGTTTGAACGGGACGGATCTCTACCTGAAGCTCGAGAACCTCCAGCCGATCGGCTCGTTCAAGCTGCGCGGCGCGCTGAACGCGGTCGCCGGCGCGTCGCCGGAGGAGCTCCGGGCCGGCGTGGTCACGGGCAGCGCCGGCAACATGGGCCAGGGCGTCGCCTGGGCAGCGCGGGAGCTCGGCGTGTCCTGCACGGTCGTCGTGCCGGAGAGCGCTCCCGAGGCGAAGCTGGCGGCGATCGTTCGGCTCGGCGGACGCATCGTGAAGGTCCCGTACGAGCGCTGGTGGCAGGCGCTCGAGGACTCGAGCTACCCCGAGCTCGACGGCCTCTTCGTCCACCCGGTTCAGGACGAGCGAGTGATGGCCGGCAACGGGACGATCGGGCTCGAGCTCCTCGAGGATCTTCCGGAGACGGACGCCGTGCTTGTTCCTTTCGGCGGCGGCGGTCTCAGCACCGGCATCGCGAGCGCCGTCAAGGCACTGCGACCGCAGACTCGCCTCTACGCGGTCGAGCCGGAAACCGGCGCGCCGCTGGCGGCCGCGTTCGGCACTGGCGAGCCGCGGCCGATCGACTTCGTCCCCTCGTTCGTGGACGGCGCGGGCGGCCCGGCGCTCCTGCCCGCGATGTGGCCGCTCGTGCGCAACCTGTTGGACGGCGCCTTCGCGGTCTCTCTCGACCAGACCGCCGAAGCCATCCGGGTGCTAGCCCGCCGCGCGCGCGTGGTGGCGGAAGGGGCGGGCGCGCTCGCACTGGCGGCGGCTCTCAACGAGCGCGTGGAAGGCGATGCCGTCGTCTGCATCGTCTCCGGCGGGAACATCGACGCCGCGAAGCTGGCGGCGATCCTCTCCGGCAATACCCCTTAGCCCGCGGCTACCACTTGGAGCGCCGGCCGCGGCGGCTCGTGTACAGGAGCTTCGCGGGAGCTGATTGCATCCCGCCCTGCTCGAACTGCTCGCGGTGGCCGAGCCGTCGGGCGACTCGGCTCGTTTCGGCCTGCTGCTCGGGCAGGACGAAGGTGATCGCGGTGCCGCTGCGGCCCGCGCGGCCGGTGCGGCCCGTGCGGTGGACGTAGCCCTTGTCTTCCTCCGGCGGGTCGAAGTTGATCACGTGCGTGACGTCGTCGAGGTCGAGGCCGCGGGCGGCCACATCCGTCGCGACCAGCGTCTCGACCCTGCCGTTCTCGAACTGCGAGAGAGCGCGCTCGCGGGCGTTCTGCGACATATCGCCGTGCATCGCCGCTGCGCGCACGCCGTGCCGCTTGAGCTTCTGTACGAGCCGGTCGGCGCCGCGCTTCGTGCGGACGAAGACGAGCGTCGACCCCGAGGAGCGAATGTGCTCGACGAGGGTCTCGACCTTCGTGTCGCGAGTGACCGACACGAACTGGTGCTCGATTTCCCCCGGCTGCTGCGTGGTCGAGAGCTCGCCCTCGATGTGCGACGGGCTCGTAGTGTAGGCGCGGGCCAGCTCGCCGACGTGGCCGTCGAGCGTGGCCGAGAAGAACATCGTCTGGCGGTTCCGCGGGAGCCTCCGGACGAGCTTGTCGACCTGGGGCTGGAAGCCCATGTCGAGCATGCGGTCGGCCTCGTCGAGGACGAACGAGCGCACCTGCGAAAGGTCGACCAGGCGCCGCGAGGAGAGATCCTCCAGCCGGCCCGGGGTGGCAACGAGGATGTGCGCATCCTTGATGCGCTGTGCCTGCGAGCGGATCGGCACGCCGCCGTAGGCAGCCGCGACGCGGAGGCCCTTCGCCTTGGCGAGCGGCTGGAACTCTGCGGTGACCTGAGCGGCCAGCTCGCGCGTCGGCACGAGGACGAGCGCCGAGGGGCGCGGGTCGCCCGGCGCGGTGCGCTCGACGATCGGGAGGGCGAAGGCAAGGGTCTTGCCCGAGCCCGTGGGCGAGCGGACGAGGACATCCAGACCCTGAAGCGCGTCCGGCAGGACAAGCTCCTGGATGCTGAATGGGTGCTCGACCGACCGAGCGGCGAGCGCGGCCACTACGGGCGCGGACACGCCAAGCTCGCGAAAACTCTCGTTCGACATGTAGTTCGACTCCTTTTACGGGTTCGAGACTTGCTGACCTCGAAACACCCGAAGGAGGAACGAGAAGCTCATCTCACCGGCCGGCGGTATTGCCGACCGTGCTCAAACAGTAGCAGTACGCTGCCGCAATGCCGCAAAACAAGCCCGAACCGCTCACCCGCGCCCAGAAGGAGCAGCTCGAGGCCGAGCTGGCGGAGCTGGAGGGGCCGAGACGCGCCGCGATGGTGGAGGCGATCGCCACCGCGCGCAGCTTCGGCGACCTGTCGGAGAACTTCGAGTATCACGCGGCAAAGAACGAGCAAGGCCTGCTCGAGCGGCGGATCACCATCCTGCGCGACCGGCTCGACCGCGCCGTGCTGGTGGACGAAGGCGCCGCGATCGCCGATACCGTCGGCGTCGGCTCGAAGGTCGAGGTCGAGGACGAGCACGGCGCGAAGCTCCTGATCGAGATCTCGAGCGTCGGCGGCGTCTCGCCCGACTCGCCGGTCGGGCGCGCCCTGATGGGCGCCAGAGTCGGCCAGGACGTCGAGATCCAGGCCCCCAGCGGCGCCTGGCGCGCCCGCGTGATCTCGGTTTCCTAGTGCTCGGGTAGAACGAAGAACGCGATCGCCGAGTACTGGCAGGCGACCGCCACGATCACGAGGGCGTGGAAGACCTCGTGATACCCGAACGTCGCGGGGAGCGGATCCGGGCGGCGCAGGGCGTAGACGAGCGCGCCCGCGGTGTACGCGAGTCCGCCGAGGAGTACGAGCATCGAGCCCGCGATCCCGATGCGGTCGAGGATCTGTGGGAAGACCGCGACTGCGACCCACCCGAGACCGATCCCGATCACCGCAGAGAGCCATTTGGGAGCGTCCACCCAGAGGAACTTGAGGGCGATCGCCACGGCAGCCCCGATCCAGACGATCCCGAGCACGACCAACCGCCAGTTTCCCTTGAGAACGAGCAGCCCGACCGGCGTGTAGCTGCCTGCGATCAGCGCGTAGATGCCGGCGTGGTCGATGCGTCGCATCCAACGGCGCCGGGCTTCAGGCCAGTCGACCGTGTGGTAGAGGGCACTCGCGCCGAACATCGTCGCGACACTGGTCCCGAAGGCGATCGCGGCGGCGCGTCCCATAGAGGTATCGACCTCGAGGCCGATCGCCACGCCGAGCGGAACCGTCAGAAAGAAGGCGATTCGGTGAGAGACACCCCGAAAGCGGGGGCGGCTGGGGCTAGCGACCGCCACGGTGGCGCAGGCGAGCTCGGCGTGGAGCGTCCTCGGTCACAAAGACGACGTTCTGAGCCTCGCGACCGGTGTCGGTGACCGAGACGTCGAAGCTGACCACAGCCTCAGCACACCGTCCGACCGGCCGCTTCCCGTCAGCGAAGCCGGTTCCCAGGACGGATAGGCGCTCGCCCTCCTCGGTCTGAATGAAGCCGAGGTCCTTGACCTCGTTGAACCAAATCATCGTTCCTCGCATCGTCTGCCTTTCGCCGGATAACACGGCGAGGCGCGCGCCGCTCGACGGAACACCTCTTCACCGCTCCGTATCCAGGGTAGCATCGGCGGAGAACTCGAGCAGCCCGGCGCCCGGTTCGCTCACCGGATTTTTAAGGTCGTCGGAGGCCGGGTCCGTCTGTTCGCTAGGGGGTTCTCGGCATCGCCTGACGGCGAACCGCCATCCCTAAAAGGCGGGGCTTTGGCTTCGATGAGTCAAGCGCGCCACCAGCCTCGATCGCGCCGTTCATCCCATCCGGACGATGCCGCACCCCGCCCCCTGAGCGATTCTGAGGCCGCAGGCCTGAGAGCGAACGAAAGGGGAGCCATGTTGATGCGACGACGACGGCCGCTGTTGCGCGCGGCAATGGTGGGAGGCGTGGCGTACCACGCCGGCAAGAAGGTCCAGGAGGGACGTGAAGAGGATGCAGAGACCGATGCGCGCCTGGCCCAGCTCGAGGCCCAGCAGGGCGCGGCTGCGCCCGCAGGCGGAATGACCGACGACACGATCGAACAACTCGGCAAGCTCGGGCAGCTGCACGAGCAGGGTGTCTTGACGGACGACGAGTTCGCAGCACAGAAGCAGAAGCTTCTGGGGGGCTCATGAGCACGCCGACTCATAGCGGAGAAGGCCTTACTCTGGGCCCGGTGCAGATGCTCGTCGTCGGCTTCGAGGAAGCCAAGTTCACGGGCGAGATCCGCGAGGAGCTCGCGCGCCTGAAGGAGAACGACGTCATCCGGCTGATCGATCTGTTGCTCGTGAAAAAGAACGTGGACGGGGAGCTCGAGGTCCTCCAGCAGAGCGACCTCGATCAGGAAGAGGCCGAGGAGTTCGGCGCGATCGTCGGTGCCCTCGTGGGCTTCGGCATGGGCGGCGAGGAGGAGGCCGAGCGGGCTGCGATCGCCGGGGCCAACGAGCTCGAGGACGGGCACGTCTTCGACGAGGCGGCGGTCTGGTACCTCGGCGACGCGATTCCGGAGGGCACAGCGGCTGCGGTTGCTCTGATCGAGCACCGCTGGGCCGTTCCCTTGCGCGACAAGATCGCGAAGGCGGGCGGCGTCACGCTCGCGGACGAGTGGATCCACGTCAAGGACCTCCTCGCGGTCGGGCTCCTCGCCTCTGAAAGGGACGCTGCCGGCGTCAAGGCCTGAGATGACCGCCAAGGCCGATTTCAGCCCGGAGGAGTGGGAGCTCGTACGAGAAGGCCCGCCAACCGCGGGAATGGTGGCGCTCACGGCGGAGAGCGGGGGCTCGTTCCGCGAGTCGTGGGCGCTCGCCAAGGCCTACACCGAGGCGCGGAATGAGCACGGGGAGAGCGAGCTGCTCGATGCCCTGGTCGCCGAGAAGCCTGACCTGAAGCGCTACAAGACGACCGAGGAACTGGAGGACAAGGGGCTGCGGCGGCTGACGGAGGCCGTCGCGCTCCTGGAGCAGAAGGCGACGGCCGGCGAGGTGGTGGCCTACAAGAAGTTCGCGCTCGGCGTCGCGGAGCGGGTTGCGGAGGCGCACAAGGAGGGCGATCGTCCGGTCAGCGCAGGCGAGCGAACGGCGATCGAGAAGCTCGGGGCGAGCCTCTACCCATCAGGCTCGGCGTAGACGACCTCGGTGCCGGCGACCAAGTCGGGCAGGCCGCGCCTGCGCCGGTCGAAGAGGACGGGCAGGTAACCCGCGAAGAGCGGGATGATCGAGACCCAGGTCGCGAGAGCACGCACGATCGAACGGCCGACCGAGGGTGGTCCGTTCGACTTGTCGCGCACGCGCATGCGGAGGAGGTGCATTCCCGGGGTGCGGCCCGCGCTGCTCCAGAAGAGCACGAGGTAGCCGCCGGCCACGAGGGTCCAGCCGCCGCCTAGCAGCACGCCGACGAGCCACGACGGCCGCAGCGTGCCTACGAGTGACGAGATCAGCGCGACGAAGCCGGAGAGCACGGTGAAGAGGCCGACGATCAGCAGCAGGTCGGCGCCTAGCGCTGCCGCGCGCGTGGCCACACCCGCAAAGGGCGTCGCCGAAGCGTGACCGCGATCGATTCGGTCGTCGAGTCGTCGCGCCCGCTGCCGAACGTTGGCGGCGATCTCCTCGATGAAGCCCGATGTCTGCTGGGTCACGGCCTCTCTGACTTCGCGGCTGGCGACGATCTCGCGGATCGCGCGCCGCATCTCCTCGCTGTTGACGATGCGGTCCACCAACTCGTTCGTCCGTGGGCTTGCAAGTGCGTTTTCGACCGCTCGGTCGAACGCGCCGCTCTCGGTGAACTCCCTCGCCATCCGCTCCAGCACGCGATGCTCGACCACCGAGTGGACGAGCTCCTCCGGCAGGGATTGCGCGAGCGCGCGGTCGATCAGGCGCGACAGCTCTGGAACGAGGTGCTCGTCGGCCGCCGCCTCGAGCGGGCCGCGCGAAGCGCGCGCCGCGACCCGCGCCGGCAAGAACGCGAGCCGGCCGGCCGCACCGAAGCGCGAGCGCCGACCCTCCGTTCTCACAAGTCCGCCGTCAATTCGGGGATGATGATCCGGCCGGCGGCTTCCATCAGCGCGAGATGGGAAAACGCCTGCGGAAAGTTGCCGAGGAACCGACCCGTCTCGGCGTCGAACTCCTCGGCGTAGAGGCCGAGCGGCGAGGCTACGCGGAGCAGCCGCTCCATCAGGTCGCGTGCCTGCTGCAGCTCACCGACGATCGCCAGCGCGGAGACGAGCCAGAAGGAGCAGATCAGGAAGGTTCCTTCCTTGCCCGCGAGCCCGTCGTCGGTCTCGTCGGTCTTGTAGCGGAGGACGAAGCCGTCCTCGGTCAGCTCCTCGGCGATCGCCGTCACGCTCGCCTTCAGGCGGTCGTCGTCTCCCAGCAGGAAGCCGAAGATCGCGGCGAGCAGCGTCGAGGCGTCGAGCGCGTCCGTTTGGTAGTGCTGCCGCAGGACGCCGCGCTCGTCCACCCCGTGCTCGAGGATGTCCTCCTTGATCTCGTCCGCGACCGCGGTCCACTTCTTCTGTAACGCAGCATCGCCCCGGATCTCGGCCAGCTTTGCCGCCCGGTCGAGCGCCACCCAGCACATCAGCTTGGAGGAGACATAGTGCTGCGGCTTGCCGCGCGCCTCCCAGATGCCCTGGTCGGCGTTTTGCCAGACCTGGGTCGCGCATTCCGCCTGTGTCTCGACGATCGGCCACAAGCGTCGCGGGAGCCGGCCGCTCCGACGCGTGTGCAGCAGGATCGAGTCGAGCGCGGCGCCGAAAACGTCGTTCTGCCGCTGATCGAACGCGGCGTTCCCGATTCGCACCGGGCTGGCCCCGGCGTAGCCGGTGAGGTCGTCCCGCGCGGACTCGGTGAGATCTCGCCGCCCGTCGATGCCGTACATGATCTGCAGCGAGCCGTCCTCGGTCGCCTCCACGTCGGCGATGAACTGCATGAACTCGTCGGCTTCCCAGTCGAGGTTGAGCATGTGCAGCGCTTGCAGCGTGAAGGTCGTGTCG
>Ga0126307_10000585_pt1 | contig 23377 bp, 21 predicted proteins | sample Plot28_FD_89955 | JGI IMG/M metagenome (GOLD analysis project Ga0126307, IMG submission 89955) | Serpentine soil microbial communities from UC McLaughlin Reserve, CA, USA - Plot28 | ecosystem: Environmental > Terrestrial > Soil > Grasslands | place: USA: UC McLaughlin Reserve, Lake County... | reverse complement strand
TCGTCGTCGTCGTCGCCACAAGCGCTGACGAAGAGCGCTAGCGCGAGCACGGCGCCGATCAGCGCCAGCAATCTCCTGCTCTTCACGTGTCCTCCTCCTCGTTGAGTGTCATGTTCGTCCTGCCTATCAGTTGGGAGCGTCGCCGGTCGCACCCGCAGGCGCCGGGGTCGCGACCGAGCCCGGGGGTCCCCGTCTTCGCTTGTCGAATAGCTCGCGGCCGCGTTCCCACAGCCCGACGAGACCGCCGGGCGACAGCAGCACGATCACGAGAAAGACGACTCCCAGGATCGTGTTGAAGCGCTCAGGCCCGAGCACATTGCCGACCGTCGGGGTCCATTCGCGCGAGTAGTTGTCGATCAGCGCGTAGGTCAGCGCTCCGACCCAGGCACCTTCGAGCCTGTAGAGCCCCCCAACGACCGCGATGATGAGAACGTCGATCGTCTGCGCCAAGTTGATCGAACCCGGCGTGATCCGCCGGTTGTACCAGACCGACAGCACCCCGGCCAACGCGGCGACGAACGCCGCCAGGCCGAACGCGAGGATTCTGTGCCGGGTGACGTTGAAGCCGAGCGCGCGCATCCGGGCCGGTTCGTCCCGGAGCCCCTGGAGCGCGAGCCCGAACGCGGTGCGCGACGCGTAGCGGAGTGCGACGAACACGAGGACCGCGACCACCAGGGTCGTGTAGTAGAGCGGGACCGGATCCTGGCCGGGCTCCCCCACCAGCGAGGGCAGGTCGACGTTGTTGACGCCCCCGAAGCCCGACAGCTGCGTGACCTGAGAGAAGAAGTAGAAGACGAGCACCGAGAACGCGAGCGTGATCATCAGGAAGTAGATGCCGACGCTGCGCGCCGCGATCGCGCCGAAGACGAGTCCCACAGCCACTGCGATCACGATCGCGGCAACCGTCGCCGGCCACGGCGCCCACTCCGCCGCCGAGCCGCCGTCCGCCGCCACGAGGTTGGCGAACGCCATCCCGGCGACGCCGTAGATCCCTACCTGCGCCAGCGAGACCATGCCGCCATAGGCGGACAGGAAGATCAGGCTGGCCGCTGCGATGCCGAGCCAGAGCGACTTGGTGAGGATGACCGACACGAAGAAGTCAGTGAGGACGAGCGGCGCGAGCGCCGCCAGGCCGACCACGACGACGAGCGCCGGCCAGCTCGTACGTCCGGTCGAGGGCGTCACGCCGGCCTCCCGAAGAGGCCGAGCGGACGGACCGCGAGCACGACGACGAGGAGCCCGAACGTCACCAGGATGGAGTAGTTCGTCAGGTCGGTGCCGCCGAACACGAGGTAGACGTCAGCGTAGGCGTCCACCAAGCCCAAAGCCAGCGCACCGATCGCAGCGCCGCCGAGTGACCCCATCCCGCCGATGATCACGACGATCAGCGAGTTGAGGAGAAACGAGGTGTCTTCGCCGGGCCCGAGAGCGATCATCGTGCCACCAAGCACGCCGCCGAGCCCGGCGAGCAGCGCCCCGAGGAAGAACGCGGCCGCGAACACGAGCTGGACGTTGATGCCTAGCGCGGAGACCATGTCGCGGTCATCTACGCCGGCGCGCACGATCTTGCCGAAGCGCGTCCGCGTCATCAGCCACCACAGCCCAAGGCCGATCAAGACCGCCGCGCCGAGCACGACAACTCCGCGGAAGAAGCCGAACCGGACATCCCCTGGAAGCGAGATGCTCTCCGGCCAGTCCGTCGGGGCCTTGATGTCCTTCGAGATCCCACCGAACGCGGCGAGCATCTGGTCGGCGAAGATCACCGACAGTGCGATCGTGATCAGCGCCTGTCGGAGGTCCTGGCCCTGGTTCCAGCGGAGGAAGACCTGCTGGACGATCACGCCGACTACGCCGATGATCAGGGTCGCGAGGATGAGCGGAACGACCCAACCCAGCAGGTCGTACTCCGTGCCCGATCCTGTCAACGACAGGCCGAGTCCAGTCTCGTCCTTGAACCAGGCGTCCTGCATCTCGAGCGCGAGGTAGCCGCCGAGCAGGTAGAGCGAGCCGTGGGCCATGTTGACGACGCGCATCAGCCCGAAGATCAGGGTGAAGCCACTCGCGACGACGAAGAAGAGCGCGGCCAGCGTGATGCCGTTGAGGCTGACCACCACGAACTGCCGGAGGTCCTCGCTGGCCTTGATCGCTAGCCAAACGACGATGACCGCCGACACCGCTGCGAGCGCGATGCGGCGCGCGCTCCAACCGGCTCGGGGCGGTCTGTCCGTCGTATCGGGCGCAGCCGTCTTGGCGGGCACGGTTTGAGGCGATCCGCTCATGCCTTGACAGGTATTGAAAGCGTATGGCACCCTCCCTGTCAAGTTTTGTAGTGTCCTGACGGAAACCACGAAGGGTCTTGATGAGCACCACGCCCAAGGTCGCCGTCTCCGATGTCAAAGCCGCGCTTGCCGCCGCGGTGGGAGTGGATGCGGTGACGACGGCTCCCGAGGAGCTCGACGCCTACACCGCGGACACCTACTGGCCCGCGCTCGCGGCGGCTGCGGCGGGCACGCCGCTCGCTCGGCCCGAGATCGTGGTCCGGCCGAGGAGCGAGGAGGACGTCGCGGCGGTGGTCGCCGCCGCGGACGAGCACGGCGCGCCGGTCGTTCCCTGGGGCGGGGGCTCGGGTACCCAGGGTGGCGCGCTCGCCATCCACGGCGGCGTAGTAATCGATCTGCGTTCCCTCGACGGGATTCTCGAGATCGACGACACCTCGATGACGGTGACTGCGCAGGCGGGGGTCAACGGTCGCCGTCTCGAGGCGGACCTGAATGCGCGCGGCCTGATGCTGCCGCACTACCCCGCCTCGGTCGAGTGGGCGACGGTGGGCGGCTACGTCGCCGCGCGCGGCTCGGGAGTCCTCTCGACGCGCTACGGAAAGATCGAGGACCTCCTCCTCAACCTCCGCGTCGCGACGCCCGCAACCGGCCTGATCGAGACTGTCGAGGTACCTCGCCACGCGGTAGGACCGGAGCTGACACAGCTCTTCGTCGGGTCGGAGGGCGCGTTCGGCGTGATTACGCGCGCGACGCTGCAGCTCGTCCCCGTGCCCGCGGAGCGCCGCTTCGCCGCTGTCGCATTTCCGTCTGTCGGTACCGGCATCCACGCGATCCGACGCGCGCTTCAGGTGGGCCACCGGCCGTCGGTGGTGCGGATGTATGACGAGGACGCCACGCGGCTCACCTTCGCGCCCGTCGTCGGTGAGGACCTGAGCGGTGTCTACACGGTGCTGGCCTTCGAGGGCGAGAGCGCCGCGGTCGAGACGGAGGAACGCCGAGTGCTCGAGATAGCGGCCGCAGCCGGCGGCGAGCTCCTCGATCCGTCGCTCGGCGAGCGCTGGTGGGACCGACGCTATGACTTCTACCACCCGCCGCACCAGCCGGAGCTGCCCGCGATCTGGGGCACGCTCGACGTCGTGGCGACGTACTCACGGATCGAGGCGGTATACGACGCGCTGCACACCGCGGTGCGAGTCCCCTACGCCGACACCGGCCTCCAGCTGCGAATGCACCTCTCGCACTGGTATCCGTGGGGAGCGATGATCTACGGCCGGTTCGTCGTACCCGACGGCGGCCCAGAGGCACTCGAGCTCCATGACCGCATCTGGGAGGACGGCATGACGGCGGCGCTCGACGCCGGCGGTGTCATGAACGATCACCACGGCGTCGGCATCAAGCTCGGGCCCTACATGCGCCGCCAGCACGGAGGGGCCCTGGACGCGATGCGGAGCATCAAGGCCGCCCTCGACCCGAACAACATCATGAATCCCGGAAAGATGGGCCTGTAGGCCCCGCCAGACGAGGAGGAGCACATGCCACTGAAGACGGCGATGCACAACTGGATGCGCGCCGAACCCATCGAGACGACGATCGCGCGCCTCGCCCGCAGCGGTTACGACGGCATCGAGATCTCGGGCGAGCCGATCACGTACGACGCCGACGACGTGAAGCGGCTGCTCGACGAGCACGGCCTCGCGTGCTGGGGCGGCGTGACCCTGATGACCGGCGGCCGCGACCTCGTGCACGAGGACCACTACGTTCGCCGTGCCAGCGTGCAGTACGTCAAGGACTGCCTCTCCTTCGTCGCCACACTCGGTGGCGACATCCTTACGGTCGTCCCGTCGACCGTCGGCAAGGTCACGCCGATGGCCTCGCCCGAGGAGGAGTGGAGCTGGTGCGTCGAGGGCCTCAAGGAGTGCCAGGCGCACGCCGAAGAGGTCGGCGTACGCATCGGAATCGAGCCGCTCAACCGCTTTGAGACGTACTTCATCAACCGCGCCGACCAGGCAGTCGCGATGGCGAAGGAGGTTGGCGGGAACTGCGGCGTGACGCTCGACATCTTCCACATGAACATGGAGGAGGCCGACTGGCGCCAGGCAATACGGGACACCGGCGACTATCTGCTCGACTTCCACGTCGCCGAGAACAATCGGATGCCGCCGGGCCAGGGCGCGATCGATTGGGAGGCGCTCGTCCAGGAGCTCACCGGGATCGGCTATGACAGCTACCTGACCGTCGAGTTCGTCGTGCCGGTCGACCGGACGCCGCTTTCGAAGCGGACCGAAATCGCGGATGCGGCGGAGTCGGGCGCGAGCCAGGGCATGGAGCAGTTCCTCCGCGACCACGGCACCGGCGCCGTCCCCGAGCACTACTACGACGAGTACGTCCAGGACTCGATCGCCCGCCTGCGCAAGGCGCTCGAGTCGGTCCAGACACCGGCCGCCTGAACGCGGTGAGCCCGACCCCGGGCATCGCGCTCGTAGGGACGCTCGACACCAAGGGCGCTGAGATCGCGTACGTGCGTGATCGTCTCCTCGCGCTCAGGACGACACCCGTCGTGATCGACTCCGGAATTCTCGGGGAGCCGGGGTGCCGGCCCGACGTCAGCCGAGAGGAGGTCGCGCGCGCCGGCGGTCACGACCTCGACGACGTGCGCCGCGCGGGCTCGCGCGGCGCCGCTGTCGAGCTGATGCTCGAGGGCGTGCGCGCCACCTGCCTCCGGCTGTTCGCCGAGGGCCGCATCCGCGGCGTGCTCTGCCTCGGCGGCGCCGAAGGCGCCCTGCTCGGCGCCGCTGCGATGCATGCGCTGCCGGTCGGCGTTCCGAAGCTGATCGTCTCGCCGAGCGCGTCCGGCCGGCGTTCATTTGGTCCCTTCGTGGGCGAGGCGGATGTCGCGGTGATGCACTCGGTGATCGACATCCTCGGACTCAACGAGATCGCGCGTGCGATCTTCGACAACGCCGCCGCCGCGATCGCCGGAATGGTGCGGGAAGCCGGCCACCCGGTGAGCGAGCTCCGCGAGCGCTCGGTGGGCATCACGATGCTCGGGCAGACCACTCCGGGCGTGATGCGCATGCGCGAGGCGCTCCTAGACGCCGGCCAGGAGCCCGTGATCTTCCACGCCAACGGAGTCGGCGGTCCGGCGATGGAGCGCCTGATCGACGCGGACGCGTTCGGCGGCGTGATCGACTACACGCTCTCGGAGCTGGCGAACTCGCTGCTCGACGGGATCCACGCCACCGGCCCCGACCGGCTGCGCGTAGCCGGCCGGCACGGCCTCCCACAGGTCGTCGTCCCCGGCTGCGTCGACTTCTTCAACCAGGGGCCGCGACAAGAGCTGCCCGAGCGCTACCGGAATCGCAAGACCTACTTCCACAACCCGGTCGCCACGCTCGTACGCCTCTCCGTCGAGGAGGAGACGGAGCTCGGCCGGATGGTCGCGGAGCGCCTCAACGAGGCGCGTGGACCGGTGCGCGTGGTCGTTCCGACCGGCGGCTTCTCGCTCGCGGACGCACCCGGCGGTGACCTGTGGGACCCGGAGGCCGACCGCGCGTTCGCCGACTCGCTCCGCGACGCGCTGCGTTCCGACATCGCATTCGAAGAGGTCGACGCGCACGTCGACGACCCCGATTTCGCCGATCTCGTCGCACACCGCTACCTGACCCTGCTGGAGGAGCCTGCCCATGCCGGATGACGCCCGCCCCTTCTCGAACTGCCTGCTCGAGCTCGCCCCTCCGGACATCGCCTGGTTCCAGGAGCGGTCGGACATCGTGCTGATTCCGATCGGCTCGTGCGAGCAGCACGGGGCCCACCTGCCATTGGGCACGGACACGATCACGGCGCTCGAGGTGGCGCGGCGGGCTGCAGCGAAGGCGGAGGTCCCCTACACGCAGCCGCTCTGGATCGGCTACTCGCCCCAGCACCTCCGCGAGCCGGAGACGGGTGTGGGCACGATCACGCTGCGCGCCGAGACGTTCACGGAAGTCCTCTACGACATCGCGCGCTCGCTGATCCACCACGGCTGGAACAAGCTCGTGTTCGTGAACGGGCACGGCTCGAACACCAAGGTGATCGACCCGCTTCTACGGCGCATCAAGTACGAGACCGGCGCCTTCGTCGCTCTCTACAAGCCCTACGCCGAGCGCTACATAGGCCTGCTGGAGGACCTCCTCGAGAATCCACCCGACGAGACGCCCGGCTGGCACGCGTCCGAGCTCGAGACCTCGCAGGTGATGGCGCACGACCCGCGAATGGTCGAAATGGAGCGTGCCGCCGAGGACCGGGCTCAGGTTCCGAAGTGGCTACCGGAGTCGTTCATCAAGACGGACGGCGCGCCCGATGTCGAGTTCGACGGCTACCAGTACTTCGTTTTCCCGATGGACCACGCGGAGTTCTCGCGTACGGGCGTGATCGGCAACCCGATGCGCGCGAGCGCGGAGAAGGGCGAGGAGGCGCTGAACCGCTTCGCGGACCACCTCGTCAAGGCGCTCGACGAGTTCCGGCCGGTCGACGTCACGGTCAAGCGGAGAGAGTTCGAGGACCGCGTCTGAACGCCGTGCCGCCCTCACTTCGCCGAGCCCAGATGCTGGAGCGCATCGAGCGGGACGGCGGCGTCTCCGTGGCCGAGCTCGCACGCAGCCACGGCGTCTCGCCGATAACGGTGCACCGGGACCTCGAGCAGCTCGCGGCCGAGGGCCTCGTCGAGCGCGTCCGCGGGGGCGCGAGGGCGCTCGACTCCTCGCTCGCGCCGCGGGCCGCGCCGGTGATCGCTACAGCGTGGTCGCAGCGCGTCGAGCAGGCTGCTGCCGCGAAGAACGCGATCGCCGCCCACGCGGCGGGAGTGGTGACGCCGGGCTCGACGATCTTCCTCGACGCCTCGTCGACCGCGCTGCAACTCGCGCGGCGCCTGATGTCGGACCCACCGAACGAGCTCACGCTCGTGACGAGCTCGCCGGCGATCGCATACGAGATGCAGGCCGAGCCGGTGCACGTGGTCGTGACGCCCGGGGAGCTCGACCAGCACATGCGCATGATCGCCGGCCGCTGGACCGTCGAATTCGTATCCCAGCTCAACTTCGACCTCGCGTTCGTCTCGGCGGCCGGCATCACGCTCGAGGAGGGGCTCACGACGTCGCGCCGGCCACTTGCAGACGTCGTGAACGCCGCCCGCATGGCGGCGCAGCGCACCGTCGCTCTGATCGACGCGACGAAATTTGGCCGCGCGTCGCTGCTGACGATCATGCGCGCCGACGACCCCGATCTGATCATCACGGATTCCGCACTTCCGGCGGACGTAGCGCAAACATACGGCGCCGCCGGCGTACACCTCGAGACCCTCTCGTCCAAGGAGGCAGCATGAGCCGTCCCGTCACCTTGTTCACCGGCCAGTGGGCCGACCTCGCCCTGGACGACCTCGCGGAGAAATGCGGCGGCTGGGGCTTCGACGGCCTCGAGCTCGCCTGCTGGGGCGACCACTTCGACGTGGCGCAGGCCGTGAGCGACGCCGAGTACTGCCGGGGCCGGCGAGAGATCCTCGAACGCCACGGCCTCGACTGCTGGGCCATCGGCAACCATCTCGTTGGCCAGGCGGTGTGCGACCCGATCGACGAGCGGCACAAGGCGGTGCTCCCGCCGGAGGTCTGGGGCGACGGCGATTCCGAGGGCGTGCGAGCGCGCGCTGGCGAGTACATGAAGGACACGGCGCGGGCAGCGGCGCGGCTCGGCGTGCAGGTGGTCACCGGCTTCACCGGGTCGTCCACCTGGCACATGGTCTACTCCTTCCCGCCGAATGACTTCGAGGCGATCGAGCGCGGCTACGAGGACTTCGCCGAGCGGTGGGGCCCGATCATCGACGTCTTCGAGCGCGAGGGCGTCAAGTTCGCGCTCGAGGTGCACCCGACTGAGATCGCTTACGACTTCGTTACGACGCGGAAGACGCTCGCGGCCATCGGAGACCGAGATGGCTTCGGGATCAACTTCGATCCGAGTCACCTCGAGCACCAGTTCCTCGACTCGGCCGCCTTCATCTCGGAGTTCGGCGACCGCATCCACCACGTGCATGTCAAGGACTCGAAACGGCGCCTGGACGGGCGCTCGTCGATCCTCGGGGGACATCTCAATTTCGGTGAGCAGGGCCGCGGCTGGGACTTCGTGTCCCCCGGCCATGGCGACGTGGACTTCGAGGAGATGTTCCGCGCCCTGAATCGAATCGGCTACGACGGCCCACTCTCGATCGAGTGGGAGGACTCGGGCATGGATCGCGATTGGGGCGCGCCGGACGCGCTCGCGTTCGTCCGCCGCACGGACTTCGCGCCGTCGGACGTCGCGTTCGACGCGGCGTTCGCGAAGGAGGCCTGATGAGCGAGGTCGGATTCACGACTATGGGTCGCGCGGACTCCGCCGAGCAGATCAAGCCGATCGGCGTCGGCATGCTCGGCTACGCCTTTATGGGGAAAGCCCACTCAAACGCCTACAAGACGCTCCGCTACATGGCGTGGCCCCCGCCGCTGATGCCCGAGTTGATTTCGATCGCCGGGCGCACCGAGGAGGCCGTCGCGGAGGCGGCCCGGCGCTACGGGTTCTCGGAATACGCGACGGACTGGCGCGTGCTCGTCGCGGACGACCGCGTCGAGCTCTTCGACAACTCCGGGCCGAACAACCTTCATGCCGAGCCGACGATCGCAGCCGCCGAGGCGGGCAAGCATGTGATCTGCGAGAAGCCGCTGGGACGCGACGCTGCGGAGTCGTATGAGACCTGGCAGCGCGTGGAAGCCGCCGGCGTGAAGCACATGTGTGCCTTCAACTATCGCTTCGTGCCGGCGGTGCGACTCGCGCGAGAGATCATCGAGTCGGGCGAGCTCGGCGAGATAACGCATTTCCGCGGCGCGTACCTGCAGGAGTGGGGCGCTATCGACGATGAGCTGTGGCGGTTCGACAAGGCCGCTGCCGGGTCGGGAGCGCTTGGTGACCTCGGCGCACACGTCATCGACCTCGCGCGTTATCTCGTCGGCGAGATCGAGACGGTTGCCGCGGTGACCGCCACGTTCCAGCCGGGCCGGGAGGTGGACGACGCAATCGAGGCAGCCGTGCGTTTCGACGGCGGCGCAGTCGGCACGATCGAAGCGTCGCGCTTCGCTTCAGGCCGGAAGAACGCGCTCCGCTGGGAGATCAACGGTTCGAAGGGCTCGCTCGCCTTCGACTTGGAGCGACTCAATGAGCTGCAAGCCCATTTCGGCGGATCGACGCCGGGCGACCGGGCGCAGGGGTTTCGGAACGTGCTCGTCTCGGAGGCTGATCACCCGTTCTGGGAGCACTGGTGGCCGCACGGCCACATCATCGGTTGGGAGCACACCTTCGTCCACGAGCTGCACCACCTGCTGACGGCGATCCGCGACGACGGCGACGTGGCGCCGCACGGCGCCACGCTGGAGGACGGCTACCGTGCGGCGGAGGTCTGCGACGCCATGCTTCGGTCCGCGGAGGGCGGCCAGTGTGAAACCGTCACCTACCGCTGACCGCGAGCGCACCGTCCTGCTCCTCGGGACGCTCGACACGAAGGGTGAGGAGTTCGAGTTCCTCCGCGAGCGGCTCGGCACGGCTGGTGTCGGAACCCTGCTCGCCGACGTCGGGACGCTGGAGCCGGCGCGTGCCAGCGCCGACATCACGCGAGATGAGGTGGGCGCCGAGACGGGGATCGACGTCGCCGCGCTTGGCGCCGCGGGCGACCGTGGGGCGGCGATCGCCGCGATGGCGGAGGCGGCGGCACAGCTGACCCGACGCCTCTACGACGAGCGGCGGATCCACGGAGTGCTGTCGGCCGGCGGCTCAGGTAACACCGCCATCGCGACCGCCGCGATGCAGACCCTGCCGGTGGGAGTGCCGAAGCTGATGGTTTCGACGATGGCGGCGGGTGACACGAGCGCCTACGTGGGCGGAGTGGATGTCGTGATGATGCCGTCCGTCACCGACGTCGCGGGACTCAACTCGATTTCCTCGCGCATCCTTGCGAACGCGGCCGCCGCCATGGCCGGCATGGTGCTCGCGCACCCGCCGGAGCTCGCGGAGGGCCGCCCAGTCGTTGCCGCGACGATGTTCGGCGTGACCACCCCATGCGTAACGCGCGCGCGCGAGGCGCTGGAGCAGGAGGGCTATGAGGTCCTCGTCTTTCATGCCACCGGCACAGGCGGCATGGCGATGGAGGCGCTCGTTGACAGCGGCTTCGTCAGCGGCGTGCTCGACGCGACGACCACCGAGTTGTGCGACGACCTCGTCGGCGGGGTGCTGTCCGCGGGGCCGAAGCGCCTGGAGGCAGCCGGGCAAGCGGGTCTTCCTCAGGTCGTCTCGCTGGGCGCGCTGGACATGGTCAACTTCGGCCCGCGCAACACCGTGCCGCCGCAATTCGAGGAACGCAACCTGTACGTCCACAACCCATCTGTGACGCTGATGCGTACGACCCGCGACGAATGTGCGGAGCTCGGCCGCCGCGTCGCCGACAAGCTCGCGCGCGCGACCGGCCCCGTCAGCGTGTTCGTACCGCTCAAGGGGGTCTCGATGATCGACACCGAGGGTCAGCCGTTCCACGATCCCGAGGCCGACGCCGCCCTCTTCGGGGCGCTCCGCGAGGGGCTCAGCGGCACAGACGTAGAGCTCGTAGAACTTGAGCACAACGTCAACGACGAGGAGTTCGCGATCGCGATGGCGACGAGGCTTCACGAGTACTTGGAAGGCCGCGTGTGACCGGTGACGAGGCGCGGCGCAAGCTGCGCGGCACGCTCGACGAGGGCGGCGTGATCATCGGCGCGGGAGCAGGCACCGGACTGTCGGCGAAGTGCGCCGAGGCCGGTGGCACGGATCTGATCATCATCTACAACTCCGGCCGTTACCGCATGGCGGGCCGTGGCTCGCTCGCGGGGCTGCTGCCCTACGGCGACGCGAACGCAATCGTCATGGAGATGGGCCGTGAAGTCCTACCGATCGTGCGGAGGACTCCGGTCCTGGCGGGCGTGTGCGGAACCGACCCCTTCCGTCTTATGCCGAAGTTCCTGCGCGACGTGCGCGACGCCGGGTTCGCCGGCGTCCAGAACTTCCCGACGGTTGGGCTGATCGATGGCACGTTCCGCGTGAACCTCGAGGAGACCGGGATGGGGTACGAGCTCGAGGTGGACATGATCCGCGAGGCCGCCTCGCTGGGTTTGCTGACGGCGCCGTACGTGTTCGATCCGGAGTCCGCGATGGCGATGACACGGGCCGGCGCGGACGTGCTGGTTCCGCACATGGGCCTGACGACGAAGGGGACGATCGGGGCCGAGGCGGCGCTCACGCTGGACGACTGCGTCGAGCTGATCCAGGCGATGCGGGACGCGGCCGTTTCTGTCAATCCCGACGTCATCGTGCTCTGTCACGGCGGCCCGCTCGCCGAACCGGAGGACGCGCAGTACGTGCTCGAGCGGACCGACGGAGTCGTCGGATTCTTCGGCGCGTCGAGCATGGAGCGCCTGCCGACCGAGGTCGCTATGACGGAGAACATGCGCCGCTTCAAGGCGCTCGCCCACGCATGAGAGGAGCAGCACCGTGCCGTCGAAGCTGATCGATCCCACCAGCCTGCCGACCATGAGCTTCGAGTGGGGGCTCATCAAGCCGCTCGTCGCGACCGAGAACACCGACGGTCCGGCGCTGAGCCTCATGCATGTCGTGCTGCTTCCAGGTAAGGGGCACGATCGCCATAACCACCCCGACAGCGACGAGATCCTCTACATACTGAGCGGCCGCGGAGAGCAGATGGTCGACGACTCCGATACGTTCCCCGTGGGCCCGGGGCAAACGGTGTTCATCCCGAAGGCGGCCTATCACTCGACGGTCAACACGGGCTGGGAGCCGCTCGTCCTGCTCGCGATCTATGCGCCCGCGGGTGCCGAGGAGACGCTCAAGGGGCTGCCGGACCATCGCGAGCTCGCGCCGGGCGAGGTGCCGCGGCTGGCTCGCTCCTGAGCGCGGGTGCGGCCCTGCTGCGCGCGGGCGAGCTCGAAACCGCCGTGGTGACGGATGCTTCGAGCCGATGGCAGCGCCTGCGAACGCGCTCATGACCGGCGAATCGCTTGCGTGGGCGCCGTGGCGGAGGCGCTTCGAAATCCGGGTTGGGTGACGTGAGCCGCCGGCGCGGGGTGATCGCCGGCTGTGCGCTGGGGGCGACGAGCGGCTGGAACTTCGGGAACATCGGCGGGATCGCCTCCGAGCTGTCGGACGCGTACGGCGTGGGTCTTGCGACGATCGGCCTCCTGACCACGGCGCTCGTGATCACGCACCTCGCGATCCAGATCCCGGGCGGCAGGAGCAGCGACCGCTTCGGCCCCGCCCGGGTCGGCGCGGCGGCGCTGCTAGTCCTCTCCGCCGGCAACGCGCTCGCGCTCGCCGCGCCTGAGGTCGCGCTCGCGCTCCCCGCGCGCGCGTTCGCCGGCATTGGGACCGGGCTCGCGTTCATCTCGGGCAGCGCGCTCGTCCGTCAGTCAGGCGGATCAGCGCTCGCGCAGGGCGTGTTCGGCGGGGTGTCGCTCGCCCCCGGTGGACTCGCGCTCGCCGTGGTTCCCCAGCTGGAGGAGCTGGTGGGGTGGCGGGCGCCGTACTGGAGCGCCCTCCTCATTGCGCTGGCCGTGCTCATGCTGGTGTTAGGAACACGAGTGGCGGCGCGGCCCACGTCAACGCCGGAGGCGTCGACCGGCGCCTCGGTCGGCGTGATCGGCGACCGCCGGCTCTACCGTCTCGCGGCGCTCTACGCCGCGTCCTACGGACTTGGCATCGTGCTCGCGAACTGGGTCGTCGAGCTGCTCCAGGTGCACAGTTCGATGACCGACGGCGCCGCGGCGGCGGTTGGCGCGCTCACGCTCGCCCTCGTGGTCGTCTCGCGGCCGCTCGGCGGGTGGATCCTCAGCCGCTACCCGTTGAGGACGCGGCAGGCGCTCGGGCTCAGCATCGTCGCCGGGGCAATCGGCACGCTTGCGCTGGTCGCGGCCGATCCGGTCTGGCTGGCGGCTCTCGGCGCAGTGCTCGTCGGCCTCGGCGCCGGGATCCCGTTCTCGCCCGCCTTCACGGGCGCCGCCAGCACGCGCCCCGACGCGCCGGGCGCCGCGGTCGGGCTCGTGAACACCGCGGCGAACCTCGTCGTCCTCGTCGGGACGCCGCTCGTCGGGCTCAGCTTCTCGCTGGACGGTGAGGGTCGCCTCGGCTTCGCTGCGCTCGCGGCGCTGTGGCTCGCCGCGCTGGCCGTACTGCCGAGCGCGCGCGCCCTGGCGGCAGAGCCCGTCAGCGCTCGGCGAACCGCAGTGTCGCCTTGACGCCGTTGAAGGCGAAGGCCTCCTCGAAGCGGTCCACTGCAACGCGCAGGCCAACGAACTCGTCGACCGCTTCGCCCCAGCGCCGCCGCGCACGGTCGAGGCCGGCAACGGCGGCGTCCCAGTCGCGCCGGTGCGCGTTCACGCTGCCGAGCAGGGCCCGGTTCTGAAGGATCATGTCCACGCCGAGAACCGTGGCGTCGACGGCGACCTCACGGCTTCGGCCGTCCACTCCGAGCAGGCATGCGACGCCGTTGCGTCGAAGCAGCGCAAGCGTGTCGATCATCACCTGGGCATCGCCCGCCGCCTCGATCACCACGTCGAAGCCGCCCGGCTCCTGGGCGAGATGTGCAAGCGGGGTCTCCGTGCTCGACACATAGCGCGCCCCGGACGCCTCGGCGAGCCGGGCCTTGGCGGTCGTGCCCGGGGAACGCCCCACGACCCAGACCTCGAAGCCCTCCAAGCGGAGGAAGTACGTGGACAGCATCCCGATCGCGCCCGTGCCGACCACGAGCGCGCGCTCGGCTCGCCACGGCTGGCGCTCGGCGACCGCGCGAGCGTGCCGAATCGCCCGAGCGCAGACCGATGCCGGCTCCGCCAGGACGCCCAGCCGCCCGAGCGAGGACGGCACCGGGACGAGGTACTCCGGCCGCTCCACGGCGAGCTCGGTGGCGAACCCGTCGAGCCGCGTGATCCCGCGCTCGGCGTAGTCGCCCGTGTGGCATGCGTCGGGATACGCCGCCGCACACGCGCCGCAGTGCCCGCATCCGCGCCTCACGGTGGCGGCGACGAGGTCGCCGCGGCTGAAGCCCCGACCATCGCGTTCTACGACGCCGAGAAACTCGTGCCCGAGGACGAGCCGATCGCGCTTCTGGGGCGCGACTCCGAAGGCACCCTCGGAGATCTCGCGGTCCGTGCCGCAGACCCCGACCTCGAGCGTCCGCAGGAGCAACTCGTCGCCGCTTGGCCGCGCCGCGGGAAGCTCGGCCACCGCTGTGGTGTGCGCGCGGCCCGGGATCGTCACTAGGCCCAGCACGGTCAAGCCGCGGACAAGCCGCCGTCGATTACGAGGGCGGTCCCGGTTACGAAAGCGGCGTCATCCGACGCCAGATAGCAGACCGCCGCCGCGACCTCGTCGGGCGTTCCCAGCCGCCCCATGAGCTGGCGCGCCCGCAGCGTGTCGAGCGATTCGCCGACGTCCTCGACGAGCCGCCGCACCCACGGCGTGTCGACGGTTCCAGGGCAGACGGCGTTCACGCGGACTCCGTCGCCGACGTGGTCGACGGCAACGGCGCGCGTGAACGCGATCACGGCGCCCTTCGAGGCGCAATACGCAGCGCGGTTGCGGAGAGCGACGACGCCGCCCACAGAGGCGACGTTGACGATCGCGCCGTGCCCGCGCTCGACCATGCCCGGGATCGCATGCTTGCAACAGAGGAAAGTCCCGCGGGCGTTCACGGCGAAGACGTCCTCCCAGACGGCAAGCGGAGTCTCCGGGGCGGTCGTCGTGGAGCCGATCCCGGCCGAGTTCACGAGCACGTCGACCTCCTGGGCCACGGACCGCACCGCGTCCTCCTCACGGACGTCGAGCGGCTCGGCTCTCGCCCCTTCGCCGAGCGCCTCGGCGATCGCCTCGACCGCGTCCCTGCTGAGGTCGGCGAGCACAACGTCCGCGCCCTCGGAGTGCAGACGGCGCGCGACGGCGGCGCCGATCCCGGAGCCGGCGCCGGTCACGAGTGCCCGCCTGCCGCTGAAGCGGACGCCGTGCGACGACTCCATGGTGCCAAGCTAGCACCGTGCGATCGCTTGGATGCGTCGAGCGTGTCGCTTCCGCGAGCACGCGCTTGGGCGAAGGCCCGCGCTGGGATGCCGACGCGGAAGAGCTGATATGGGTGGACATCCATGGCGAGACGCTGCACGCAGGCGAGCGCTCGCTCCGCTGCGGGTCCAAGGTTTGCGCCGCTGCGCCGTGGAAGCGCGGCACCGTTCTCGTCGCGCTTGCCGACGCATTGGCTGCCGTGCGATTCGGCGACGGCGCGGTCGTGCGCCTCGCCGAAGTGCCGCATGCCCAAGCGGGCATGCGCTGCAACGACGGCGCGTGCGACGCCGCCGGCCGGTTTTGGATCGGCACGATGGCGGAGGATCTGACTCCAGGAGTCGCCGCGCTCTACCGCTTCGACTCGGACGGCGAGCTCCACACCATGATCAGCGGCGTGACGCTCTCGAACGGCCTCGGCTGGGGTCCGTCCGGCCGGCTCATGTACTACATCGACTCGACGACGCAGCGAATCGACGCGCTCGACTACGACGTCGCTTCCGGAACCGTGGCGAACCGCCGTCCCTTTGCCGCCATCCCGCGTGACGACGGCATCCCGGACGGTCTCGCCGTCGACCACGACGGCGGTGTGTGGGTCGCGCTGTATGGCGGCGGCGAAGTGCGCCGGTTCGCGCCGGACGGGCGCGTGTACGGCCGTGTGGAGGTGCCCGAGCCCGAGGTGACCGCGTGCTGCTTCGCCGGGCGTCGCCTGTACGTCACGACCGCCGGAGGTCTGTTCGCGCTCGACGTGCCTTTTTCCGGGCCTCCAGCGCAACCGTTCGTCGGGTGTGGGCTTACGGTTTGAGCACCGCACCTTCGGACGCGGAGCCGACGCTCGCCCGGTAGCGCGCGAATACGCCGAGGTCGTACCGCGGCGGCGGCGGCGTCCAGGCGCTGAGCCGCTCCATGAGCTCAGCGTCCGTAAGGGCGACCTCTAGCAGGCCGGCGTCGATGTCGATGTTCACCAGGTCCCCGTCGCGAACGGCCGCGAGCGGCCCTCCCCTCGCCGCCTCGGGTGCCACGTGTCCCACCATGAGCCCGCGGGTTGCGCCCGAGAACCGGCCATCCGTGACGAGCGCGACGGATTCTCCGAGCCCGGCACCGACGACGGAGGACGTGACGCTCAACATCTCCCGCATCCCCGGTCCCCCCGCCGGCCCCTCATAGCGGATAACCAGCACGTCGCCGGGCCGCGGGTCGCCAGCGCGCACCGCTTCGGCGCATTCCTCCTCGCTCTCGAAGACCCGCGCCGGCCCGCTGTGATGCCTGCGTTCCGTGCCGGCCAGCTTGAGCACGCTGCCGCCCGGAGCGAGGTTTCCACGGAGCATGAACAGCTGGCCGCGCGGCTTGAACGGCCGCGCGGCCCTGAACACGACTGTCTCATCCGGCTCGCGCGCGCGCGCAGTCGCGTCCGCGAGCGTCGCGCCCTCGACCGTCGACGCGCTGCCGTCGACGTGACCGGCGCGAATCAGCTCGGCGAGGACCGTCGCGGTTCCGCCCGCTCGGTGGAAGTGCTCGGCGAGCCAGGCGCCCGAGGGGGCAAGGCTCGCGATCACCGGGGTCCGTGTCGCAACGGCGATCAACTCCTCGAGCGCAAGACGGACGTCAGCGTCGTGCGCGATCGCGAGCAGGTGCAGCAGGCAATTGCTCGAGCCGCCTGTCGCCGCGACGCAGGACATCGCGTTCACGAGAGCGCGCCTGTCGATCAGCCTGCGCGCGGTAAGACCGCTCGCGGCGAGCGAAACAGCGAGCCGACCGGCTCGCTCCGCGGCCGCGGCCTTTTGGTTCTTCGCTGCGGCGCCGATGAACCCGTCGCCGACTACTGCGATCCCGAGCGCCTCGAGGGCCACCGCCATCGTGTTGGCGGTGAAGTGGCCGGCGCATGTGCCCGGCCCGGGACAGGCACGACGCTCGAGCTCGTCGAGCTCCTCACGCGCTGCAGTTCCGCGCTCGACCGCACCGATCGCCTCCCATACGTCCTGGATCGTGATGTCGCCGCCGCGCCAGCGGCCTGCGCGCATCGGGCCTCCGTAGAGGACGACGGCGGGCTTGTCGACGCGCGCTAGCGCCATCACGGCGGCCGGAATCGTCTTGTCGCATCCGACCAGGCACACGACCGCGTCGAAGTCGTGCGCGTGCACCATCAGCTCTATCGAATCCGCGATGACCTCGCGTGAGACGAGCGAAGCTCGCATGCCCGCGGTTCCCTGCGACTGATTGTCGGAGACCGCGATCGTGTTGAACGGCAGCGCCACACCGCCCGCGGCAGTGATCGCTCTCGCGGCCGCGTCGCTCAACTCTCGCTGGTTGAGGTTGCACGGCATCGTGCCCGTCCACGTTGAGGCGACGCCGACGATCGGTCCGTCGAGCCGAGCAGGGTCGATCCCCATCGCGCGGAAGTGCGCGCGCGCGCCGGCCCGCTCCGCCCCGTCCCTAAGCCGCGCTCGCGCCCGTCTCCGCCGTTCCTCGTCGACCAAGGGACTAGTCCTGGTGCAGCGCGAGCGTGGCAGCGCGCGTCGTGCGGATCCGGTGTAGCGTCTCGGCGTCCCGTTGCGCGGGTGGCTCGATGGTTATCCCGTGGCGTGTATCCCAGCGGCGCGCGATCTCTTCTGGCGCTTCGCCAGCGAGGCATGCGGCGGCTTGAACGGCCGCGCCGAGCGCCACCAGCTCAACGGCATCCGGGACCTGGATCGCGCGGCCCGATAGACGAGCGACGGTGCCCTGCCAGACGCGGCCCCGAGCACCACCCCCGATGAGCACAACGGCGGCGGACGGGTTCAGTCCGGAGCCCACCTCGGCGAGCAGATCGAGCGCCTCGACGAGCGAGGCGACGGCGCCTTCATACGCGGCCAGCAAGATCTCCTCGCGCGTCGTGCTGTGACGCAGGCCCGCAACCAAGCCCGCCGCGTCGGGTAGATTCGGCGTGCGCTCGCCGTCGAGATATGGCAGCAGTGTAACTTCAGTGCGGTCTGCGGCGGCATCGCGGCCCAACCCGAGCCAGCTGGCGACGCGATCGATCGCGAGCGTGGCGTTCAGCGTGGCGGTAAGCGGCAGGAATAGCCCAGAGGCATCTGCGAAGCCCGCGACTGTTCCCGTCGGATCGACGGCTCGCTCGTCCATGACGGCGTAGGCCGTTCCGGACGTGCCGAGGCTCACGATCGGCTCGCCGGGTCCGGCGCCGAGGCCCAGGGCCGCGCCCATGTTGTCTCCGGTGCCCGGGCCGACGAGCGCGCCGGCCGGCAGGCCGAGCGCCCGCGCCGCCGAAGGTGTCACCTCGCCGGCGACCTCGCGGGGGCCGAGCACCTGCGGGAGCAGCGCCGCATCGAGCTGTATGGCCTCGAGTACCTCGTCGACATACCGCTCGTCCCGCGTCGACCACCAAGCGGTCCCAGAGGCGTCGCCGCGGTCGGTCGTGGGCCGCTCGCACATGCGCTCGGTCAAGAAGTCATGTGGCAGGCGCACCGCTCGCGTTCGCGCGACGCTGTCGGGCTCGTGCCGGCGCAGCCACGCCCACCTCGTCGCGGTAAACGATGCGACGGGGACGACGCCCACCCGTTCCGCCCACGCGTCGGCGCCGCCAAGCGCATCGATCAATCCCTGAGCCTCACGGGCCGAGCGCGTGTCGTTCCAGAGAATCGCGGGTCGCACCGGACGGCTCTGCGCGTTGAGAGTGACGAGCCCATGTTGCTGTCCGGCGACCGAGATCGCGGCCACATCGCGCGCGCGACCGGTGTCCCCCAACGCGCGCCTGAGCGCGTGCCACCAGCTCTCCGGATCGGTCTCGCGCGCCCCACGCGTTCCGGTCACCTCGTGCGCTGCCCTGCCGGTTGCGACGACCCGTCCGTTGTCCGCGTCGACGATCAGCACCTTCGTCGCCTGTGTGGAGGCGTCGACGCCCGCAACAAGCATGCATAGATACTGACGGACAGCGCCGCGCCGGAACCCTGTTCACGGCGGACGGCATCTGCGCCGACGGTTAAATCGACCATAGTGCAGCGATCCGCACGTCAGGCATCGAGCGTCTGGGTCACAAGCCGTTCGGATCGCACGGCCTTCGCTCGAAGCGAGCGTCTCGCGAAGCGGTCCTCCGGGTAAGCGAGTCGTTGATGGACGAGAAGCGCGTCTCGATCGCCGGGCAGAGACGGCGCCCATAATGCCGCGAGCGGTGAGAGCTATGTCGATGCTGGCCGCTTTGGCCCCGGTCGAACGCGAGCAGGCGCTGGTCGACGGAGGAGCGTCTGCCGGGTATCCGCGATAGCGCGCCAAACGGGATGCGCGTGAGCCTTTTCGTCACCTGCTTCAACGACATGCTGTTTCCGCAGACCGGGCGTGCGGTCGTGAAGCTGCTCGAGCGGCTCGGCTGCGATGTCGAGTTTCCGCTCGAGCAGACGTGCTGCGGGCAGATGCACATGAACTCGGGGCATGCGCGCGAGGGCGTGGCGCTCGCGCGCCGCTTCGCACGCGTCTTCAACGGCGCCGAGCTGGTTGTGACGCCGTCGGCGTCGTGCGCCGGGATGCTGCGGAAGCAACTCGGCGACGAGGCCCCCCCGGTCTTCGAGCTGTCGGAGTTCCTGGTTGACCGGCTGGGTGTTGAGAACGTGGGCGCGCACTATCCGCACCGCGTGACCTACCACCCGACGTGCCACTCGCTGCGCGAGCTCGACGTCGGCGACCGGCCGCTGCGGCTGCTGCGCGCCGTTAGGGGGATCGACCTCGTCGAACTCCCAGAGGCGGCGGAGTGCTGCGGCTTCGGCGGGACGTTCGCCGTAAAGAACGCAGAGGTGTCGTCGGCGATCCTGGCGGACAAGGTACGCGCCGTGCTCGACACGAAGGCCGAGGTGGTCTGCGCAGCCGACAACTCATGCCTCATGCAGATCGGCGGGGCGCTCTCGCGCCAGCGAACGGGCGTCGCCACGGTTCACCTGGCGGAGGTACTGGCCTCGTGAGCTTCCCGGCCGCCGCGCGGCGGACTCTGCGCGACTCTCAGCTGCGGCGGAACCTCGCAGCGGCCACATCCACGATCCGCACCAAGCGAGCGGCGGCGGTCGGCGAACTGCCGGACTGGGAGGAGCTGCGCTTTGCCGGCGAGGCGATCAAGGACGAGGCCCTCGTCGGTCTGGCGCACCACCTGACGTCCCTCGAATCCGCCGTCACGGCCGCCGGCGGGACGGTGCACTGGGCGCGCGACGGCGACGAAGCCTGTTCGATCGTTGCGCAGATCGCCCGCTTGCACCGCGTCGACGAGGTCGTGAAGGTCAAGTCAATCGCGACCGACGAAATCTCCCTGAACGATCGGCTCGCGGAAGCCGGCATCCATGCGGTCGAGACCGATCTGGCCGAGCTGATCATCCAGCTCGACGACGACTTCCCGTCACACATCCTCGTCCCGGCGATCCATCGCAACCGCGCGGAGATCCGCGAGATATTCCGCCGCGAGCTCGGCCTTCCAGACCTGACCGACGAGCCCGCCGCGCTTGCCGAGGCTGCGCGGCTGCACCTGCGCCGAAAGTTCCTCGGCGCGCGCATGGGGGTCTCGGGCGCCAATTTCGCGATCGCCGAGACCGGCACGGTCTGCGTGTTCGAGTCGGAAGGCAACGGCCGCATGTGCACGACGCTGCCTGAGGTGCTCGTCACGGTGATGGGCGTGGAGAAGGTCGTCCCCACATGGCGCGACATGGAGGTCTTCCTCCAACTCCTGCCTCGCTCGTCGACCGGAGAACGCATGAACCCCTACACGTCGTTCTGGACCGGAGTGCGCGAGGGCGACGGGCCGCAGACGTTCCATCTCGTGCTTCTCGACAACGGCCGCACCGACGTGCTCGCCGATGAGGTGGGCCGCCAGGCGCTGCGCTGCATCCGCTGCTCGGCGTGCCTCAACGTGTGTCCGGTCTACTCGCGTACCGGCGGGCACGCCTACGAGTCCGTCTATCCCGGGCCGATCGGGGCGATCCTTACTCCGCAGCTGAAGCGGCTCGAAGATGGTCGCTCGCTGCCGTACGCCTCGAGTCTCTGCGGCGCCTGCTACGAGGTCTGCCCGGTGCGGATCGACATCCCGCGCGTGCTCGTGCACCTGCGTAGGCGGATGGTCGAAAGCGAGCCCGCCTACGCGCCGGAGAAGCTCGCGATGCGCGCGCTCTACCGCGCCTTCTCGTCACGCTTCGCCTACGAGCGTGCGCAAAAGGCAGCGCGCCTGGGGTCGCGGCCGCTCGCCCGAGGCGGTCGGAACGGCGGTCGCATCGAGCGCCTGCCATGGCCGCTTTCCGGCTGGACCGCCACGCGCGACTTGCCCGCACCTCCGGCAGAGACATTCCGTGACTGGTGGCGCCGCGAGCGCGGCGAGGCCCGCACTGGATCAAACACGCCGGCGGCACCCGAGCGCATCTCGCCGAACCTCCGGTCGCAGCGTGCCGGCGGCGCCACCGAGCCGTCCACCGTGGGCGACGCGCGCGCGGTCGTGCTTCACCGCGTCCACGCAGCGCTCGGCCGTTCCGCTCGCACGCAGCCGGCCGCTGTCGAGCGGCGCTACCGGTGCGAGTCAAAACGCTCCGATGACGAAGTCATTGCACTCTTCGCAAAACGCGTGAGCGACTACCGCGCGAACGCGGTTCGAGTGACGCAGGATCGCCTGGCCGGCGTCGTCTCCGAGCTCTGCGCCGCGCGCGGGGCGACGCGACTTGTTCGGCCGGATGGTTTCCCGGACGAGTGGACGCCGTCCTCGGTGGAGCCCGTCCCCGACGCCGGGCTGACGTCGTACGACCTCGATGGTCTCGATGGCGCGTTGACGACGTGTGCGGTCGCGATCGCCGAGACCGGCACGATCGTGCTTGACGGCAGCGCCGGTCAGGGCCGGCGCGCCCTGACGCTTGTGCCGGACTACCACCTGTGCGTGGTGCAGCCAGACCAGATCGTCGAACTCGTACCCGAAGCCGTCGAACGCCTCGACGATGCGGTCCGCGAAGGGCGCCCGCTGACGTTCGTGGCGGGGCCGTCCGCCACGTCGGACATCGAGTTGAACAGGGTCGAGGGCGTCCACGGCCCGCGCGAACTCGATGTCGTGATCGTGGGAGCCCCGTAGCCGCTCAGCGCAGCCGAGCACGGCACTGCCCGTCGCATCGGCTGGGCCGGAGCTTGCAGCGTGGAGGGACCCGGGCAGGGACGGCGCCGGACGGAACGAAGGATGACTAGCGATCGCTGCTTCCGCCCTGAGGAGAGTTCTCATGTCCGTTCGAGCCATCGCACGATGGCTTTGCCTTTCAACCGGCGCGGGACTGTTCGTGAGTTCGGCTGCGTTTGCGGCAGCCCCGCATACGGTGCTGCCGGGGGAGACGCTCTGGTCGATCTCTGCGGCCAACAATCTGACGACACGCACGGTGGCCATCTACAACGGCCTGCCCGAAACCGCGCAACTCGCTACCGGGACGACCATCTACGTCCCGACGGTCGAGGAGGGCGCGGCGGCTCTTGCATCTGGCGCGCCGGCCGTGGCGCCACCGGCGACGAGCGGCGCAGCGCCGGCGGACGCCGCCACGGGCGCGCCCGAGGCGAACAGCTCGATCACGACCATCGCTCCCGCCCCGGGCATGGGTCACATTCCCTCGCCGTACGGCGAGCTCCACCTGACCCCTACGGCGGCGGACGCCTGGAACGCGATGCGAGTCGAGGCACTGAGCACATACGGAACGGACATCTACCCCGGCGGCCCGGTCTCGGCCTACCGCACGTACGAGCAGCAATCGGAGCTCTACCGCGCCTTCCTCGCGGGCTATGGCGCGCCGGCGAACCCGCCCGGCAGTTCCTCGCACGAATGGGGGACCGCGGTCGATGTCGAGAGCCCCGAGATGCGCTGGGTCGTCGACCAGATCGGCTGGAAATACGGCTGGACGAAATCTCACGGCCCCGGTGAGTGGTGGCACGTGGACTACCTCGGCGGCTGACCGACGCCGGTCTAATCGGCCTAC
>Ga0126307_10000584_pt1 | contig 23380 bp, 17 predicted proteins | sample Plot28_FD_89955 | JGI IMG/M metagenome (GOLD analysis project Ga0126307, IMG submission 89955) | Serpentine soil microbial communities from UC McLaughlin Reserve, CA, USA - Plot28 | ecosystem: Environmental > Terrestrial > Soil > Grasslands | place: USA: UC McLaughlin Reserve, Lake County... | reverse complement strand
CGGACGTGCGATGAGTCCGCGACCATCGTGCCGGGCGACGAAGGCGGCGCGATCGACCGGCGCTGAGCCACTGTCCCGCGGACCCGGCGACACTCGACGGGGAACCTCGAGCGCGACGGCCGGGCCGCCTGCGCCCGGCCGGCCGCGCCGGGGTCGCTGGTGCGCGCAGGCCTCGTTGACAGGTCCCGCCGCGCCGAATAGCATCAACGCTCGTTGATATAAATCGCCGTTGATCCGACGGCGATGTCACGCGCCAGGACTCTGCCGCCCGTGTCCCCCTCTCCGGCCCGAATCCGAAGCACGATCGCGAACGTCGTCGACCAGCCCGACGACCTGCGCGAGCTCCGGCGCTTCCACAAGACGCTGGCGGACGTCAACCGCCTGCGGATCTGCCGCGTCCTCGCCGAGGGACCAGCGACCGTCACCGAGCTCATCGAGCGGGTCGGGCTGTCGCAACCGCTCGTGTCGTGGCACCTCGGCAAGCTCCGGGAGGTGGGGCTCGTCGCCGCCCGGCGCCAGGGACGCGAGACCGTCCACACGATCGTCCCCGAGACGTTCAGCGCGTTCGCCGACCGCGAGGCACGGGCGCTCAACATCGCAGGTGAGCGCCCGGCCGCCATGCCGGACGGCGTCGCGCCGCGGGCGATCTCGTGAGCGGTTCGATCGTGACGCCGGAGACGAGGGCGAAGGTCCGCGGCCTGATGACGCCCATCGCCGTCGGCCTTGGCCGCCTCGGCCTGACCCCGAACGGGCTGACGGTCATCGGGTTCGGCATCGCGTGCGCCGCGGCCGGACTTGCGGCCGGACAGCTGTGGCTCGTGGCGGGGCTGCTCGTCGTGTTCGGTGGCGTCTTCGACCTGTTCGACGGCGCCCTGGCGCGGGCGACCAACAGCGCCTCGAGGGCGGGCGCGTTCATGGACTCCGTGTTCGACCGCTGGGGGGAGGGCGTCGTCTACATCGGCATCGCGTGGGGTGCGGTGAACGGCGAGTGGAACGTCGGCGCCGTCCTCGTCGCGGCCGCGATGACGGGGGCGTTCATGGTGAGCTACACGCGGGCGAAGGCCGAGAGCCTCGGGTTCTCGCCCGGGACCGGGATGGCCAACGTGGGGCTTGCGCCGCGCGAGATCAGGATCGCGATCCTCACCCTCGGCCTCGTGCTGGCGGGCATCACGGCCTCGACGGCGGCCCTGGCGATCGCCCTCGCGCTGATCGCCGTCCTCGCGACCATCACCACCATCCAGCGCATCGTCGTGACCATCAACCAGGCACATTCCCAGGCACAGGGCTAGGAACCAAAGCACATGGAGCAGGAGCACGTGAGCAACAACGGCAGCAACGGGCATGCGCCCAAGGCCCGCGGCAAGAAGATCCGCGTCGCGATCGTCGGCGTCGGCAACTGCGCGAGCAGCCTCGTTCAGGGGCGCTACTACTACGAGAACGCCAAGCCCGAGGACTTCGTCCCGGGCTTGATGCACGTCCAGCTCGGCGACTACCACATCTCTGACGTGGAGTTCGTCGCGGCGTTCGACATCGACAAGGAGAAGGTCGGCAAGGACCTCTCCGAGGCGATCTTCTCGGGCCAGAACAACACCTACAAGTTCATGGACGTGCCGCACCTCGGCGTGAACGTCGATCGCGGCATGACCCTCGACGGGCTGGGCAAGTACCTCAGCCAGGTGATCGAGAAGGCGCCCGGCCCCACGGCCGACGTCGTCGGGATCCTCAAGGACCGCGAGGTCGACGTCATGGTGTCCTACCTGCCGGTCGGCAGCGAGAACGCCACCAAGTGGTACGTCGAGCAGGCGTTGCAGGCCGGCGTCGCGTTCGTCAACGCCATCCCGGTGTTCATCGGCCGCGAGCCCTACTGGCAGCGCCGGTTCGCCGACGCGGGTCTGCCCGTCATCGGCGATGACATCAAGAGCCAGGTCGGCGCGACCATCACCCACCGGGTCCTGACCCGGCTGTTCATGGACCGCGGCGTCCGGATCGATCGGACCTACCAGCTCAACTTCGGCGGCAACACCGACTTCATGAACATGCTCGAGCGCGAGCGCCTGGAGTCCAAGAAGATCTCCAAGACCAACGCAGTCACCTCGATGATGGACTACGAGCTCGCCGAGGGCGACATCCACGTCGGGCCGTCGGATTACGTGCCGTGGCTGAAGGACCGCAAGTGGTGCCACATCCGGATCGAGGGCACGACGTTCGGTGACGTGCCGCTGAACGCCGAGCTGAAGCTCGAGGTCTGGGACAGCCCCAACAGCGCCGGGGTGATCATCGACGCGATCCGCTGTCTGCGGATCGGCCTCGACCGCGGCCTGATGGGCACCCTCGTCGCGCCGTCGAGCTACTTCATGAAGTCTCCGCCCCTCCAGATCCACGACGACATCGCGCACCAGCGCGTCGAGGCGTTCATCCGGGGCGAGGACAACGAGACGCTCGTGGGGAACGAGGAGTCGAGGAAGGACGCCAAGGCGCTGGCGACCCAGGCGAAGGCGAAGGCCGCCGGCCGGTGACCCAGGGGCGCAAGCTCGAGGCGCCCCACCGGCGCCTCGAGTCCACGCCGCCGCGCATTGTCGAGAAAGCAGCCCTCGCGGCGTACAGGGCCGCGGTTGCGGTCCTCGCGCACACGCCGCCCGCGCTGTCGAGGGCCGTCATCGCGACCGCGGCACAGGGCAGCTACCTCGCGTGGCCGGCAAAGCGCCGGTACAGCGACACCAACTTCGGGCACGTGCTCGGGCTTCCGCCCGGGCATCCGCGTGTCCGGCGGCTGGCGCTGCGGGCGTACCGCGAGTACGCCAGGTACATGGTGGAGCTCATGCGGCTGCCGTCGCGGTCTCGGGCTGAGCTCGCGGGCAGCGTGGAGCCTCGGGACGTGGAGCGAGTCGCCCGGGCGTGGCGCGATTCTGGGGAGGCGATGATCATCGTCGCCGGCCACCTTGGAAACAACGAGGCTGCGGCTGCGGCGCTCGCCGGCGCAGGCTACCCGGCCAACGTGATCGCGGACGACTCGACCTTTCCCGAGCTGTTCGAGGAGCTGCGCCAGCAACGCGAGTCGTGGGGGGTCCGGATCATCCCGTGGCGCAATCTCCGGGACCTGTTCGCAGTGCTGCGTCGCAAGGAGATTCTCTGCCTCCTCGTCGACTGGGGCTACCGCAGCGACGGCGTCCCGGTGCGGCTCTTCGGGTCGTGGACGACGCTGCCAGCGGGTCCCGCGACCCTGGCTGCGAAGACGGGGGCGATCATCGCGCCGGTCGTGATCCGTCGCAGCCGGGAGGGCCGGTTTCTGTTCGAGGGGCACGACACGTTCAGCGTGCCGTCGTCGTCGCCCGCGGACATCCAGCGGGCGACGCAGCGGATCGCGGACTTCCTCGAGGCGGCCGTCAAGGCCGCCCCCGAGCAGTGGTACTGCTTCAAGCCCATCTGGCCCGACACAGAGGACGAGGCGGCCGAGGTCGAGGCGCGGGCCGCGGCGATGCTCGGGACGGGTCGGTGAACCAGGCGACCGACGCACGCGACCGCCGCACGCGAGCTCGCGCGGACCGCAGGGGCACGGTCGGCGATGTCGCTGGGCGGCGGCCGGGCGTCCGAGGCACGCTCATCATGGGCGCCGCGTGGGCCGCGGCGCGCCTGCCGGAGGGACCCCTCGTCGCGGCCGCGGAGGCAGTAGGCGAGCTGTGGTATCGATCGGCGCCGGCGAAGCGGTCGCAGGCGCGCGCGAACCTGCGGCGCGTCTGCGAGGGGCTCGGCGCCTCGGGACGCGGTCCCCTTCGCGCCCGGCGCTCCGCAACGGACGTCGCCGCGCTCGAGCGCCTCGTGCGCGCCACATTCCGGCATGCCGCACGCTACTACCTGGAGGTGCTGCGGACGGGGTCCTTCGACCTCCGGACGGCGATCGCCCGCGTCGACATCGAGACGCCCACCGAGATGCGCGACGCGTTCGAGAGCGGTACGCCCGTGATCGTCGTCGGGATGCACTATGGGGCCATTGAGCTGCCGGTCGTCCTCGTGTCCAGCCTCGTCGGGCACCACGTCACCGCACCGATGGAGACCGTCGCCGATGCGGGTCTCGCGCACTGGTTCAAGACGTCGCGCAGCCGCGTCGGGATCACCATCGTCCCGATCAGGGACGCGCGCCGGTCGCTGCTGCGCGCCCTCCGCCGGGGGGAGTCGGTGGGCCTCGTGGCGGACCGGGACATGACCCACAACGGGATCCGCGTCCCGTTCTTCGGGCATCCGACGCCGATCCCGGCAGGTCCCGCGCTCCTCGCCCTGGAGACGGGCGCGCCGATCTTCGTGGCATCCTGCCGGCGGACTCGGGACGGCCGGTATGCGGCGCGCGTCCAACGGATCCCCGAGCCGCCGGACGGGAGCCGCCGCGAGCGCGTGCTGGCGTACACCGCGTCGATCGCGAGCGCGTTCGAGGCGATCCTCGCCGACAGCCCCGAGCAGTGGTGGGGCTCGTTCCACCCGATCTGGCCGGATCTCGCCGTGGCGTCCCGGGGCGAGCGGGCGCCCGTTGCCGACGCGACGCCGGCGGACACGCGCCGATGACGGGCGCACGCGGTCGCCCGGGACGGGCAGACCTGCACATCCACTCCCTCGCCTCGGACGGCACGGCCTCGGTGGTCGAGATCCTGCAACGCGTCGCGGCTGCGGGCTTCCTCGACGTCATCGCGATCACGGACCACGAGCGGATCGACGCGGCGCGCGCGGCGCGCACGATCGCGACCGACCGGGGGCTGAAGGTGCAGGTCGTGGTGGGCGAGGAGATCACGACACGTGGCGGCCATTTGCTCGGCCTGTTCCTGGAGGAACGGGTGCCGCCGCTCAAGAGCCTGCGCTGGTCGATCGAGGCCATCCACGCCCAGGGCGGGATCGCCGTCCCGGCCCACCCGCTCGTCCCGCTCCACCTCTCGGCGCAGGCGTGGGTCCTGCGCGGACTCCTGAGCGACGACAATCCTCTCGTGCACCCGGACGCCATCGAGACCTTCAACCCGACCGCCGTCGGTCGCTACGGCCACCGCCGATCCGTCGAGTTCGCCGCGGCGCACGGGCTGCCACAGGTCGGCAACAGCGATGCCCACGCCGCGACCGCCGTCGGCTCTGGGTGGACGACCTTCCCCGGCCGCACGGCCGACGACCTCCGCGACGCGATCCTCGCCGGCGCCACCACCGCTCAAGGCGAGTTCCACGGGTCGCGGGACCAGCTCGGGGTGTTCGGCCTGCAGCTGCGCAAGCGGGGCCGGGACGCACGGGCGGAGCTCAGCGGCCGGATCCGGCGCGACGGGACGGGGCGGGACCACGGCTATCCGGGGAGCACCCGCCGGCCCCCGATCTACGAGGGCTTCGAGCGCGAGGACGACCGGCGGTGAAGATCGGCCTCGTCTCGCCGTACGTCTACCCGCTCCCGGGAGGCGTGACGCAGCACGTCCGCTACCTGTACGAGAACCTCCGCCACCGCGGCCACGACGTCCGAATCCTGACCTCGGCCCACGGGCTGCAGCGCACGTCGGAGGGCGACGTGATCCGCCTCGGCAAGGGCTTCTCGATGCCGGCCAACGGTTCGGTCGGCACGGTGACGCTCTCGCCGCGCTATGTCTCCCAGGTCCGGGCACTCCTCGAGCGGGAGCGGTTCGACGTCCTCCACTTCCACGAGCCGTTCGTGCCGTTCCTGTCGCTCGTGATCCTGCGCGAGAGCCAGAGCGTCAACATCGGGACCTTTCACGCCTACGGCGGCTGGTCGCCCGCCTACGAGTTCGGCTCGCGCGCCATGAAGAGCTACGCGGAACGGCTCCACGGGCGGATCGCGGTGTCCGCGGCGGCGCGCCACTTCATCGACCGCTTCTTTCCCGGCGACTACAAGGTGATACCCAACGGCGTTGACGTGGACCGGTTCCGGCGGGCGGTGCCGCTGTCGCGCTGGCAGGATGGGACGCAGAACGTGCTGTTCGTCGGGCGGTTCGAGCCGCGCAAGGGGGTCCTCGACCTGCTCAAGGCGCACCGGATCCTGCGCCGGGACGGGACGGAGTCGCGGTTGCTGCTCGTCGGCGGCGGGCCCCAGGAGCGCGAGGCGAGGCGGTACGTCGCAACACGCAGGCTGGGCGGCGTGGAGTTCCTGGGCCGCGTCTCGGACGACGAGAAGGCCCAGCTGTTCCGGACCGCCGACGTCTATTGCTCGCCTGCGACGGGACGTGAGTCGTTCGGGATCGTGCTGCTCGAGGCGATGGCCGCCGGGGCGCCGATCGTGGCCTCGGACATCCACGGGTACAAGGGCGTCGTGCGCCGGGGCCGCGAGGCCCTGCTCGTCCCGCCGAGGGACCCCAGGGAGCTGGCCATCGCGCTGGACCGCCTCCTCACCGACCGCGACCTCGCCCGCACCATGTCCGAGAACGGCGTCCGCCGGGCAGAGGAGTTCAGCTGGCCTCGGGTGACCGCGAAGGTGGACGACTACTACGGGTTCGTGATCCGGCGCCTCGCCGCGTCGGGCCCGCTGCCCGACCACTTCACCGCGCCGATCCCCCCGTCGCCGCGCGCGGCCGGCAACGCCGACCCGGGACGCGAGACCGACCGCCTGCCCGCGCCGCCCGCCATCGTCACCGCACGTCGATCCGGTTAGGCGGTCCCGCGCTCCGTGCGCGACGCCTGGGTCGCCGAGCCCTACGCGCTGCGCGGCTCTCCGGCGGGACCCGCGGCGCTCCCCTCCCTCGCCAGCTCCTCGCCGGCCGCGAGACGCCACACGCGGGCCGAGTAGGCGACGACGCCGCACGCGACGACCAGGAACAGCATCAGGATCGCGAACCGTGCGTCGGCGAACGAGATCGCCGAGCCGCGTTCGACCGTGTTCACGCCGAACTGGAACGGGTAGGGGTATGTGGGGAGCAGCAGCTGGTAGGCGTTGGTGAAGCTCGACGGCAGCGGCAGCGCGCCGATGTTGGGGTACAGGAACACGAACCACATCGCCGCCACCCCGACGAACACGACGACGAACCGCCGGGCGTCACGCGCGGTGATGACCTGGGTCGCGACGAGCAGCAGGGGCAGCCCGACGAGGGCGGCAAACGCCTCGGGAACGATCTTCTGGATGGACAGGATCGGGGCATCGGTCGGCAGGAACCGCGTCGCAACCGCAATCGTGAGCAGCAGGGCCGCGATGACGGGCACGGGCACGAGGTCGCGCGCGGTCATCCCCTCGTCCGGCCGCTTCTGGACGATCCTCGTGACGAGCACGACGACGAGCACGAGCACGGCGATCACCGCGATGCCGATCCACGCCGCTGCAAGCGTGACGCCGAAGTCGCCCTGGCTGCCGCTGCACGCCTGCGAGCCCTTGTTCACCGCCTCCACGTTCGCGATCCCGCACAGCGGGGACCGGAGGAGCCACAGGATCACGGGCCCCATGAGCGCCAGGGTCGCCGCGATCCGCGCGAGCAGCCATGTCGCGCGCGACGCTCCGTGCCACAGCTCGGCGAGGAAGTAGCCGAGCGCGAGGACCACGAACGGGAGGCTCGTGTAGTAGTGGTACTGGAACGCGGCGCGGTCGATCCGCGCCCAGCTGACCCACTGCGCGAGGAACGCGATGAGGATCAGGGCGAGCGCGAGGCTCCGGCGCCTGAACGCCTGGTAGGCGACGAACCCCATGGCGGGGATCCCCATCCACCAGATGACCATGTTCCCGGCGTCGTAGATCGAGGCGGCGGTCGAGGACGCGTACGCGCCCTGGTAGAACCACACCGGCTTGAGGTTCAGCGGCCACGCCCACCACGGCGAGCTGGCGGCGTGGGCCGCCGTCAGGTTGTTGTGGTAGCGGTACATCGCGCCGGTCAGGTCGACCAGCGTCTGCCCGGTGTGGCCGGCCGGGAACCCGGCGACCAGCTGGTGGTTTTCGATGAACGCCCACGGCAGGTAGAGCGCGACGTAGACGGCCAGCGGAACCGCGACGAGGCACACCACCATCCAGACGATGGGCAGGCCGAGCCCGCTGCCCAGGCGCAGCCATCCGGTCGCGGGCGCCGCGGGCGGTTCCACGAGGGCGGCGGCGGTGCCGGGCTCCGGTGTCCGTGCCATCGGGCCGAGGCCGTACCGCCCGCCGACCTGGAACGCGACGTACGTGAGGCCACCGACGACGACGAGCGCGAACCCGAGCGTGAGGGGATTGACGAGCAGCGGGCCAGCCGCGATGTCCGTGTCCGCGCGGCCGAGCGCGATCCCCGCGAGGACCACGAGGATCCCGAGGAGCGCCGGTCCGCCGACCGCGAGCCGGACCTCCTCGTCGGACCACGCGATCGGGTGGTAGACGGTGACCACGACCGCGGCGAGCGTGAGCGAGATCATGATCAGCGGGAACAGCAGGTTGCCTGAGACGGAGCTGTCGGACGGCACCGCCATCGCCATCCAGCCGAGGACGCCGGTGAGCCCGACCAGGCCGGCGATCAGGATGATCCGGCCGAGCGCCGACCGCACGAGCACGAGGATCCCCAGCGCCCCGATCGCATACGCCGCGACCCACTTCGACGCGAGTGCGAGCCCGAGCAGGACGCCGATCGCGGGCATCAGCGCCCAGAAGGCCGCCGCGGGTCGTCGTGCGATCCACAGCCACGCGAACAGGAGGTACGCGGCGAGGATGAAGAAGCCGGTGTAGACGTCGTTCATCGCGATCCGGCTCTGGACGAAGAACATCCCGTCGAGCAGCACGAGGAGGCCGACGAGCACCGCGACGGCGCGCCGGGCGAACAGGATCCGGCCGAGCAGGTAGAGCACGGCGATCGTGAGCGCGCCCAGGAGGACGCCGGGCAGCCGCCACGAGAAGTGGTAGCTGCCGATGTCCACGGCCGCCGTGGACCCGTCGGGGGAGAAGGCGAGGATCGTGCCACGACTCTCGCTCGGAAAGTCGCCGTTGTGATCGAGGACCCAGGCAGCCGGCGCGAATGGCAGCTTGTGGTCGGCGAACACCGATCGGCCGTGCGGCTCGACCACGTAGATCGTGCTTCCCGCGCCGTCCGGTGTCTCCGCCAGCACCTCGACCATCTCGGACGCCTCGTCGTAGACGAGCCGCGAGCCCGCGCCGGGGATCTCGAACGACTCCTTGAAGGCCGGGCCGTCCTCGGCACCCTCGCCGGTCGCGGAGATGATCGCGAGCTCGGGCGTGCCGTCGGCGCTCGCCGACGTCGCGTACACCTGCGTCCCCTCGTCGACGCCCGAGACCTCGGTGACCCACGTGGCGCCGCCGGCCAGCGGCACGGTGTCGAGGATCGTGCCCGCGGGGCCGACGAACGACACGCCCTCGGCGTCGGCGACCGCGAGCCGACCCGCCGGCTCGATCGTGACTCCGGGCAGGGTGCCGTTGGTGATCGCGTCGTCCAGGTTGGTGCGCGCGTCCTCGGACAGCTCCACGTCGAGCACCACCCGGTCCACGGTGGAGGCCAGCTGCGCGCGGTAATCCGCCTCGTCGCCGCCGAGGACCGCCGCGAGCCGCGCCGCCAACGCGTCGGGATCGGTGACCTCCCCCATGTGCGCCACGAGGGCGTCCTCGCTGCCGGCAGCGATCATGCCTCCGATCCCGCGGATCTCGACGCGCGAACGCTCCTCGCCCGTCGCGGGATCGACGATGGCGAGGGTGTTGGGACCGAGCACGGCAGCGACCGAGCCGCCGCTGTCATACACCGCGAGGCGCTCGATCCCACCCTCGAGCGTCGCCACCTGCACGGCCTCCGGCAGGATCTCGTCGGGCGCGGCGCCGGCGTTGCTGCCCACCTGGTCGTCGACGTGGGAGCCGTCGATCGTCCACAGCCCGCCCTCGTTCGTCCCGACGTACAGCTGCAGGCCGTCGCCGTCCCATGCGACAGCCGAGGCGCCGGGGATCGAGAGGTCGACCACGAGCTCGCGGGAGCGCAGGTCGTACGCCCTGACCCCCTCGCCGGTCGCGACCCACACGCGGTCGCCGGCCCGGCCCGAGGAGATGCCGTCCGCGCGCCGCGGCTCGATCGCGGCATCGGTCACCGTCGTCTCCAGGTCACTGCTGGCCGCGACGTCGTGGCCCGCGAACAGCGCGATCCCGCCCGCCATCGCGTACTTGGCCAGGTGCGGGTGCGTCCACTCGTAGATCGCGTGGTCGATGCCGTAGCGCCAGACCTGGAGGAACTCCGTCGCGGTCCGGGCGTGGTAGACCTCGTCGAAGTGCATGCGCGCGGGCTCGGCCAGGCGGAACATCCGCAACCCCATCCCGGCGACGACGAGCACGATCAGCAGCCACACGTCGAGGCGGTCGAGCCGCCCTCCGCCCTCGCGGTCGAGCAACCGGGAGCGGTCCGGTCGGATCGGGGTCTCGCCGATCCGCGCCCGGAACCAGCCGATGGGTCCCGCTGCGGCCCATGTCGTCCGCTCGAACCACGCCGGGACACGGCGCGCACCGACCGCCGCGGCGGCGAGCCCCGGGACATGGCGGACTTCGGGTTGTGGCTCCGGTTGGATCGCGGCCCCACCGCGCGCGGCGAACGCCCCCGGCTCCGGGCCTTGCACGACGGCGGCCGCGTCCGTCCGTCCGTCCTCGAGCTCGAACGCCAGCGTCCGCCGCGCCGACGCCCGCAGCTGCAGGAGGCCGAAGGCGAGCACCGCCGTGTGCAGGACCGCGACGAAGGCCACACCGCCGAAGGACCGGATCGCCTCGCCGATCCCCAGCCAGTCCGAGACGTTCGGGTTCATGTAGCCGTAGAGCGTCACGAGCACGACGTACATGTTGAGGAACGTCGCGAACGAGGCGATCAGGTACGCGGCTCGCCAGCGCCACGAGAAGGCGAACAGGATCGCGGCCAGGCCGAAGAGCGGGAACAGGTAGCGCTCGTGGACGCGGGTCGGGACCGCGAAGAAGGCCATCGCGAGCACGCTGACCCCGACGAGGATCGTGAGCCGGTCCGGCCTCCGCGCGACGAGCGCGGGGACGATCACGAACAGCAGCGCGCCCAGCAGCGCGCCGCCGACGAGGGCCGCCGGAAAGGGGCCGATCTGCGCCCATTGCGTCACGTCAGCGGACGGCGCGTCGGGGATCCACTGGCCGTTGCTCGCGGTGCTCTCGCCGTTGAGCGGGAACAGCGCCCACAGGTTGTACGCGTTGACGGTCACGTAGGAGTAGGTGGCCGCGGTGCTGAACACGAGCCGCAGGAGCGTGCTCCCGATGTACGGCGCCGAGCCGGAGACCGAGACGACCGACAGACCGAACGGGGTCGCCAGCACGACCGCCGTTGCGGCTGCGGCGATCGTCGTGCTCAGGATCCGTATCGCGCCCGTCGTCCGCCGCTCCCAGGCAAAGCCCGTCCGCGGCGGCGCCGCCTCGTCGCCGTGCGCGCCGTCCGGCCACAGTGCCCTGCGGATCACGACGAAGGCGACGATCGGCACGAGGATCGCCAGCTGCGGCTTGATGAGCGCCGCGGTGACCGCGAGGATCGCCGCCCGCTCCGGCCGGTCCTTCCACAGCTCGCGCACCGCGAGCAGCAGGAACACGGTCCCGAAGCTGTCGACCTGACCCCAGATGACCGAGTCGAACCAGGTGATGGGGTTCACGAGGACCACGATCGCGCCGAGGCGCGCGCGACCCGCCGTGACGCCGAGGTCGAGCACCATCCGATAGACGACGTACGCGAGGACGACATCGGTGATGATCGCGGGCAGCTTGATGAGGTCTCCGACCCCGCCGACGGCCTGACCGACGAGGCCGACGGCCCACAGCGCGTACAGGTAGCCGGGGGTGTAGTCGGCGAAGAAGCCCCGGTCGTAGAAGCCGACCGGGCCGCGCTCGGCGAGCTCGGTTGCCCAGAAGCGGAAGAGGTCGAGATCTGATCCGAAGCCCGAGCCGCGGAGCCCTTCGATCCCGTATGCCATGATCAGGCGGACGATCAGGCCGACCAGCAGGATGGCCAGGATCTGCCAGCCGAGACCTCGCCGGGGGGACTCCTGGTCCGACGTCTCCCGGCCGGGCAAACCCGTACCCAGAGCGGTGATGGGGGAGCCTCCTGACGCAGCGTTGAAGGTGCAGCCGAGTATAGCCGAGGGTCCCGATCGGACCCCCTTGTCCCACCCTGCCACCGGCAGCCTCCCGACGGTCGTCGTGGGGCTCCTCATCGCGCTCGGCGCGGTGTGCCTGTACGCGCTGTCGAACCCCGAGCACTTCAACCAGTACAACCACTTCGTGTGGCAGGCGGACGCCTTTCTCCATGGCCGGGCATGGATCCCGTTCCCCGAGCTCGCGACCGACAGCACGCCCGGCAACGACTACTTCCAGGACGTCTTCCCGCTGTTCGAGGGCGACCAGTTCACGGGACGCGTGCTGCTGCCGTTCCCACCCCTCCCGGCGGTCGTGCTCCTCCCGTTCGTCGCGGCGTGGGGGCTCGCGCTGGACCAGGAGTCGGTCGCGATCGCGATCGCGGGCGTGGGTGTGTTCGCGGCGTGGTGGATGCTCGGGGGGTTGCGGATCACGACCGCCGTCCGCGCGCTGACCACGCTCGTGTTCGCCACCGGCACCGTGTGGTGGTGGGCCGCCGCCGTCGGCAGCACGTGGTACCTCGCGCACCTCGTGGCCGTGATCTTCGCGCTCCTCGCGGTCGGCGTCGCCCTGCGGGCAGACCCGCGCGCGCCGGATGAGGATCCGTGGGACGAGGCCGATCGCGGCGGACTGCCGCGAGTCGCCGGTCGGACAGCTGGAACGCCGGCAGCGGACGTCGACGGCCCCGGCGACGCGGCCCAGGTTGCCGGCGGCCTGTGGCCGCTGTCCGGCGTCCATGTCCTGGCGGGCCTGCTGCTGGGGATCGGGGCGACCGCGCGCCTGCCGCTGGTGTTCGGGGCGCCGTTCCTCATGTTGGTGGGCGACGGCGGCTCGACGGCGCGCCGCACCGTCTCCGCGGCCGTCGGCGCGGTGCTGCCAGTCGCGCTGCTGCTCGGCTACACCCAGCTCACGACGGGGTCGTTGCTCCATCCGGGCTACGACTACCAGTACCAGCTGGAGGCCAACGGCTATCCGACGCTCGGGTACAACCCGGAGTGGGCCGTCGAGGACCTGCGCTACGTCCCGCAGAACCTCGGCATCATGTTCGGCGCCCTGCCGGTCGTCCTGCCCGAGATCAAGCCCGACACGCTCGGCGTCTACCCGGTCGTGGAGCTGTGTGCGGGACCCGACACGACCCGCGGCGTGTTCGACGCCGACTGCCCGCTCGCGATGCCGGTCGACATCGGGACGAGCATCCTCCTCTCGGCGCCGGGGCTCCTGCTCGCCCTGTTCGCCATCCGCCGCCGACCGGTGGCACGCCTCACGCTCGGCGCCGGCGTGACGGTCGTCGTCATCGCGCTGTTCAACCTCGCGCACTTCAGCCAGGGATGGGTGCAGTGGGGCTACCGGTTCTCGCTCGACTTCATCCCGTTCCTGCTGCCGCTCGTGGCGCTCGGCGCCGCGCGTGCCGACGACGGGCGTCCGCGCTTGTCCGCCGTCGTCCTCCTCGTCGCCGGCGGCGCGATCAACCTCTGGGGCGTCGTCTGGGGCCAGCTGCTTGGCTGGTGACCGCGACAGCGGCGCCGTCGACCACGCGCTCCGCCGCCTCCGCCGCCCGGACCCGACGACGCTCGTTGCGATCGGGGTCTTCCTCGTGGCGGTCGTCGTGTTCCGGGCCACGATGCTGCCCGGTGTCGGAACCTGGGACACCGCCGAGAACCAGACGGTCCCGCCGCTCCTGGGGACGATGCACCCCACGGGCTTCCCCGCGTATGCCCTGGTGGGCTGGTTCGCCAATCTCGTGCTGCTCCCGGTCGGCGAGCCCGCGCTCCGGATGAACCTCCTGTCGGGCGTCCTCGCGGCGGGCGCGGGGGCGCTCAGCGTCCTCGTCCATCGCCGCCTCGGGGCGCCGGCGCTCGTCGCAGGCGCGATCGGCCTCGCCTTCGTGCTCGCCCCGATCACCTGGCACATCGGGGTCTCCGCCGACGTTCACTCGCTCCACGTCCTGCTCGTCGTCGCCGTGACGTTCCAGCTGCTGCGCTGGGAGGCTGCGGTCCGCGCCGCCGACGCCGATCCGGACGATCGGCGCCTGCGCACGCTCGCCGACCGACGGGTCCTCGTGGCGGCCGTCGTCTTCGGCGTCGCGGTCGCCAACCACGCACTGTCGCTGCTCCTCGTCCCGGGCATCGTCGCGTACGTCCTGCTGACGGATCCCGGCCTTGCGCGGCGGCCCCGGATGATCCTCGCGGCGGTCGGGGTGTCCATCGGCGTGGCGACGCTCCTGTACCTGGAGCTCCCGCTGCGCGCCGGTCCGTTCGCGGGCCCGCTCGGATACGGGCACCCCGAGACGCTCGGCGGGTTCCTCGAGATCGTGTTCGCTCGGCAGTTCCAGGGCGACATCGTCGGCGGCAGCATCGCGTCGCTCGTCGCCGCGTTCCTCGAGCTCGCCCGGGCCCAGCTCGGACCGCTGCTCTACGTCGTTCCGGCGGCGTTCGTCGTCACCGCCGTCCGTCACCCCCGGTACGCCGTCTACTCGGGCCTCGCCGTCCTGATCACGTGCGTCTTCGCGGCGACGTATGCGAACGCACGCATCGATCGCTACTACCTCGGCCCGCTGTTCTTCGCCTGGTCCTGGATCGCGGTGCTGTGCGCCGCCGTCGTCGAGCGCCTCCTCGGGGACAGTCCGACCGACGACGCCGCCGTCGGCGTCCGCGTGTCGCGGTCGTGGGTGCCGGTGGTCCTCGCGCTGGCGCTGCTCGTGCCGACCGCCGTCGCTTTCCGGGACCGCTGGTCGGAACAGGATCTCTCGGCCAACACGCTCCCAGCCGAGTGGCTCGATGGCGCCTTCGACGCGATGGCCGAGGACGCGGTGGTGATCTCGTGGTGGTCCTACTCGACGCCCATGTGGTACGGCCAGTTGATCGAGGGGCGGCGACCGGACGTCCGGATCGTCGACGATCGGACCCGGCTGGACGAGGGCCTGGGCGAGGTCCGGGACGTGATCGACGCGAACCTCGGACACCGGCCGGTCTACCTGATCCGGCTCGACGAGTCCGAGGTGCTGGCGCTCACCGGTCGCTACACGATCGAGCCGTCGGGCGGTCCGGGTAATCTCTATCGGGTGACCGGGCGAACAGGATCGACACCATGACCGGCGCGACGCAGACGCCGGCGACGGCCGGTGTGGTCGCACGCGTGCCGCGCCTGTCGTTCTTCTTTCCGGTCCACAACGAGGAGGCCAACCTGGAGGGCCTCGTCGCCGAGGCCCTCGAGACGATGCCGCTGCTCGCCGAGACGTTCGAGGTCATCGCGGTCAACGACGGCTCGAGGGACCGCACGAGGGAGATCGCGGATCGCCTCGCCGCGGCCCATCCCGGGATCGTCCGCGCGATCCACCACGACACGAACCGGGGCTACGGCGGCGCCCTCAGGTCGGGATTCGAGGCCGCCCGCTTCGAGCTCCTCGCCTTCACGGACGGCGATCGCCAGTTCAAGGTCTCCGACCTCGCCCGCCTCATCGCGCGCATGGCGGAGCCGGATGCCCCGGACATCGTCGTCGGCTACCGGATCAAGCGCGCCGATCCATTCATCCGCATCGCCTACGCGCGCACGTACAAGCTGGCGAACCGGATCTTCTTCGGCCTGAAGGTGAAGGACGTGGACTGCGCGGCCAAGCTCTTCCGGCGCGAGGCGCTCGAGGGGGTGCGGGTCGAGTCCGGCGGCGCGTTCTTCTCCGCGGAGCTCCTCATCCGCGCCCTTAAGAAAGGGCGCTCGATCGTCGAGGTCGGCGTGCCGCACTACGCGCGGACGGCCGGCTCGCCGACCGGGGCGAACCCGAGCGTCATCTGGCGCGCCGTGAAGGACTTCTGGTCGCTGCGGCTGCGGCTGTGGGCGAACCGCGACCTGGCGCTGGAGCGCGGCGAGCCGATCCTCGGCGCCACCCCCGCCTAGCTCGTCGACCCGCCGCCGCGCTGGTCCTGGTCGAGATCGAGCGAGTTCACGAACTCGCGGAAGATGTCGAGGCGCGCCGCGTCGATGGGCTCGCCGGTCTCCTCGAGGGTGCCGGCCGACAGGCGCTTCGGGGCGTCGTCGCCATCGTCGTCGTCCGCATCGTCGGCATCGGGCGAGGTCGCGGCGCGGTCGAGGACGTCCTCGGTCGCGTACACCGTCGCGCCGATCCGGACCGCGAGTGCGATGGCGTCGGAGGGCCGCGCGTCGATCTCGTGCCGGGCGTCGGGCCCGACAAGGACGAGCCGCGCGTGGTAGGTCTCGTCGGCGAGGTCGGAGATCACGATCCGGTCGACGCGGATGGCCATCGACTCGAGGATCGTGCCCATCAGGTCGTGGGTCAGCGGCCGCTCGGGCGTCACGCCCTGGAGCTTCATCGCGATGGCGTTCGCCTCGTTGACGCCCACCCAGATCATGAGCAGCCGGCCCCGGCCGGACTCCCGGAGGACGAGGACGTGGCGGCCGGTCCGCATGTGGACGCGCACGCTGTCCACGATCATCTCGATCTGGGTGGCGCTGTCGTCGGCCATGAACGGATTATCCCACGACGTCAGCCGGGAGCGTCTCCGGCCCGCGGTCCCTCCGTTGCGCGCGCATCTCGCGCCCGAGTGGCGACGGTGCGCGGCGCCGCACCATTCACGTGGCTCAGCTGCGGACGCCAGGGCGCAGCCGGAACGGGAGGGCGATCACGGCGCCGGCCACGAACCCGCCGATGTGCGCGAAGAACGCGACGTTGGTCTCGATCGCGTTCGACGCCCCGAGCGAGCCGAGCCCGTCCACGACCTGGAGCACGAACCAGAAGCCGAGGACGATCACCGCGGGGACGGCGATCAGCTGGTAGAAGAAGCCGAGGAACACGAGCGACTGGATGCGCGCCCTCGGGAACAGCACGAGGTACGCCCCGAGGGTGGCGGCGATCGCGCCCGAGGCGCCGATCATCGGCTCGGTCGAGGCGGGGTCGATCAGCGACTGGCCGGCCACCGCCGCGATCCCTCCGGTGAGGTAGAACGCGAGAAACAGCAGCCGCCCCATCCGGTCCTCGACGTTGTTGGCGAAGATCCACAGGAACAGCATGTTGCCCAGCAGGTGCAGCCACCCCGCGTGGAGGAACATGCTGGTGAAGACATCTCGTACGGGCTCCGACAGCCACGTGCCGCTCGTCACGGCGGCGGTGAGATCTGCCGGGACCGTGCCGTACTCGTCGATCAGCTCGATCAGGGCGTCCTCGCCGCCGCTCGCGAGCATGAACAGCTCGACCGCGAACACGGCGAAGCACGCCGCGAGCAGCGCGATCGTGACGACGGGCGTGCGTCGGGTCGGATTCGCGTCCCGGAGCGGGATCACGAGCCGGCCGCCATGGCGACCGGGGTCACGGCTTCGGGGTCGCGTCCGGCTTCGGGGTCGACTCCTTGCCAGGCGACGCCTCGCCGCTCGGCGACGGGCTGGCGGTGCCTGACTCCTCTGCGGCCTGAAGCAGCGAGCTGTGGAGCCCGGTGGACGTGATCCACCACATCGTCGACGGCGCATCGGCCTCCGGCGCCGGCAGCACGACGAAGCCGCGGAGGTCGTCCCAGGTTTCGTCGCCGTCGGCGAGCCGGTACTGCTCGATGTACCGGCCGTCCGCCTTGTTGAACGCGACCACCCGGTGGTTCTGCGCGTCCCACGCGTAGAGGACGCCGTTGCGGCGGCTCGAGGAACCGTCCGGCCGGTCCGGCGACGAGATCATGGTGTACCGCGGGGTCGGCCGGACCGCCGTGTCCTCCGGCGCGTCCACGTCCCATCCCGACGCGGGGATGAGGCGTGCGACCTCGCCGCTCTCGGCGGCGTAGATGTCACCGTCGATGAGGAGGTCCGAGATTCCCGAGACGTCACGCTCCGTCGGCAGGCGTGGGTTCGGCCTCACCGGGTACCCCGAGCCGTCGTTCGCCGGGGACAGCACCATGATGTTCTGCTCGGACGGATCCACGACGTAGAGCTTGTAGAACGCCGCGTCGAAGTTCGCGACGAACGTCGCGAGGTCCTTGATGTCGTCGCCCCAGGACGACGAGTCCTTGACCTTGATCCGTACCAGCGTTCCCTTGCCGGTGGTGTTCGCCGGTCGCCAGCGCCAGAGGTTGTTCTTGGCGTCCAGGGCGAGGATGTCCGGGCCGCCAGTGGTCAGGAACCGGGGCGCGGCCGCCCGCGCGCCCGACGCGCGCGACCCGTTCTTCACGATCGCGGCCGCCTTCTGCTTCTTGATGTCGATCCGCCACACCGTCTTGTTGGCGGAGTCGAGCACGTAGGGCGCGCCGTCGGACCCGCGGACGAGGGCCTCGAGCTTCGGCGGCTTCTCGGTCGGGAACTCGAACACCGAGGTCGAGTTGACCGACGTGACGCCGTAGAGCCGGTCGAGCCCCTCGAGCGCCTGCGCGCGCAGCGGGGTGATCCGCCCGATGGGATACCCGAGGCTCTCCGCCTCCGCCAGCTTGACGTACGCGGTGTTGAGGAGGTCGAGCGCGCGCCCGGGATCGTCGGTGATGAGGTCGATCCCGGGGCCGCTGACGGCCTCGAACGCCTCCCGCGCCTCCTCGAACGAGCGCTCCGCGGCGTCGAGCGACTCGAGGCCGCTCACGTTGGCCCGCTGCCCACCGAACGCGTTGACGCCGACGACGAGGACGCCCGCGACGGCGATCAGCGCGAGGACGGCCATCGCGGCGCGTCGTTGGGTCTCCATCCGGGTCGTCGCCGCCGTGACCCGACGCTTCGCCGGACTGCGACGCGGCAGGAGATCCTGGACCTGCCAGATCGCACGCTGGAACCCGTTGCCGGCCGCGTCCCGCGCACGCGTCGCCGACGCGCCCATCGCGGCGGCGCCGGCACTCACGGAGTCCGCGAGCGGGATCGGCGAGCGGTCCGGGGCACCGGCGAGCGGCTCGGCCGGACGGACCGGGACGAGGCTGCGTGTCTTGTGGGTCGCCCCGACCTCCGATGCCTCGAAGGCGACGGCACCGTCGGAGCCCTTGCCGTCCGCGGCGACGAACCGCGCGTGGAGGTGCTCGATCGCGGACTGGGGGTGCAGCGTGACGAGGGCGTCCTTCAGGGCGTCGGTGCCGACGCGGCCCACGACGTTTGCCGAGACGAGGCACAGCGAGTCGCCCACGTTCAGCTCACCACGCCACACCTCCGGCTCGAGGTTCTCGGCCGGAAGGCCGCGCTCGCGGTTCGGGTCGGGCAGCGTCGACAGACGCGCCTGCCGGATCAGATACGCCTCGGCGGGCCCGACCGTCGCGACATACAGCTCGCGGCCCCGGACCACCGCGACCGCGACGCCGATCGGCCCCGCCCCGTCGGCCTGCTGCCCCAGCTTGTACTGGTCCCGCTGGTGCGCGAGGCGCTTGTTCGCGACGGCCATGACCTTGACCAGGCACTGCCGGATCCCGGCCGACTCGTCGTAGTAGTACTCGTTGCGGATCGTGTCCGCGACGACCCGCGTCGCCTCGCGTGCCCGCGCGTTCGCGACGCGCGACGTCACGAGCAGGTACAGGTTGCCCTTCGTCCGTCCGACCGACCCGACCGCCGGCTCCACGACGACGACGGTGTCCGGAGAATCCGGGAGCCGGTCCTGCTCCGTGACGGCGCCGAGCTTCAGCTGGAGACGGACGGCCAAAGGGCAAGCCTCATGGGGTGTGCGACGCGGCGGCGCGCGTGGTCGTGACGCGGGGTCCCGTCGGCAGCGGGGATCGGATTATACGCGTGCGCAACCGCCGTCCCACTCGTCCATCCGGGCGATGCGCGGTCCCGGAGTCCGTGCGTTCCTGCCGCCGCGCAGGCGTCCTGCACGCGGCCGTCCTCCCGTGTCAACGCCCACTCCTGCCCCGGCCCGATGGATCGCCGCGCAGCTTGAGCTGGTGCGCCCGGATGCCGCCCGGTGCGGCCGAGAACGCGGCAAGGAGCTCGAGTGCCCGCAGCCGGAGCTCCGCCGCGACGATCGGCTCGGCAACGGCGACGACGACGGTGTCGGGCTCGAGCGCGACGAGGCGGCAGGCGCCCGCGGCAGGCGGGACGCGCTCGGCCACGATCGCGTCCCACGTCGTGATCGCCCGGGCCAGCCGCAGCTCGTCCTCCAGTCCGAGGGCACGCGCGGCCTCGGGGAGGAGGTCGCCGAGCCGGTCGGGACGGCGCCGGCGCGCGGGCGATTCCGGGTCGCGGTCGTCCATCAGCCTCGCTCCATCCGGGACGTGCCGTCGGCGTCGATCGTGACCGCCCAGGTCGTGCCGACGCTCCTGAGCGCGGGGTCGATGTCGTCGAGCGTCGTCGTGGTCACGAACGCCTGGGGCAGCGCGGCAATCCGGCGCACGAGGTGAGCCCGCCGCTCCGGGTCGAGCTCGCTGAACACGTCGTCGAGCAGCAGCAGCGGCGGACGACCGTCGAGCGCCGTGAGGAGATCGAGCTCCGCGAGCTTGAACGCGAGGATCGCCGTCCGCTGCTGCCCGCGGGATGCGAACGAGGCGAGCGGCCGGCCTGCCATCTCGAACACCACGTCGTCCCGGTGCGGGCCGATCAGCGTCGTCGCGTTCCAGACCTCCTTCTCGGCGGTCTCCTCGAGACGTCTCGCGAGCGCATCCCGGACGGACTCGCCATCGTGCTGCGGGGCGTTCGTCGCGTAGCTGAGGCGGAGGGCGTCGACCGCCGCCTCGTCGGGGGCGATCTCGCGGTGGGCCGCGGCGAGCGGCTCCTCGAGCACAGCGAGCAGCCGCTGTCGCTCCTCCCGCACGGCCGTTCCGGACTCGAGGAAGGTCTGGTCCCAGAAGCGCAGCTCCGCGCGGGTCGCCTCCTCCTCGCGGATCGCCCGCAGGAGGCCGTTGCGCTGCTGGAGCGCGCGAGCGTACGTCGCGAGGTCGCGGCTGTAGACGGGCGAGCGCTGACCGGCGAGCCGGTCGACGGCCTCCCGGCGAAGCGACGGCGACCCGGCGACGAGCAGCATCTCCTCCGGTGCGAACAGGACCGTGCGGAGCACCCCGGAGAGGCCGGCCGCGCGCCGTGCGACGCCGTTGACGCGAATGCGCTTGCGGGCCCCGCCCGCTCCCGTGCGCACGAGCGCGACCTCGACGGCGTCGTGATCCTCGGGCGCCGTGCGTGCCCGTCCGACCCGCGCCTCGATCCGGGCGAGCTCCTCGCCCCAGCGCACGAGGTCGGCCTCCGCGGTCGTCCGGTGCGAGCGGCCCCAGGCGAGGAGCACGATGGCCTCGAGCAGGCTCGTCTTGCCGGCCGCGTTCGGACCCCACACGAGCTGCGGGCCGGGCTCGAACACCACATCGAGCGCCCGGTAGCCGCGGAGGTCCCGGATCGAGATCCCGTGCAGGGTGGGCGCGTCCGCTGACCGGCCCGGAAGGCGGTCGTCGGCCGGCGCCTCGTCGGGCAGCAGCGGGTCCGTCACCCCCTCCGTCAGGAGGTGGTCCGAACCGGCATCACGACGTGCACATAGTCGCCGTCGCCAACCGGCCGGAAGACACCAGGCGACAGCGGGCCGTTCAGCTCGAGCGCGAACCGGTCCGCCTGGACGTTGCTCAGCACGTCGTTGAGGTACCGGGCGTTGAACGCGATCGTCGTCGCGTCGCCGTCGACGCCCGCCTCGACGTCGCCCGTGTAGTCGCCGACCTCGGCTGTCGCCGTCACCACGACACCCGCGTCGCCGCCGACCTGGAGCTTGACGATGTTGGCCGAGCTGCTCGCGATGAGCGCCGCCGGACGAACGGCGCGCAGCAGCTCCTCACGATCGATCTCGGCACGCGTCGTGTGGGCAGCGGGCAGGACCTGCTGGTAGTTCGGAAACTGCCCGTCGATCAGGCGGCTCACGATGTCCACGCCCTCGAGATGGAACAGCACCTGGTTCTTGGCCTGGGCGAGGACGAGCTCGACCGGATCGTCGGTGTCCGCCAGGATCCGGCTCAGCTCGTTCAGGGCACGGGCCGGGATCACGACCGATGCGGCCTCGACCGGGTCGAGGATGTCGATGGTCCGGACCGCGATCCGGTAGTTGTCGGCCGCCGCCAGGGTGAGCCGGTCCCCCTCGAACCGGGCGAGGACGCCGGTGAGGATCGGCCGCGCTTCGTCGCTGGCGGCCGCGAAGACCGTCTCCTCGAGGGCCTTCTTCAGGACCTTCTGGCTGATCCGGGTCGTCGGTCGCTCGCCCGCGGTCTGGATCGTCGGGAACTCGTCGGCGTCGATGCCCTTGACGTGCGTCGCGAACCGACCCGCCCTGATGTGGAGCGTGTCGGCGCCCTGGAGCTCGAGGTCCACCTTCTCGGCGCTGGGCAGACTGCTCACGAGGTCGGTGAGCAGGCGTGCCGGGACCGTCGTCGCTCCGTCCGTCTCGATCTTCCCGGGCACCCAGTAGGTGATCCCGATCTCGAGGTTCGTCGCGGTCAGCTTGAGGCCGGCGTCCTCGGTTCGGAGCAGGACGTTGGCGAGCACGGGCAGCGTGCTTCGGCTGGAGACCGCCCGGGACACGACAGACAGGCCGCGCGCCAGGTTCTCCTGCATCACCGAGAGTTTCACGTGAGCTGTCTCCAGGGGGCTGTCGGGCGGGTGTGCGTCGGGTCGCTCGGCGTCGGGGATCCGGGCGAGTCGACGCGGGCCGCGCTCCGCACGCTGGTTGTCTTCCGGGTGGAGTGGTTGGTCTCTATCTTCTCATTCCATCATCACCGTCATATTGCCGTGGATACGGTGGACGATGGTGCTCCGTCGTGCGGGCCGAGGGTGTTGGCGGGTCCCCGCACGCTGTGGACCCGATACGACGAATCGGGGGATTGCCCGGGGCGCGACGGTGGATGAAACGGCCGTGACGCCGGATCCGTCCACAGCGCCGCGCGGCGGCGGCAGGTTCACCCACGGTCCCCTCCCCGGATTCCGTGGCTCGTCTCCCCGATTCTCGCAGGTTGTGCACCGCATCTGCCGATGTCGTCCACGCCAGGTTGCGACGCACGCCGACCGCGAACCGCGCGCTGGCCCGCGCGGCGAAGCGAGGGACGGATGGATGGCGGGCGGGACGCCGAGGAGAGGCGGACGCGCGATCGGGCGCCGCGGCTCACTCCGAGTAGATGAGCTCCCGGACGGCCGCGACCTCGCGGCGCATCTCGTCATTGATCTGCATCTCGCGGTTGATCTTGTCGCAGCCGTGAAGCACGGTGCTGTGGTCGCGCCCGCCGAGCTCGGCACCGATCCGGAGCAGCGAGACGTCGGTCTCCTCGCGCATGAGGAACATCGCGATCTGACGCGGCACCACGATGCTCTTCTCGCGCTTCTGGCCCTGCAGGGCGTCCATCGGCACGCCGTAGTAGTTGGACACGGCCTGTGCGATCCGCTCGGGCGTGACCTGGCGCTTCTTCGGGTTGTAGAGGACGTTGGACAGGACGGCCT
>Ga0126307_10000583_pt1 | contig 23391 bp, 17 predicted proteins | sample Plot28_FD_89955 | JGI IMG/M metagenome (GOLD analysis project Ga0126307, IMG submission 89955) | Serpentine soil microbial communities from UC McLaughlin Reserve, CA, USA - Plot28 | ecosystem: Environmental > Terrestrial > Soil > Grasslands | place: USA: UC McLaughlin Reserve, Lake County... | reverse complement strand
GGGGGGGGGGGGGGGGGCCGGCTGCGCCCGCCGTGACGGTCACCACGGCTCGCCGCCCCGCCGGGGGAGCGGGCCGTGGTGCGTGAGGAGCTGCTCGACCCCGGCCCGGGTCCCGACGACGACGCGGCCGACGTCGAGACGGGTCTCCGGCCGCGCCGCCTCGCCGAATTCGTGGGCCAGGCCGAGCTCAAGGCCCACCTCGAGATCGTCCTCGAGGCCGCCCGCCGGCGGGGCCAGTCGCCCGACCACCTGCTGTTCTCCGGCCCGCCCGGCCTCGGCAAGACCACGCTGGCCGGCATCATCGCCAACGAGGTCGACGCCCACCTCCAGGTGACCTCGGGGCCGGCCATCGAGCGCGCCGGCGACCTGGCGGCCATGCTCACCCAGCTCGAGGCCGGCGACGTGTTGTTCGTCGACGAGATCCACCGCCTGCCCCGGGCCGTGGAAGAGGTCCTCTACCCGGCCATGGAGGACTTCCAGCTGGACATCGTGCTGGGCAAGGGCCCCGCGGCCCGGTCCATCCGTCTCGACCTGCCGCGGTTCACGCTGGTCGGGGCGACGACACGCACGGGATCCATCACCGGGCCGCTCCGCGACCGCTTCGGCCTCGTCGCCCGCCTCGACTACTACAGCGCCGCCGACCTGGAGGCGATCGTCGAGCGCACGGCTGCCATCGTCGGCGTGCGCATCGACGACGCCGGCTGCGCCGAGGTCGCCCGCCGGGCGCGCGGCACGCCCCGCATCGCCAACCGGCTGCTACGCCGCGTGCGCGACTTCGCCGAGGTCCGGGGCGACGGGGTGGTGGACCGGCGCACCGCCCAGGAGGGCCTGGCGCTGTTCGGGGTCGACGACCTCGGGCTGGACAAGGTCGACCGGGCGATCCTGTCGGCCCTGTGCGAACGGTTCTTCGGCGGCCCGGTCGGGCTCTCGACGCTCGCCATCAGTGTCGGCGAGCAGACCGAGACGGTCGAGGACGTCTACGAGCCGTTCCTCATCCAGCAAGGCCTGCTCATGCGCACGCCGCGGGGTCGGGTTGCCCTGCCGGCGGCGTGGCAGCACCTGGGCCTGGTGCCGCCGGCCCAGCCGCTTGGCGGCTCGCCCACCCTGTTCGGGCCATGACGGCGGGCCGGTCCTCGGCCCCTGACGGACCGCCTGCTCAGCGCCTGCGGATGACGTTGGCCGGCACGCCGCGGGCGATCACGCCCGAGGGCAGGTCGCCGGTCACGACGGAGCCGGCGGCCCAACCTGCTGCACACCCGCGGCGCCGTGTGGGGCCGCGTCCTGGCCATGCGAGCCCTGGGCGCCCCGGCCCCCCGGTTCGAGCACATGCCCGCGTTCCCGACCTGGCGCGAGGACCTCACGCTGCGCCAGAAGGCCCAGTCGGTCTACGGCACGGCCGGCCCGTGCTGCGGCGCGGCCTGCGCCACCCGGCACCCGTCGTGCCGTCCGAGCCGGTCGCCACGCCGGTCAGCGTCGCCCGGCGCCGCCCTGCCGCGGGCGGCCCCGGCCCCGGCGCCGACCCGGCCGCCACGGCCTGACCGCAAGCCGGCCCCGCCTGTCGCACTCCACCACCTCCGGCCGTGCCGGCGGGCGACCCGCCGGCCGGGGCCGGTAGCGTTGCCGCGCTCCATGCAGCTCGTCGACCTCGACTACCCGCTCCCGACCACGGCGATCGCCCAGCACCCGGCCGAGCCACGCGACGCCGCCCGGCTGCTGGTCGACCGGGGGCCCGACCGGCCCCCGGCGCATGCCACGGTCGCCGACCTGCCCGGGCTCGTGGGCCCCGGGGACCTGATCGTCGTGAACACCACGAAGGTCCTGCCCGCCCGGCTGAACCTGCGCAAGGCGACCGGCGGGGCCGCCGAGGTGCTGCTGCTCGAGCGCGTCGGCGAGGGCACGTGGGAAGCGTTGGTCCGCCCGGGGCGCCGCCTCCCACCGGGCACGCGGCTCGTGCCCGGGTCCACCCCCGACGGCGGGCTCGTCGTCGAGGTCGGCGAGCCGGTGGACGACGACGGGACGCGGATCGTGCGCCTCGACGTCGGGCCGGGGGGCGACGAGCTGGCGGCGCTGGACCGGCACGGTGCCATGCCCTTACCGCCCTACATCACCGAGCCCCTTGCCGACCCCGACCGCTACCAGACCGTGTACGCCGATCGGCCCGGCTCGGTTGCCGCACCCACGGCCGGGCTGCACCTCACCGCCGCCGTGCTCGACGGCTGCCGGGACGCCGGGGCTCGCATCGCCGAGGTCGAACTCGTGGTCGGCCTCGGCACGTTCAGGCCGATCACGGCCGAGCGGGTCGAGGACCACCAGATGCACGCCGAGCGCTACCGCGTGCCGGACGCCACGCTCGAGGCGTGCGCCGGCGCCGACCGGGTCGTGGCCGTGGGCACGACCGCGGTGCGGGCGCTCGAGGCGGCCGCCGCCACCGGCCGGCGCGCGGGGCGGACCGATCTGTTCATCCGCCCTCCGTGGGCGTGGCGGGTCGTCGATGTGCTGCTCACGAACTTCCACGTGCCCCGGTCGTCGCTGCTGGCCCTGGTCGAGGCGTTCGTCGGCCCCCGCTGGCGGGACCTGTACGCGGTGGCGCTGGCCGAGGGCTACCGGTTCCTGTCCTTCGGCGACGCCATGCTGCTGCGGCGGGAGGGGGCGGCGTGACGCTCTCGTTCGCCGTGCACGCGACGAGCGGCGCCGCCCGCGTGGGCACGGTGACCACGAGCCGGGGCACGTTCGCCACGCCGTGCTTCATGCCCGTGGGGACGCGGGGGGCGGTGCGGACCCTGTCGTCGCAGGACCTCGAGGAGCTGGGCGCCGAGGTCGTGCTCGGCAACACCTACCACCTCATGCTGCGCCCGGGGGCCGACGTGGTGGCGGCGCTCGGCGGCCTGCACGGCTTCGCCGACTGGGGCGGCCACCTGCTGACCGACTCGGGCGGCTACCAGATCTTCTCCCTGCACCCTCGGGTCGACGACTCGGGCGCCACGTTCACCTCGATCTACGACGGCAGCCGCCATCACCTCACGCCCGAGGGCGCGGTGGACGTGCAGGTGCAGCTCGGCAGCGACATCCAGATGGTGTTGGACGTGTGCCCGCCGCTGCCGTCGCCCGAAGCAGTCGTGCGCCGGGCCGTCGACCGCACGGCCCTGTGGGCCGAGCGGGCCCGCAAGGCGTTCCTCGCCCACGAGCGTCCGGACCTCGACCAGTTCGGCATCGTGCAGGGCGGCGTCGACCTGGCCATGCGGGTCGAGAGCGCCGAGCGTACGGTCGCCGTCGGCTTCGACGGCTACGCCGTGGGCGGGCTCTCGGTGGGGGAGGACCGCTCCCAGATGCTGCCGGCCCTCGACGCCGCCGTGTCGGTCCTGCCGGCCGACCGGCCGCGCTACCTCATGGGCCTCGGTGATCCGCTCGGCATCGTCGACGCCGTGGCGCACGGCGTCGACATGTTCGACTGCGTGCTCCCCACCCGCCTGGCCCGCCACGGCACGGTGCTCACCAGCGCCGGCCGGCTGAACCTGCGCAACGCCCGCCACGCCACCGACTCCGGCCCGCTCGACCCGACGTGCGGGTGCGCCGTGTGCGCCCGCTGGAGCCGTGGCTACCTCCGCCACCTGCTGCTGACCGACGAGCCGACCGCCCCGCGCCTGCTCACCATCCACAACGTGACGTGGACCTTCGCCCTCGTCGACCGGGTGCGCCACGCCATCGCCGAGGGCACCCTCGACGCCCTGCGGGCGGAGGTCGCCGCCGCCTGGCCGACAGCCACTCGCGGCGGCGCCGTGCCGCCGTCGCCCGATGGCCATGTCGCGCCGGTGGAGCGCTAACCTCGCCCGGGTTTGCCATGGAACCGCTGATCGTCGTCGCCGTCACCTTCGTCCTCTGCTGGCTCCTCTTCATCCTCCCGCGGCAACGCCAGGTCCGGGCGCACGAGGCGCTCGTCCAGGCCGTGCGGGAGGGCGACGAGGTGGTCCTCTCGGCCGGCATCTACGGGCGCATCGTCGAGCTGGGGCCCGAGCGGATGCGGCTCGAGGTGGCGCCCGGCGTCGAGGTGTGGGTGGCGCGCCGGGCGGTCCTCCGCCGGGCCGAGCCGCCCGCCGTCCCGGGCGGGACGACGGCCGCGGCCGACGACGACCGGGCCCCTGCCCCCTCGGGTCCGCCCGCAACGAACGAGCCCCGATCGGACGGCACGACGTCCCCCGAGGCCACCCAGTGAGGACGTAGCCCGTGCGCCGCAAGTTCATGAGCCCCCTGCTGTTCATCGTCGTGCTGGCGATCGGCGGCCTGGCCGCCACGGTCGCCACCGGCAGCAGCCCCGAGCTCGGCCTCGACCTGCAGGGCGGGGTGTCGGTCGTGCTGGCGCCGACCAAGGACGTGGCCGACGAGCAGCTCGACCAGGCGCTCGAGATCATCCGTACCCGTGTCGACGCCCTCGGCGTGGCCGAGCCCGACATCGCCCGGCAGGGTGATGCCATCGTCGTGCAGCTCCCCGGCGTCAAGAACCGCGACCGGGCCCTCGACCTCGTGGGACAGACCGCCGAGCTCCGCTTCCGCCCGGTGCTCACCTCGGTGCCCGTTGCCGCAGCCGAGTCCGGCTCGGCCGGCGACACGACCGCCACCACCGGCGCGCCGGTCGACACCGGCGACACGACGGCGACGACGTCCGCCCCGGACGACACCACGGCCACGACGGCGGCCGACGACGAAGGGGCCCTCGGCGCCGCCCCCGGCGAGAGCGCTCTGGGCGGGTCGGCGGGCATCGGCCAGCAGGAGGGCACGACGACGACCACGGCGGCCCCGGACGACACCACGACCGACGACACGACCGCCACGACCGCGCCGCCGGGCGGCGAGCCGACGACCACGGCCCCGGCCGAGGACACGCCCGCCGCCGGCTCGCTCGACGTGACGCCCCGCGAGGAGGACGAGGCCGACGCCACGGTCGTGCTCGACGGCAAGGACGACGACACCCGCTACCAGCTCGGCCCGACACTCGCCTCCGGTCGCGTCGTCCAGACCGCGTCGGCCAAGCTGGTCAACGGCCAGTGGACGGTGTCGCTGACGATGCGTGGCGGGGCCGACGGCATCGACAAGTTCAACGAGATCGCCGCCGAGTGCTACAACGGCACGGCCACCTGCCCCTCCCACCAGCTGGCCATCGTGCTCGACTCGGTCGTGCAGTCGGCGCCCAACATCCGCGAGCCCAGCTACACCCGCGACCAGATCTCGATCAGTGGCAGCTTCGGCCAGTCCGAGGCGAAGGACCTCGCCCTCGTGCTGCGCTACGGCTCGCTGCCCGTCGAGCTCGAGCGCCAGACCGTCCAGACGGTCTCGGCGTCGCTCGGCGAGGACTCGCTGCACGCCGGCGTCGTGGCCGGCATCGTGGGCCTCGCCCTCGTCGTGCTGTACATGCTCCTGTACTACCGGGCCCTCGGCGTGGTCGTGATGCTGGGCCTGGCGGTGTGGGGGTCGCTCCTGTTCGCCACGATCAGCTGGCTGGGGGCGACCCAGGGCCTGGCGCTCACGCTCTCGGGCGTCACCGGCATCATCGTGTCGATCGGCGTGACCGTCGACTCCTACGTCGTGTTCTTCGAACGCCTGAAGGACGAGGTGAAGGCCGGGCGCACCCTGCGCTCGTCCAGCGAGAGGGCGTTCAAGCGGGCGTTCCGGACGATCCTGGCCGCCGACATCTCGTCGTTCCTGGGCGCCGCCGTGCTCTGGTGGCTGACCGTGGGATCGGTCCGGGGCTTCGCGTTCTTCCTCGGACTGTCGACGGTGCTCGACGTGGCCGTCGCCTGGTTCTTCACCCGACCGATGGTCACTTCGCTGTCGCGGAGCCGATTCTTCACCGAGATGCCGGTCGTGGGCGTCGCCCGGGGCCTGGCCACCGAGACGCCGGCGACCGCGCCGGCGAAACCGGCGCCCGAGCCGGCGACGACGGGAGCCGGACGGTGACCACCGTGGACGACAACACCGAGCCCGCGTCCGAGCCCACCGCGGCGCCGGCCGGCCCCCCCCGGCGGGGTCTGGGCGCCCGCCTGTACCACGGCGAGACGAACATCGACTTCGTCGGGCGCCGCAAGAGCTGGTTCACCCTCTCCGCCGTCGCCGTGCTGATCAGCATCGTGGCGCTGTTCACGCGTGAGCTGAACCTCGGCATCGACTTCGAGGGCGGCGACGTCTGGCAGGTCCCGGCCGGCGACGCGTCGGTCGAGGATGCCCGCGACGCGGTCGAGGGGGCCGGCATCAATGGCGCCACCATCACCGAGCTCGAGAGCGACGCCGGGCGCGAGCTACGGGTCGAGGCCGACACGGTGACGCCCGAGCGCAGCGACGACGTCGGGTCGACGCTCGCGGAGTTGACCGGGGCGTCGATCGACGACGTCGACATCACCTCCGTCGGCCCGTCGTGGGGCCGGGAGATCAGCTCGAAGGCGTTGCGGGCGCTGGCCGTGTTCCTCGTGCTGGTCACCATCTACATCGCCCTGCGCTTCGAGTGGAAGATGGCGCTGCCGACGCTCGTGGCGCTCGTCCACGACGTGCTGATCACGATCGGCGTCTACGCGCTGACCCAGCTCGAGGTGACGCCCGCGACGGTGATCGCCGTGCTGACGATCCTCGGCTACTCGATCTACGACGGCATCGTGGTGTTCGACAAGGTCGACGAGAACACGCGACGCGTGTCGACGTCCGGCGGCCTCAGCTACGGCGGCATGGTCAACGTCTCGCTCAACCAGGCGCTGATGCGGTCGCTCAACACCACGATCACCGCCCTGCTGCCGGTGGCCTCGCTCCTGATCGTCGGATCGTGGATCCTCGGCGCGACCACGCTCGAGGAATTCGCCATCGCCCTGCTCATCGGCCTGTTCTCCGGCGCTTACTCGTCGATCTTCCTGGCGTCGCCGCTGCTCGCCCTGCTGAAGGAGCGCGAGCCCCGCTACCGCGACATCCGTGACCGCATCGCCGCCCGCGGCGGCGATCGCGACATCGTTGCGGCGACGATCGCAGCCGGCGGTGGCCCGGTGCAGCGGCCGGTGCGGACCTCCTCGGGCCCCGCCGAGCCGTCGGAGGGAGCGGCCGAGGCGCCCGCCGGCACCGTGGGTCCGTCCGGGCGGGTCATCCCCCCGCGGCCGCGCAAGAAGACGAAGGGTCGGCGCTGACTCCCAGGTAGAGGGGGCGGCCGACGCCGACCGCTAGATTCGCCGCCCATGACCCTCGATCCGGCCTGGCTGGCCGGCCGGCTGCGCGACGTGCCCGACTTCCCGAGGCCGGGCATCGTGTTCAAGGACCTCACCCCGCTGCTGGCGGACGTCGAGGCGTTCGCGGCGACGGTCGCCGCGCTCGTCGACCACGCGTCCGGCCTCGGGGTCGACAAGGTCGTGGCCATCGAGGCCCGGGGCTTCATCTTCGGCTCGGCCGTCGCCCACGGCCTGAAGGCCGGCTTCGTGCCGGTGCGCAAGCCCGGCAAGCTGCCGTGGCGCACGGTGCGCGAGACGTACGAGCTCGAGTACGGCACCGACACGCTCGAGGTCCACGAGGACGCCGTGTCGCCGGGCGACGCCGTCTACGTCGTGGACGACGTGCTCGCCACCGGGGGCACTGCGGCGGCCACGTGCCGTCTCGTCAATCGCCTGGGCGGCCACGTGGCCGGCATGGGCTTCGTCGTCGAGTTGGGATTCCTCGATGGACGGGCGAGACTTCCTGACACCAGCGTCAACAGCCTCATCACCGTGTAGGGGGGTAGACGTGCCGACGGTCGACCGTGTCCTGCCCTGGCGGCGCAACCACCAGCCGCCCGCGGACGAGGTCGCGCCGTTGCTGAGCACCTACCGGCGCCGGCACCCCAAGGCGCCGACGGCGCTGATCACCCGTGCGTACCTGCGCTCTGCCGACGCCCACCGGGGCCAGCTGCGCAGCTCGGGCGAGCCCTACGTGCACCACCCTCTCGCCGTGGCGCGCATCGTCGCCGAGCTCGGCCTCGACGACGTCACGGTCGCCGCCGCCCTGCTGCACGACACCGTCGAGGACACCGGCGTGACGATCGACGACGTCACCCGCCTGTTCGGCGCGGACGTGGCCGCCATCGTCGACGGGGTCACCAAGCTCGACCGGGTGCAGTTCGACTCGAGGGAGGCCCAGCAGGCCGCCACGATGCGCAAGATGCTCGTGGCCATGGCCAAGGACCTGCGGGTCCTGATCATCAAGCTGGCCGACCGCCTGCACAACATGCGCACGATCGCCGCGCTGCCGGCCCACAAGCAGGACCGCATCGCCCGCGAGACGCTCGACATCTACGCCCCGCTGGCCCACCGGCTCGGCATGCAGGACGTGAAGGTGCAGCTGGAGGACCTGGCGTTCGCCGCCCTGCACCCCAAGCGCTACGCCGAGATCGACCACATGGTCTCGGTCCGCACGCCCGAGCGCGACATCTACCTCACCCAGGTGCTCGAGGAGGTGCGCCAGCGCCTCGCCGAGCTGCGCATCAACGCCGAGGTCACCGGGCGGCCGAAGCACCTCTACTCCATCTACGAGAAGATGGTCGTCAAGGGGCGCGAGTTCGACGACATCTTCGACCTGGTGGGCATGCGGGTCGTCGTCGACTCGGTGAAGGACTGCTACGCGGCGCTGGGCTCGATCCACGCCACCTGGAAGCCGGTGCAGGGCCGCTTCAAGGACTACGTGGCCATGCCCAAGTTCAACCTCTACCAGTCACTGCACACCACGGTGATCGGGCCGCAGGGCAAGCCGCTCGAGGTGCAGATCCGCACCAGCGAGATGCACGCCCGCGCCGAGCAGGGCGTGGCCGCGCACTGGCAGTACAAGGAGGGCGACCGCAAGGCCGACGGCGACCTCCCCTGGCTCAACCGGATCATCGACTGGCAGTCCGAGACCACCGATCCCGACGAGTTCATGCAGAACCTGAAGATCGACCTCGAGCAGGACGAGGTCTTCGTCTTCACGCCGAAGGGCAAGGTCGTCACGCTGCCGGTCGGGGCCACGCCGATCGACTTCGCCTACTCGATCCACACCGAGGTGGGCCACGCCTGCATCGGCGCCCGGGTCAACGGGCGGCTCGTGCCGCTCGACTCGACCCTGGTCTCGGGCGACACGATCGAGATCTTCACCTCGAAGGTGGAGGGTGCCGGCCCCTCGCGCGACTGGCTGCACATCGTCGCCACGCCGCGGGCGGCGGCCAAGATCCGCCAGTGGTTCTCCCGCGAGCGCCGTGAGGACGCGATCGACTCCGGACGCGACGAGTTGATCAAGGCGCTGCGTCGCGAGGGCCTGCCGGTGCAGAAGCTGCAGAGCGGCCCTGTCGTGCTCGAGGTCGCCAAGGCTATGAACTACGCCGACCTCGACGCCCTGCACGCGGCGATCGGCGAGAACCACGTGGCGGCGAAGGCCGTGGCGGCCCGCATCGCCAAGACGCTGCGCGACGTGGGCTCCGAGCCCGAGTCGAGCCTGCCGTCCACGATCCGCGAGACCCGCCGCAGCCGCACCGGCCCGGCGCCGGCCGGGGTGCACGTCGAGGGCCTCGACGACGTGTTCGTCCGCCTGTCGCGCTGCTGCACGCCGGTGCCGGGCGACGAGATCATCGGCTTCGTGACCCGGGGCCGGGGCGTGTCGGTCCACCGGGCCGACTGCGCCAACGCCGTGTCGCTGGCCGCGGGGCAGGCCGACCGGCTCATCGACGTGGAATGGGACAACGACCCCGGCGGCGTGTTCATCGCGTCCGTCGAGCTGAAGGCCCTCGACCGGGCCAAGCTGCTGCGCGACGTGACGGCGGCGTTCGCCGATTTCCACGTCAACATCCTCACCTGCACGACCCAGACCGGCTCCGACCGGGTGTCGAAGATGCGCTTCGACATGGAGATCGGCGACCCGTCCCACCTCGACTCGCTGCTCTCGACGATCCGCGGCATCGACAGCGTCTACGACGCGTACCGCGTCGTCCCCGGCAAGGCCTGACCCGGCCGCGAGCGGGCTCGTCCGCCGCGAGCTAGACAGCCGGGCATGGGGCCACGCCAGGTCACGTCCACGCACCACGTCGTCGTCGGCGCAGGAGCGGCCGGCTGCGTGCTCGCCGCCCGGCTCAGCGAGGACCCGTCGGTGGGGGTCACGCTGCTGGAGGCCGGCCCGCGGGCGCGGGCGCTGGCAACGCGCATCCCTGCGGCGTTCAGCCAGCTGTTCAAGGGCGACCTCGACTGGGCCTACGAGACCGAGCCGCAGCCGGCGCTGAACGACCGCCGCCTGTTCTGGCCGCGGGGCCGGGCCGTGGGCGGCTCCACGGTCATGAACGCCCAGATGTGGGTGCGCGGCCCCCGGGCCGACTACGACGGCTGGGCCGATGCTGGATGCACGGGTTGGGGTTGGGACGACGTGGCCGAGACCTACCGGTCGATCGAGGCGGCCGGGCGGGGGCCGGCGCCGTGGCGGGGCACGTTCGGCCGCCTCTCGATCCAGGACCTGCGCGACCCGAACCCCATGACGCTGGCGTTCCTGGAGGCGGCCACGGAGGCCGGCATCCCCCGCACCGCGGACGTCAACGACCCGGACCACCAGGACGGCGTCGATAGCACGCAGGTGATCCAGCGGCGGGGGCGCCGCCACAGTGTGGCCGACGCCTACCTCGCCCCCGCCCGGCGGCGGCGGAACCTGACCGTCGTCACGGGCGCCCGCGCCACGCGTGTCCTCGTCGAGGATGGCCGGGCAGTGGGCGTCACCTATCGCCGGGGCGACGCGGAGCAGGTCGTGCGGGCCGACGGCGAGGTGATCCTGTGCGGCGGCGCGGTGAACACCCCCCAGCTGCTGCTGTGCTCGGGCATCGGGCCGGCCGGGCACCTCGCCGGCCACGGCATCGCCTGCATCGCCGACGTGCCGGCGGTGGGTGGCCAACTGCAGGACCACCTCTCGGTCGTGACCGTGGCGCTGTCTCCCGCCGGGGAGGACGGCTCGCTGCTCGCCGCCGAGGCACCGGCCCAGCTGCTGGCCTGGGCAACGCGAGGGCGGGGCATGCTCACGTCCAACGTGGGCGAGGCCCTGGCGTTCATCCGCACCGACGCGAGTGCCCCGGCGGCCGACGTCGAGCTGATCTTCGCCCCGGTCCCGTACCTGGACCACGGCCTCACCGAGCCGCCCGGCCACGGGTTCACCGTCGGAGCGATCCTGCTGCAGCCCCGGAGCCGGGGCACGATCCGCCTGGCGTCGGCCGACCCGCTCGCCGCGCCGGTCATCGAGCCGGCGTACCTGAGCGACCCGGACGGCCAGGACCTCGCCACGCTGACCGCCGGCGTGCGCCGGGCCTACGACGTGCTGCACCGGCCCGCGCTCGCCCGCTACCTCGAGCGCGACCTGCGCCCGGACCACGCGCCCGTCGACGACGCCGACTGGCACCGCCACATCCGGACCTACGCCGAGACGCTCTACCACCCGGTGGGCACGGCCCGGATGGGAGCGGCCGACGACCCGGACGCGGTCGTGGGCCCCGACCTCCGGGTGCACGGCGTCGAGGGACTGCGTGTGGCCGACGCCTCGGTCATGCCCACCATCACCCGAGGCCACACCCAGGCGCCCACGATGCTGATCGCCGAGCGGGCCGCAGCCCTGCTGCGGCGCGCGGCGGCGACCACGGCCGCGGGCGGGCGGGTCTTCTAGTGTGCACCCGGTGACCTCTGGGGGACTGGCCGACATCGACGCGGGCGCACCGGGCGGGGCGCCCGGCACGGGCAAGCCGCCGGCCGGCGAGGTCCCCGCCGGCGAGGCTCCGGCGGCGGACCGGTCCGCCGCGGCGCGCACCGACCGCCGCTGGGTCGTCGCGCTGCTGGCGATCTGCGCCGTCGGCCTGGCCGTGCGGGTCGGCTACACGCTGAGCCACGAGCTCGACGACCTGGGCGGCGACGCGTACTACTACCACGCGGCCGCCAACCTGCTGGCCGACGGCGAAGGCTTCGTCCACCCCTTCTACTGGGACGAGGGCATCCGGGCGCCGGGCGCCGACCACCCGCCCGGCTACCAGGTGGCGCTCGCCCTCCCCTCGCTGTTCGGGTTCGACTCGGTGCGCGACCACCAGCTGTTCTCCTCGTTCCTGGGCACGGTCACCGTGGGGCTGGCCGGCATCGCCGGACGCCAGGTGGCCGGGCGGCGCACAGGCTTGATCGCCGCGGGCATCACGGCGCTGTACCCGAACATCTGGATGAACGACGCCGCGGTCATGTCCGAGACGCTGGCCCTCCTGTTCGGCGTCGTGGTTGTGATCGCCGCCTACGCCGCCTGGCGGCGACCCGACGCTCGAGGGTTCGCGCTCGCCGGCCTGGCCGTGGGCCTCGCCACCCTGGCGCGTGCCGAGGCCGCCATGCTCGTCCCCCTCGTCGTGTGGCCGCTCGCCGCCTGGGCCCCGGGGCTGGACGGCTGGCGGACCCGGCTGACCCGCGTGGCGATCGGCACCGGCGTGGCCGGCGTCGTCGTCGGCGTGTGGGTCGTGCCGAACCTGGTCCGCTTCGAGGAGCCGACCACGCTGTCGACCCAGCTCGGGCCCACGCTCGACGTGGCCAACTGCGACGACACCTACTTCGGCCCGGGGCTGGGCTCGTGGTCGTTCGACTGCGCCATCGCCTCCGACGCCGAGGTCAAGGCCGACCCGCGCTTCGACGTGGCCGACCGCTCGGTGATCGACGGCTATCTCACCGACAAGGCCGTCGAGTACGCCCGTGACAACCTCGACCGGCTGCCGGCCGTGGCGGCCGCCCGGTTCGGGCGGGCCTGGGGCCTGTACGTGCCGATGGACCAGCTGCGCTTCGACCGCTTCGCCGAGAACCGGCCGATGGGGGCGTCCCAGGTCGGCCTCGCCGCCTACTACGTCCTGGCGGTGGCGGCGGTGGGAGGCGTGGTCACGCTGCGACGCCGGGGCGTGCCGTCGTTCCCGCTGGTGGCGGGCGTGGTCAGCGTGGCCGTGACGGTCGTGGTGTTCTACGGGTCGACCCGCTTCCGGGCCCCGGCCGAGCCGTCGATCGTGCTACTGGCCTCCGTTGCCCTCGACCAGCTCGTGGGGCGGCTGCGGCGCGAGAGCGGCGACGTCGTGACCCGCGACGCCGCGGGCGTTCCCTCCGGCTGAGACCGCTCGCCCCGGAGCGTGCTTCCGCGCGCCCCCCTGCTGGTGGTCTCGACCACGTACACGGTACGCGATCTGTTGCGTCCGGAACGGGCATCGACCTCACTGACGTGGAACGATCGTTGTGCCTTCGCACAAGACCGCGAGGGCGGGAACTGCTGGCGGACCCCCTGGGTGAGCGCAGTGCACGACGAGACAGCGCGCCGTCCTGCGGCGACGAGGGCGGGCGAGCGCCTGCCCGGCATCGACGGTGTCCGAGCCATCGCCGCCCTCGGCGTGGTGGTCGTCCACGTCGGGCTGATCTCGGGTTACAACATGGCGCCCGACCACGCGCTCGGCCCCTACTTCGCCCGCGCGGAGGTCGGCGTCTCGATCTTCTTCGTGGTGTCGGGCTTCCTGATCTGGCGCCCGTTCGTGGCCGCGTCCCTGGCGGGGCGCCCGGGCCCACGGGTGCTTCCGTACCTCGGTCGCCGGCTGCTCCGGATCGTGCCGCTGTACTGGGTGGCGCTCACGGTCGTGCTGTTCGTCGACCACCGCAGCCCCGTCCACGGGCTCGGCGATCTGGTGACCTACTACGGCTTCCTGCAGGTCTACCGGCCCGGCTACGAGGTCGGGGGCCTGCAGCAGGCCTGGAGCCTGTGCACGATCGTCTCCTTCTACCTGCTGGCACCTGTTCTGGCGCTCGGTCTGCGGGCGCTGTGCGACCGGGCCCGCGCCTCCGCCGCCGCCCGGTTGCGCGTCGAGGGCGCCGTCCTCGTGGCCGTGGCCGCCGCCGGGCTCGCCTACCGGTGGGTCACGGTCAACGACTACGTGCAGGGTGACCCGCTGTCATCCGATGGGCGCGTCAATTGGCTCCTCACGAACGCCGACGTGTTCGCCGTCGGGATGCTGCTCGCCGTGCTCCACGCCTGGGGCGGGGACCGGTCCGGCGGCTGGTCGGCCGCCGTCCGAGGCCTCGGCCGGGTCCCGGCCGGGGCGTGGTGGGCGCTCGCGGCCCTCTGCTACTGGGCCGTGTCGGTCCGCCTGGGCCTGCCGCTGGCGGTCGGCGCCCACGACGCCCGCGAGTGGATGGGGCGCGAGGTGCTCTACACCGCCACGAGCGTGTTCCTGCTGGTGCCGGCGATGTTCGGTCCCCAGGACCGCGGGCTGGTCCGCCGGTTCCTGCGCTGCCCGCCGATGGCGTGGCTCGGCGTGCTGTCCTACGGCATCTTCGTCTGGCACGAGTGGGCGCTCGACCTGTGGCGGGACTGGCGGGGGCTGCCCCCGTTCACCGGCTCGTTCCCCAGCATGCTGGCCGTCACCCTGGGGCTGAGTCTGCTGCTCGCGCTGGCCACGTGGCTGGTGGTCGAGCGACCCGCCCAAGCCCTCGCCGCCCGCTGGGCCGCGGCGGAGCGCGGCGCGCCGCAGCCTGCGCCCGCCCCGGCCGTCACCGGCCCCGCTCGTGCGCCCCGTCCGGTCGCCCCTCCGCGCGGCGACCTGGTGCTCGGGCGCCCGCCCGCCGTCCGGGCCGGGCGACCCGACGAGTGGCCGTCGGTCCCCGCGCCGGGGGTGCTAAGCGCCCCCGACGAGCAGTGGTCCGACCCGGTGCGCCCGCCCGTCACCTAGCGTCGCCCGAGCCAGGCGCACCCGGTGGATCCCGTTCGGAGCGGGGTGTCGGCCCAGGTAGCCTCGCCTCTTCATGGCAGAGTCGTTCCGCGCCCCGATCGGCACGCAAGACGTGCTGCCGCCCGACTCGGCTAGGTGGAAGGCCCTCGTGGCCGCGTTCGCCGGTGTCGCCGAGCGGTTTGGCTACGGGCTCGTGCACGGCCCCCTCTTCGAGGACATCGGCGTGTTCCAGCGCCTGGGCGCCGGCACCGACGTCGTCCGCAAGGAGATGTACGACTTCCGCGACAAGGGCGGCCGCCACCTCGCCCTGCGCCCCGAGGCCACGGCCTCGGTCGCCCGGGCGTTCGTGCAACACCGGCCGCCCACGCCGTGGAAGGTGTGGTGCCTCACGCCGGCGTTCCGCTACGAGCGCCCCCAGGCCGGCCGGTTGCGCCAGCACCACCAGGTCGACGTCGAGGCGCTCGGCGCCGCCGATCCGGACCTCGACGTCGAGGTCGTGGCGCTCGGCGCGTCGTACCTGTCCGCCCTCGGCCTCCGGCGCTGGCGGCTTGCCCTCAACACGATGGGCACGCCCGGCGACCGCGAGGTGTTCGCCGACACGCTGCGGTCCTGGCTGCGGTCCCGCTCGGCCGGGCTGGCGCCCGACGACCGCGAGAAGATCGAGGGCCACCCGCTGCGGGTGCTCGACTCGAAGCGCCCCGAGACCCAGGCGGTCGTGGCCGACGCCCCCCGCATGGCGGACGTGCTCGACGCCGGCTCGCGCGCCCACTTCGAGCGGGTGCAGGCCGGTCTTGAGGCGCTCGGCATCCCCTTCGAGGTCGACGCCCGCCTCGTGCGGGGGCTCGACTACTACACCCACACGCTCTTCGAGTTCCAGAGCCTGGCGCTCGACTCGGCCCAGTCCACGGTCATCGGCGGTGGCCGCTACGACGGCCTGGTCGAGCAGCTCGGCGGCCCGCCCACGCCGGGCATCGGCTTCGGTTCCGGCATCGAGCGGATGCTGCTGGCCTGCGACGCCGAGGGCGTCTTCGCGGCGCCGGAGGCCGTGCTCGACGTGTTCGTGGTCGACGCGACCGACGGCGCCGCGGCGCGCGACATCACCGCCGAGCTGCGGGCCGCCGGGCTCCGGGCCGACCGCGCCTTCGACGGCCGGTCGATGAAGTCGCAGATGAAGGCGGCCGGCCGCTCGGGCGCGCCGGTCGCCGTGATCGTGGGCGAGGCCGAGGCCGGGGAGGGCACCGCCACCGTGCGCGACCTCCGTCGGGCGGAGCAGCAGGTCGTCACCCGCGCCGAGGTCGTCACCCTCGTGCGGAAGTTGATGGAGGGATCGTGACCGACACCACCGAGCCGAGCTTCGCCCCCGCCTTCGGGATGCGCACCCACTGGTGCGGCGAGCTGCGGTCCGCCCACGTCGGCCTACGCGTCTCGCTGTGCGGCTGGGTGGCGCGGCGCCGCGAGCACGGCGACCAGCTCGCCTTCGTCGACCTGCGCGACCGCGAGGGCATCGTCCAGTGCGTCGTGAACGGCGCGCTCGACGCCCGCACCGAGTGGGTGGTCCGCATCACCGGCACGGTGCGCCAGCGGCCCGAGGGCACCGTCAACCCCGCCCTACCCACCGGCGAGATCGAGGTCGGCGACTGCGAGGTCGAGGTGCTCAACCAGGCCGAGCCGCCGCCGTTCCCGGTCGACGACCGGGTCCAGACCGACGAGGTCGTCCGGCTCAAGCACCGCTACGTCGACCTGCGGCGCGACCGCCTGCAGCACAACCTGCGGGCCCGGTCCGCGGCCAACAGCGCCATCCGCAGCGCCATGGAGCGCCGGGGCTTCGTCGAGGTCGAGACGCCGATGCTCATCGCCTCGACGCCCGAGGGGGCCCGCGACTTCGTGGTGCCGTCGCGCCACCAGCCCGGTGCGTTCTACGCGCTGCCGCAGAGCCCGCAGCTGTTCAAGCAGCTCACGATGGTCGGCGGCATCGACCGCTACTTCCAGATCGCCCGCTGCCTGCGCGACGAGGACCTGCGCGCGGATCGCCAGTTCGAGTTCATGCAGCTCGACGCCGAGGCCAGCTTCGTCGGCCAGGAGGACGTGCTGACCTTCATCACCGAGGCCGTCCGCGCCTGCACCCGGGCCGTCACCGGCACCGAGATCGCCGAGATCCCCCACATCACGTGGGAGGAAGCGCAGGAACGCTACGGCTCCGACAAGCCCGACACCCGCTTCGGCCTCGAGCTGGTCGGGCTGACCGAGGTGTTCGCCTCGACCGGGTTCAAGGCGTTCCAGGCGCCCTGCGTGAAGGGCATCCGCGTGCCGGGTGGGGGCGACGCCACCCGCCGGCGGCTCGACGAGCTGACCGACATGGCGAAGCGCTGGGGCGCCAAGGGCCTGGTGTGGATGCGGGTCACCGCGGAGGGGCTCGACAGCCCGGTGGCGAAGTTCCTGTCGGACGACGAGCTCGGCGCGTTGCGCACGGCGCTCGGCGCGGAGGCGGGTGACCTGCTCCTTCTCGTGGCCGACGAGCGCCCGCTCGTACGCCACGTGCTCGGCCTGCTGCGCCTCGAGCTGGGCCGCCCGCCGGTTACCGAGGGCGGCCTGCAGTTCGTGTGGGTCGTCGACTTCCCGCTGTTCGAGAGCCTGGGCGACGACAAGCGGCCGGTGCCGGCCCACCACCCGTTCACGATGCCCCACCCGGACGACGTCGACCTGCTCACCTCCGGCGACCCGGCCGACCTGCTGAAGGTGCGGTCGCAGGCCTACGACCTCGTTCTCAACGGCTGGGAGCTGGGCTCGGGCTCGGTCCGGATCCACCTCTCCGACGTGCAGCGCACCATCTTCGGGCTGCTCGGCATCTCCGAGCAGGAAGCGCAGGCCAAGTTCGGCTTCCTGCTCGACGCCTTCCGCTACGGGGCGCCGCCGCATGCCGGGTTCGCGTTCGGCATCGACCGGCTCGTGGCCCTGCTCGTGGGCGAGGAGAACATCCGCGAGGTCATCGCCTTCCCGAAGACCCAGTCCGGCGCCGACCCCCTCACGAACGCGCCCGCGCCGATCGATCCGGCCCTCCTGGCCGAGCTCGGCCTCCGCCTCCTCCCGCCCAAGGCCTGACCGACCCCCCGCCCGACGCGGGCCTCGGGCTCGGGCTGCGTCCCTCTGGGCTCAGATCCGGTCGAGCAGGCCGGCAAGCGTCTCGGCGATCTCGTCGCGTTGCGCCTGCCACCGGCGGCCCCGGACGCGCACGCCGCTGGCCGTCACGGCCGCGCCGGCGGGCAGGGCGGCGACCACGAACGCCGGCTCGGCGAGCAGCGCGCCGCCGAAGCCGGCGGCCAACGCCACGGCGGCCCCCAGCCCGGCCGAGCCCGCCACCACGCTGGACCGGCTCACCGCCATCGTCGCTTCGACCCGCACCAGCGTGCGCCCGTCCGCCGGGGTGACCTGCACGACGATGGACCCCACCCCGTCGAGGCGGATGTTGCCGGCGAAGTCGAGCTTGCGCATGACCTTCGCCGCCAGGTCGACGCGCGGCCGGTACAGCGCGTCGGTGGCGCTGCGGCGGCGGACCTCAAAGAGCTGGCGGCGCATCTGAGCCTCGATGCCGGCGAGCGCGGAGGCCGGCGCCGGGGACACGAGGCGCTGCTCGACCACGACCGGCGACACGGCGGCGGCCCGACGCCGGCGGGCCGGAACCGCCTCGGTCGTGGCCAGAGCGCCGACCCGCAGCTCCGCCACGGCCTGGCGCACGGCGGCGGGGGAGAGGCCGACCTCGCCGGCGGCGGCCTCGACGGCATCGGTGTCGTAGCGGTCGTCGTAGCCGCCGCCGGACCGGCCCCCCGGCCCGCCGCCCCGCGACCCGCCGACCCGTCCTCGGCCCCCGCCTGCGGCCTCAGCGTCGGCGTCCAGCTCGGCGGCCCGCCGCAGCACGGCCGCCACCTCCTCGCTCGTCAAACGCCCGGCGTGTCGACCTTCGTCCACGCCCCCATGATCGCCGACCGCCACCCTCCTCCGCCCCCGCCCCCACGATTTGACTCCTTTGTCCCCACGGTCGCTGCCTGCCTCGCCGTCGCGCCGCGCTGCCGTCCTCGCAGCCGGCGACGGCGCGGTGGCCTCGCACATGGCCGCGGCGGCGGCCTTGCTCGGCTTCCGAATAGCGACGGGAAAGCGGTGGGTGAGGGAGGGCCGGTACCCTCCCGCCGATGGCCAGGAGCGCGCAGCCGCCGACGGGGAATGACCTGTTCGCGGCCGCCGCCGAGGAGCACCTGGCCCAGCAGGCGCCGCTCGCCGCCCGCCTGCGTCCGCAGAGCCTCGACGACATCGTCGGGCAGGACGAGCTCGTAGGCCGCGGCAAGCCGCTGCGCGTGCTGGTCGAGGCCGACCGGCTGTCGTCGGTGATCCTGTGGGGCCCGCCCGGCACCGGCAAGACGACGTTGGCCCAGGTCATCGCCCTCCACACGTCTCAGGCCTACGAGCAGCTCTCGGCCGTCTCGGCCACCGTGAAGGACGTGCGCGAGGCCGTGGCCCGGGCCGAGCAACGCCTCGGCGAGCGCGGCCAGGGCACGATCCTGTTCCTCGACGAGGTGCATCGTTTCAACAAGGCCCAGCAGGACGCCCTCCTCCCCTCCGTCGAGAGCGGGCTGCTCGTGCTGGTCGGCGCCACGACCGAGAACCCGTACTTCGAGGTCAACGCGCCGCTCATGTCGCGCTCGACGCTGTTCCGGCTCCAGCCGCTCGGCCCCGAGGCGATCGCCCAGCTGCTGCGCAAGGGCCTCGAAGCCGAGGGCGCCCGGGCCGACGACGACGCGATCGACCACCTGGCCGAACGGGCCGGCGGCGACGGGCGCCAGGCCCTGACCAGCCTCGAGGTGGCCGTGGCCCTCGCCCGGGCCCGCGAGGCCGAGGCCGGCGAGGCCGACCCCGACGTACCGCCCACGGTCACAGCCGTCGACGCCGAGGCGGCGCTCGGCACGAAGATCCAGCGCTACGGGCGCGACGACCACTACGACGTCGTTTCCGCCTTCATCAAGAGCGTCCGGGGCTCCGACCCCCAGGCCGCCCTGCACTGGCTGGCCCGCATGCTCGAGGCCGGCGAGGACGCCCGCTTCATCGCCCGCCGCCTGGTGATCCTGGCCAGCGAGGACGTGGGCGAGGCGGACCCGCAGGGGCTCGTGGTGGCGACCGCCGCGGCCCACGCCGTCGAGTACGTCGGCCTGCCCGAGGCTCAGCTCAACCTGGCCCAGGCCACGGTCCACCTGGCCACGGCCCCGAAGTCGAACCGGGTGGCGATGGGCATCTGGAACGCCCGGGGCGACGTCGCCAAGGGTGTGGGCGGCGAGGTGCCGGTCCACCTGCGCGACGCCCACTACCGGTCGGCCAAGACGCTCGGCCACGGGGTGGGCTACGACTATCCTCACGACGACCCTCGCGGGTGGGTGGCCCAGCGCTACCTGCCCGACGACATGAGGGACGCCACGTACTACGAGCCGTCCCTCCACGGCTTCGAGCAGGAGATCCGCACGCGCATGGAACGGTTGGCCGAGGGCGACGACGGCACCGGCGGCACCGCGGCCACCGGCGACGGCAGCCGCTCGTGACCGCCACCGACCTGGCCGCCGTCATCGTGGCCGCCTGCAGCGTCGTCGCCGTGGTGCTGCTGGCCGTGGCGCTCATCGCCCTCGTCCGCACGCTGCGCGCCATGCGCGACGTCGCCCACCTGCTGCGCACCGAGACGGTCCCGGTGCTCGACGACCTGCGCACCACTGTCGACGTGGCCAACGACGAGATCGAGCGGCTCGACCGCCTCGTGACCACGGCCGAGTCGGTCACCGGCACGGTCGACTCGGCCTCGCGCCTGGCCTACATCGCCATGGCCAACCCGGTCATCAAGGGCGTGGCCTTCGCCAGCGGCACCGCCAAGGCCGCCCGCCGCCTGCGCGGCCGCAAGGAGGTCTGACCGCCGTGTTCCTGATCCGCCGGCTCGTGTGGTTCGCCACGGGAGCCACCGCGGGCTTCGGCGGCGCCATGTGGATCCGCCGGCAGGTCCGGCGCCGCGTCGAGCGCCTCGTCCCCCGGCGGGTGACCGCCGACGCCGGGGCGTCCGCCCGCCGGGTGCGGCTGGGCGTCGTCGACGCCGTGCGCGAAGGGCGCGCCGCGGCCCGCGGCCGCGAGGCCGAGCTGCGGGCCGAGCTGCGCCCCGGCGCCGGCCCGCCCGCCTGGCGTGGGACAACGCACCGGGGAGCGCCCGCCCGTCACAGTTAGGCTGGTGCCCTTATGGCACCACGTTCCTCCGCCGAGCTTCGCAAGGCATGGGACGACTTCTTCGTCGCCCGCGGGCACAGCGTCGTCCCCTCGGCCAGCCTGATCCCCACGCACCCCAGCGCCCCGATGTTCACGAACTCGGGGATGATGCCGTTCGTGCCGTACTTCCTCGGCGAGGAACCGGTGCCGTTCCAGCCCCCGCGTGTGGTCTCGACCCAGCGGGTCGTGCGGGCGGGTGGCAAGCACAACGACCTCGACGCCATCGGTCGCTCGCTGCGCCACCTCAGCTTCTTCGAGATGCTGGGCAACTTCAGCTTCGGCGAGTACTTCAAGGAGAAGGCGATCCCGTGGGCGTGGGAGTTCGTCACCGAGGTGCTGGGCCTCGACGGCGACCGCGTCTGGATCACGGTGCATGTCTCCGACGACGAGGCCGAGCAGATCTGGGCCGACGCGGTCGGCTTCCCCCGCGAGCGCATCCAGCGGCTCGACAAGGACAACTTCTGGGAGATGGGCGAGACCGGCCCGTGCGGCCCGTCGTCCGAGATCTTCTGGGACTACGGCCCCGACCTCGGTCCCGGCGGCGGCCCCGCGGACCGGGCGGCCGAGAACCGCTACGTCGAGATCTGGAACCTCGTCTTCCAGCAGTACCTCCGCAACGCCGACGGCACGCTGCGCGACCTGCCCAGCAAGAACATCGACACCGGCGCCGGCTTCGAGCGCATGCTCGCCGTGCTCGCGGGCAGCCCCAGCCTGTATGCCGCTGACACGCTCTCGTCGCTGGTCGAGGAGGCGCAGTCGGTCACCGGGCAGCGGATCGGTGGGTCCGAGCTCGGGGACATCGCGCTGCGGCTGATGGCCGACCACGCCCGCACGATGACGTTCTTGGTGGCCGACGGGGTCATCCCGTCCAACGAGGACCGCGGCTACGTCCTGCGACGCATCATCCGCCGGGCCATCCGCTTCGCCTACCTGCTCGGCGTCGAGCGGCCGGTGCTGCCCACGATGGTCGAGCGGACCATCGACGTGATGGGCGACGCCTACCCGGTGGTGCGCGAGGCGCACGACCTGGTCGTGCCGATCATCGCCCGCGAGGAGGAGTCATTCCGGCGCACGCTCGCCACCGGCTCGCAGATCCTCGACACCAGGCTCGACCAGCTGCCCGCCGGCGAGGCCCTGCCGGGTGAGGTGGCGTTCCAGCTGCACGACACCTACGGCTTCCCGTTCGAGGTCACCCAGGAGACGGCCGAGCTCCGCGGCGTCCAGGTCGACGTCGACGGCTTCCAGGCGGCGATGGACGAGCAGCGCCGCCGCGCCAGGGCCGCGAGCAAAGGCGGGGGCGTGGCCACCGGCGACGAGGTCGACGAGCAGCACCGCCTGCTGGCAGAGCACGGCGCCACGGTGTTCACCGGCCGCCGGGAGTACGAAACCGAGGCCACGATCATCGGCATCATCGGCGACGGCCTCTACCTCGACCGCAGCCCGTTCTACGCCGAGTCGGGCGGCCAGGTCGGCGACACGGGCACCATCACCACCGAGACCGGAGTGGTCGACGTCATCGACACCGGCTACGCCCTGCCCGGCCTGCACCAGCACACCTTCAAGGTGCGCGAGGGCCGCGTCGAGGTTGGCCAGGCGGCCGTGGCCCGCATCGACGGCGAGCGGCGCGACGCGATCCGCCGCAACCACACCGGCACCCACGTCCTGCACTGGGCGCTGCGCGAGGTGCTCGGGGGGCACGTGAAGCAGCAGGGCTCCCTCGTGGCGCCCGACCGCCTGCGGTTCGACTTCAGCCACTTCGAGCCGGTCACCGACGACCAGCTGCGCCAGATCGAAGACCTGGCGAACCACGAGATCCTGGGCAACGCCCCGGTCCGCCACTACGAGACGACGATGGCCGAGGCCCGAGAGCTGGGCGCCGTCATGTTCTTCGGGGACAAGTACGGCGACATCGTGCGGGTCCTCGAGGCCGGCGAACACTCGGTCGAGCTGTGCGGCGGCACCCACGTCCGCCGGCTCGGCGACATCGGGCCGCTCAAGGTCGTGAGCGAGAGCTCGATCGGGTCGAACCTGCGCCGCATCGAGGCCGTGACCGGGTTCGGGCCGATCGACCGCCTGCGCCAGGAGGAGGAGCTGATCGACCGCGCCGCGGACGCGCTCGGCGCTCCGGCCGACGAGCTGCCGGCCGCCGCCCTCAAGCTGCGGGCCGAGGTCAAGGCCCTGCGCGACGAGCTCAAGGAGCTGCGCCGCGCCGCGGCCGGCAACCAGGCCGCCGAGCTGGCGGCCACGGCCACCGACGGCGTGGTCGTGGCCCGGGTGGACGGCACGGGCCGCGACGAGCTCCGCGAGCTGGCCATGGCGGTGCGCTCCCGGCCCGGCATCCGCGCCGTGGTCGTGGGCGGCGAGCCCCACACCGGCGGGGCCGCCCTGGTGGCCGCGGCCGC
>Ga0126307_10000582_pt1 | contig 23429 bp, 19 predicted proteins | sample Plot28_FD_89955 | JGI IMG/M metagenome (GOLD analysis project Ga0126307, IMG submission 89955) | Serpentine soil microbial communities from UC McLaughlin Reserve, CA, USA - Plot28 | ecosystem: Environmental > Terrestrial > Soil > Grasslands | place: USA: UC McLaughlin Reserve, Lake County... | reverse complement strand
GAGGAGGCCGAGCGCGAACGGGAGCGGCACTCCCAGGGCGTAGAGGAGGATCGCCGCGCTGCCGCCCGCGATGAAGCTGATCACCACGTTGCCGAGGACATAGCCGCCGACCGTCCGGTAGATGTCCCGCCCGACCGCCTGCCAGCGGGGCCGGGACGTCTCGGGGAGCAGCGAGTACCCCCGGTCGACCCAGCTCTTGCCCTCGAGCAGCATGAAGAAGGTCATGAAAGTGATCGTGACTGTCGCGACCACGATGGTGATCACGCTCCTCGTGATCGACAGCGCAGTCCCGCTGAAGCCGAAGAGCTTGGAGGCGCCACCGTCGTTCAGCGCCTCCTTCACCTTCTCGACGATGTGGTACTTCGTCTCGAGGAAACCGAGCTTCCCTCTGCCCTTCGTCAGGTCGTCGATGTAGTCGGGGATCTTGTTCACGAGATTGTTGACCTGGTCGACGAGCGGCGGGATGAAGACGTAGGCGATGAGCGCCGCCGCGACGAAGACGAGCAGGTACACGATCCCGACCGCGTAGCTGCGTCTCTTGATCCCCCGCCGCTCGAACCAGTCGACCAGCGGGTTGAGCGCGAGGGTGAAGAAGATCGCGGTGAGGATCCAGATCAGGACCTCCTTCGAGATCAGGACGACCTCGACGAGCACCGCAACGGCGAGGATGATTCCGAGCACGCCGAAGATCGTGCGCGCACGGAAGCGGACGAACCGCTCGTTCACAGGCTGAAGGATCGACTACGAACCGGACGGGACTGGCCGCGCGCGCACAGCCTGCGAGAGCGGGCGGCGGGAATCGAACCCGCATGACCAGCTTGGAAGGCTGGGGCTCTACCATTGAGCTACGCCCGCGCGGAGCGAAAGCGTAGCGTCAGCGGAACGCTCCGATCAGCGCCGCGCCGCCCACCATGAGCCCCGCAGCGACGAGCAGTCTCGCTCCGATCCGTTCGCTGCGGCCGAGGAAGATCCAAGCGAGCACGACCGTCCACAGGGACTCCGTCGCGTAGAGCGGGGTGACCACGGTTACTCGCCCCCGCGTCAGCGCCTCGAAGAGCGCCGTGTAGGCGGCGCCTATGAGCAGACCGGCCGGGAGGAAGGGGAGCAGCGCGCGGCGGAGCGCCGGGACAGTGGCTCCGCGACGTGTCACCGCGAGGTAGGCGAGGATGAGCACAGACGCGCCGGCGAGCGCCGCCGACCCCGATGCGAGCCCGGGAACGTCGTAGTGCGTTGCCGCCCACCGGGCGAAGTTGTCCCGCACAGCGATCAGCGCGGCGGCCGCGAGCGCGACGACGAGTCCGATTCGCCGGAAGGACGTCCCCTCGAGCTGCTCGCCGCCGAGCACGATTCCGCCCGCGACGATCATGGCGCCGCCGGCGACGATCGCCACGTGGACCGGCTCGTCGAGGAGAAGGAATGCCGGCACCGCGGCGATCAGGGGAGCGGCGGTGACGAGCAGCGCGGCGCGCGCCGCTCCCGCAAGCTCGACGGCGACGGTGAAGAGCAGGCCGGCCACGCCGGGGGCGATCAGACCGGCGGCGAGGAATGGCCAGATGTCAGACGAGAACAAGCGGTCGCCGCCGCCGGCGACGGCGACCGGAAACGTCACGAGCAGGCCCATGCTCGCCGTCACGAACGACCCGGCCGCCGGATCCGGGACTCGGAGGAGGCCTTCGCGGACGGCCACCGTCATCGCACCGAAACAGGCTGCTGCGACGAGACCGAGGAGAACCGGGATCACAAGCGGGCGAAAACCGGATCGTTAAAAAGAATTCGCCGAGCCGGTTGCGCTTTCGTCCACCACTCCGGCCAACTTTCCGCTTCCGCGTACTGCCGCCCGGCTTGGCTTCGTCCTACTCGCGCTCCGTGCTCGGCGCAATCGGCACTCTAGGGCCTCGTCCAGAAGCCGTCAAGAGGGGTTCCGCAGGAATAGTCCGCAAATTGCGGCGATTCCTCTCGAAGGTTCTCCGGCGCAGATCGACGTAGATGCGGACGGCGACTCGCCGCCCGAGTCGCCGTCCGCAGTCTCTGTCTCCCTGGAATCCCGCAAAGGGATCCCCGGCAAACATGACGCTGGAAGTGTACGAGCCGTCGGCGTATTACGCAAGTGAATCTCTCCATCGATTTACTGACGTATTTTGACTGACTAGTCAATCTATCGCAGCGCCTAATACGCTCACACGATTTTCAAACGTATTCCGGAGACGTTACGTCAGCGGCGCTCCGCCCGCGGTACGGAGCTTCATTGCGGGTGCGCGCTCATCGAGCGCGAAGCGCTCGTCCGGTTCCTCCCCCTCGAGGAGGCCCTGGACGTAGCGTGCCAGCGTGGGGCCGTGCTTGAAGCCGTGGCCGGAGCCGCCGCCGAGGATCCAGACACGTTCGTGCTCCGGATGCGGCGCGACGATGAAATGTGTGTCAGCGGTGAGCGCGTACGGACACGACCTCGTTCCCACGAGCGGCGCACCCGCGAGCGCGGGGAACCTCATCGCCATATATGCACGCGCCTGCTCCTCCGCCTCCGTCGAAGCGACTCGCGGATCGGCGTCCGGATCGAACTCAGGCCCCTCGTGGTCGGGGGCGACCTTGATGCCGTGTCCGTCGACATCGCCGGTTCCGTACGCGGCCCCGTCGTAGTCGACCCACCCGGGCACGGGCGGGGTCTGCCACGACGCGTCCGTGCCGAAGTGGAACAGGTCCTGGCGCGTCACACGAAGCTTCACCAGGCCCGGGAAGAGCGAAGGCAGCCATGCGCCGCAGGCCCAGACGATCCGGTCCGCGTCGAGTCGCTCGCCGTCGACGAGCACGCCGTCCCCGTCGGGACGCGCAGCTCCGGCGATCAGCCTTGCGCCTTCCGCCAGTGTCACTTCCATCAGCGCGTGGACCGCGTCGCGCGCACGCAGGATGCCGGCCTCGGGCTCGTACAGGACGAACTCGAGCCCGTCGCCGTTGAAGCTCGGAAAGAGACTCGATGCCTCCTCCACGCTCAGGCGCGCCACGGGCACGCGCTCGGCACGGAGCGTTTCCTCACTCTGAGCCTCCCAGCCGTCCGCGCCGCGCGCGAACCACGCGATTCCCGAGTCGACCAGGAGCGATCGGCCCGTCTCCTCCTCGAGCTCGCGCCACAGGTCGCGCGCCTGCCAGGCGGAGCGCGTGTACCAGCGGTCGGGCCCGTGCGCGTAGCGAATGAGGCGCGTTTCGTGACCGGAGGCAGCGCGCACGTGGCCGGGCGGGTACGGATCGACGATCGTGACGTCCCAGCGGGCATGCACGAGCCGGTGAGCGACCGACGCCCCGAAGACGCCGGCTCCGGCGATCACGGCGCTTGGCACGGCCTAAGGGTAGTTACGAGGCGGGCAGGCGGCTCGCGAAGATCGCCTCGTTGAAGCGGCCGCCGGACGGTGCAGTCGCGAGAGCGAGGACCGGTACCGCTCTTCCTGCAGCAAACGAGGTGGAGACGTAGTCGCCGACCATGCGCCCGAGGTTCGTGTCCGCGAGCCAGTCGAGCTTCATCGTCTTCGGGTTGAGCCGCTGCGGCGTTTTCCATGTCCGGCCGCCGTCGGAGGAGCGGTCGAGGAACGCGTCGAGCGTGCACGTGACGAGACCGGCGCAGCGCATGGAGTAGAACGCGACCGCGAGTTGCGCCTTCGTCCCTTTCGTCCCCGGCGCGACCGCGAGCCCGGGGAGGATCGCGGCGTCGCTGATTCGCTCCGGAGACACGGGCAGCATCTCCGGATCCATCCACTTGACCCCGTCGGGCGAGCGGGAGAAGCGGATCTCGTTCCCGTCGCATTCGTAGTCGGGGCAGTCGTGCCACGTCACATAGATCGTTCCGCCGGCGTCGACGTCGCCTGACGGGAACTGCGGAGCGCGCATCCCGAAGATGAACGAGCCCTGGCCCTCGATCTCGCCGACCTCCTGCTGCGCGCCGAAGGTAGCGCCACCGTCCGTCGAGCGGACGGCCGCGATGTGGTTGCCGATGACGGCCGGATAGCCGGCGAGCGCGGTGAACAGGACGACGACGGTGCCGTTCGGGCGGATGAGCGGCTGCGCGCCGTTGATGCTTTGGTGCGATTGGCTGCCGTAGGCGACGGCGACGCTGCGCGACCACGTCTTGCCGCCGTCCTTCGACGTGCGCAGGGCGATCGCGTCCATGGGGATGTCGAGGAAGACGAGGTAGCAGGTTCCCCGGTGCGGGCTCGCCGCCCAGTTGTCGCAGGCGATCCATCCCTTGTCGAGGGTTTCCGAGCGCGCGGCGGTGAGAGGCGCCTGCCAGGTGACGCCGTCCCGGGAGCGGCTGACGACGATCGAATCGGTGGAGAGGAGCGCGGCGAGGGAGGCGACCAGCCACCAGCGATGCTTGGCATCGTAGGCGACGGACGGGTCTGCGACGAATTCGGCGGCTCCGGCCGGCTTCGCCGCGCGGGAGAGGGACGGGAGGAGGCCCGACCGCCACGTTTGGCCGGCGTTCTTCGACGTGGAGAAGCCGATCGCGAGCGCGCCGCCGTCGATGAAGCGGCCGACCTGGTACGCCGCGACGACCGTGGAGCCGCGGGAGAAGCTGTCGGGCTCGACCGCGGTGCCCTCCTGCGCGCCGAGGCCTCGGAACCTGTCTCGTGCGAGTTGGACCGGCTGCGTCCGGACGCGTTCGTCGCTCGGCGTACCGCGACGCGCGACGAGGGGATGCGCTGTAGTCCGGCGGAGCGCGTGGTTGTGGCCGACGCCGTACAGCGCCGCGTCGGGATCCGCAGCCTTTACCTGGTTGACAACCGGTTGCGCCGACGTTGCGCGGAGGTTGTGGAGGGCGCCTACGACGAGCGCGATCAGAAGCAGCGCGCCGAGCAGCCAGCGATGACGGCGCGCGAGCAGATTCCAATCATGAACGAGGCGCGAAGCGCGCGGCAGTCAAGTTTTCAAGAGGTCGGGGTGGGCGGACTCGAACCGCCGGCCTCCACGACCCAAACGTGGCGCGCTACCAGGCTGCGCTACACCCCGACGCGTATCGAGTCTAGCCAGTCCCTCTGAAGGCAATCGAACCACCCGTTTGCCCGCGCGCCGAAGGACCCTCCGTCGCATCGAGCCGCTACCCTCATGCGGTGCAACGGGCTCGAAAGGGTAGCGGTCCCCGTGCGGGCTCGAACGGTGGATCGGACGGGGCCCCGACGCCCCCAGCCAACATCGACGACTGGTCGAGCGAGGACTTCGACCTGTGGGCGGACCCCAGTCCGCGGGCAGAGCCGACGCCGCACCGTGAGCCTGCGCGCCGCCGCACGCGCTCGACGAGGCAGCGCCCCGTCCGAGTCGCGGCTCGCGAGCGCCGGCGCCGCCCGCCGCAGAGCCCGCTGACGCGAGTCTCGCGCCGCCGCCGGCGACGGATCCTCGGCCTGACGCGCCTCGCGATCGCGGTCGGCCTTCTGGTCCTGATCATCTTCGGCGTCATCACGCTCTTCAAGACGATCGCGGCGCCGTCGCTCGACGCGAAGGGCCCGAAGGACGGCGCTGTGCTCGGCGCGGCCGCCGTCGCGAAGCTCCGATTCTCGGCGAAGGGCAGCGCCTCCGACCTCGAGCACCAGAAATGGAGCCTCGATGGGAAGCAGGTCAAGCCGCGCGCCGGGAAGACGCTGATCGTCTACCGCGCGCGAAGGCTGAAGGACGGCAAGCACACGTTCGAGATCGTCGCCACGGGGGGCTTCCTCGGTGCGAGCTCGACGAAGTCGTGGACGTTCACAGTCGACACCACCGCGCCGAAGCTGACGCTCGACCGGCCCGTCATCTCGTACGAGTCCAAGCCGACCTTCGCCAAGGGCACCATCAGCGAGGACGCCGTTTTGAAGGCCAACCGCAAGCGCGTTCCCGTCAAGGACGGAAACTGGAAGATCAGCTACACGGTGCCGCCTGCGACGGTCCTCCTGACCGCCACCGACAAGGTCGGGAACTCGTCACGCTGGCGCATGCCGATCACCGTCGTCCCGCGCGAGCCGCGCGCGCCCCTTCGCGCGGTGCATATGAGCGCGGACGCGTGGGCCTCGTCCACGCTCAGGAACGGGGTCCTGCAGATGATCGACGACGGGAAGATCAACGCGGTCGAGGTCGACCTCAAGGACGAGTCCGGAGTCATCGGCTGGCCGGCGCCCGGCCTCAACCGCTACGGGGCGGTTCGCAACATCTACAACCTGAAGGACGCCGTCCAGCAGCTCCACGCGAAAGGCGTGCGCGTCATCGGCCGCCTGGTGGCGTTCCGTGACCCGATTGCCGCCCAGTCCGCGTGGAACGCCGGGAAGCGCGACGAGGTGATCCAGGCGCCGGACGGCTCCATCTACGCGAGCGACTACGGCGGCTTCACGAACTTCGCCAACCCGCAGGTCCGGCGATACAACATCGCGATCGCCGTCGCCGCCGCCAAGCTCGGCGTCGACGACGTCCTCTACGACTACATCCGCAGGCCCGACGGCCCGATCGACAGCATGACCTTCCCGGGCCTGAAGGTGCCCGCGGAGCGGTCGATTGCGTCGTTCGCCGCGGAAACGCGTAAAGCGCTGCGCCCGTACAAGACGTTCCTGGGCGCGTCCGTCTTCGGGATCGCGGCCACGCATCCCGAGGACGTGGCGCAGGACATCCCGATGATGGCCCGCGACCTCGACTACGTCTCGCCGATGGTCTACCCCTCGCACTGGGGACCCGGCGAGTACGACGTGGCCGACCCGAACAGCCAGCCGTACGACATCGTGAACCGCTCGCTCGCCGACTTCGAGCGGCTCGTCAAGGGAACGGGCTCACGCGTCGTTCCGTGGCTGCAGGACTTCTCGCTCGGCGTGACGTACGGGCCGACGCAGGTGTGCGACCAGATCCGCGCCGCTCGCGCAGCAGGCGCGGACGAGTTCCTGCTCTGGGATCCGGAAGTGACGTACACCGTCGGAGGGATCTGCGCCACCGCGAAGATGCCTGCCACCGGAACCGCCAAGGTTCCGCGTGTGCCGAAGAATGCGCCGGGGCTGCAGTTCCTCGGCTCCACGACCCCGGTCGTCGTTCAGCCGACGGGGCCGGTCCGGCCGAGCCCGGCGGGGAGCGCGCCGCCGAACGAGCTCGGCCAGATCCCGGTGCTCATGCACCACCAGATCTCGACGGACAGGTCGAACGTGTACGACCTGACCGCGAACGAGTTCCGCGCCGAGCTGCAGCGGCTCTGGAAGGACGGCTTCGTGCCGATTACCGCGTCGGCGCTCGCGAACGCCAAGATCGACATCCCCAAGGACCGCCGGCCGGTCGTGATGACCTTCGACGACGGCACGAAGTCGCAGTTCGCGCTCCTTCCCGACGGGAACGTCGACCCCGATACCGCCGTCGGGATCATGATGGCCTTCGCCCAGAAGCACCCCGACTTCAAGCCCGCCGGCACGTTCTACGTGAACGCCGATCCGTTCGAGCTGGGCAGCAACCTCTCGAACGGGCTGCGCTGGCTGACCACGCACGGCTTCGAGATCGGGAATCACACGACGAGCCACGCCGACCTCTCCTCGCTCGATTCCACCGGCGTCCAGAAGGAGCTGGCAACCGATGCGAAGATGATCACGGACGCCGTCCCCGGCTACAAGATCCGGACGATGGCGCTTCCGTTCGGGATCATGCCGTCGGACTCTTCGCTGGCGGTGAAGGGGAGTTACGGCGGCACCTCCTACGGCGCGTACGGCGTGATGCTCGTCGGCGCGAACCCGTCCCCGTCGCCGTTCTCCGGCGACTTCGACCCGGCCGGAATTGCGCGCATCCGCAGCTCGCACCTGCCGTGGTCGAACAAGCAGGACTACGAATGGGACTACTGGCAGCACGTGCTGGAGACGAACCCGAGTTCGGTGTACGTCTCCGACGGCAATCCGGCGACCATCAGCTTCCCCAGTAGCGAGGAAGGATCGCTCTCCTCGCGCTTCAAGGCCCGCGCCAAGCCATATTGATCGACGCGCACCGCCGGCCTTGGGGGCGCTCGGCGGCATGCGGGCTGTGCCGTCAGGACGCACCGCGCAGCCCCATGCGGCGGCCGCAGCCAGCGCCCGTATGACCAGCATACGCCCCCGGTCTGCGGCCTTGCCTGGAACCACGCGGACGCGCCCTGACAACGAGCAGCATCCCGCCAAGCGCCCCTGGCTGGGCTACGCGATGGTGCTGATGGCCGCGACGCTCTTCGCGGTCAACGGCGTGGTCGCGAAGGTCGTCCTCGCCTCGGGAATCTCGTCGCTGCGGCTGACCGAGGTCCGTCTGACCGGGGCGGCGATCGGGCTCGTTTCGGCCCTGGCGCTCCTCAACCCCGGGTCGCTTCGGCTCACGCGCAGGCAGCTCCCCTTCCTGATCGTGTTCGGTGTCTGCGGGCTGGCGCTCATCCAATGGCTCTACTTCGTCGCCATCCACCGCCTCGAGATCGGGATCGCACTCCTGATCCAGTACCTGGCGCCGCTGCTCGTGGCCCTCTGGGCGCGCTTCGTCGTCCACAAGCCCGTCCGCCGCCGCCTCTGGCTCGCGCTGGCGCTTGCGCTCTTCGGACTGTCGCTGGTCGTCCAGATCTGGAAGGGATCCGGGAACGGGCTCGACGGGATCGGCGTCCTTGCCTCGCTCGGAGGCGCGGTCCTGTTCGCCGCCTACATCCTCATGGCCGAGCGCGGCGTCAAGACGCGTGACGCGGTTTCGCTCACCGCGTACGGCTTCGTCTTCGGCGCGCTGTTCTTCGCCGTGATCCAGCCTTGGTGGACCTTTCCGACCGAGCACGTTTCGGAGCACGTGTCGCTCCTCGGAAACCTCGCCGGGTCGCAGCTGCCGGTGTGGGCGCTGATGTTGTGGATCATTGTCCTCGGCGCGATCGTCCCGTTCGCGCTCTTCGTCGGATCGCTCCACCACATCCCCGCCACGCGCGCGAGCATCGTTGCGATGTTCGAGCCTGTCGTGGCCACCGCGATCGCGTGGGCGTGGCTGGACGAGGCACTGGACCCGGTGCAGGTGGTCGGTGGAGCGATCGTGCTCTGCGGTATCGCGCTGGCGCAGACGGCCCGCGAAGAACCGGGTTGAGAGCCCTCAACCGCCGCCGTTGGCCATGCGCCGGAGTCGCGCAAGCTTCTCCTTGCGCATGTTCGTCTGCTCGCCTCGTTCGACCCGGCCGAGCAGTCCCCGGATGACGTCGGCAAGCTCAACCGGGTTGAACGGCTTGGTGATGTACTCGACGCCGCCGATCTCGAGGCCGCGAGCCTGGTCGCGCAGCTCCGCACGCGCGGTCAGGAAGACGATCGGAATCTCGCCGGTCTTCGAGTCCTCGAGCAACGCCTCCGCCACGCGCCAGCCGTCCAGCTTCGGCAGCATCACGTCGAGCAGGACGACGTCGGGCTGCGCGGACCGCGCCTTCTCGAGCCCGTCGGCGCCGTCGGCGGCCTCCAGCACCTCCATCCCCTCGGCCTCGAGATTAACCCGGCAGAGGAGACGGATCGGAGCGTCGTCGTCGACGACGAGCACGCGCGTCACGAGACGACCTCCTTACGCACGAGCGGGAGCTCGAATGCGAAGCTCGAGCCCTCTCCCTCGACGGACGACACACGCATACTTCCGCCCATCGCGGACACGAGACCCTCGGCGATGAATAGCCCGAGACCGGCCCCCATTCCCTCCTGAGTGCCCATATCGGCTCGACGATAAAACTTCGAGAAGATGAGGTCGTGCTCGGCGTGGGGAATCCCCATGCCCTCGTCGGTCACGACGACCTCGACCGTGCCGGCGTCGCTGTTCGGCCGCGCCGAGATGACGACGCGCCCCCCGGCCGGCGAGTACCTGACGGCGTTGTCGACGAGGTTCACGAGGACCTGCCGCAGCTTCTCGTCGTCGGCATGCGCTTCGAGTGGTTCCTCGGGGAGCTCGAGCACGAACTCGTGGCCGTTCATCACGGCCGGATCGGCGTTCTCGATCACGTCGCTGACGAGGGCGCGCAGATCGGTCGGCGCGAGCTCGACTTGTAGGTCACCGGCCTCCAGCCGGGCCACGTTCAGGAGCATGTCCACGATGCCGGTTAGCCTCTCAGACTCCGACGCGACGTACTGCAGGAACGTGCGGCGCTCCTCGTCGCTGAAGTTGATGTCGTGACGCAGCAGCGTCTCGGCGAAGCCGTAGATCGAGGTGAGAGGCGCGCGCAACTGGTGGGAAACGGTCGAGACGAAGCCGGACTTCATCTGCTCGATGAGGCGCTGGGAGGAAACGTCCCGGAAGGCGAAGATACGGCCGGCGACTTCGCCCGTGGGGTCGCGCATCACCGCCTCGCTGAGCGACAGCCAAACCTCCTCGCCGCCCCGCGGGATGGCCAGGATGCGCGTTCCGCCCTCATCACTGTCCGGATCGACGAGGGACCGCTTCAGCACCTCGGTCGGATCCCGCCCGAGGACGTCGGCGCGGTCGATGCCGGTGATGCGCGAGGCTGCTTCGTTCCAGAGCACGACCTCTCCGTTGCGATCGACGGCGACGATGCCGTCGGCCACGTGGGCGAGGATCGTGTCGCTCCGTTCCTTCTCGACCGCGACGCGCTGGTACAGCTCGGCGGTGGAGAGGGCCGTCGACGCTGTCGCCGCGAGCGCGACCAGCGCCTCGACCTCGTCGTCGCGCCATTCACGGACGTCCCGCGCGTAGACGCAGAGCACGCCGAGCAGGCCGCCCTCTGCGCCTGTCAGCGGGACGCCGAGGTACGAACGCCGTGCTGCCAGCAGCGGATCCGGCCCGGAGGTCGCTCGCTCGCGGATGTCCGCCACCCGCACGGGTGATCTGAGCTGCGCGACCTCACCCGCCGGCCCCAGCGCGACGGGCGTTCGGTCGCCGAGGTGCTCATCCGCTCCATCGCCCGCCGCGGCGTGCAGGACGAGCTCTGAGCCGTCCACGAGGCGGATCGCTCCGGCGTCGGCGCCGAGCAGGTCGCGTGCTTCCGCCGCCACTTCGTGGACGACTCGCGTCGGATCGAGCTCCGTCGCCAGGTAGCTCCCGATCCGCGCCAGCTGCTGCGACAAGCGGCGGGCGCTCCGTTCGCGCTCGAACAGGCGCCCACGCTCGAACGCGCCCTTCGCGGCGTCGGCGAGATGGCCGGCGAGCGCCAGGTCGTCGTCGCTGAACGTGCGCTCGTGGGCGAAGAAAACGATGGCGACGCCGTCGGCGCCGAGCGGAATCGCGAGCAGCGACCGAAAACGCTCGGACGCGAGCGTACGCCACGGATCGTCGAGCCGTGTGTCGGAGCGCGCATCGGGCGCCGCGACGACCAGGCCACGGGCGCTGCAGTCGGCGAGGCCGGCCGGCAGCGCCGAGATCGTTTCGACGGCATCCTCAGGAACCTCGTACCGGCCGGCCAGCCGCAGCGTCTCGCCGTCGGGCATCACGACGGCCGCAAAGCTCCCGCCGAGCGACTCCGACGCGGCCTGGGCGACAGCGTTCACCGTCTCGTGCAGCGAGAGCGGCTGCGCGAGGGCGGACGCGACCAGGAAGAACCCTCGCTCGATCCGGCTCCTGCGCTCGCGCTCCTCGAAGCTGGCCGCGTGCTGGATGGCGAGCGTGGCCAACCCCGCGAAGGCCTCGATCGCCTCGCGATCGGCTTGATCGAAGCGGCGCGCTGGGTCACGTGACCCGACGCCGAGGACGCCGAGGACCTCGTCACCGACCGTCATCGGCGCAACGAGGGCGGATTTGAAGCCGTCGTAGATCGGGCTGGGGAAGTCCCCGACCATATCGGCGTAATCGTGCGACACGACCGACCGCCGCTCCCGGAAGGCGATGCCCGCGAGGCCACGGTCGCGCGGCACCTCGAATCGCAGGACGGCGTCGTCCAGGCCGTGGACGGCGACGCAACGGACCACGCCGCGATCGGGATCGTGCAGGTAGCAATCGGCCGCGTCGGCGTCGAGAAGTTTCGTCACCTCGACGACCAGCCGCTGGAGCACCGTCTCCAGCCGCAGCTCCGCGGAGACCACCTGTGCCGCCTTGATCAGCGTCGACAGGTGGTCGAGCCGAACCTCGCTCTCCCGCAGGAGCCGGGCGGCATGCATGGCGAGCCCGATTTCGCGGGCGACGGCCTCGGCGAGCTTGATCTCGTCCGCGGGCCATGGACGCGGCTCGGCGCGATGCAGCGTGAACATGGCGATCATTTGGTCGAACACCACGATGGGAGTCGCCAGGGCGGAGCGCGCCCCGAGCTCGACGAGGACGTCGCGCCCGCCCAGCTCGGGGTGCTCGAGCTCGTGGGCGGCGAGAACGTCGGCGACCGCGACCGTCTGCTGCCGGCGCAGCGCCAAATTCGTCAACGGAAGCCGCTCCGCCACGTCACCGACGGGCGAAATACCCGGGGCATCCCATTCGGCGCCGATGGACATCGGCTCGCCCTGCACTCCGAGGCGGATGAAGCAGCGGATGACCTCGAGTGCGCGCCCGGTCTCCGAGACCGCCACCTCGAGCACCGCATCGAGATCGAGCTCCGAGCGAACCTTGCGCGCGATCCGGGCGACGATACGCTCCCGCTCGAGCGCCTCCGCCAGCTCGGTCGCCGAGCGCACGCGATCGAGCGCGAGCGCCCCTTCGGCGGCGAGCGCGTGCAGAAGGGTCAACTGATCGTTGCTGAGCTCGCCCGCCGAGTCGACCAGAAGCACGCCGACGACGCGCTGCGCGGCGACGAGCGGGATGTATGCGGTCCGGGGGGTTACAACGTGCTCGCGTGTGGCGACGGCCCGCTGGATCTCGCGCGCGCGGGAACGTTGCGTCCAGTCCACGCGCGCGCCTCCCGAGCGCATTGCTTCCCCGCCTTCGGCCTCGCCGTCGTCGTTGAGGATCAGCACGGCGGCGAACTCCGCAGAGACGAGGGAGATCGCCCGCTCCACGAGCGCAGACGCGATCGACCGCGGGTCACCGGCGCGACCGAGCCGCCGGGAAATGTCCGCGACGGAGTCAAGCTCGCGGTCGAGGAAGGCAGCGCGCGCCTCGAGCTCGCCCGACCTCGCCCAGCGGTTCACGAGCTGCCGTCCTCGCCGGAGTTGGACGAGGACGGCGAGCGGCGGGACGGCCGCAATCACGCTGATGGCGAGACCGACCCAGACATTCACGCCCAGCGGCCCTCCCTCGATCACGACGTAGCCCGCGAGGACGGCGGTGAGGATCGCGAGGATCGGGAAGAGCGAGAGGAACGCGAAGACGATGGTGCTCATCCGGTTCCGCTCGCGGACCGCCGTCGGCGCGAGAGCCATCGTGACCGTCGTGTACAGCGCCGCCGCGATCGCAAGCGGGATGCCGTTCACGACGATCGCTTGCGTCTCTCCGGACATGCGCCAGGAAAGAATAGGCGTCGTAGGGCACGACTAAGATGGCCGCGATGGTCAAGAAAGTCTTACTCGCCTCGCCCCGCGGCTACTGCGCCGGGGTCGAGCGCGCTGTGGACACCGTCGAGCAGGCCCTCGAGCTGTACGGCGCACCGGTGTACGTCCGCAAGCAGATCGTCCACAACGCGCACGTCGTACACGAGCTCGAGGAGCGGGGGGCGATCTTCGTCGACACCGAGGAGGAGGTGCCGCAGGGCTCGACCCTCGTCTTCTCCGCGCACGGCGTTGCGCCGTCCGTGTACGAGAACGCAGCGGCGCGGGGGCACCACACCATCGACGCCACGTGCCCGCTGGTGACCAAGGTGCACGTCCAGGCGCGCCGGTACGCGGCAGAGGGCTACACGATCGTGCTCATCGGGCATGCGGGCCACGAGGAGATCGAGGGCACGATGGGCGAGGCGCCCGACTCGATCATCCTCATCGAGTCAGCCGAAGATGCGGAGGCGCTCGAGCTGCCGGAGGCTGCCAAGGTCGCGTACATCACGCAGACGACGCTTTCGGTGGACGAGACCGCGGAGATCATCGCCATCCTGCGCCGCCGCTTTCCGCAGATCTACGCGCCGAAGAAGGAGGACATCTGTTACGCGACGTCCAACCGGCAGTGGGCGGTCAAGGAGATGCTGCCGCTCGTCGACCTCCTGCTCGTGATCGGCTCGAAGAACAGCTCGAACTCGAACCGTCTCGTCGAGGTCGCCCGCGCGAACGGCGTCCAGTCGCACCTGATCGAGGACGAGACGGAGATCGACGAGGTCTGGCTCGGCGGCGTCGACACCGTCGGCATCACCTCAGGTGCGTCGGCGCCCGAGCGGCTCGTCGTACGGGTGGTCGACTGGTTCCGCGAGCGCGGGATCGAGGACATCGCGCCGTACGAACTCGACGTCCGCGAGGACATCACGTTCCGCCTCCCGGTGGAGCTCCGCCGCGAGCTGCAGCTCGCCGAGTCGCAGTAGAGCTCAGGCCTTCGCGATCTGCGGTGACTCGACGGAGTCGGTTTCGACGCGCACCGCGAGCGTCTCGCGCTTGATCCAGTCCTCGTGCTCGAGCACGTCCGCCTGGTGGCCGGGGAGCGTCAGGACGATGCGATCGGTGAGCTCCAAACCCTGCTGCTTGCGCAGCGTGTTCACGTGGTGGATCAGGTCGAGCACGCGGCCCTCCAGCTCGAGCTCCGGATCGAGCGTGATGTCGAGCGCGACGGTGAGCCCGTCCTGCGCCGCCACTGACCAGCCCTCGCGTCCACGCCGCTCGACCAGCACCTCCTCAGGCTCGAGCTCATGGCCGGCGGCGAGGAATCGCCCACGGTCCAGCTGCTCGAACTGCCCGGCCTCCAGCGCCGTCCGCACCGCGCTGAGCTCCCGCCCCAGCTTCGGCCCGAGGATGGGCAGATTCGGCTTGACGCGCAGCTCCGTCGCCTCCACTTCGCCGAACTCGACCTCCTTCACGCGTAGCTCATCGCGAATCTCGTCCTGGTGCGAAGCCGCTCGCGAGGCGCCTTGCACGACCAGCCGGCGCAGCGGCTGCCGGTGCTTGAGCCGCGACGCATCGCGCGCCTGGCGGCCGAGCGTGACGACGGCGCGGACCTCCCCCACTTCTGCCAACAACGCCTCGTCCAACTCCTCGACCTCGGGCCAACCGGCGAGGAAGATCGACTCGTCGCCCGAGACGAGGTTCCGCCACAGATGCTCCGCGAGGAACGGCATGACCGGTGCGATGACCTGCAGCGCCGTCGTGAGCGCCTGCCAGAGCGCCCGCAGCGCGGCGGGATCCTCGTCCCAGAACCTCCGCCGCGAGCGACGGATGTACCAGTTGGAAAGATCGTCCGAGAACGCTGCGAACGAGGCGGTGACGTCGGGCGTCCACCAACGCTCGTAGGCATCGGTCGCCTCGCGGACGAGCTGGGCGGTGCGTGCAGCCAGCCACCGGTCGAGCGGCTTCTCTTTCCCGGCCGGCGCGGCCGACGGCTCGAATCCCGCGATGTTCGCGTAGGTGATGAAGAACGAGACGGAGTTCCAGAACGTCAGGAGCTCCTTCTTCACCTCCTCGGCCAGTCCGTAGCCGAAGCGCAGCGGCTGGCTCGGCGTCTGGTCGCAGTAGAGCCACCGCATCACGTCCGCTCCGATGCGTTCGAGCGCCTCGTTCAGCTCGATCGCGTTGCCCCACGACTTGTGCATCTCGCGGCCGTTCTCGTCGTAGACCTTCTCGTACGTGAGGACGCGCCCGTACGGCTGGCGGCCCTCGAGCGTGATCGCCATGAAGCACTGGGAGTAGAACCAGAGCCGGATCTGCTCGCGCATCTCCGACACCCAGTCGGCCGGGAACCACTGCTCCCAGTAGGCGTGGTCGGGCAGGTCGGCCGTCGTCAGCCCGCGCGCGGACCCGGTGGCGTTCCCCTCCGGGACCCACTCCGGGTTCCGCCAGCCGAGCGTGGAGAAATGGACGATGCCGGCGTCGAGCCATGCATCGCCGACCTCCGGGATGCGCTCGACATCTCCCCCGCAGTCCTCGCAGCGAATGACGACCTCGTCGATCCAGGGTCGGTGCAGCTCCTGCAGCTGGTCGAGCCCGCGCACGGCGCGCTCCTCGAGCTCGGCACGAGAGCCGATCACGTTGAAGTGGCCGCACGCGCAGGGGTAGAACGGCAGAGGCAGGCCGAAGTAGCGGCGGCGCGAGATGTTCCAGTCGCCCATGTTCCGCAGCCAGTCGTCCATCCGCTTCTTGTACTGCGGCGGCGTCCACTCGACCGTCGCATTGCCGTCGAGCATCGGCTGCCGGATCTCCTGCGCGGAGATGAACCAGTCGTCGACGACGCGGAAGACGAGCGGCGTCGAGCAGCGCCAGCAGACGGGGTAGCGGTGCTCGATCGAGCCGGCCTCGACGAGCAGGCCGCGCTCGCGGAGCGACTCGATCACCGGATCCTGGACTTCTTCTGTTGTCGACCCCTCGAGCTCGCCGTAGCCGGGAAGCATGCGGCCGGACTCGTCGATCGGCATCAGCACCGGCAGGTCGAACTCGCGGGACAGGTCGAAGTCCTCGGCGCCGCAGCCGGGTGCGATGTGGACGATGCCGGTCCCCTCGGCAAGCGAAACGGCGTCCCAGGGGATCACGCGGTGCTCGACGCCTTCCTGCGCCGGGAACGAGTCGAACGGCCCGTCGTAGCGCAGGCCGACGAGCTCCTCGCCGCGCACCTTCTCCGCGAAGTGCTCCTCCGGGAAGCGAGCGACGGCGACCCAGTCGCCGTCGTCCCGGCGGCCGTACTCAGCGTCGGGCTTGACCGCGGCCGCCACGTTTGCGGGGAGCGTCCACGGCGTTGTCGTCCAGACGACGAGCGATTGTCCCTCGCGGTCGCGGAGCGGGAAACGGACCTCGAGCGAGGGGTGCTCGATCTCCTGGTAGTTCTCCTCGCCGGCCTGCTCGTGCTTCGACAACGACGTGCCGCAGCGCGGACACCACTGCGTGGAGCGGTGGCCCTTGTACAGCCATCCGCGCCGGTGCACCTCCTTGAGGAAGCGCCAGATGTACTCGATGTTGGTGTCCGAGAAGGTGAAGTAGTCGCCGCCCCAGTCCATCCACATGCCGAGGCGCTTGGACTGCTGCGTCATCATCGCGGAGTAGTGCGCGACCCGCTCGCGGCACTTGGCCGCGAACTCGGCGAGCCCGTACGTCTCGATGTCGCGCTTCGAGTTCAATCCGAGCGCCTTCTCCACCTCGACCTCGACGTGCAACCCCTGCGAGTCGAAGCCGTTCTGGTAGCGGGAGTCGTGGCCGTGCATGGCCTTGTAGCGCTGGAAGACGTCCTTCAGCGTCCGCCCGTGGCCGTGGTGGACGCCCATCGGGTTGTTCGCCGTGATCGGCCCATCCATGAACGAGAAGCGCGGACCGCCGCGGTTGCGCTCGCGCACCTGCTCGAACGTGCCCTCGCGCTCCCACAGCTCGAGGATTCGGCGCTCGAGGGCGGGATGATCCGGGACGGGAGGTAGCTTCTCGAACATCACTTCGATTCTAGGCAGGGAAGGGTTTGGGCTCGCCCAGCGTTGTGGTAGATGGAAAACACGTTTGTTTGAGAGCGAGAGGAGAACGATGACAGCGGTAACCGAGACGACCTTCGAGCAGGAAGTGCTGCAGAGCGACAAGCCCGTGATCGTGGATTTCTGGGCCGAGTGGTGTGGCCCCTGCCACGCGATCGCACCCGTGCTCGACCGCATTGCCGAGGAGCGCAACGGCGAGGTGAAGGTCGTGAAGGTGAATATCGACGAGGAGCAGGGCCTCGCGATGCGCTACGGGATCGCGTCGATCCCGACGGTCGTCCTCTTCAAGGACGGCGAGCCTGCCGCGGCCGCCATCGGCGCACAGCCGAAGCAGGCTCTCGAGAAGTCGCTCGGTCTGGTGAGCGAAGCGGCCGCCTAGCGGGCCGCTTCCACGCCGTCGAGCAGCTTCCAGTTTCCCGCGAGCGCGCCCGTGGCGGCGGCAAGTAGCCGTTCCTCGTCCTCGGACGTCGCGCGCTCCTCGATCATCCGCCGAGCCTCGTCGGCGTGCGCATGGTCGAGCTCGGAATGGAGCCGGAAGTACTCGGTCGCCGGGCTGTCCGGCGCGTAGCCGTAGTGCTCGACGAGCCCCGTCAGCTTCGTGCTCGAGATCTCCGGCTGGCCCGACTCGACGGCATAGAGGATCGCGAGGGCCTCGAGGCCGTCGCCACCGGCCGTCCAGGACTCGACGCACTCCTGGGTCTCGGCGCGAGGTGTGCTCCCCGGCGACGCGCCGGCCGCGCGCGCGAAGTCGTCCCAGAGCCCGATGTGTGCCTCCTCGTCGTCCGCGTGCTCGCGGATGCTCGGGTCGGCCTCCGCCGCCTGCCGCGCGGTCTGCGCGAGCGCGACCACGGCATGGCGGTACTGGCCCGCGTAGTAGCCGAGCTCGGCAGGCGTGAGCTCGCCCTTCTCCCAGCGGGTGTAAAACGGGTGGTCGAGGACATTCCAGCGCTTACGTGCCTCGCCGAGTCGTGCAAAGAAATCCATTCGCTCCTCCTGGTTCCGGGGTGCTGGCACTCTAGCGCCCATGCCGGAGCGAGGCTTTCTGATCCTGAACCCCCGCAGCGGGGAGGGAAAGGGCGCGGATGTGGCCGCGCAGGCGCGTAAGCGCGGCATCGTGACGCACCTGCTCCAGCACGGCGACGACGTGCAGGAGCTGGCGAGGGACGCCGACGCGGACGCGCTCGGCGCGGGCGGAGGCGACGGAACGCTTGGCGCAGTCGCCGCGGTGGCGATCAAGCGCGGACTGCCGTTCTTCTGCGTCCCCGTGGGGACGCGTAACCACTTCGCCCGCGATCTCGGTCTCGACGTCGACGACCCCGTCGCCGCCCTCGACTGGAGTGCCGAGCGGAGGATCGACGTCGGGCGTGCCGGCGACCGCCTCTTCCTGAACAACCTCGCGATGGGGCTCTACGCCGGCCTCGTCAAGGAGCGCGAAGGCCATGGCACGCGGCGGCGGGGCATGCTGGCGACGACGCGCGCGCTGCTTCGTTCCCTCCGCCACCGTCCCGATCGCTTGACGATCGACGGGCGGACATTCCGCGCCCGCATCGCCATGGCGTCGAACAACTACTACGAGCTGAGCGTGTTCAACCTGGGGCGGCGGGAGCGGTTGGACGCAGGGCGCCTGACCCTGTACATCGCGGAGGGGCTGCTCCTCGGACGGTGGGAGGCGCTGTCCGGCGAGCGCTTCGTCATCGAGGCGCGATCGAAGCGCCTGCGCGCCGCCTTCGACGGCGAGCCGGCCGTGCTCGAGCCGCCCGTCGAGCTGACGATTGACCCGGGTGCCCTACGTGTGCTCGTCCCGTCCGAGCCAGGCTGAAAGCACCTGCGCGTTGCACTCGAACGCGAGCTCGTCCCACGGAAGCTCGGACGGCGTGAACCAGCGCAGCTCGGCCACGTCGTCCGCCGGCCGCTCGTCGCCGCCGACGACGCGCGCCTCCCAGTACAGGTTGAACGTGGTCGCGGCGGTCGAGTCGTAGCCGTACCGGTCGATCCACACGCCCAGGAAGCGGCCGGGCTCGACGACGAGCCCGGACTCCTCGGCGAGCTCGCGTCTGAGCGTGTCCAGCGGATGCTCGCCCTCGTCGACGAAGCCACCGAGCAAGTCCCACTTGTCCTTGTCGGGCTCGAGCGCCCTGCGCCCGAGGAGCAGGCGGACGTCCTCGCCGATGACGACCGCCGTCGCCGTCGGTACCGGGTTCCCGTACGCGACGAACCCGCACTGCGGACATTCGACGCGCTTGTCGTCGCCGTCGAGCGCCGCGCGGCAGCGCGGGCAGTACTCCCAGCCATGCAAGATTCCCACTAATTAACTATGCCGAGAGCCTCCGCGACAGCCCACGAGCTCGCCCGGATCGAGCTCCTCGGCTCCCTACCCGGGGAGCAACTGGCGAAGCTCGCGGCGCGTATGCGCCGCGAGACCATCCTGCCCGGGACCGCGCCGACCGTCGAGGGCGACGAGGGTGATCGCTTCTACGCCGTCCTCTCGGGGATGTTCAGCGTCACGAAGAGCGGCCTCGGCGAGCGGGCGATCCTGCGGCCGGGCGACTACTTCGGGGAAGTCGCGCTCGCGCTGAACATCCCGCGCACGGCGACCGTGCGCGCGCTGACGCCGGCGGTCGTCGCGAGCTGCGACCAGGCGACGTTCGACGAGTTCATCCGCCCCCTCTTCGCCGATGACTAGTCGACCACAGTAGGCTTCCGCCAGTGGCTCTGCGCGGCGGAATCGATCTCGGCGGAACGAAGATCGAGGCGGTCGTGCTCGACCCCGACGGCACCGTCGTCGGCCAGGCGCGGAGCCCGACGCCCCACGAGGGCGGGCCGCCCGCGGTGATCGACGCACTGGCGAGCGGGCTTCGGGAAGCGGCCGAGGCAGCCGGTGTATCGACGGATGAGCTCAGCGGCGTCGGCGTCGGCTCGCCCGGCGAGGTCGACAACGGCAGCGTCGCGCATGCGCGAAACCTTCCGGACTGGGACGAGGCGTATCCCCTCTCGTCCGCGCTGAGCGAGCAGGTGGGTGCGCCCGTCTCCGTAGCCAATGACGTCGGGGTTGCGGTCGACGCCGAGGCCAAGCTCGGCGCGGGCAAGGACTACGCCTCCTTCCTCGGCGTCTGGTGGGGCACCGGCGTCGGCGGCGCAATCGTCGTCAACGGCAAGCGCTGGCTCGGGCGCGGCGCAGCCGGCGAGATCGGCCACACCGTCGTCAAGCTCGGAGGCCGCCGCTGCGAATGCGGCCGCAAGGGATGCCTCGAGGCCTACGCGGGCCGCGGCGCGATGGAACGCCGGGCTCGCCGTGACGTTGCGCATGGGGAGAAGACCGACCTGTTCCAGCTGATGGAAAAGCACGGCCGCACACGGCTGACGAGCGGGATCTGGGCGCGCGCGCTCGAGCACGACGACAGGCTCGCACACAAGCTGATCCGGCGCGCGGTCGAAGCGCTCGGAGCCGGCATCGCCTCGACCGTAAACCTCCTCGATCTCGACGCCGTCGTCATCGGCGGCGGGCTCGGCACGCGCTTCGGGCAGCCGTACGTCGAGAAGATCGAGCGGGAGATGATGAAGCACCTCTTCGTTCCCGAACGACCTCCCGCCGTCCTCCCGGCCGGGCTCGGGGACCTCGGCGGCGCGATCGGAGCCTCGCTTCTGGTCGAGCCATGAGCCGCAATGGCCAGCTCGAGCGCGAGGTGAAGCTCAGCCCAGGCCCGGAGCTGAGCCTGTCGCGGGTCGAAGGGATCCCGCTGGAGACGCGGCAATTCTCCTCCGTCTACTACGACTCGGAAGACCGGCTCCTCGCGCGCGTCGGCATCACCCTTCGCCGCCGCATCGAGCACGGCGGGAGCCTGTGGCAGCTCAAGCTCCCACGAAGCGGCGGGCGCCTGGAGCTCGAGGATCCCGGCGGCCCGGCGGAGCCTCCGGCGCGGATTGCGAAGCTCCTGACCGCGATCTTGCGAAGCCGCCGACTTGCGCCGGTGGCGGAGCTCCGGACGGTGCGGCGTGGTGTACGCGTCGAGGCCGAAGGCTCGACCGCGGACGTCGTACTGGACGAGGTCGCGGTCATGGAAAACCTCCGCGTCGTCTCCGAATTCGACGAGCTGGAGATCGAGCTGGTGGACGGCGTGCCGGACGGGCTTGCGTCCATCGAGGTCGCCGTACGACGCGCCGGCGCAGACGACGGAGACGGGCGGCCGAAGGTGCTGCGCGTCCTCGGCCAGAGCCCGGCGGGGAAGCCCACACGGCCCCACCCGCAGGCGTACTTCGAGCGCCAGTACCACAAGATCCTCGCGCACGATCCCGGCACGAGGCTCGGCGACGACCCGGAGGACCTCCACGATCTCCGGGTCTCCGTGAGGCGGCTGCGCACGATCCTCAAGGTTGCCGCGCCGCCGCTCGACGAGGAGTGGGCCGAGGACCTGCGCGCGGAGCTCGACTGGCTCGGTGATGCGCTGGGGCCCGTGCGCGACCTCGACGTGATGCTCCCGCACCTGCGGCAGAGCGCAACCGAGCTCGGCGACGAGGAGGGGCGAGACTTCGTGCCGATCCTGAAACGGCTCGAGCGGGAGCGGACCGCCGGGCGGCGGTCGATGCTCGCCGCGCTGAAGAGCGCGCGGTACACGGCCCTGCTCGACCGGCTCGACGAAGCTGCTCGCCGCCCGCGGACGCGCAGCGCACGGCCGGCGCCCGACAAGGTCGCCGCCACGTCGTTCGCGAAGCTCCGTAAGGCCGTGCGCGAGCTCGACCGTGACCCGAGCGACCAGGCGCTGCACCGCGTCCGGATCAAGGGCAAGAGGGCGCGGTACGCCGCCGAGCTCGCGGCGCCTGGGCACGGGAAGCGCGTGGCGAAGTTGCTCCGGGCGGCGAAGGCCTTCCAGCATGTGACCGGCGAGCACCAGGATGCGGTCGTCACGGCGCGCCGCCTGCGTGAGCTTGCGGCAGACGCGGAGCCGGCAACGGCGTTCGCCGCGGGCCGTCTTGCGGAGCGCCAGGACTCGCGCAGGTCGGCGGCGCGCGCCGAATTCGGCGACGCGTGGCGCCGGCTCGACCGCGCGGGCAAGCGCGTCTGGTGACCGTTCTGGCGGCGGGGGGAGTCGTCCGTCGCGACGGCGAGGTGCTGCTCGTCCACCGGCCGAAGTACGACGACTGGTCCTTCCCCAAGGGCAAGCTCGAGGAAGGCGAAAGCTGGGAGGACGCGGCGGTGCGCGAGGTGCAGGAGGAGACGGGCTTCCGCTGCTCGCTCGGGCCGGAGCTCGGCTCGACGTCGTACACGGATTCACATGGCCGGCCCAAGATCGCCCGCTACTGGCTGATGCGGCTCGAGGACGGCGTGTTCGAGCCGACGGGCGAGGTGGACGCGATCGCCTGGCTGGGCTTCGCCGAAGCGACCGAGCGCCTCACCTACGAGCGCGACCGCCTGCTGTTGCAGGAGATCGAGCCGTGATCGTCCTGCTCGTGCGGCACGCGCGCGCCGGCGACCGCGAAGCGTGGGAGGGCGACGACCGGCTGCGGCCCCTGGACGAAAAGGGACGGAAGCAGGCCGAAGGCCTCGTCGCGCTGCTCGCCGACTATCCCGTCGAGCGGCTGCTCTCCAGCCCGTTCGTCCGCTGCACCCAGACGTTGGAGCCCCTCGCTGCAGCACGTGGGCTGGAGGTGGAAGAAGCGCCCGAGCTGGCGGAGGGCTCGACGAGCGAGGACGTCATGCGTCTGGTCCGATCGCTGCACGACGGCTGCGTGGCGCTCTCGACCCACGGCGACGTGGTCGAGGAGGTTCTCGCCGACGGGCTGAAGAAGGGCGCCACGGAAGTCCTCGTGCTCGAGGAAGAGGGGCTCCGGCGCGTCGAGCACCTCGACCCGCCGAGATCGGCGTGATCGGCTGGGAGTCGGCTCTCCTTGCTGTCGGCGCGGCGTTCGCCTACGCCGCGTTCGTCCTCGTGCTGTTCGCAGCCGGCCGGAAGGAGGACGCGCGGGCCTGGGCGAGGTTCGTCCCGGATTGCGCGCTCCTGTGCGCGCGTTTGCTCCGCGATCCGCGCGTGCCACGCCGCCACAAGCTCCTGCT
>Ga0126307_10000581_pt1 | contig 23443 bp, 19 predicted proteins | sample Plot28_FD_89955 | JGI IMG/M metagenome (GOLD analysis project Ga0126307, IMG submission 89955) | Serpentine soil microbial communities from UC McLaughlin Reserve, CA, USA - Plot28 | ecosystem: Environmental > Terrestrial > Soil > Grasslands | place: USA: UC McLaughlin Reserve, Lake County... | reverse complement strand
AGGTGTCGAGAAGGGGCGCCGAGAGGGTCGCGCTCATGCGACGACCGCCGTCTCGCCGATCTGCGCCTGCACACCGAGCCTCGCCGCGGTCAGCGCCGCGCGCAGCTTCGGGACGATCCCGTCAGTCAGCACGCCCGAATCGAGCAGCCGGGCGGCTTCCTCCACGTCGACGACCGGGACGACGACCCCGCGTTCGAGGACACCGGGGACGTCGGTGATGAACACGATGCGCTCGGCGCCGAGGCCGACGGCGAGCGCAGCGGCCGCCTCGTCGGCGTTGACGTTCAGGGGGCCTTCCGCGAGCGGGGCGACGACGGGTACGCGGCCGGCCGCGAGCGCCGCAAGGACGGCCGCGGGGGCGGATGGAACGGGATCGCCGACGAGGCCGAGCGACGCGACGTGGATCGCCTTCAAGCCGATCTCGTCGCCGAACAGCGGCACCGCGTCCTCCCCGAGCGCCTCGCAGATCGCTGCGTTGACCTCGGCCATCGACTCGCGCACGACCTCGAGCGCGTCGCGCGTGGTCACGCGGCGACCGCCGACGAAGTCGACGCGGAGGCCGCGGCGCTCCATCTCGGCCGAGATCTGGGGGCCGGCGCCGTGAACGACCGCGGTCGGGCCGGACGAGGCAACGTCGAAGATCGCGGCGGCAGCGTCGGCGGCGACCGCCCCACCGCATTTCACAATGGTCGGCTTCACGTTCTGTACTCCGCGTTGATCCGCACGTAGTCGTACGAGAAGTCGGTGGTGAGGTAGCGGGCAGCGCCGTCGCCGAGGCCGAGGTCGAGCTCGATCGTCGGCGCGTCCGTGTCGTCGGGCTCCACGTCGTGGAGCGCGCCGCGCTCGAGCACGAGCGAGCCGTTGTAGCGGAGGCTCACGCGCGCGGGGTCGAGGTGCGCGAAGCCGCCGTTGTACGGCGCCGAGCCGGCGGCGGCGAGCACGCGGCCCCAGTTCGCGTCCTTCCCGAACAGCGCGGTCTTGACGAGCGGCGACGTCGCGATCCTGCGCGCGACCGCGCGTGCTTCCGCGGAGCTGGCGGCGCCGGAGATCGCGATCTCGGCAACGACGGTCGCGCCCTCCCCGTCCGCGACCACCTGCGCGGCGAGGTCGCGGCAGACGTTCCGTAGCGTCTCGGCGAACGCGGCGGCGTCTCTCGCCGCACCCGAGGCGCCATTGGCGAGCAGGACGACGGCGTCGTTCGTCGAGCACTCGCCGTCGACCGAGATCGAGTTGAAGCTCTCCTCGACGGCCGGACGCAGGAACTCGAGCGGCTCGCCGGGCTCGAGCGCGTAATCGGTCGTCACGACCGCGAGCATCGTCGCGAGCTGCGGATGGATCATTCCCGAGCCCTTTGCGATGCCGCCGACCGTGAACCCGTCGCCGCCCGCCGACGCGACCTTCGGCCGCGTGTCCGTCGTCATGATCGCGCGGGACGCGGCGTAGCCGCCGTCGCCGTCGAGTGCGTCGGCCGCGTCGGAGAGGCCGGGCAGCAGCTTGTCGATCGCGATCCGCTGGCCGATGACGCCGGTCGACAGGACGAGCACCTGCTCCGGCTCGAGCCCGAGCAGCCGCGCCGCTTCCGCCGCGGTCGCGCGCGCGTCGGCCACGCCCACCTCGCCGGTCGCCGCGTTCGCGTTCCCCGAGTTGGCTACGACCGCCTGCGGCTGTGCCGCCTCGAGGTGCTCGCGACTCACCAGCACGGGCGCCGCCTGGACGCGGTTGGCCGTGAACATCGCAGCGCCCACGCCAGGCGCGGTCGAGCGGACGAGCGCGAGGTCGAGCTTCGTCCTGCGCAGTCCGCAGTGGACGCCCGCAGCCTCGAAGCCACGTGCTGCCGTGACGCTCATACGAGCACTCCCGTCAGGCGCAGCCCCGCGGTCTCATGAAGGCCGAGGGCGAGGTTCGCGTTCTGGACGGCGTTGCCGGCCGCACCCTTGCCGAGGTTGTCGAGGGCGCAGACGATGACGGCGCGGCCGGTAGCGCGGTCGTCATAGAGCGCGATCTCGGCGCAGTCGGTGTTCTGGACCCGCGAAAGCTCCGGCTGCACGCCCTCGTCGAGAACGCGCACCGCCGGTGCCGTCGCGTAAGCGGCTTCGAGCAGTGGACGCAGATCCTCGAGCGGCTCGACGTAGCACGTCGCGAGCAAGCCGCGGCGCACGGGCAGCAGGTGCGGGACGAAGCAGACCGGAAAGCCGAGCTGCTGCTCGAGCTCGGGCGCGTGCTGGTGCGTGCCCACGCGGTACGGCGAGAGGTTCTCGAGGACGAAACCCGCGTGCGAGGACGCCTTCAGCGCGCGGCCCGCTCCGGAGACGCCTGACTTCGCGTCGACGACGACGCTCGAGTGTGCAATCGCGTCGGAGAGCGGCGCGAGCGCGAGCAGTGTGGCCGTTGCATAGCAGCCCGGGTTCGCGAGCAGCCGGCCCGACGGCGTGTCGTGCTCCGGCAGCGCGTAGCTCCACTCCGAGAGCGATTCCGGCGCGGGATGGTCGAAGCCGTACCACTCGGCGTACAGCGACGCCTCCCGGAGCCGGTGCGCACCGGAGAGATCGACGACGACGGCGTCTGCAGGCGGCTCGAGTCGGGCCGCGTCCTCGTGCGCGAGGCAACAGAAGACGACGTCCGCGCCGGAGGCGGCCGCGTGCTCGTTCGTGACGAACGCCGGCAGGCTGCCGTTCAGGCGCGGGTCGAGCGCGCCGGCGGCCCGACCCGCGAGCGAATCGGAGCCGAGAGCGAGGATGTCCAGCTCCGGGTGGGCGAGGACGCGGTCGAGCGTCTCCTGGCCGGAATAGCCCGACGTCCCGAGGATCGCTGCGGTCGGCATCGGCGTACTATGCCCGAAGTCTGCGTTTTATGCACCGCCGTGAAACAGGGAGCGACGTCGGAAACACAGGGGGGTCGCCACGGTGCGGAGGTGCGTCCGCCGTCTCCACGCTCAGTGGCAAGCAATCGTGAGCCGCCGAGGCTCACTCGAGAGGAGCGTGTACGAGATGCAGACCCTCATTCGCCTCAAGCAGGCACGCGCCCTGCAGCTGGCGGCATTGGCCGTCACGGTCGTCGCGGGAGCGAGCGCCGTCGCGGCGGGAAGCGGGAACGCCGCGCAGACGGACGCGGCCCGCAAGAGCGATCCGCCCAACGGGGCGCACTTCAAGCGCCCGACGCTCGCGCACGGCGAGCTGAAGATCAAGGGCACGCAGGCGAACGACAAGATCGCGCTACGGCTGAAGGCCGGTGAGCCGAACGTCCTTCAGGTCGACCTCGACGACGACGGCACCGCCGAGTTCGAGTTCAACCGCACGGCCGTCAAGACCATTGCCGTCCGCGCCCGCGGCGGCGACGACGTCGTCAGGATCGACGAGGTCAACGGGACGTTCACGAACGCCATCCCGACAACGATCGACGGTGGCAGAGGGAACGACAACCTCGCCGGAGGCACCGGCGCGGAGACGCTGCTAGGCGGCAAGGGCGACGACGCGGTCGACGGGAACCGCGGCGACGACGCCGCCGTCCTCGGCCCGGGCGACGACACCTTCGTCTGGGATCCCGGCGACGGCAGCGACACGATCGAAGGCGAGAGCGGCATCGACACGATGCTCTTCAACGGCGCGAACGCCGCGGAGCAGGTCACGCTCACGGCGAACGGCAATCGCCTCACCTTCTTCCGTGACCCCGTCGCAATCACGATGGACACCGCCGGCGTCGAGATCGTCGACTTCAGAGCCCTCGGCGGCGCCGACACCGTCACGGTCAACGACCTGACCGGAACCGATGTCACCGACGTGAGTGTCGACCTTGCCGGCACCCCGAACGGAGCGACCGGCGACGGCGCCATCGATCGCGTCATCGTCAACGCGACCAACGGCGTCGACACGATCGACGTCAGCGGCGACGCAGCCGGTCTCAAGGTCGTCGGCCTGGCCGCGACGACGCGGATCCTCCACCAGGAGCCCGCGAGCGACCGGCTCGAGATCAACACGCTGGACGGCGCCGACACGGTGACGTCAGCCGGGTTGGCAGCGGGCGCGGTTCGGTTCTTCCTCGACGGGATCCTCGTCCCGTAGAGCACTCTCCGACCAGACGGACCTGCGGGGCTCCCGTCCTTCGGGGGCCCCCGCGGTCCACGCGTCGCGATGCGTCGGCGCTACACCGCTACGGGAGCGCCGTCGGCGAGCGCATGGTGAAGCTCGTTGCGCGAATGGAGCTGGAGCTTGCGGAAGACGCTCGTGAGGTGCCCCTCCACCGTGCGTGCGGTCACGAAGAGGTTCTGTGCGATCTCGCGGTTCGTGAGGCCTTCACCGGCGAGCTCGGCGATCCGCCGCTCGCTCGCCGTCAGCGAATCGAGCCCGGTGAGAACGACGTGACGCGGGCGCGCACCGGTCGCCCGAAGCTCCGTCTCCGCGTGCTCGGCGAGCGGTCTCGCACCCGCACGGTGCGAAGCGTCGAGGGCTTCGCGGAGCAGCTCTCGCGCTTCGGTGCGGCGATTGCGCCGCCGAAGGAGACCGCCGAGGTCGGTGAGGGCGCGCGCCCGCTCCAACGTGGCGTCGCCACGTTCGAGGTCGTCGATCGCCTCCCGGAGCAGCGCCTCTCCGCGATCGCCGCCGGCGACGACGCCGGCGGCACGCTTTGCCACGCCGAGCGCACGCGGCGCGCCGAACGACCGGGCGAGCTCGAGCTCCTCGTCCGCGAGGCGGGCCGCCGCCTCGCGATCGCCGAGCGCGAGCTGGGCGAGCGCGGCGTGCGATCGCCACGCAAGATAACTCGGAGACGTGACAACTCCCCGCGTCAGGCGGACGCCGACGCCGAGGAACTCCTCAAGCCCTTCGGCAACTCGACCCTGTGCGACACGAAGCCGGCCCCGCGCGACGCGCAGAACTGCAGCCGTGAGCGAGTCGCTCTCGTCGCAGTCGAGCCTCGCGATGATCGGCTCGGCGGCTTCCAGCTCCCCCTGGTCGACGAGCGCCTCGACCAGTACGCCGCTGTTCAGGGTGCGGTACAGCGGCGGTGCGGGGAGCTCTGTCGCGGCAAGCGCGGTCCGTGCGTCCACCTCGGCCGCCGACAGATCGCCGCGTCTCACCGAGAGCCAGCCTCGGTTCGCAAGGCCCTGCGCGAGGCGCGCGCTGTCGCCCGTCGTCCGCGCCTCCGCAATCGAAGCATCGAGCAACGGCCGCACCTCCGCATACCGCTCCGTCCAGAGGAGCGAGAGCGTCACCTGCGAGAACCACGTCGCGAACGAGAACCAGGGCCTGCCCTCGGAGTCCCGCGGCGCCGTCGTCCCGAGCTCGAGCGCCCGCAGCGCACCTTGGGCGCCGAGCTCGGCCGGCTGATTCATCAGGATCGACATGAACGCGGCCGCAGCGACGACCTCCGGAGGGACTCCTCCGGCGGCTGCGGCACGCTCCCGCAACGCGTCGCGGCGGAGAGCGATCGAGGACGCAGTCACCGGGTCGTACATCCCGGCGACGACCGCCGCGGCCTCGAGCTGGAGCGCGAGCTCTGCATGCCGGGAGTCGAGCGCCCACGAAGCGCGGTCGAGGACCTCGAACGCTTCCGCGAAGCGCTCGGCACGACTGAGCGCCAGCCCCAGCACCATCGCCGCGTCGGCGGCGGCGACGGCGTTCGGCGCAGCGTCGACGGCTTGCTCCAGATGCTCGGCCCACTCGGCGAGCCCCGCGCTGGCCTCGGCCATTCCGAGATCGAGAAGCAGCGCCGAGCGCGCGTTCGGCTGGGGTGGTTCGGCAAGGACACGACGCAGGAGGACAGCCTCTGACTCGGGAGCACCGTGCTTTCCCGCGGTGCACGCTGCTTCGACCAGCCGCTCGACGGCCCATGCATCGCCGGCGGGCTCGCTGACCAGGAGGTGCTTGGCGACACGCTCGTCCGCGCCGGGCTGCTCCGCGAACAGTCGTGCAGCTCGCCGGTGAGCCTGCGCCCGCTCGGAGCTGCCGAGGTCGGAGTAGATGCCGCCACGGACGATCGGATGGACGAACGTCAAAGGCCGGCCGGGCTCGAGGATCCCGGCGGTCGCCAGCAGGTCGGCTGCCTCGGCTGCCTCGGCCTCGTCGAGATCCGCAAGGCGCGCCGCCTGAAGCAGGTCGCCCTGCTCGAGGATCGCCAGCGCTCCAGCCAGGCGGCCCGCGTTCTCGGGAAGGCGGCGCAGCCTGAGGCGAATCGATCGGCCGACGGATCTTGCGCCGATGCGTTCGACGTGGCGCGCGGCCTCGGCCGTCGGCGCGATGGCTCCCTCCCGCAGTGCATCGACGAGCACGCGCATCAGGAACGGCGTCCCTCTCGTCGCGCGGACGCACGCGTCCGTGAAGACCGGATCGGGAACGACGCCGAGCGTCGCCTCCACGAGCTGAGACACCGCCGGCGGCGTCAGCGGTGGAAGACGGATCACCTCGGCGGACGGATCGGCAGCCAGCGCCGCAAGGAGCTCGGCATCCGTTCCGGCCTCGCGCGGCCGCGTCGCCAGCACGAGCGCGACGTCGAGCTCCTCGAGACGCGTGAGCAGAAACGCGAGATAGCGCAGTGACGGCGCGTCTGCCCACTGAGCGTCGTCGACGACCACGCACAGCGCGCCCGACGACGCGAGGTTCGCACACAGCCAGTAGAGGCCGTGCAGGATCGCGAACGAAGGGTCGACGCCTGACGACGGGCGGGCCTCGGGGGCGGGGGCCCCCGGCATGCCCAGGACGCCCGCGGCGACGCCGGCAGCGGTTTGCAGCAGCTCGGCTCGCTCGACCTCCGATGCCTCCGCGAGCGTCGGCTCGAAGAGCTGGCGCACGACTCCGAATGCAAACTCGCGCTCCAGCTCGCTCCCACGCGAGCGAAGCACGCGCATACCGCCGCCCGCCGCCGCGGCGCGAGCGGCCGCGAGCAGCGCAGTCTTTCCGAAGCCGGCCGGCCCTTCGATCACGACAAACGTCCCGTGTCCGTTGCGCGCCGCGGCCAGCGCGGCTTCGATCCGAGCCAGCTCCTCGCCTCGTTCGAGGAGCTGTGCCGTGGCCGCGGCCTCATGCATGTGTCGCTGAGCCTACTCCCCGTCTCTGCAGTGTCACGGCTCTCAGTCCCCGCGCGTGCGCCGCAAGGCCTCTGCGGCGCACTTGACACCGCGGCACGGCTGCATCTCGAAACTCAGGGGGGACTCCACGGTGCGAATCGCCGCCGGGTCTCCGATGATCGTTGCATGAGCGCAGAGCAGGGATCCGGGAGACACATGTACGAGCCGATGCGCGGCGCCCTCGAAACGGCCGACGACCGCGACCTGATCCGGCGGATCGGCGAGCGCGACCGCGAGCACCACCGCGCGCCGAACGAGCTCGCCGACTGGAGCGGGCTCTCGCAATCGGAGATCGCGACGCGCCTGAACGTTCCGCCCGGTACGGTCAAGACGCGGACGCGCAGCGCGCTGAACCGGCTTGCGGAACTGCTCGACGACGAGTTGCACTACGTCCCAACCCAACGAAGGGAGATCTCATGAGCACGACCTTGGACTCCACGCACGTTGCCGAGCTCGCCGGACGGGTGTCCGGATCGATCCTCGGTCCGCAGGACGCCGGTTACGACGCTGCACGCGCCGTGTACAACGGCCTGATCGACCGCCGGCCGGCCCTGATCGTCCGCTGCCGGACGACGGGCGACGTGGTCGAGGCGCTCACTCTTGCGCGCGGGGCCGGACTCGATGTCTCGGTGCGCGGCGGCGGCCACAACGTCGCCGGCCGCGCCGTGACCGACGGCGGTGTGATGATCGACCTCGCCGAGATGAAGGGGATCACCGTCGATCCTGAATCGGCAACCGCCACGGCGCAGGGCGGCGTGATCTGGCGGGAGCTGAACGACGCCGCCGCCGAACATGGGCTGGCTGTGACCGGGGGGACCATCTCCGCGACGGGCATCGCGGGGTACACGCTGGGCGGCGGCCTCGGCTGGCTGATGGCGAAGCACGGTCTCGGCGCGGACAACCTGCTCGCGGTCGAGCTCGTCACGGCTGAAGGCGACGTGCTCCACGTCGACGCCGAGTCCCATTCCGATCTCTTCTGGGCGCTTCGGGGCGGCGGGGGGAACTTCGGCATCGCGACGTCGTTCACGTACCGCCTCCACCCGCTGCAGACGGTCGTAGGCGGACTGATCGCGCATCCGATCGAAGCGGCACGCGACCTGCTGCGCTTCTACCGCGACGCGGTCGCGAACGCGTCGGACGATCTGAGCGTCTTCGCCGGGCTGGTGCACGCACCTGACGGCTCCGGCGCGAAGCTCTCGGCCCTGGTCGTCTTCCACACGGGAGACGCAGACGAGGCGGAGCGCGACCTCGAGCCGTTCAAGGCGTGGGGGTCGCCGCTCGTTGTCGACGTCGGGCCGATGCCGTACCCGGTGATGAACACGCTCCTCGACGCCGGATACCCGGCCGGATCGCTCAACTACTGGCGGGCGAGCTTCACGCGGGGCCTCCCCGACGAGCTGATCGATATCGCACTCGAGCGGTTCGCCATCGTCCCCTCACCGATGAATGCGATCCTGCTCGAGCACTTCCACGGCGCCGTGACACGCGTCGGGCCGACCGAGACCGCGGTGCCGCACCGCGAAGAAGCATGGAACCTCCTGATCCCGTCCGTCTGGACAGACCCGGCCGAGACGGAGGCGAACATCGCCTGGACCCGGCAGACGTTCGCGGCGATGCAGCCGCATTTCGGGCCCGCCCGCTGGCTTAACTACCTCGGCGACGACGAGGCGGAGCAGCCGATCCGCGCGGCCTACGGGCCGAACTTCGACCGCCTGCGCGAGGTCAAGCGGCGCTACGACCCGGACAACGTCTTCCACCTCAACCACAACATCGCGCCGTAGGCGCTGCGCAGTCCGGCGCGAGAGTCGGCGGGCTCACCAGCGGCTGCATGGCGGCCGTGGCGAGCTCCGCTGTGGTGAGGGACTCCAGGAACGTCGTGCTCGGGCTCGCTCGGCCCAGAAACGGCTCCGTGTCCGCGAGCGCTCGCAAGGGATCGACGACCGGCGCGTGCTCCCCTGCGGCGCCGCGACTGAGGACGAACGGAAGGAGCTCGCCGGCCGACACGAAAAAGTCGGCGTGGACCGCGTCGCCGGCGTCCCGCGTCGCAACCGGAGCGCGGAGCCAGCTGCCGTCCCCTTCGCCGATGGCCCGCTGGGCCCGACCGCCGTCGCGCGGCCAGGCTCGGATCGGTCCCCCGTCGAAGCGAAGATCCATGAGGATGCGCACGCGGCCGCGGATGCCTTCGACGAGCCGCACGACGGCCGCCGGGTCGACGCCCAGAGGCACGAAGTCGACGAGCCGCACCCCGCCCGCAACGGTCTCGACGTCGGTCTCGAGCACAAGGGAATCGCCGCGGTAGCGACGACGCGTTCCACGCACCTCGTCGTGCGGGGCGAGCTGCCACCGGCCCGTCTCCCGAGCGCCACGCGGGCCTGCGGCGGGCGCGCCGCGCCGCGGGAGGGAGAGCCAGTAGACCCAGCCCTCCCCGCCCACGAGCGCGGCAGCCTGCGTCATGCCCAGGAGTGCGCAGTACTCGATCCTCGGCGCCGCGACGGTCATGACCGCGCCGCAACTCCGTCCGCGTCGCCGAGCGGACGCACGATCGGCCTGGCCGCCTCCGAGCCGGCCGCGACATCCTCGCGGGCAGGCAGGAAGCGGGCGACGATCACGGCCGTGATCCCGGCGAGCGCCGCGGCGATCAGCAGACCGATGCCCATCGCGTCGGTGAACGCCTCGCCCGTCGTCGTCAGGACTGCCGAGGCGGCATCCGCCGGCAGCTTCGCCGCGATCGCACCGGCGCCACCGATCGAGCCCTCCGCTGCCGCCTGCGCCTGCGGCGGCAGCCCACCGAGCGAGCCCTCGACATCGTTCGTGTAGAGCGAAGTGACCAGCGAGCCGACGATCGCGACGCCGAGCGCACCGGAGACCATTCGGGCGACGGTATTCGTCGCCGACGCGATGCCCGTCTTCGCGGCAGGAACGGCTCCGACGACAGCTTCGGTGGCGGGAGCCATGACCCAACCCATCGCGAGGGTCAGCCCGAAGAACCACGGGACCAGCGTGAGCGCGCTTGTCTGCGGCTCCCAGAAGATGGTCGTCGCCAGTAGGAGCGCGAGGCCCATCAGCCCGGCCGCGACGACACGCGCCGTACCGAGCCGCCGTACGACCTTGCTCGACGAGCCGGCGCCGATCATCAGACCAAGCGCCATCGGGCTCATCACCGCGCCCGCCTCGATCGCGCTGTAGCCGTGCGCGAACTGCAGGTACTGCGTCAGCGCGAAGATCCCGCCGAGCAGCGCGAAGAAGGCGACGCTGACGGCGACGGTGCCGACGCTGAAGCTCGCGTTGCGGAAGAAGCCGAGGTCGAGCATCGGCTCATCGCTGCGCCGCTCCCACCAGAAGAACGCGCCGAGGAGCGCGACGCTCGCCCCGAGCAACCCGACCACGCGGGTGCTGCCCCAGCCGAGCTCGGGCGCCTCGATGATCGCGTACACGAGGATGCTGAAGCCGGCCGTCGAGAGCGCGGCGCCCCGCAGATCGAATGACCCGGGATGCGGATCGCGGCTCTCGGGCACATAGCGCATGCCCAGCAGCAGCGCGGCCGCCGCGAACGGGACGTTGACCAGGAAGACCGACCACCACTCGAACCACTCGAGCAGCAGCCCACCTGCGAGGGGACCGAGCCCGATCCCGACCGCGGCCAGCGCGGCCCAGATCGCGATCGCCTTGCCGCGCTCCTCGCCGCTGAAAACGTTGGCGATGATCGAGAGCGTCGCGGGCATGATCAGCGCCGCGCCGACGCCCATCGCCGCGCGAACGCCGATCACGGCGTTCGCGGAGTCCGCGAAGAGGGCGCCGAGGCTGGCGAGCCCGAAGATCGAGACGCCGGCCTGAAGTGCCAGCTTGCGCCCCAGCCGATCGCCGAGCGTTCCGAAGACGAGCAGCAGGCCCGCGAAGACGAGGAGGTACGAATCGACCATCCACTGCAACTTCGCGGGCGACGCGTCGAACTCGTCCTGCAGCGTCGGCAGGGCGACGTTCAGGATCGTGTTGTCGAGCCCGATGATCACCAGGCTCAGGGAGAGCACGGCAAGCGTCTTCCAACGCCGGGCGTGCTGAAGGGCATCGAGCGTCATCGCTGTACTCCTCTCGGGTTCGAGCATCGTGTTTCCATCGGCGTCACCATCGCCTGGACAAGTACGGCATCGCACCGGCGATCCAGCCGGGATTCGCGCACGCGCCCGACCTGGGGGCGTGAACCGCGGCTTGCAGCGGCGTACGATCGCCGCAGTGCTCTACGGACGAGATCCGGAACGCGCGCGCATCGGCGAGTTGCTCGACGGCGCCCGTGAGTCGCGCAGCGGCGTTCTGGTCATCGCGGGCGAGCCGGGCGTCGGCAAGTCGGCGCTCCTGGAGGACGCGCGCGACCGCGCCGGCGACATGCACGTGCTGCGAGGCGCCGGCGTGGAATCGGAGACACACCTCCCCTTCGCGGCGTTGCACCAGATCGTCCGCCCGGTGCTCGACCACGTCGAGGCCCTGCCCCCGCCGCAGACAGCCGCACTTCGTGTGGCACTGGGCCTCGCGACCGGCGGAAGCGACAACCCCTTCCTTGTCGCCCTCGCCGTCCTGAGCCTGCTCGCGGACGCTGCCGAGAGTCGGCCCCTGCTCTGTCTCGTCGACGATGCGCAGTGGCTCGACGACGCGTCCGCCGACGCTCTCGTCTTCGTCGCCAGGCGGCTCGAGGCCGAGCCGATCGTCATGCTGTTCGCCACACGCGAGGGTGAGGCTCGACGCTTCGAGGCGCCCGGGCTCCCCGAGCTGCGGCTGGCCGGGCTCGACTCGGGCGCGGCGGAGGAGCTGCTCGCTCGCGAGGTCGGTGTCGCAGCCTCGTCAGAGCTTCGCGACCGGCTCGTCGCCGAGACGGGCGGCAACCCGCTCGCGCTGCTCGAGCTCTCGTCGGGTTTGACCGACGCGCAACTTTCCGGTGCCGAGACCATGCTCTCTCCGATTCCCGTCAGCTCCCGCGTCGAGCGCGCGTTTCTTGCTCGTGTGCGGAGGCTGCCGGAGGAAACGCAGACACTCCTGCTCGTCGCCGCCGCCGACGACACCGGCGGCGTTGCCACCGTGGTGCGCGCCGCCGCGCTGGTCGGAGCCGACGCAGACGCCCTCGACGATGCCGAGGACGCCGGGCTCGCGTTGGTGAGCGGCGGCCGGCTCGAGCTCCGCCACCCGCTCGTCCGCTCAGCCGTCTACCAGTCCGCTCCCCTCTCGAAGCGGCAGGCAGCTCACCGCGCACTCGCGAGCGTGCTCGATGCCGAGGCTGATGCCGACCGGCGCGCCTGGCATCGCGCCGCAGCGATCGTCGAGCCCGACGCATCCGTCGGCGTGGAGCTCGAGCTGGCGGCGGAGCGTGCGCGCACGCGGAGCGCATTCGCCGCTGCTTCGCTCGCGTTCGAGCGCGCTGCCGGCCTGATCGGCGATGAAGAGCACCGTGCACGGCGGCTGACCTCGGCTGCCGAGAACGCGTGGCTCGGCGGGCGCGTAGAACGCGCCCTGACGCTGCTCGAAAGCGCACGCCCGCTCGTCTCAGAGCCGATTCCGCGCGCGGACATCGATCGTTTCCTCGGTCTGATCGAGATGACGCGTGGCATCCCGGCGGACGCGTGCCGCCTGCTCCTCCGCGCGGCGACCGACGTCGCGCCCATCGACGAGGAGCGCGCGCTTCACCTGCTCAACCTCGCAGGGCTCGCCGCAGCCTATGCCGGCGACAACGAGGCAGCGGTTGCGATAGCCGGCGTCGCGCGCGGTCTCAGCACCGAGGGCGCAACTCCCTTCGTGCACATGCTCGCACAGCTTCTGATCGGCCTCGGCGCACACGCGAAGGGGGACTTCGCGGACGCCGCGCGTCGGCTTCGCGTCGCGCGCGACCTGGCCGAGGAGCTCGACGCGGACGTCGCCGGCGGGCAATCGGTCGCTCTGCTGTTCGCGGGGCGCGCCGCGCTGTACCTCGGCGACGACGACGCCGCGTACCGGACGCACCGAGAGGCGGCCGCCCGCGCGCGCACCGGCGGTGCGCTCGGGATCGTGACGCAGATCCTCCCCCGCCTCGCGACTGCGGAAATCTGGGCGGGGCGCTGGCCGTCCGCGACGGCGAACGCGAGGGAGGGGGTCCAGCTCGCGCGCCAGATCGGCCAGCACGACCTCGTGGCCCAGGAGCTCGTCCTGCTCGCGCTGATCGCGGCGCTGCGCGGAGCGGAGGACGAGTGCCGGTCGCTGGCCGCGGAGAGCCGGGAGCTCGCGTCGGCGCGCGGCGTCGGGATCGTCGCGGAGTTCGCGCACTCCGCGCTCGCACAGCTCGAGCTTGGCCTCGGTCGTGCCGACAACGCATTCAGGCACTGCCGCGAGATCTCCACGACGATGGTCGTGTTCTGGAGCGGGCTCGACCGGATCGAAACCGCGCTCCGGGCGGGCGAACGGGAGACCGCGCTGGCCTGGCTGGAAGTCTTCGAGCGCTGGGCGGAGAGCAGCGACGCCGGCTGGGCGCGGGCCGTCGTCCTCCACTGCCGTGCGCTCCTCTCGGACGACGAACGGAGCGTTGAACGTCTGTTTCTCGGCGCGCTGGACGCGCATGCCGTAGCCGGCCGCCCGTTCGAGCATGCGCGAACCGAGCTCGCTTACGGCGAGTTTCTCCGCCGCGCGCGACGACGGGTGGAGGCGCGCGAGCACCTCCATGCGGCACTCGACCGCTTTGAGGCGCTCGGCGCGACGCTGTGGGCGGAACGCGCGCGGGTCGAGCTGCGCGCGAGCGGCCAGACGGCGCGAAAGCGCGAAGCGGGCACGCGGGACGAGCTGACTCCGCAGGAGGTCCAGATCGCGAGGTTCGTGGCGGAGGGCCTGACGAACAGGGAGGTGGCGGCTCAGCTCTTCCTCAGCCCGCGCACGATCGATTTCCACCTCCGCAACGTCTTCAGGAAGCTCGGGATCAGCTCCCGCACGGCGCTCGCGCGCATCGACCTCGACGGCAGCGTCGGCGCGCAAGGCGTTGCAACCCCGGTGATTCCGCCGGTGCGAGCCTAGCGGCGTCGCCGTAGCGTCGACGCGAGCCTCCCGACTGCTCGTCGCGCTGGGAGGCGCCCGACACGAAGGAGGAACCATGATCGACTTCACGATCGAGACCGAGATCGGCCGCCCCGTCTCCGCGGTGTTCGCGCTCGTTAGCGACCCGACCAAGCTGGCGATCTGGCAGGCCAGCACCGTCTCGGCGGTGCAGGAGGACGGCGGGCCGCTGGGGCTCGGGACGAGGGTGCGCGAGGTGCATCGCGCTCCCGGCGGGAAGCAGCTCACGTCACGTGTGGAGGTGTCCGAGTACGAGGAGGACGGCGTATTCGCGCTGCAGATGATCGAAGGCCCGCTGCCGATCGACGCGCGGATCACGTTCGAGCCGAGCGAGCGCGGCACGCGTCTGCGTTTTCGTGCGCACGGCCAACCGACGGGTGCGATGCGACTCGCGCAGCCGCTGCTACGCCGCAGCCTCGAGCGCCACTTCGCCCGCGACTGCGAGACGCTCAAGCAGGTGCTCGAGAGCCCCACCACGACCGAACCGGCGGCGTAATCGCGCCGCCGGCACCCGTCAGTACAACCGCATCGGCAGCGCGGCCATCGCTTCTCCCCCGGCTGCGGTCACGAGCCACGTGTCCTGCATGTAGAGGCACTCTCGGTTGTCGGCCGAGATCGCGTGCGGGTGCATCGAGAACACCATGTTCTCTGCCAGCTCGGTCTCGACGCCCTCGCCGATCTTCGGGAACTCGATCATCGTCATGCCGATCGAATGGCCGGTGACGTGGCCGAGGTGGTACCCGCGGCCGGTGAAGCCGGCCGACACCGCTCGATGGACGTCGTGCGCGGTCGCTCCCGGCCGCAGCGCCCGCTGCGCCGCCTCGAAGTACTCCCGGTACGCCTCGAGCATCCGCTCGACCTCCGGGGTCGGATTACCGAGCGCGCGTGAGACTTCGACCCAGTGCCCGCCGGGGCCGGCGATCTCCAGCGACGGGATGCAGAAGTCGCCGAGGATCATGTCGCCGCGCGCGAGCGCGAACTCCGGCCCCGTCAGCACCATGTTCATCGTCAGCCGCCGGCAGCCGCGCTCGACGAAGAGCTCCTCGGCCGGCGCGAGCACCTCCGCTGCCGTCTTCCCCGGGGCGTAGTGCTCGCGGAAGACGTGAAAGCCGTCCGTGTTGATGCTGACGCTCTCCCGAACCGACTCGAGCTCCCCCTCCGACTTGACCGCGCGGGCGAGGTCGAACCGCTCGTCCCACGGCACGATCTCGGCGGCACCGTCGAGCGCGCGGAAGTCGCGCACCGTCATCACGTAGTCGAGCCCGTAGACGCCGACGCGCCGCCCTCGCACGCGCTCCGCGAGCCACTCCCCCGGCCGGTCCGCGAACACCTGCTCGATCCGTGCGTCGCCGTGCTCGCCCACGTACCGCGCCTCCGACGGGAAGACGACCGTCGGCTCGCCTTCGAGCGGCACGAGCACGTACGCATAGCGGTGCACGATCGTGAACCCGCTCAGGTACGTGACCGCGCCCTCGAAGCCCGAGTACTCGGAGCCGCTGACGATCAGCGCGTCGAGCCCGTCTGCCGCCATCGCGGCGCGGACGTTCCCGAGCCGGCGGGTCAGCTCGTCCATGCCGCCTCGACCCCTTTCACGAGCGCCCACACGGCCTCGTTCAGCGGCGTCGCGACGCCGTGCTCGCGTCCGAAGCGCACGATGCCGCCGTTCAAATAGTCGATCTCGGTCGCGCGCCGCGCCTCCACGTCCTGGAGCATGGACGCGCGGTGGTCGTACGCGACGTCCTTGCGCGCCGCGTGGTCGATCAACTCCTCCGGATCCGCGTCGAGGCGGATCGCCTGTGCCGCCGCCACGGCCTTGCCCTCGTTGACGAGGTTCGTCACGAGCGCGCGCAGATCCTCGCGCTCGCAGACGCGGCCGTGGGTGAGGCCCGTGAGCGCGCCGAGCGGATTGGTCGCCGCGTTGAAGATGAGCTTGCGCCACTGCGGCCCGCGCGCGTCGGCCACCGCTTGGGTCGGCATCCCGGCGCGCGTACAGGCGTCGGCGAGCCGCGCGATCTCGTCGGCGCCGGCCGGCTGCGGCTCGAACGGACCGAGCGTCGTGTCGCCCTTCACGTCCCACTGCACGTGTCCCGGCTCGAGCAGGCGCCCCGCCGGGAACGTCGTGCCGCGGATGACGCGCCGAACGTGCGTGGCGATCGCCTCCTCGTTGCCGATGCCGTTCTGCACCGACGCGACCGCGCCTTCCGCGAATGCCTCGGCGGTTGCCGCGACCGCGGCTTCCGTGTGCATCGCCTTCGTCGCGACGATTCCGAAGTCGCACCGCGGGAGCTCGCTCGCAGCCGTCGTCGCGCGAACGCGCCCGACGACGTCGCCTGCGCCCGAGAGGCGGAGCCCGTCGCGCTGGATCGCGTCGACGTGGGCGCCGTAGAGGTCGTACGCCCACACCTCGACATCGTCGAGCTGCGCGAGGTTCGCGGCGAAGAGCGAGCCGACCGCTCCGCAGCCGACGACGCAGACCCTCACGTGTACGAGGCCTCGCGCGCCTTGACGAGGCGGAAAAGCGCGGTATGGAGGGGCGCCTCCACCCCGTGCTCGCGCGCCTTCCGCACGAGCGCGCCGTTGATCAGCTCGACCTCCGTCGGGCGGCGCGAGTCTACGTCCTCGAGCATCGAGGGGTAGTGCGCGCTGCCGCGCCGCGTCGCGAGCACGTTCATCTCCCACGGCTCGTCGTGCAGCTCGATCCCGGCCGCGCGCGCGATCTCCTTGCCCTCGTCGATCAGTGCGTGGACGAGGTGCCCGAGATCGCTCTCCTCGTCCTCGGACGCGAAATGGAAGTCGTGGCGGAGGCCGGTCAGCGCCGCGACGCCGTTCACCGTCGCGTTGAAGATCAGCTTCGACCACTGCGCCGGTCTGAGGTCCGGCATCACCTCCACCTTGAGGCCGCTGCGGTCGAACAGGCCTCCGGCCCGCTCCGCGACCTCGACCGGCGTCGACTCGTACGGGCCGATCCAGGTCTCCGTGTCGAGGATGTACACGACGTGCGTGTCGGCGTGCTTCGTTCCGGAGACGAACGTCACGGCCGAGAGGAGCGCCCAGGCACCGTGGCGGCGAACCACCTCCTCGGCGCCGAGCCCGTTCTGAACCGTCATCACCGTCGACCGGGGCCAGTGGCCGCGCAGCGAGGCCGCCGCGCCTGCGAGCGCTGTTGCCTTCGTCGCGACGATCGCGAGCCAGGGCTCGGCGAGCGCCGCGGGCGATGTCGCCGCGTGAAGACGCGCCGCGAAGTCGTGCTTGCCCGTGACACGCAGCCCGTCGCGCTCGAGCGCAGCGGCGTGCTCCTCGCGGCGGCACAGCACCGAAACGTCCGTGACGCGCGCGAGGTGTGCGGCGAAGATCGATCCGATCACGCCGCCGCCGACGACGGCGACGCCGCCGCCGTCATCGCCGCCGGTCATGCGAGCGCGAGCTTCGCCTGGAGGTAGTTGAGGTACGGGTCGGGGTCGAGCGGGCCGCCGACGGCGCGGGCGATCGTCTCGGCCGGCAGGAACTTGCGCCCGTGGCGGTGGATGTGCTCGCGGAGCCACTCGCGGATTGCCGTGAACTCGCCGCGGCCGATCTGCTCGTCGACGTCGGCAACGTCCTCGCGGAGGCGCGCCCAGATCTGCGCGCTGAGCACGTTCCCGAGCGAGTAGGTCGGGAAGTAGCCGAAGCCGCCCTGCGACCAGTGCGTGTCCTGGAGGACGCCCAGGCTGTCGTTCGGCACGTCGAGCCCCAGGTACTCCTTCGTCGCGGCGTTCCACGCCTCCGGGAGGTCGCGAAGGTCGAGATCGCCGGCGAAGATCCGCTGCTCGAGCTCGAAGCGGAGGATGATGTGGAGGTTGTACGACGCCTCGTCGGCCTCGACGCGGATGAAGCCCGGCGACACGTCGTTGATCGAGCGGAACCAGTGCTCCTCGTCGACGTTCGCGAGCTGCGACGGGAACGCCTCGCGCAGCCGGGGATAGAACCAGGCCCAGAACGGCCGCGACCGCCCGACGAGGTTCTCCCAGAGCCGCGACTGCGACTCGTGCAGGGCGTAGGACGCGCCGCGGGCGAGCAGCGTCCGCTCCAACGCGGGGTCGACGCCGTGCTCGTACAGCCCGTGCCCGGTCTCGTGCATCACCGCGAAGAGGCCGTCGAGCGTGTCGCCGGGCTCCCACGTCGTGATCCGGATGTCGGTCGTGCCGAGCGACGTCGCGAAGGGGTGCGGCGCGCCGTCGATACGCCACGCGGTGTCGTCGTACCCGAACGTGCGCGCGATCTCGAGCCCGATGCTGCGCTGCTGCGCGGCCGGGAAATCGCCGGTGACGCGTGGGGTCGCCTCGGAGGCGGCCGCCTCGACCATCGGCACGAGCTCCTCCTTGAGCCGGTCGAAGACGACACGCACGGCGGCGGTCTTCATCTCCGGCTCGAAGTCATCGAGGAGCGTGTCGTAGAGCTCGTCGGCCGGCGGGAAGCACTCGACGTAGCGCCGCCGGAGATCGACCATCTGCTCGAGCCACGGGCGAAACGCTTCGAAATCCGAGTTCTGCTTCGCCTCCACCCACGCCGCGAACGAGAGCGAGCCCTTGTGCGACATCTCGGCCGTGAGCGACGGCGGCACGCGCGTCGCCTTCTCGAAGTCGCGGCGCGCGACGCGGATCAGGCTCGCGTCGTCACTGTCGTAATCCAGGCTCTCGCCGTACGGCCGGAGCTCGTCGAGGAGCGTGCCGATCTCGTCGGACACGAAGAGCTCGTGGGCGAGACGCCCGAGGGTCGCGAGCTGGCGCGCACGAACCGCTCCGCCGCGCTGGGGCATCTGCGTCTGCTGGTCCCACGAGAGCAGGCTCGCGGCCTTGCCCAGGTCGTGGACGGTCCCGAGCTTCTCCTTGAGCGTCTCGAGCTGGGGCGGCGCCGTCACGTCCGGGATCGTGTCAGAAGCCGGCCGCGCCGCGCCAGCCTGAACCGCGCCAGCGACAGCTCGTGGCCGCCCGTGATGCCGCCGGGTCGCAGGAGGAGCACGAGCGTCATCAGCGCGCCCAGGATCACGAGCCGGGAGCCGTGCGGCAGGTCGAAGTCGAGGCCGAGCACGCCCGTGCCGTTCTCCGCGCGGTTCAGCAGTGAGTCGAGGAGGCTGACGAAGAGGGCGCCGACGGTCGCGCCGAGCAGGCTCGAGGCGCCTCCGATGACGAGCATCGCGAGCGTCAGGAACGTCAACTCGAGGTACACCTGTCCGACGGTGAGGCTGCCGTAGAGGTGCACGAGGAGCGCGCCTGCGAACCCGGCGAGCGCTCCCGAGATGGTGAACGCGACCAGCCGGTGGCTGTAGATGTGCATCCCGCTCGCCTGCGCCGCGAGCGGATCCTCGCGCGATGCGCGGAGCAGCCGGCCTGACCGCGTGCGCTGGTACGCGTACGCGACGAGCGCGACGAGCAGGGTGCCGATCGTCGCCTGCGTCATGCTGGTCGTCGACGGAACGAGCGAGAGCGTCTGCACTCCGGGGCCGATCCGCTCCCAGTTGGAGAAGACGTTGTGGGTGATGCCGAGCACGGCGAACGTGGCGATGCCCGCGGCGAGTCCCGAAAGCCGCATCAGCGGGATCCCGACCACGAGCGCGTACAGACCGCCGACGCCGGCGCCGAGCGCGAGCGCCTGCCAGTTCGAGATCGTGTGGTCCTGGAGGACCGGGAAGAGCCCGGGGAGCACGAACTCCTTCGACTCCTTCGGCACCGTCAGGACGCCGGTGATGAAGGCGCCGAGGGCGACGAACGAGATGTGCCCGAACGAGATCACGCCCGAGTTCCCGACGAAGACGTACAGCGCGATCACGATCGCCGCGTAGACGAGCGCCTGCGCGAAGTCGACCTGGAGCGACAACGACGTCTGGCTCCCGATCACGCCGACCGCGACAAGGAGGGCCGCAGGCCCGAGGAACGGCAGCGCGGCATCGACTCGCCTCACACGCGCTCCACCGTGCCGGCGCGGAACGGCGAGAAGAGCCCCTCCGGGCGGACGAGCAGCACCACGATGACGAGCAGGAACACGTACGAGTCGAGGTACACGCGGTGCGACGAGTTGAGGAGCTCGCCGAGGACCGACGTCGCGAAGCCGATCGTGAAGGCGCCCAGCGTCGCCGTCCGCAGCCGGTCGATGCCGCCGACGACGACGCCGATCAGCGCCGGAATCAGGATGTTCGCGCCGAACGTCGGATAGACGAACGGGGCCTGCACGGCGAGGAGAACGCTCACGCACGCGGCCATGACGGCGCCGATCACGAACGCCAGCGCGATCACGAGGTTCGTCCGGATGCCGAGGATCCGCGCCGCGCGGAAGTCGGTTGCCGCAGCGCGCATCTGCAGGCCGACGCTCGTCCGGTTGAGGACGATTCCGGTTCCGGCGAGCAGGAGCAGCGTCAGCACGATGCTCACGATCGACACCCAGCGAATGTCCACGTCGCCGAGGTGCGCGGCGCCGTTCAGGCCCGGCAGCACCGAGACGTTGTTGCCCTGACCACCGAACGCGAGCAGCGCGATCGACTGGAGCAGGAACGAGACTGCGAACGTTGCGACGAGGATCGTCGCGGGGCCGTGGCCGCGTAGCGGCCGAAGCGCGCGGTCGAGCAACAGGGCAAGCACGATCACGACTCCGACGCAGACGAGAATCGCGATGCCCGACCCGTACTCGTCGGTGAGCACGAGCGCGTACGCGCCGGCGGTGATCAGCTCGCCGTGCGCGAAGTTGACGATCCGCAGGACGCCGAACACGAGCGCGACGCCGACGGCGACGAGTGCGTAGAGCGAGCCGAGCGCGATCGCGTCGACGAGCGACTGGAGATCCATCGCCCCTACGCTCCGAAGTACGCGTCGATCAGCCGCTGCGTGTCGTGTGCATCTTCCGGCGCCAGGGTCGCCCGCAGCTCGCCGTTCGACAGCACGTACGTCCGGTCCGCAAACGCGACCGTCACCTGGGCGCGCTGCTCCACGAGGAGCACGGTGACGCCACGCTCCCGGATCGCGCGCAGGGCGTCGAAGACCGTGTCGACGACCGTCGGCGCGAGGCCGAGCGACGGCTCGTCGAGGAGCAGCACCTGCGGGCCCGAGAGCAGCGCCCGTGCGATCGCGAGCTGCTGCTGCTGGCCGCCCGAGAGCTCGCCGGCGCGGCGCCCGGCGAACTCCTCGACCACAGGGAACAGCGACGCGACCCACGCGCGATCCGCGTCGGCGCCGTCCGCGCGGCGCGAGACGAGCCCCAGGCGGAGGTTCTCGTCGACCGTCATGTGCGGGAAAACGTGACGTCCCTCCGGGACGAGCGCGACCCCGGCGCGGGCGATCGCCTCGGGAGCCCGGTTCCGGATCGAGCGCCCGCCGAGCCGGACGTCGCCGTGCGACGGCCGGACGACGCCCATCACGGCATGCAGTGTCGTCGACTTCCCTGCGCCGTTCGGGCCGATCAGCCCGACCACCTCGCCGCGCCCGACTGCGAGGGACAACCCCGTCACCGCCGGGACGCTGCCGTAGCGGACGTCGAGCTGCTCGAGCTCGAGCAACGGCGGGGTGCTCATTCGGCGGCCTCCCCCGCGGCCGCGCTGCCGCCGAGATACGCGTTGGTAACGTCGAGGTTTGCTCGGATCTCCGCGGGCGTGCCCTCCGCGAGCGTGCGGCCCTGGTCGAGGACGACGATCCGGTCGCATACGGCCATGATCAGCGGCATGTTGTGGTCGATCAGGAGCACGCCGGCGTCATATCGATCGCGGACGGCGTGCACGACGTCGATGAAGTCCGGAACCTCGGCCTCCGGAAGACCCGCGGCCGGCTCGTCCATCAGCACGAACCGCGGCGCGGTGGCGAGTGCTCTCGCGACCCCGAGCTTTCGCTCCTCGCCGTGCGGAAGGGCCGCGGCGAGCTGGCCCTCGCGCAGGGCGAGGCCGAGCAGTGGCAGCAGCTCGCGCGCGCGATTCCGCGCGTCACGCGCCGTCGCACCGCTCGCGAGCGCTGCGACCTCGACGTTCTCGCGGACCGTCAGCGCCCCGAAGAGGTGCCCGTGCTGGAACGTCCGCACGAGCCCCGCGCGGCCGCGCCGATAGGGGCGCCATCGCGTCACCTCGCGGCCTTCGAGCTCGACTGTGCCGCTCGACGGCGCGTCGAACCCGGTGAGCACGTTGACGAGCGTGGTCTTGCCTGCGCCGTTCGGGCCGATCAGCCCCACGACCTCGTCGCGGCGCAGCTCGAGCGACACGTCCTCGAGCGCGCGGACGCCGGCAAACGACCGTGAGACGGCGACGGCCCGGAGAGTGCCTCCGGGCCGTCCGCTACTCGTCGTGGCTCCCGCCACGGCCGCTGGTTAGCCGACGTCTGCGGGCGTTCCCGCCTCGACGTCTTCCACGTACTTCGCCTTGCCGTTCGTGATCTGGATCACGCGATACGAACGTCCGAAGACCGTATGGAACTTCGACGAGAAGCTGATCGGGCCCATCGTCGTGTCGAAGTCGCTGAGGCCCTGCAACTCCGCCGCGACCTTGCCCCCTTCCGTCGACCCCGCCTCGTCGATCGCGTGCGCAAGCGCATCCACCGCGGACGCACCCGTGATGAAGCCGCCCGTCGTCGGCGCGTTCTTCGGGCCCTTCGCCGTCATCTCGTCGAGCAGCTCCTGCACGTTCTCATCGGGATCGTCGCCGTAGACGGAGGCGAACGTGACGACGTAGAAGTTTGACACCTTCGGGCTCTTCGGCAGCCAGAACGTCCCGTCGGCGGACCAAGGCGAGATGATCGGCGTCTCGTTGCCGACGCTCCGCAGGCCGGAGACGAACGCCGGCAGATCCTGCTGCGTCACCGTGCAGATCGCGATCGCTTCGGACTTCGTCTTGTTCACGTCGCTGACGACGTTGTTGATCGTCTTGTCGCCCTGCGTGAACGTGATCTCCTTCACGACCTTTCCGCCGAGCTCCTCGAACTTCGACGTGAACGAGTCGCAGACGCTCTGCGTGTAGTAGAGGACCTTGTCCTTGACCACGACGGCGGTCTCGAAGCCCTTGTCCTGCGCCATCTGCGCGAGCGCCGCGCCCTCGTCCTGGGCGACGTTGCCGAAGCTGAAGGCAAGGTTGCCCTTCTCGCCGAAGCGCTTCGGGCCCATCTGGTCGGTGCCGATGCACGGCGCGATCGCGAGGACGCCGCGGTTGATCGCCTCCTGCACTGCCGGCGTCGCGTAGTCCACGTCGCAGGTGACCCAGATGATGTCCGCGCCTTGGTCGAGCAGATCGAGCGCCGCGGCCTTCGTCTTCGCCGGGTCGAGGTTCGTGTCCTGCTCCTTGAAGACGATCGGCCGGCCGTCGACGCCGCCTGCGGCGTTGATCTT
>Ga0126307_10000580_pt1 | contig 23454 bp, 19 predicted proteins | sample Plot28_FD_89955 | JGI IMG/M metagenome (GOLD analysis project Ga0126307, IMG submission 89955) | Serpentine soil microbial communities from UC McLaughlin Reserve, CA, USA - Plot28 | ecosystem: Environmental > Terrestrial > Soil > Grasslands | place: USA: UC McLaughlin Reserve, Lake County... | reverse complement strand
TCGTCGAAGGCTGCCGCGTCGAGGCTGCCGCAGGTGCGTGCGATCTCGTCGCGCATTGCCTCATGACCGTGGCGGACATCGATCGTGCTGCCGTCGGCGAATCTCGCGCGGTAGGCCGGGTCAAGACGCTTCAAGGGCAGCAGGTCTGCGAGTTCCGCTCCCACAGCTCGAAGCGGATCGGCAATCAAGTCCGGCATGGTCAGCACCGTCGGTCCGGTGTCGAAGGCGAAGCCGTCCCGGTTCAGCCGCCCAGCCCGACCACCGGGGATCGTCTCCCTCTCGACAACGGTGACCTCGTGGCCCTGACCCGTGAGATAGCAGGCGGCGGACAGGCCGGCCAAACCGGCCCCGATCACCACGACGCTGCTCATCCTCAGCGATCCCGCCATGCGATCCGGTGCGCCAGCTGAGTCAGTCCGGTGATCCCGCGCGGATCGAGCAGCTGCGGATCCAGCGCGTCGACCGCGGCGTGAACATGGGAGCTGATCAACGACTCCACCTCGTCGACCACACCGCAGGCCCGCAGCTCCTCCTGGAGCAACTCGACGTCGGCCGAGCTGAACTCAGGCGTGCCGACGCGTTCCCGTGCCTCGCGTGCTGCTCCGGCAAGCCGCCCACGCGAGAGCGCCAAGATCACGGTCGGCTTCCCCGAGATCAGATCGTCGCCGGCAGGTTTACCCGTCACCTTGGGGTTGCCCCAGACGCCGAGGAGGTCGTCTCGCAGAGCGAATGCCTCACCGAGCTCCCGCCCGTAAGCGCTGAGCGCGGCCACCGCGGCATGGCCCGCTTCCGCGGCGGCCGCACCAAGCTGCAACGGTCTTTCGATGGTGTACGAGCCGGACTTCATGCGACCGACTCGTCGCGCATGGGAAAGGTCCCTGCGCCCTGCAGCACTTCCGGTGATGTCGCGGCTCTGACCGTGTACAAGTTCGATGACTAGGTGCCGCCAGATCGCCCGCATCGGAGCAGGGAGGCTTCCGACGAGATAATCCGCCTCCGCGTGCGCCAGATCGCCAACAAGCACCGCAATGCTCTCTCCAAAGCGCTGCGCGCTGCCCCGAGCACGACCGAGGAGATGGAGCTGGGCGGCGAGGGTGTGAATGGATGGTTGTCCCCGGCGGGATGCCGACTCATCCATGACGTCGTCGTGAATCAGCGCAAAGACATGGAGCAGCTCGAGTGCGGTGCCAGCCAGTACGACGTGACGAAAGGTGCCATCGCGGTCCTGGCCGTGCGCCGCCAGCCAACCCCAGTAACACATCGTCGGCCGAATCCGCTTCCCCGTGCTAGCGAGCGAGCCCAACAGCTCCGGCAGATCACGATCGACAAGCACGTCGACCGTTTCCGCATCTTCGGCTGCCCAGACCTCGGCGAGCCCGTCCAGCACCTCGGCCAGTTGCCGATCCACCATGTTGAGGAATTCCGACGTCTCTTCGGACGCCGGGCGACCCGGCAACGCCACGACCGTACGCGGCGTAGGGACCAGCCGTCGCTCAGCGCCGTTCCTCGTCGACCTGACTGGTTCGCTCACGGCGCCAAGGCTCGCATGCCCGCCAACCCGATATCGCTCAGACCGATCACCGTTGCTTGGTGCGTCCCTGATCGAGCTGCCCAATCTGCGAGACCGCCCAGGGGCTGAAGGCAAACGGCGTCAGGCGTACTGCTCGTGTGAGGTCGTCCCATAGCACCCACTTCCAGTCCATCACCTCGTCTCGATTCGCTCTCGGGCGAGCCTCCGGATGCAGCAGGCGAGCCTCGAACGTCGGACAGATCTCGTTTTCCACGATGCCGCTGGCATCGGTTGCGGTATAGGCGAACTCTGGCAGTGCGCACGTCAAGTGGCCCACATCCAGCCCCAGCTCGAAGCTGAGCCGTCGGCGCACGGCGTCGGTCATGGTCTCGCCAGGGGCCGGATGACCGCAGCAGGTGTTCGTCCAAACTCCCGGCCAGGTGCGCTTGCCCAATGCCCGACGGGTGAGCAGGACACGGCCGAGGTCGTCGAAGACGTGCACCGAAAAGGCCAGATGCAGCGGCGTCTGGGTCCCATGAATTTCTGTCTTGGGGCTTCGCCCGATCGGTTGGCCAGTGGCGTCGACGAGGACAACCAGTTCTTCGGGGGTTACGCTCACGGAGGTCAGGTGGCACTTCTTGCGGTTGGCACTCGTGAACTATAACGATTCTCCGCACCGGGGCCAGGCCCGATACGACATGCTTCGACTGCTCACGAGGATCTGTTGATCGAGGATTTATTGATTTCAGTGCCTGGCGACACCTTTTCCGTACTCACGGTCTGCACAGGGAACGTCTGCCGGTCGCCTGCTGTTGAGCGGCTGCTCGCCACCAGGCTTGGGCCGACGGTGAGCGTGGCTTCGGCCGGTACGCACGCCCTAGTCGGTCATCCGGTCTCCGAGCCGATGGCGATGCTGCTCCGCAACCGGGGCATCGAGGACGTTCCCTTCCGAGCTCGCCGCCTATCGGAGCGAATGCTTAAAGAGGCCGATTTGGTTCTGCCGTTGACACGCGCGCAGCGAAGCCTCGTCGTTGACCTATGGCCGGCCGCCGTACGTCGCACCTTCACTCTGCGCGAATTCGCTCGCCTGCTGGATTGGGTCGATCCCTCAACACTCCCGGCAGGTACGCCTGCCAACCGTCTAAGAGCAGCCGTCCCGATGGCTGCCGCCTTGCGCGCGGGGGTCATGACTTCAGCGAGCGAGGACGATGTCATCGATCCCTTCCGCCTTGGTGACGAGGTGTACGCCGCATCCTTTGGGCAGATCACGTCAGCGGTTGACCGAATTAGCCGCACGCTGCTTAGTGGATGACGTCGCTCCCCGATCCGCCCTCGGCGCTCATGTCCTTGTTGCGGCTGACCAGCACAGACTCCAGCGGTTCGAGCGTCCGTTCCCATCTCAGCCGCTGAGCCTGGGCAAATGCGTCGTCGCTCGCTCCTTGCCAGGCCTGCTTCCCCGAATGGTCCGCCACTACGCCTAGGAAGCTTTCTTCCTCGTACGGTAGTGAGCCACCGAGGTCGGCTGCTCGACGTCTCCACGCAGGGACGAGGACCGGCAAACCGGCCGCAAGATATTCCAGGTGCTTGGCGGAAAAGCCGTCTCGACGCAGTGGGTCGTTGGTGCACGTGATAAGCCCGAACTGGTAGTCACGCAAGATGCCAGGCGAAGCGTAGCCGAGATACCTTAGTCCGAGAGACGGGTCGGGTGGCGGGCTCCCATAGACATCCAAGTGCGGATAGGCTCGGGACAACCGGGCGAGCAGCGGCAGATCGATGAAGCGCGAACTGAGCGAGCCGAGGTAGATGACGCGGGCCGGTGCGGCGTGGTGGGCTCTATCCTTTGACGGCCGGCAACCCCAGTTCATCGTGACCATGTTGTGGCCAGTGATGCCGTAATACTTCTTGGCGTAGCCCGCGTAAGAGTCCCAATGGAATGACAGGTAGTCGACCGCTTCAAAGACGTTGCTCTCGAGCCGACGAAGACGACGGTGCTGACGTGGCGTCAGCCGATTCTCGTAAAGCAGCTCGTCGGCCCACGGCGTCGGGCAGTCGTACCAGGTGAGGACGGAGCCGGCGTCTAGCAACGCACCAGAGTCGTACGGCGTCTCGCAGATGAGCAGGTCGACATCGGCTAATGACAACGAGGAACGAAGTATGCGTCGGCGCAGAGAATAGTCGGCAAGGAGCAGAGCGAACGATAGGCGCCGGCGAGCACCGAGCCTGCGCGTCACCTTTCCAATCGCTTCAACTGCGTAAAGCGCGTACCCGGCCGGTTGAGACCGCGGCAATAGCGATCGCAGGGTGCCGGCTTGAGGGGAGGCGCGGCTGAGCAGATACGTGTCGACAATCTGCACTTCGTGGCCGCGGTCCCGCAGAAAACGTGCCAACTCGACAGGTCGTATGCCGTTCGCGAAGCCGTCCATCTGGCAGATCAGGACGATCCGCTGGCCAGTGTTCGGGCGACTCGAATCCTGACCCACCTCGCAGGCCCCCCACCTGAGACGACATAACGCGCGGCCACGCATCCATGTACGTTAGCCTGACATGGGGGTTGCGCCCTCCGTCGCCACAAGCGGAACTCGCCCCATTGCCGTCATGACCCGACTTCTTCGCTGGCCTCCCGCGGTTGCGCTCCTCGCCGGAATACTCATCAACATGACTGGCACCTCCTCTGCACAACCCGAAGACACCCGCCGTGACGTCGTGTCTGGGAACAAAGGCACGACTGTGCCTTTGTCTGATCCGGTATTACCGGCACCTTCGGCGCCCGGACCGACTGTGACGGTCCAGGTCTCGGAGTATGTCGACGGGACTGGCACCCAGGACGTCACCGGGCCCTTGGTCGATCTCTTGCGCAGGGTGCCAGACGGCGCACGAATCATCTTCGCTGCAAGGGCTCGTTACCGTGTGGAAGGGACGATCCAGCTCGTCAACCGCTCCCGCATCATCCTGGACGGCAATGGTGCGCAGTTCGTGGCAACTGAGCGCGGGGATGGAAACCGCGCGCACTGGCGTATCGTCGGTGGCTCCGACATCGTGCTCCGGCGGATGGTTGTTCGGGGGCCGAACCCAGATGGAGGCAAGTCCACTGCATTTCGAGACGACCTCCAGTGGCAGCATGGCATCGACATCCGTGGGTCCCGGCGGGTGCTGATCGACGAGGTAGCAGTCTCTGACGTCTATGGGGACTGCGTATACGTCGGCGGCGGGTCGACCGGAGCGTGGGCGGAGGACATCCAGATCCGGGCGCATGACTGTCGCCGCAATGGGCGGCAGGGCATTGCGGTGACGGCCGCGCGTCGAGTGCTGGTCGAGGACAGCCGCCTTGGGCAGATCGGCCTGATGACGGTCGACCTTGAGCCCAACAGTTCATGGACGGGTGTGACCGATGTAACCATTCGGGACAACCGCATCGGCGCTGGTCCGCGACAGCAGTTCCTGGGTATAAGTGGAAAGGGTCCGGTGGCGAGGGTTATGGTCCAGCGGAACGTCCTGGTCAATAAAGCGTTGACCGTCCTTGTCGCCGCCGAGTATCAGCCAACAGCGAGTATCGCGGTGCTCGCCAATCGCAGTGACACGGCGTACAAGGAGCCGGGCGGTGCCGCTATGGTGTTCCAACATGTGCATGGTTTGTGGGTCCAGGGCAACCTCGTTCCGCTGACCGGTTACAACATGGCGCTGCTTGCGCTGAAGTGCACGACCGATGTCACCATTGTGGGCAACGCCTACCCAGGCGGCTTGAGTCAGGTTCGAGGCGCCGCAAGGGAGTGCGGTTGACCCGTCCGGTGGACTCTCCGAGGGATGCGGAGTCAACAGTATGACTAAAGACCGGGCACAGCGTCGCCAATTGATGCCAGACGGCGCGGAGCGCGTCAGGTGCGCCTTCTATACGGTGGCAAATGCCCGACACTTCATCGGTGTCGTGGCCCTGCTCAATTCGCTTCGGCTCGCCGGGCACACCGAGCCGATTCGGCTCATGGACGCTGGCCTTACCGACGAACAGCGGACATTGCTGGCCAACCACGTCGAGCTGCTTCCGGCACCCCTCGACGTTCCGGCGGTACATCTCGCACCGTACGGTCCGCTTCAGCGGCCAGCTCATGTGCAGGTGCTTCTCGACGCCGACATCATCGTGATCCGCTCTCTTGAGGAGTTGATTACCGCAGGCTTGCGAGGAACCGCTGTCGGGTTTGTGAACGACCCGCCCAACCACGACCGCTTCTTTGCAGGCTGGGAATCTGCGCTGGCCTTGGGGCCGTTGCGGCGGCGGCCCTACCTCAACGCCGGTCAGTTCGTCATCCCCGGCTCCCTGAACGACCGACTGCTCGAACCATGGATCGACGGCCAGCATCACGTCGGCATGTTGGGCACGCGCTACGGCCGTGCACGCCTTTCGGACGCTTTCTACTTCGCGGACCAAGATGTGGTCAACGCGGTGTTGGCGGCCTATCTCGACGATTCGGAGATTGTCATCATGGAGCATCGACTGGCGCCGCATCCGCCGTTTGCCGGCCTGCGGTTACAAGACGCACTGCACCAAGATTGCCGCTACTCCGACGGGGTAAGTCCATTCTTCCTACATCACACTATGGGCAAACCATGGCTGCAGGCGACGCGACGCAACGTCTACTCGGCGCTGTTGCCGCGGCTACTTCTCGCAGACGATGTCGCCCTGCAGCTTGAGCCCACGACGCTGCCTGTACGAATTCGCAACGGCCTGCTGGCCGTTGCCGATCGTCAGCGGGCCGATCTCCAAGCGCTAGTCCTGGCAGGGACCAGGCGTCAACTGGGCCGCTTCGGCATCCGTACCCGCTTAGCCGCCGCCACCACGCGCCGGTCCGGGACGAAAGCCAGGTAGGCACGAGCTACATGGTTCAGCATCATGAGCCCAGCAGGGGCGAACCGGATGCGTCGGCGTTGCTGGCCCGGCACGAGTTGCGTCGGCGAGCCTCGGCGGGCGTGCTCATCGTCGGTTCGCGTGGGCTCGTCATTGCCGTCGTCGGTTTTGTGGGGCAGGTCGTCCTTGCGCGTCTACTGACCCCGGCGGACTTCGGGGCCGTCGCAGTCGGCCTAACGTTTGTCGTCTTTATCAACCTGTTCGCGGACGGCGGTATTGGAGCCAGCTTGATTCGCCGCCTGAAGCCGCCCGAGCGTGGTGAGCTTGAGGCGCTGAGCGCCCTCCAGGTTTCGGTTGCGGTAGCGCTGAGCCTTATCGTTGCCGCCTTGGCACCACTGTTTGGGCGGACGGGTTTGGTGACGGCGGTCGTCGTCGCCTCCACACCGCTGCTCGCACTGCAGATCCCAGGTCGCATTGTGCTCGAGCGGGCCCTCGAGTACCGCCGTTTGGCGGCGGTCGAAGTAGCCCAGGTGCTGGTCTTCAACGCCTGGGCGATTGGCTGGACACTCGCTGGCGCCGGAGTCTGGGGGGTGGCGAGCGCGACAGTGGTTCGCTCGGCGGTGGGCGTCCTCGCCATGGCGATCGCCACGCCAGCCGGTCGAATATGGCCCCACTTCTCCTGGCGACGCACGCGCCCGCTGATCGGGTTCGGACTACGGTTTCAAGCCGTCACTGGCCTGTGGCTGCTGCGCGAGCAAGGACTCAATGGAGCAGTCGCCGTTGTCAGCGGCGTATCGACTCTTGGACTCGTCAGCGTAGCGCGGCGTCTGCTGGAGGTGCCCAACCTGCTCCTGCAGTCCTTACAGCGAGTGTCGTTTCCGGCGATGTCGCAGCTCGTGGCCCGCCGAGAAGGTTCGGCGGCCCAACTAGAACGTGTCGTCGGGTTGACGGTAGTTGCTCAAGGAATCATTCTGACCGGGCTGGCCGGCTCGGCGGCAGGTCTTGTTCCCGGGCTGTTTGGCGAGCAGTGGCGGTCAGCCGCCTCGGTGCTTCCGGCAGCATGTCTCGGTTTAGGCATCTCGGGCGCGATCTCGATCGGCAGCCAGGCATATCTGTTTGCCGTCGGGGATGCGAAGACGGTGTTGCTGTCGGGGATGTTACAGGTGATCGCTTTGTTCAGCATTACAGTGCCGCTATTGCCGCTTGTCGGTGTTCGTGCAGTCGGGCTGGGCTGGCTGGCGTCGTCTGCGGTGGAGGCTGCCACGCTGGGAACGGCGATCGCCAGGCGAACGGGAGCACACATCGGCCGCTGTATAGCTGTGCCAACGGCCGTCGGGCTGCTGAGCGGAGCTTCTGGTGCAGCCATCACGGCAGTTCTCGGCTCGGACCTCTTGGCCGGCGTCCTTGGTGGGCTAGCGAGCGCCGTCTTGTTCATCGTGCTGCTCCTCCTGACGCGTCGGCAATTGCTGGTGGAAAGCGTCCGCTTTGCCCGACTGGCTGTGCGTGCCGCGCTTAGAGCCCCGGTTTACGACGCTCCTCAGAAAGAAGCCGGTGGCCGATCGGGGGAAGAGCTGAATGGGTGAGAAGCGGATCGTCGTCTTCCGGTTCGACCGAGACCCCCTCGTCTGCAGGCATGTGATAGCCCGGCTACGAATGCTGAACCCAGGTGTTGAAATCCACGGCTTGTACGGGGCCGGGCCAGGCTATCGCGAACGTGCGGTCCGTCTCGGCGCACGGCGCGTACTAGGCCTGGATAGCCTCTACTCTCTTCAGCACGATGGCCGATGGAACTGGAAGAACGGCGATCTTGCCCTGCTCGACTGGCACAAAGAGGTCGGCCGACAGCTGGATTTCGATGTCGTACATCTGCTGGAGTGGGACCTCTTGCTGCTTGATCCGCTAAGTGATGTTTACAACTCCGTGCCGTCCGGCGCTGTCGCACTCACCTGCCTCACTCCCGTGTCGGAGCTGATCGGGTGCTGGACGTGGCTGCGCGAGCCGGAGGCGCTGCGGCAATGGGAGATGCTGTGTGCCCACGCCCAGACGCATTGGGGCCCTACCTCTGATCCAGTTGCCTGCCTCGGCGTGGGCCCCAGCTTTCCGCGCGCCTTCCTCGATGCGTATGCCTCGCTGGCGCCGACAGAGCTTTGTAACGACGAGCTCAGAGTGCCTCTAGCCGCTCGGGCACTGGGCTTTCCTTTAATGGACACATGTTTTCGACGAAGGTGGGCAGATCCTGACGAGGACCGCTACTTTAACGTCGGCGGGGCTGCCGTGGACCCTGCGACGATCTCTGCTGAAGGTCATGCGGGCGGCCGCCGCGTTTTCCATCCAGTGCGCCAGCCCGCCCGCTTACAGCCCTTCGGAGCGTGATGATGACTTGGCCTGTCAGGGAGGGCGCTTTTGTCGTGCGTACCGCCAATCGCATCCTGCGCATCGCAGGTTACCGACTCGGCAGCATCCCCCCGCGAGAACCGAGAGACTTTCCTGCCGCGTCCGTCGAACTCTTTCGTGCCGTTGAACCGTACACGATGACGACCCCGGAGGCGGTTTACGCTTTGGAATCCGCTGTCCGCCATATTGCGGAAAGCGGGACTCCAGGGGCGATTGTCGAGTGCGGCGTTTGGCGTGGAGGCAGCATGATGGCCGCGGCTCGCACGCTTCTCGAACTGGATCGTCGCGATGTAGAGCTGTATCTCTTCGACACCTACGCGGGGATGCCGGCTCCTACCGAGAATGACGTTCGTTGGACGGGCGAATCTGCGGCAGGTTTGCTGGAGTCTGAGCAGGGTAAGGAAGCTGAACTCCTGTGGGCCCGCGCACCGCTCGACGAGGTGCGCAGGACGATGTCTCAGGTCGGATATCCTGAGTCGAAGATCCATTTTGTCCCCGGAAAGGTCGAGGACACGGTTCCCGAACACGCTCCGGCGCAGATCTCAATCCTCCGTCTGGATACGGACTGGTACGAATCCAGCCTTCACGAACTCCGGCACCTCTATCCACGGCTGGTGCCCGGCGGGATACTCATCCTCGACGACTACGCCTGGTGGAACGGCGTTCGAACCGCAGTCAATGAGTATTTCGGGAAGCATCCACCCGCGCCATTTCTTGTCCGTATCGATGACAGTGGCGCCCGAATCGCCGTCAAGCCAACGGTCGATCGCGGGGGCCTCAGGATGGAGCAGTCGAGCCCAGCCGCAGCACATTGATCTGCGCGTCATGATCGAGATCGACCATAGCTGGCCTCCGGACATGGCACCATATGCCAATCTGAGAAATTCGCAACCGAGGGACGCCCGTGGATCTCCATCACTATCTTGACATCCTCCGCCGCCGTTGGCTCAGCGTCATCATCACGGCGCTCTTGATCCTGGCGCTGGCGTTAGTCGTGACGTTGGCCATGCCCAAGCAGTACACCGCCACCACTCGGCTATTCTTCGCCGTCGCTGGGGAGTCGGTCTCCGATCTGGCGCAGGGTTCGAACTTCGCGGAGAAGCAGATGTCGTCATACGCCGAGGTGGCGACTTCACCCGTGGTGTTGGAGCCTGTCATTGCGCAGCTGGCTCTTCCACAGACGGCAACCGAGTTAGCGAAGTCCGTTGAAGCCACCGTTCCGGCAGGCACCGTCATTCTCGATATCGCGGCCACCGACGAGAATCCTCAGCGCGCAGCGCAGATTGCCAACGCCGTCGGTGCCCAGCTCAGCTCCGTCGCGGGCTCGTTGTCGCCGGAGCGGCAGGACGGCACGAAAGCCGTGCAGGCATCCACAATCGCCCTCGCTCAGGTTCCTAAAGTACCTTCCTCGCCGTCGATCCTTTTCAATATTTGCGCGGGCGTAGTGCTGGGCCTCTTGTGTGGAGTGGGCGTCGCGGTGCTGAGGACCCTGCTGGATACCAAAGTTCGTAGCGAGCAGGACGTCCGCGCGTTGACTGACAGTCCCATACTCGGGGCGGTTACTTACGATGCCGAGGTTCCCCGGCATCCCGTGATCTTGCGCGATGAGCCGCTGGCCCCGCCCTCAGAGGCGGTGCGGCGGTTGCGCACCAATCTGAAGTTCATCGATGTGGCGCAGAGGCCAAAATCGATAGTGGTGACCTCTTCTATGCCCGGTGAGGGCAAGTCAACGATTGCAATCAATCTCGCGGTCTCGCTGGCCGACACGGGGGCCCGGGTCATTCTTGTTGACGCTGACCTGCGCCGACCGTCCATGGCCGAGTACATGGGCATTGAGGGCGGAGTGGGCTTGACAACTGTATTGATTGGCCGGGCCCAGGTCGAAGATGTGACTCAGCCGTTGGGCAGCAGCAGTCTCGATCTGCTGCCCGCCGGGCAGATCCCTCCCAATCCCAGCGAGCTACTGGGCTCGTCCGCGATGTCAACGCTGTTGAAGAAGTTGTCAGCGTCTTATGACATGGTCTTGCTAGACAGCCCGCCGTTGCTCCCGGTGACTGACGCGGCCGTCTTGAGCAAAATGGCTGGTGGCGCCCTCGTGATCGTGGGTGCGGACCGCATTCATCGTCCACAGCTGCAAGAGGCGCTGAAGTCCCTGGAAACTGCCCGTGCGCACGTCTTCGGAATTGTCCTGAACAAGCTCGACCGCAAGGAACGGGCGGCATACTCATATGACAGTGGTTATTCGCCACTTAGGGACAGTGAACATCGCTCGGCAGCTCAAAGCGACGACTGGAGTTGGTCTGATCCATCGGGTGCCGAGAAGCCGCTGCCGGTGCCAGAGGTACCGCGCCAGAACCCCCCAAACGATCTGCCGAGAGGCAGAAAGGTGGCGATCACGCCATCGACTCGATAGCAGAGGGATCACGGCGATTGTGGGTCTCTTGGTCGGGGGTCGCTTCGCTGTGGTTGAAATTCGTCTTGGTGAGGCTCGCTGGAGCTAGGTCCGCGATCGCGAGTCGGGCCAACTCCTCCGCAGCTGACTGCGGGTCGGCCCAAGCGTCGAGGGCGTAGGCCCTAACCGGGTCAAGGGGGGGCACTTCAACATGGGAGATGAGTGGGTGAACGGGTCGGAGATCAACCTCACCGGTTCCGAACAGCTGCTCGTGCAACTTCTCTCCCGGGCGCAGACCGGTGAAGTAGATGGGCACGGGTGACGAGGCGCTCACGAGCTTGGCGACGTCGAGGATCCGCGCAGGCTCTCCCATGTCCAAGACCAGAGTTTCGCCATCGCGGCCGACCCCCCCGGCGGCGATCACCAGATGCACCGCCTCAGTGACCGTCATGAAATAGCGGCTCGCGTCCGGATGCGTCACTGTGATGGGGCCACCGGCGTTGACTTGAGCCGCGAATGTGTGCAGCACTGATCCGCGGCTGCCCAGCACGTTGCCGAAGCGAACGCTGACGCACGTGGTTCCCGGTCTACCATAAGCAACGACGCGTTCGGCGATTCGCTTGGAGGTCCCCAAAACCGAGATCGGGTCGGCGGCCTTGTCAGTTGAGATATTAACAAAACGAGTAACTCCACTGGAAGCCGCCAGGACCGCGAGAGTGCCCCACACATTGGTCTTGATCGCTTCGCCGGGGTATCGCTCGAGGAGCGGAAGGTGCTTGAGCGCCGCGGCATGGAAGACGATGTCTGGTCGGTGCCGCTCGAAGACCCTGACCAATGCGTCCGTGTCGCGGATGTCAGCCAAGATAATGCTTGGTGAATCCAGCATGGCCCGGCCTTCCAGCTTGAGCTGCACGGCGTGGAGGGCCGACTCGTCCCGATCAAGCATCAGGAGCTGCCCGGGATGGTGGGTTGCCAAGACGCGACACAACTCTGACCCGATGGATCCGCCAGCGCCTGTCACAAGGACTTTCTTGCCGCGCAGATAGCTCGCCATCGGTGTCGGGTCCATGAGGGACGGCGGCCGGCCGAGGACGTCGGAGATGCGAATGTCCCGGATGTCACCGACCCGCGCCACGCCGCCGATCAGCTCATGGACGGTCGGGACCACCTTCATAACGATGCCGGCCTTCGCGCATGGTTCCGAGAGCTCCTGCAGCACCTGTCTGGACGCGCTCGGAATTGCGACCAACAGGATCTCCGCCTGCATCCGGCGGGCAACCTCTCCGATCGCTTCTCGACCGCCCATGACCGGGATGCCCATTACCCGCAGATAGCGCTTGCTTCGATCATCGTCGAGCAGAGCCACCGGGTTGTACGTCGAATCCTCGCGGCGCAACATCGCGCGAACGATTTGGTAGCCACCCTCACCCGCCCCGAACACGATCGTGCGCTGTCCAGAGCGCTCGCGCGCAAGAACGACACGCTCGCTCCTCAACCGCCATGCCGCGCGGGCGCCCATCATGACGAGCAGAGCGACTGCCGCCCCCACTATCGCTATCTGGGGCCGCAACGCCAGTCCCAGGCTGGGTCCGGTGAGCGCCACGATGACCGCGACCGCACCGACGGTCGTGACCAGCAAGATCAGCTCGTCGAAGCTTGCGATTGAAGCACGCCCGCGGTACAAACCCACAACGATACCGATCAGCGTCTGGGCGAGCGCCGCATACGCCAACCCGAACAGCGGCCAGGAAGCAACCGGCGCGACAGGGTCGGCTGCGGCGATCGTTGTGGCGACCGTCAGGCCCAATGCCCAGCTGCCCGCGTCCGCGGTCATCGGGAGCCACCCAAATGCCTTCAAGCGCGGCCCACGGCGAAGAAGTGTCACGAGGCCCCCCGAGGAATCGACAGCGTTCGACATTCTCACATGACCCACGCCATTTCGGCGGACTATGAGCAGTGTTCCGACAAACTCGCCTAGGATCGCAGTTCGAGAAACGGGGGGTGGGCGTGCGGTATCTGGTCACCGGAGTCGCTGGATTCATCGGTAGCCACGTGGCTGAAGCCCTGCTGCTACAGGGCAACTCAGTGATCGGCGTTGATGCCTTCACCGACTATTACGCACGCTCGGTTAAGGAGCGAAACCTCCAGCATCTCCGTACCTTTCCGGATTTCCGCTGGATTGAGGCGGATCTGCGCACCGCGGACCTGACCGCGATGTTGCTGGGGACGAGTGTCGTGCTTCACCAGGCAGGCCAGCCCGGTGTCCGGAAGTCGTGGGGCGATCAGTTCATCGACTACCTCGGTCACAACATCGTGGGGACTCAGCGGCTCTTGGAAGCAGCTCAGCGGGCCGGCGTCCGCCGTTTCGTGTATGCGTCGAGTTCGTCGGTGTATGGGAACGTGGCTTCGTTTCCCACGACGGAAGTGACGCTGCCTCGCCCGTTCAGCCCGTATGGGGTCACCAAGCTGGCCGCAGAGCACCTCTGCGGTCTCTACGCTGAAAACTGGGGGCTGTCCACTATCGCGCTGCGATACTTCACGGTCTACGGTCCCCGCCAGCGTCCGGACATGGCCTTCCACCGCTTCGTCGCTGCCGCGCTTTCCGGCCAAGAGATCGAGGTGTACGGCGGCGGCGAGCAGCGCCGGGACTTCACCTACGTCGGGGACGTCGTCCGAGCCAATGTGCTGGCCGCTCAACTCCCTCTTCCATCAGGTTCTGTTCTCAATATCGCTGGCGGCTCGTACGCGACGGTCAACATGGTCTTGGAGCACATCGCTAGCCTCACGGGCAAGCGATTACGAATCAGACACGCTGGGCCCCAGGCCGGGGATGTCCAAGAAACGCGGGCGGACTGCGGTCTTGCCCGGCTACTGCTCGGCTGGAATCCGACTGTTGAGCTGTCGGAGGGGCTGGCCAACCAGGTGCGATGGCAATCGGGTGACAGGACCGATCGGTTGGCGGTCGGGCTCGCGCTACCGACATCAGCAGGATTGGGGAATTACGCGCTTGACCGCTGAGCTGCGGCCTGGACGGCCGGTTATCCTGCACATCGCCGCGGTCGAGTACACCGCAACCGCGCTACTCGCGCCCCAAATGCGCATCCTTAGGCAGTACGGCTATGACGTCCGGCTCGCGTGCGCCTCGGACGGGCCTAGGTTCCAGGCCAGCTTGGACGACTTCGAGCCCGTCGAGTTGGCCTTTCCTCGCTCCGGCAATCCCATAGCCACTGCCCGTGCATGTCGACGATTCCTTCAGATAGTCAACCAGATCAGGCCGGCCGTTGTGCACTTGCATACTCCCGCGGCCGCGATGCCTGCCCGGCTGATTCCGCGCGCCTTGATGCCGCGGGAAACCCGCGTCGTCTACACGGTGCACGGATTCGCGCACGTCTGGGACGGTGGAGGCTGGAGGGATCGAATCCTCGAGCGGGTCGAACGGCTGCTTGCGGCTCGAACTGATCTCCTTCTTTTCCAGTCGCGCGAGGATCTTTCGGAGACTCAGCAGCGTGGTTACCGCACATCCCTTCGCTACTTGGGGAACGGCGTGGAGGACGCCTGGTTCACCATTCCGCGACGAGCGGCGCCCCACAGCCCCCTTGAGCTGCTCTTCGTGGGTCGACTCATTCGGGAGAAGGGGGCGCTGGATCTCCTGGAGGCGCTGGCCTTGGTACCTAACGCTCAACTGACCATTGTCGGGGCGGAGTTGCCCACAGAACGCGACGGGGTTGAGATCGCGATGCGGAGGCGCGCCGAAGCCGACGACCTCGCCGGTCGAGTGCGGTTCCTAGGCGCTTTGGCGAAGCACGACATGCCTCAGGTAGTCGCGAATTGCGACGCCATGGTTCTTCCTAGCTACCGCGAAGGAGTCCCCCGGTCATTGATAGAAGGTTTTGCGGCGGGCAGACCGGCGGTTGCCACCAACGTCAGAGGCTGTCGGGAATTGGTCGATGACGGCTTGACCGGATTCCTGGTTCCGCCGCGCCGGCCGGATCTGCTGGCTGCGGGACTACGCCGAATGGCGGCTCTGCCCGCTGATAGCTACCGAGCCATGTCGACCGCAGCCTTCAACCTCGCCTCGGAGCAGTACAGGGAGAGCACCGTATTGGTGAGGTTACTACGTGCTTACGCCGAGGTTGGCGCGCCTCCGCCATTAGACCTTCTGAGCCCCCCGATAGTAGGCGATGATGTCGTGCCGATTGATCTCGGTTTCGGAGCGCCGGCCGAGGAAGAACAGGGCGGAGGCTCCGTCGATGGAATAAGCGGGATCGACACGACGGTCGAGAAAGCGGAGCCAGGACATCAGTGCTCGGATCACGCGGCCCGCGTTGCGAGAGCGCGTGAGACCGCGGACGAGATGGTCCAAGCTCCAGAGCAGTTGGGTACCCAAGCCGGCTGTCGGTCCGGAGTCGATTTCGGTGAACCATCGGAACAGATGGCGATGCCCGCTGGCGGTGAAGCGGGTGAAGTCGTAAGCGCCCGCATGGACCTGCTGCATGAACGGCGTCTCGGCGTAGATCAGCCCTCCCCTGGTGAGAACTCGATGGATCTCGCCAACCACCTCGGCAGGGTTGAGAACATGCTCGAGGACAGCCTGCACGATGACCGCGTCGACACTCCCAGTCGCGAGCGGGATTCCGTGCGCGTCCGCGACCAGCTGGGTGACGTCGCTGGCGTAGAGGTCGAAACCAATCACTTGGATCTCAGCGCCGCAAGCATAGAGACCGTCCAAGCCGTTTCCGATCGTGCCCCCACCGACAACGAGCACTCGACCCTGTCGATCGGGGAGCAGCTCGAGCAGACGGGTGATGTTCTGTTCAGCGACCCTGTTGAGGGGCTTCCAGATGCGACGCAATGATCGGGGGACGCGATCGATTCCTGGTCGGCTAAGGCCCTGGTTGATTTCCTCACCTCCTAGTCGTCCCAACGACCACTCATTCACCGCCGCCGAGTCAAGGACGCTTCTGTCGAGGTCGACTACGACGGGCCACCGGCCCACGATCGGAAAGCTATTGCGAGCGGCATACCTGCACGCCGCATCGGTACAACGGAATCCGCGCTCGTCTTCGACAAGTGACGAGTGGCACCGCGGACAAACGAGCAGTTTTACGACCTTATCCAATGACGCCATAACCACTGCTGCTCCATTCCCATGCTGTTGCGATGTCAGCTGCGACGGTATCGAGGTTTCGCGAGCGCATGGCCGACGTCGTCAGACGTCCATCGCGATGAGACGATGAGGAAGGTGGCTGGGCTGGGCTCGGCCGGCGTCGCGGAAGCGGTACACGCGCGGCCCGACCGCCAGCGCCTTGCTCTCATGGCCCTGTTGCTTGTAGCGGCCATGCCGGTGCGTATCCCCATCAACGTGCCTCTGGTGGGCTCTATCTCCATCCTCGATGTATTCCTGGTTCTCGCCTCCGCGACATTGATTCTCGATCTCCCCTCCCGTCGGCTCAATTGGGGCTACTCGTCGCTCCCGGTGCTTATGGCCGTGCCGACAGTGGTCTCCTTGATGTCGGTGATCTGGAGCGACGACCGAGTGGCGACGCTGAATTCGACGATCGTCTATCTCGAAGGGATCCTCGCGTATCTCTTCGTTGTGCGGGAGCTTGAAATGCTTTCTCCCGATCGGGTCGTCGCTTACATCAGGCGCTTTGCCCTGCTGGTGACGATTCCCGCAGTCCTACTACTGCTGCATGTGCCGGGATTTGAGCCCTACGACCCAGCCTTGTCGGAGTCGTCCGGGGATTACATCTCCTATTACACGCGACTCTCGCATCCCATCCTCGGCCGCTCCAACAATCTTGCGGCAGTCCTATTCATTTTCGTACCACCTCTGCTGTACTGGGGCCACACAAGGCGAAAGCTCTACGCCTCTCTGGTTGGATTCCTTAGCTTGGTCGCGGTCGCGGCGACACTCTCGCGCGGCCTTTTATTGTCTGTGCTGATCGCGGGCTTGGTCTACGCCGCCCTGCTGCGACGGGCCCCTCATACCTCGAGGCGCCCGCTGATCGGCAAGTTCCTGGCGATGGCGATCGGTCTGGCGATTGCAGCCACTGCCTTCTACCAGCTGAATCCGCCCACCCGCGAGTTCCTGGCAGGCAGGCTCAGTGCGACGAACGTGGAACTACGCGTCGACCTCTACGTCCAGGCGTTTCGCCAGACTCTCGATCGGCCGCTCCTGGGTTATGGAGGGGATGCGCTGGGCAGCCACAGCTCCGCACTGGCGGTGGACGTGCATAACACCTACCTCCAACAGATCCTTAACTTCGGCGTTCCGCTCGGTGTCCTTGTCGGCCTTGCCATCGCAGCGCTGCCCGTGCCGTTTCTGCTGCGCCGCCGAATCTGCCCGCTCGCAGGCGCGATCGGTTTCGCCGTGCTCGTCGAGGTCATATCTTTCTCCTTCGAGTCCAGCTTCGAAGGCACGGTCCTTCGGGTCATCTTCTTTCTCTCTCTTGGCCTATTGGTGGGTCTGCTGAAGGCCGCGGAGGCGGAGATGTCTGTTTCGCCGCCGGTGGCCTCGGCGATCAGTGGAAAAAATGGGAGAGCGTACAAGGCTGGAAAGGCGTACCAATGACCCGGCACGCGGTAACCCCGTATGGCCGAGGAGCAGGCAGTTCTCGAGTCCGCGTCTTCTCATGGATTGACCGCCTTCGCTTACCTGTCCACACGCACAGCTACCTGTCGCATCACAACGCCGACCCTGTTCAGCTCATGCGCCAGCCCGGTCGCGTGCTCGCGGCCGAGCGTGAACTTCGGGCGCTGGTCACTGGTCGGCCGGAGTGGCTCCTGTTACACCGTGAGGCGTCTCCTCTGAGTCGCGGCGGACTCGAAACTGCCCTACTTGATGCAACCGCCTTCGGCGTCTACGACTTTGACGATGCGCTCTACTGCGACTGGGGTGAGGGCGCACCCTGGCGTCGGCTGGCGCCGAAGGCGCGGAAGGCGTTGGCGGCCGTACGGAAGGCCGACCGGGTTATCGCCGGCAACGAACTACTGGCCGACTGGGCCTCATCTATCGTCCCCGACGTGGTAGTCGTGCCGAGTTGCGTGGCTGTAGAGCATTACCACCAAAAGGTGGATTATGGCCTGTCAGATCCACCACGGCTCGTCTGGATCGGGTCGGCCGATAATGAGCCTCTCCTATCCACCATCGCCAGAGAGCTGTTGGAGCTAAACCGCCGGTACCGTGCCCGCGTGACACTGATCGGGACGACTCGCCGTTCGCTCGGAGCACTGGAGCACATCATCGACCGGATCGGATGGTCCGAACAGATACAACATGACGCTCTGGCTACCGCTGACATCGGTCTCATGCCGCTGCACGACGACCCTTACAGCCGCGGCAAGTGCGGCTACAAACTGCTGCAATACGCCGCGGCGGGGCTTCCCGCTGTGGCGAGTCCAGTCGGGACCAACGCCTCGATCTTGGCCACCCTCGGGTTGCCGGGCGCTGGCTCGGCAGGGGACTGGCTCGACGCTTTACAGGCAATTTTGGAGTTCGCCGACAGCGGTCGTGCGGCCGTAGGGCGCAGAGCCCGTAAGCGGGTGACGGACCAATACTCCTACGATGCCTGGATGGGAAGGTGGCAGGAGGCGGTCGGGTTGAGGCCGGCCAGAGCTGCCGCCGCCCCCAACATTGAGGACGACCCGCCATGATCTTCGAGACGGATGAGAAGCCAGCGCTGCTGGACATTGTCATCGTCAACTGGAACACCGGCGACTGCTTGAGCGATTGTCTCCGCTCGATCGCCTTGGCTGGAACCGGTCTCCCGCTTGGGCCAACTGTCGTCGTGGACAACGCGTCGCGGGACGGTTCAGCCGTAGACCTGCCATGTCCTCCCGAAGTTGTCCTCATCAGCAACACCGCCAATGTCGGTTTCGCGGCGGCATGTAACCAGGGGGCACGCCTGGGCTCAGGGCAGTACCTGCTATTTCTCAACCCGGATACTGTCTTGCTACCCGACACGCTCCAGCAAGCCCTGGACTTTATGGAGAGCGCCCAGGGCGCGCAGTACGGCATTTGCGGCGGCTTGGTCCTTCATCCCGACGGCACGCCCGGCATCTCCGCTTCGCGCTTTCCCACATTGGCCAACGTCGTAACGGGAACCCTTGGCCTCGAGCGGGTCGTTGGCCATTGGATAGCGCCACGCCATCTGCTTGCGGCGGAGGTGACGACCAGCGGACCCGTTGACCAGGTGATTGGCGCATTCTTCCTCGTCCGTAGGTCCTTGTTCGATCGGCTCGAGGGCTTCGACAAGCGGTACTTCTTGTACTACGAGGAAGTCGATTTTTGCGCACGGGCTGCGGCTTTGGGGGCGCACGCCTTTCTGCTCAGCGATGCCAAACTCCACCATATCGAGAACGTCAGTGCGAAACAGTCGGGTGGTCGGTCCCTTTTCCACTCGCTGCGCAGCCGCACTCTGTACGCGGCCCGTCATTGGTCGAGAACTGAACTCGTCGTGCTTGTGGCCTTCACCCTGCTGCTCGAACTACAGTTACGACTTCTACGGGCCACGCTCCGATTTAACGTGGAGGAGACGACCGCCGTCGTCCGCGCTCTTGCCAGCTACGCGAAGTTCGTCGTCCAGACGCCCCTGCAATCCCGCCTGACAACCGCCGAGGCAACCGCGACAGATCGGCAACCAACCCCGGCGGCCGGCCACCCATGACTGCGCAGAAAGGGACCGCACCGCCCAGTCGAGCATCCCGGTTGCCCTTCGCACGTCCGACAATCGGTGATGACGAGATTGCCGAGGTGGTCAGCGCACTTCAATCAGGCTGGATCACGGCCGGTCCCCGAACCAAGATCTTCGAGGAGCAGTTCGGCACGGAGGTGGGAACGGAGGCGGCCCTGGCGCTGAGTTCGGGCACCGCGGCCATGCACCTTGCGCTGGTGGCAATGGGCATCGGACCGGGACACCGAGTGTTCACGAGCCCGATGACCTTCTGCTCCACCGTGCACGTCATCGAGCATGTTGGAGCTCGTCCAGTGCTGGTTGATGTCGATCCGAGCACGCTCAACCTCGATCCGGCTGCCCTCACAGTTGCGGTCGAGGATGCTGGAACGGAACGAGCGGCAGCGGTCATGCCCGTGCACTATGCGGGCCATCCCTGCGATATGACGTCGATTACTCAGATAGCGCGAGACGCCAACTTATGTGTGATTGAGGATGCGGCTCACGCTTTCGGTGCGCGAGATCAAGATAGGCCGATCGGTGAGATTGCCGCGGGGCTGACTGGACACGCTGTGTGTTTCTCGCTCTACGCGACGAAGAACATCACGACGGGGGAAGGAGGCGTCTTGGCGTCGACGCCCGAACTCGTCGACATCGCGCGAGAGTGGAGTCTGCATGGCATGAACCGGGACGCCTGGCGGCGATACGGCTACGGCGGATCGTGGCATTACGAGGTCGTCCATCCAGGATTCAAGTACAACTTCACCGACCTGCAGGCAGCATTGGGAATCGCGCAACTGCGCCGACATCACGAGCTCAAGGAGCGTCGAACCGCGATCGCCCGCGCGTATACCCAGCAATTCGAGGACTTTGATGAGCTTCAGACCCCAGCCGCCCACCCCGGCGTCGACCATGCCTGGCACTTGTATCCATTGCGCCTCAATCTTGACAAACTCACAATCTCACGAGGCGAGTTCATCGAGGAACTTCAGGCCTGCTACATCGATGCCAGCGTTCACTTCATCCCGGTGCACGAACTGGGCTATTACCGGGACAAGTACGGCTGGCGGGCTGAAAGTTTTCCGATCGCACATAGGGAATTCACTCGAATGTTCTCCCTCCCGATCTATCCCTTGATGACTGAAGACGACGTCGCCGATGTCATCGCGGCGGTGCAACGCATCGTGACCAGGCACCGGAAGCGCGCATGACTCTCAAGCGATGCTTTGACGTCGTCATCGCCGCACTGCTCCTGCTTGCGCTCCTTCCCTTGATTCTCGTGATCGCCATCGCGGTCGCGGTCGGGAGTGGACGTCCCGTGCTCTTCCGGGCATATCGAGTTGGTCGCGGTGGCAGTACCTTCCCGATGCTGAAGTTCAGGACGATGAAAGTGGGCGCCAGCGGACCAGCGATTACTGGTCGCAACGACCCACGGATCACGAGGGTCGGAGCGGTCCTGCGTCGGAGCAAGCTTGACGAGCTCCCACAACTGCTCAATGTCCTGAGCGGTGACATGAGCCTGGTCGGTCCCCGTCCTGAAGACGGCCGCTTTGTAGCCAGATATACAGCTCAGCAGCGCGAGGTGTTGACGGTGCGGCCCGGAATGACCTCTCCTGCGGCGATCCTCTATCGAGACGAAGAGAAGCTGCTCGCGGCTGGCGCCCCTAATTTCGAACATCTCTACGAGACCACGATTATGGCCGCAAAGCTAACGCTTGATCTCGACTACATTCGGAAGCGCAACTTCTGGCGGGATATTGTAATCTTGTACCAGTCTGTCGCCGTTGTGCTTCGGCCGCGTCGTGCCGAGGAATTGCCCACGAATGCGGGGTCCTGAGATCCAGCCGCTTGCCCTAGGACCAGGTACGGCCGCTGTCGATTGACAGGTGTACTTTCGAGCCAGCCCACAGCCATACGGTACTGCCGTGGACGTCAAGGGCCACTTCGCCGGCACCGATATCCAAGGCTGGCGCGCACCGCTTCGGCCCTCTCGTGAAATCGCTATTCGTGATGACTAGGTGGCGAACGGCTATGCCGTCGCAATCATCTGATCTGGTGGCTAGCCAATAACGGCCGTTGCCAGTCGATGCCAATGCCAGCGGCTGTGCTTCGGAGATGAATTCTCTCCATTCCTTTCCACCGCCACGAGCGATCATCACCGCCCCATCGGCGCAGGCCACCAGCGCACTTGATGAGTCCGCCGCCAGTCCCACAATCTGGTGCTTACACGGTCGGGACTTGTTATTGCCAGGCCCGTTTACTTCATCTCGGTCATTGGGGGTGGGGTACCAAAGCCCCATTGGGTTGTTCGTTGACGCGGTCGGTGTTCCGTCACGGTCGTAGAAAACGTACCGCGTAGAGCAGTTCTTGCCAGTGCCACCAATAGCGTAGAAGTCTTCCCCGGACTCCGATCCCAATGCAACGATCGGGGCGAGTCGGCTCTTGACCACCCGTCTCCAGCTCTTGCCGGCGTCGGTTGAACGCTCCACCGTGCCAGCCGTTGAACAGTCCCCCACGGTGGCTCGCCATGCGCTCCTCGGCGACGTAGCAAGCAGCAACCGCTCGCCACGCGCCAGCTTCGTTGGTTCGGTCGAGGACGTCGTGGTCTCCGAGGAGCTCGACTTGGGCTGCGGCGTCAACGCCGTTGAGGGCAGCTGGCTGATCGGGGGAGCCGCTTGTGTCGTGCTCACCGCACTAGCCGGCTGTCCCGTTATTGAACGGTTCGATAAGACGAGCACAAGGAGTACTGCGTTGACGACTAGGAGGAGGCCAAGCACGGCGATCGGCAGCGTCTTGGTCCTCCGGCGCACGGGCTTGAGCATATCTAATGAGCCACGAACCCTACGAAGCCGAACGAGCTGGGCGGACTAGCTTCGTCGATCAACTCTGCGGATACTTTTCCAGATAGGCATCCAGCGTGTCTGTCCGCATGGCTTTGGCCAGCTCCTTCAGCTTCTTCTGATCCACGATGTCGATGCTCTGGTCGTTCGGGCTAGTGCCGAAACCGGAGATGGGCGCTTGCAGGCTCTGGATGTTACCCGGCTTCAGCCGCAGCGAGATCGCCGTCTCCCGCAAGTCGGAGTCGGTCAGTTGCTCGTCAACTGTGACATAACGGGATACGCCTCTGACGAACGAGATGAACTTGAGCGGATTGGAGATCGTCTCCTTGGCCAGTCCTTTGGCCAGGATGGCTTGAAGGACGACCCGCTGGCGTTCGGCCCGATCGATGTCGCCGTTGGGCAGCTGCTTACGCTCGCGGACGTAGGCCAGCGCCTGCTCCCCTCGCAAGGTGACGTTCCCAACAGGGAACTCATAGCCTTGCGAAACGGTCGGGTGCTTGTTGTAGATCGTCACGCCGCCCAATTCGTCGGTCAGGTCGATGAAGCCCTCAAAATCGATCAATGCCACGTGGTCCATGCGGGTATCGACTAGTCCTTCCACGGTCCGGACGGTCAGTGGTGGCCCGCCGAAGGCGAAGGCGGCGTTGATCTTGTCCTTTCCGTGGCCCGGGATGGGGACGTACATGTCTCGGGGGAAGGAAATCAGGTAGGCGCTCTTCCGGTCTCCGGAGAGATGCATCACCATCAAGACGTCGCTTCGACCTTGGCCCGCGTCGGTCTTCACCCTGCTGTCGGAACCGAGGAGG
>Ga0126307_10000578_pt1 | contig 23492 bp, 26 predicted proteins | sample Plot28_FD_89955 | JGI IMG/M metagenome (GOLD analysis project Ga0126307, IMG submission 89955) | Serpentine soil microbial communities from UC McLaughlin Reserve, CA, USA - Plot28 | ecosystem: Environmental > Terrestrial > Soil > Grasslands | place: USA: UC McLaughlin Reserve, Lake County... | reverse complement strand
TATTGCATGATAGAACAAATGGGAAGCTATCCAATATTTTAGGATTGATTACAGTTTTGATAATGGGCGTTGGAGTTGTGATCATGTTTGTTACTTGGGGAATCTAATATCATAGAAAATGTTCGAGATCCAACGTATACGACTTGGGGACACAAGTGAGCTAACTAAAAAGAAAGAACGGAGATGCGCAAAACAGCTGAAAAGGTTAATCGACCATGAAACGGCTTTGCAGGATTTGTGAAAAGGTGGAAGTGCATGATGAAAATGTTGTTATCTGCAAAGACTGTTCTAGGATTTGCTTTAATATGGAAGCTTGGTTAAATGCTTCGTGCCGATATCGGTGCTAAAAGTAGGTTCCTATTACGATAGGAAAGGAAGGCTAAGCTTTAAAGTTTTCCTTTTTTAACTAAAGTCTAGCTAACCAAGTATAACTTTTGCATACAAACTGAGAACCAATCTTGTCCCTTTTTGCCCACCATGATAATACGTGATTGTGTTGGTTTGCTATTTTCAACACTTTCTGCTTTTGCAGACTTATACGGAACCTCTCTTATACTAAGCTCAGCATTAGTACAGAATTTGCCATATTCTATCTATGGAACTATAATAGTATGGAACTACGATTACTGAAGATACTTCTGACAGCATATCCTACTTTAATGAAGTTATCTGCTGCTTAAGGAACGACAACAATCTTTCCTATCATTGTAGGATGCACTCTGCAATAATAGGAAAACTCCCCTACATCTGTAAATTTATGCGAATATGTTTTAGCCAGAGTTATAAATGTCGTTAATCCTGAATCAAATGCTCCTCCTACATCTGGGGCGTCAGGTGTACCCGATGTAACAGTATGCATAATATTATCATTGTTAGTCCATGCAATAGTACTTCCAACTTTAATTTTGATCAAACTTGGTGAGTATGCTTTATCGCCAAGAGTAGTTGCTCCCTTTACTATTGAGACTTCGTTCATATTAGAATGAGGCTGCTCCATTTCCTCCATTTCATTAGCACTCTTAGCAGTTGCAGTAGTAGTTACCACACCATTTGGATTTTCTTTTTGCAGACTCTTTGTCAAATTAGCCTGCCAATCTATCATGCTTATAGATTTTGTAGTGGCTACATCCTTTCCATCTGCTACATTTACAGGGGAGTTTGTGACGTTAAAGTAACCCATTGCCCCTCGCTCTTCAGGAACCCCATGGAAATGGAACGTGAATTTACCTGGCCAAGGCCATTTCATCTCGAATATGGCAGCATTACCTGATCCTACTTCCCATGACTGTACCATAAGTGGAGAAGAATTCTTCCATATGCCTGAAGGATACGCTTTAAACAAAGTTCCATGAATATGCATAATATATGCAGGAGAAAGACCCAAGTTTATAAGGTAAATTCTAACAGTTTCATTAGTTCTGGCAGGAAGAGGATGCATAAAGTATTGTTCTACGTAACCGTTGAACATATAGTACTCCGGGAATGGATTAAGTTGATTCTGCGTATCATATTCTCCATCAACTAATACGTATTCTCTTGCAGGAGGCAAAGGTTCCTTGGGATATATTATAAATGCACCATATAAGCCCATTCTTACATGCTGCATTACTGGAGAGACATGACAATGATACATTAATGCACCAGCTGGTGTTGCGATGAAATCATAAGTGTATGTTCCATTTGCCGATATTTGTTCAAATACACCGTCCTGTTCGCTAGGATGGTCTCCATGTAAATGAACTGTATGTGGAAGGGGTGTTTTGTTAATGAAGTGTATTATAACTCTGTCACCTTCTGTTGCTGTTAAAGTGGGACCAGGAATAGTACCATTATAAGTCCAAGCGTCAACACGAACGCTTGGAGCTATTTGCAATGTCGTCTCTTTTGCTATCAATGTATATTCATGGGTTTTTGGTTGTTGTTGTAGTGGTGGTTGTGACTGCTTTTTTTCTATATTATTGCTGTTATTGACAGTGATAATATAGTATTACTAATACAGAGATAGTATTACTAGTAGCAGTTGTTGATGATGATGATGACGTTGCAAATGCAACAGCTTGCTGTTAATATGTTAGATATAATAAAAAATGCCAACGATATGGATAAAATTTTGTTTATTGGGTTCTTCGAGAAGAGAAAGCCATCATTATTAATAATGCCTATTTTCTCCGTCTCAGAAATCATTATGATTATTAAGGGCTATAATATATTTTAAATTTATCCAGGAATCAGATTCTGGAATATGATTCCCTGCTTTATCCTCAAGCGTACCTTGAAGTCTGAGAAAATCTAAAAACTTTCCCAGTCTCATAAGGTACTCTCCTTTGTTGCAGAAGACAAAGACATATTAGACTTAGTCCCCCAGGCTCCTAGACTTACATGATTTAATAAATTCTTCCTCAGATAATAGTACATGACCGTAACTGGGGAAATTAACTTCGACAGTTGTTTTTTCTGAGAGAGTTTAAGAGAAGATTGATTGATCGATTTAAGAGCAGAGGCTAGAACCAAAGTGTAGGGTCTGAATGTTCTGAATGGATCAGGCAGTATACAGTCCCGGAACTGGTGGTTTTACTAAGAAGCATTATAGAAAAGATTTGGATGTTGTATGGGCTATCATCCGACCTTCCACTAATCGCGGGACAGTCAAAAGTAGAAAAGTGGAACACTCTATGTGACATGACTCTCGCAGATTGAAAGGGCACAAAAGCTTATTGGAGAAGATAGACGATCTACTACAGAGTAATCCCAACTCGGCGGCTCCACTGATGCAGGCTTAGATCTTTATTGATAAGGAGAGAAAGGCGATGAGTCAAAAGAACCTTTTTAGTCAACAAGGACATGTTAATAATAAATCTTCAATATTTTTATAAGTTTTCAAATATTATTTGTTATTCGGGCGAGGTTCGTCCTTTTTAAAGAGCAGCTTTACTTATAACTGGAAGAGTGAGCTGGGAAAAGAGGAGAGAAGAGACGTCAATGTCTACAATGGTGTAACGCGACGAAGGTGAGATATGATATGGAATCAGCGAGGAAAGGAAACAAGATCTTGTTAGTTGACGACGAGCCTGATATTGTGATGGCATTCAAACTAACCTTAGAAAGCGCTGGCTTCATTGTTGATACACACGAGGATCCTCTAACCGCATTATCAAAGTTCAAACCACGCCATTATGATTTGGTCATTCTTGATATTAGGATGCCTAAAATGAATGGATTTGAGTTGTATGCAGAAATGCAAAAGATAGACAATCAAGTTAAGGTATGTTTTATTACGGCCGGTGAAATGCGTTATGACAAGGTCGGAAAGGGAAAATTGAAAGAGGACGAGGAAGAGGAAGAACAATACTGTGGGCTAAATACAGAACGATTTTTACAAAAGCCAATTTCAAACGCAGATCTTGTAAAAAGGATAAACAAAATAATGATGCTAAATTTAAGTCTGAATATTCAAAATACATACTTCATACACAATCACAGTTTTCTTCGTTAATCATCGGGAGGATTTTATTTACAAATATTTTCATGTTCTGCTTCAATATCAAATGATGCCAAAGATGGATGGCTCTGAGCTATACAATTAGTTAAAAAAGTAAATCATGCTAAACTTCCACTTCCATATGTCCACAATCACATGTATAGGTCCTATCCAAAGGTGTTACCTCAGACACTGAATCTCCCTCTTGGATTTCGTCTTTGAGTTTCATAACTCCACCGCATTTAGGACATGTCTTAGTTTGCGACATTGATAGGTCATTAGAAATATTACTTAAAGAATGTATCATGTAGAAGATGGGCATTAGTCTTCATTAATCACACATGATAGCAGCAATAGAGGAATCAACGAAGAACCAATGAGCCCTTGGTATGCTTTTATCCTTTCTTATCTCATAGGAGAAAAAGGACTTATCACATACATTTATCCTCTATTACCAAATTTCTTTCGATATCATACTATATGAATAGCAATAGAGGAATCAAAACGGGGATGATGGAATGCATGCATGGTTCTATCCCTTGTATGCTTTTGTCTTCCTTACTCCCTTGAGCCAGACTTATCACATATGTCTATCCTCTATTACTTACCTTAATTTACGGGAAGACGGGATTTTTTACGGGACCTTTGCCTTACCAAGGCTTGAGTCGTCATAATAGGCCCCGTCTCCAAATCCCGCTCCAAGGCTTTCTGATTGATAAGAAATAAAGAGGTTGTTCTTAATCAGCAAAGGAAGCTCAAGATTGACAAGGGTTTGAATCTTCCTTTTTATGCCACTTTTAAGTTTATATTCGTAAGATTTGGATATATCAAGATTTCCAAGTAACCAGTCTCTTTCCTTTCTTGTGAGTAAAGCAATGTTCTTATTATCACAAAAATCTCTCTGTTGTGGTCCTTGCTCTCTCTCTTCAGACTGCATTTATCAATATCCTCTTCTTATCGTTGTCAGCAAGACTTTTTTTAGTCTTGGTATAAGGCTTTAAATTCATGTCGTAATGGGCTTTGCATGCCAAACAAAAATATCCTATTTTTTTCCAAAGAGCTCTTTGGCCTTCTCTCATATAGGTAGAATTAATCCTTCTATTACATCTAGGACATTTTACCACACAATAATACTGTATACGGTATTATTTAGCTTTTGCTATAGCATCCAGATGTCTCCCAGTGACTAGCTTCTTTCATATGCCTGCTTAATAAGAGAAAGAGCATATGGAATTTCATCTCTTTGAGATAGAACTATCTCAGTGTCCCCACTAGAATAATGTCCTATTTTCCTGACATGTCTTGCCTTTTTTAAGGGGTCTTGGAGTTGAGATATATCAATACTAAGATATACTTTTAGCTTTGATCTCAATACAACAACACCTGCAAAACCCTTCTTACGTCTAAATGCAATATACATTTTGGTAGGTCTAACTTCAACATCTGACCCTAAATTAGTAACTGCAGCCTTTAGTTCCTGATAAAGCTCCTTAACTTTTTCCTCAGCAATTTCCAACAGATCCTCTTCATTATATACCTTAATCTCTTCCGCTATCTTTTTGGCAGCAGGATTTCTTTTAGCTATCGTAGTTAGAGGTTCTTTAGTAAATAGAGATTTTACTTCGTTGAATACAAGAAGACCATTACTATATTTGTGAGCTTCCCAAAGCTGTATTCCCAAGTCTTTAAATCCTATTGCATAATGTTGATATTTCGTAAATTCAGGTGTAATGAAGATTATTCTTGATTGTGTCCAGTCTATATCTTCTTTCTCAAGCATTTTAGCTGTCTTTTTATAATAAGCATAGAGAAATTCAGTTTTATGAATGAGCATTAGATTTAGATATGCTACTCCTTGATCTATCACAGAAAAGTGGCGATCTTTTTTGTATTCAATTATAACAAACACACCAGATTCGTTGTCAAAGGCCAAAGCGTCTATTCTTAGCCCATGTATTTCAAATTCTGGGTAAGATAGACCAGAATATATTTAGAAAGATTGTTTTAGTTGCTATAATCCTTGTTAGCATAAACTTCATTATAACTGGTGTAATGTAATAAATATTGACATGTTATTGAGTCTTTTGTTAGCAACTTATCTTTCCCACACCTGAAAACAGGATGATTTGGAGAGTCATATTTTATATTAACTACGTGATTATATCCATGATGAAATGAAAAGAGAAATGCATTTTCGGTTTCTTTTGACCACAATTTATCTTGTTAGCATTTCGATAATCCTTACAGCGGCATCTTTCTTGAATGCATTTGCACAGAATAACGCAGCAACGGCCGAAACCATGTTTCAGAGCAGGTCGTTGACTCTTCCTCCAAATATTAAACATTTTGTAATATTACTTCCTAATGAAGCCCATGAATCGCAAATCCCTGGTGATGTTAGCTCAGAACAAAGACTAATTAATCAAATCTATGTCCCCGAAAAAGCGATAGTCAGTCCCGGTACATTGGTTACATGGTTTAATGGCGACGCTGATCATGATCATAAAATAACTCTTACGAATGAAGTAAATCCAGAGAATATAATATTTGATAGCGATGATTTTGCATTTAACGAAGCCTCAAATCCAATTGTGTTGAATGACACAGGCACATTCAACTATTATGAAACTGATGTAAATGAAGAAGATACTCACTTTGTGATGAATGGAACAATAGAAGTCGTCGACCAACAAGACCTTAATGCGAATACACCCGCAGCCTCAAGTTCTAATTCTATTAGCACTCTAGGCAGTGGCGATACTGCTGGAGTATTAATGGTACCGACTGAGGATATTGACACGTATGTTCAGGATTTGAGAAGTAAGGGCTTCGCTATGGATAGCACACATAACTTTAATGATATACGTGCGGGCGATCAGCAAACATTGCTATTATGGACTACTTCTGGAATGAATTTAGACGAAATAATATCCACTTTACAGGAAATCACACCAGGTTTGCCTTATAGTTAATAACACTAAATAATTGAAATCCGATTCTTTTATTTTTATAATTATCTTTTCATGTTGGAAGAAATAGTCGATTCCTAGGAACTATTATTTTCATCATAACTTTCATCAAATGAGTCTTGTATTGATGAGATTTTACCCATTTGATATATCATCTTCCTCATTTAAAGAGGTATGACCTTCATACGTAATTGTGTGTTTAATTCCTTTTTATATGTAAAGGATATTTAGGACTTTAAGATTCTAGAAGTAAGAAACAACTTTTGACTTCTAAAACTCCACCATATGATTCCGATGAAAGCAAGCATGCTGGTGGACTACGAAACGTTATGATGATGGGGTTAGTAAGTTTCTTTACTGATTTTTCCACTGAGATGGTTTTAGGTGTTCTTCCACTTTTTGTAATTAAAGATCTAGGAGCCTCTAGAGCAATCCTTGGAGCAATGGAGGGTTCAGCAGAATTTACTAGTTATGTTCTAAGAATGGTTTCAGGTTCATTATCTGATAAGATAGGAAAAAGGAAAATATTTGTTTTAATTGGATATGCTCTGTTGCTTTACTCTTGAGAAAAAGATTTATTCATTAACAGAAACGAAAGACCAAATAAATAGACACGTCTCATGTGCATTGATTGCATAATGTCAAATATGAAAGGAGAGCAGGTAAATGCCATTTTATCAGATTATGACGGAACACTATGTCCAACAACCGCAGTTAGAGGTAACATCAGTAATGGTATTGGAAAAATACCACAGGGATTAGAACAAATATTATATCGCATATCTGACCGAATACCGGTATGCATAATCTCTAGTAAAGACTTTACATTCCTTCACGAAAGAGCAAGATTTGCTAATATTTTATCTTGTGTTCTGGGAATAGAAACCATAATTCATAATCCTCATTACAAAAACGATAACGAAATTGACAACTTTGATTGTGTAAGATCTCAGCATCTAATTGCAAGCAGCCAATCCCTAAGGGATAATTCAGAGTTGTTGCATAATGTAATGAAAATTCTTCAGAACGACAAAAGTATAATGATAGAAGAAAAATATGATTCTGATAAAGAAATTCTAATTGGGTTGACTATTGACTATAGACACTTAGAGAATTGGCAAGCATTCAAAGAGAATACGGAACCTGATATCAAAGAAATAATTCAAAGAAGAATGAATGCAAACCTAAGATCAAATCTGTCTTCCAAATACCGACCGGTCATCCAAACATATTCCAGTCATCCGTTTCTAGATGTATATGGAGTAGAATGTAACAAGGGTTTAGCATTTGATAATGTGCTTTCACAATTAGAAGAAAAGGAAGAAAGAAGAACAAATGTATTGTATTTGGGTGACTCAGAAAACGATAATCCTGCATTTAGAAAATCAGATATCTCAGTTGGAATACATTCTGATACAAGACTAAACCCAAAATTGGACTGCAAATATAAGATTAATTTTAATCAACTTTCTTTATTTCTGAGTATTTTAATAGATAATGATTTTGTATTCTCAGAAGATCTTTTATCAGTTCAGGTTGACTAAATAAAGAATTTACTTAAATCAGTTTCTTCCTCCTTCTACCCTACTCTCCGATTTACAAATAGCATTACCCTTTGTTAGTATGTTGACATGCATGGATCACAATACATAAGGATTACATAGCATTTCCAATATTATAATTTTAGAATGTCATTCATTGCAATATTGGCTAGCACTATAACATTTGGTCTATTTCATGGGGTAAATCCTTCACATGGCTGGCCTATAGCCACACTTTATTCCATGCGTAGTAAAAGGCCATTTGTCAGTGGTTTTATAAGTTCGTCTATCTTAGCAGGCGCACATTTTGTGTCTTCAATTATTGTTGTTCTTGTATATATTCTTGTATCTACGTTAATCGAAATACCACAGATTTACTTACACTATGGTGCTGCTATTGGACTAGGAATATTGGCGATTATTTTTTGGAAAGAAAAATCAGAAGACTATGTTAAAACCCAGCATGGACATCTTCACAATCATGACTTTGGCATCAAATATGATGCTAGTCATGAACATACACACTGGCATAAGAGTATCGGTTATCATTCTCATGAACATATTCATCAAATAAGAAAGTCTCCAAGTTTAAAGTCTATGACTGGCCTTGCATTCATACTAGGATTTGCACATGAAGAGGAATTTGTTATACTTGCAATTGCGGCTGGTAGTGGAGGAAACCCATTAACAATTATGATTGCTTATGCTAGTTCAGTAGCATTAGCCTTAATAGGAATAACTCTTCTGTCTCTCAAAGTCTTCAAACACTTCAAGCATAAGATAATATATTATAGTAAATATCTTCCAAAGATTACTTCAATATTAATAGCATTTATGGCTTTAGGTTTTGCAATAGGATTATTATAAGGACTTTATTTCTTATTTTTGAGATCTTCCAAGATCAATTAATGTATTCTACCAATTTCAGTCCACCTTGCATTGTTTTTACTATGCTGCTCTGTCTTGATTTCTGGGATGGTTAGAGCCACTCTAGATAACTTCCAATTCTCAGTAAAGGTACCAGAAACTATTACTCAACAAAAAAAACTAGATGTAAAACGGGGTGCTTTAACGGATTTCGACGAATTTCTTGACAAGATATCGCCTCTAAAAAATTCAAACAAACTGGGGTCATACTATTGCAATTGCCTCCAAGTTTTACTGTCAATGATTTCAAGAATATAGAAGGATTTCCGCCAAAACTAGAAATGTCAAAAATATACTAGGAATCCAGTAGCCGTTTAGTTCTATAGAAGTTCATGAATTGATTTTTTTAATAACAACATTAATTGGTTTCTGTTTCTAGTCGAAGTAAAAGATGATTTCTAACTAAATAGTAACGAAGTAATTGCTTTTGCTACCTGTTCTAAGGGTATTTTTAGGCTTTAGAGTATTTTTTAAAACTTTACCCAATCAAATCATGTCAAATCAAATAAAGTCTACCTGTTAGAGCAGGCTTCACATTTTGTTTTAAAATTAGAGAATGGAAGTTTGCATTTTTGTCTAATCTCAGTCTGTATGCTTACGATACAATCGAATATAACTCCACAAGTATTGCATTGGTGATAACAAACTAGTTGAATCTCAGCAGTAGAAATGTCTGCAATATCAGTATTGGTGGTAATAGATGTGGTAGTTACCAATATCTGTTTGATGATGGCGGTTATTTGTATTTCAGTATATGTTGAAAGTTATTAATCATATTGTTATGATTTGATGCATACAAAGATAATTCTCTTAGTTGAGATATAATTATCCCAAGTTTTGTCAATATGTGTCAAAAATCTAAATATGCCAAGCAAATCCTTTCTCCGTCAAGTCATTACAATAAAGTAAAACTCAGGGATTTACTGTCAGGGTATATGATACTTCGGTTGCAAAGCCCCTTGTACCTGTAGTGGGAATACCAGGGGGCCTTACTGTTATATTCTCTCCGAAAGTACTACGTAGAACTTTGAGGCTATATCATACGTTACTCAAACAATCATAACACTAAGGACCTTTATAATCAGATTACCTTGTGACTTGGTTCGTAAATCGTATTAAGTCTTCTATTTGTATGGGTTTTCTAATGAATCCCTTTATTTCTTCTAAAGGAAAAAACTCTTGCCTGAACTTTTCATAGTATGTTTCAAACGCCGTGATAAAACATACCTTAACTTTAGAATCTATCTCTTTTAACTTACGATATAATTCAAACCCTGTCATATTAGGCATTTTAATATCCAATAGCAATAAATCGTAGACGTCCGGCTTGAAATTGGATAATGCTACTAGAGGGTCATTAAATACATGTACATCATATCCACCTTGTTTTAATCCTTTCCCCAAAGTTAAAGTAATATCAGGCTCATCATCTACAATCAATATCTTTTTGGGAGCCAAACCTCCAAGATATTTTACTATTCTACTATTTCTCCTTTTTCCTTTTTATCCGATAATGAACTTTTTACGAATCCAGACAGGGCAATAGCTTCTTCCCCAAAAACTGTTAACAAACACTCTTCACGGTACTTTGGTTGTATGAGGTCTATCATGATTGAAGACGTTCCATCGCTTGTGGGAGGGTAACTGATACGGTTAACCACATACCCATGGTTGAACAGTTTCTTCGATTGTTCTATGGAATCATATTTTGATTTAGAAGAATTGTATTTCATCTTTGTCCTGTCTTAACTACCTACCGGTAGCTTATTTATTTCCCATATATAGATAACTATTTCTTTTTTTGCCAGTAATAGAACGTAGATGTCGTAAAACAGTAATGGCTAAAGGCATAAAATGTGCAGTTTATTAGTCTCAATTTTTAAAGAGCTATAGACAATGGTAATGTGAACGCAAAGTAGCTCCTTTTTCATCAGGATTATTTTCAGCCCATATCCTCCCGTCATGAGCTTCAACGATTTTTTTTGATATATATAGGCCAAGGCCTGTCCCTATAAAGGATTTCGTAGCAAACTTTGAGAAGAGTCTTGGCATAATTTCTGGGTCTATTCCTGTCCCTGTATCCTTTATAGAGACAAAAATATTATCATTATCCCTCATTTGAGATGAGATAATTATACTACCTTTTTGTGTAAATTTAATAGCATTATCTATTAGATTGGAGATGACTTGATTTAACCTCCCCTTATCTGCTTCTACAAGAAAATCCCCTTTGCTTATAAGAGAAACCTTTACATCATTTATCTTTTTAATTTGACTTTCATAATTTGCAACAACGTTCATAATCACTTCACTCAAGTTAAATTTCTCTTTTTGAAGCTGTAATGACTGGCTTTCAATCTTTGTGACATCAAGTATATCTTCTGTTAATCGATAAAGTCTTTTTGCATTTCTTGCTATAACATCTATCAAATCATAGTCCTCTTTGCTCTTTATCTTTGATAGGAGAACTTCACTTAATCCAAGTATAGGTTGAATTGGGGTTCGGAGTTCATGAGCTGCAGCATTAATGAACTCTTTTTGTATTTTATCTGCTTCTTTTAGTTTTTTATTAGCCGCTGCCAGCTCTTTATTTGAGTTTTCTAATTGTTGATATAATTCTGATTGCTTCCACAAACCCTCAAAGATTGAAATATATGACAACACGGTGGGTTTGCTATTAGAAAATGTTGCTAATCCCATAGCTTCATAAGATGTCCTTTTTGTATCATCTTTTAATTCGACGCTAAGTGAGGAATTATCATCAGTCACTATAATTGAAACTTTGGTTTGTAAAGGTGGTTCAATATAACGTATATCTATATGTTGTTGTGTTAGTTTTTGTGCATTTTCTTCAATTAAGTCATCTTTAGGTGTCAGAATTCTAACCTTAACGCCTCTATGTACAATTGCCTCTTCTAATAATTGTAATCCTCCTACATACTCTTGACGATGAAAAGCATTGGCTGTAGAAAATATTATCCGTATCTCTTTTTTAGCAAGCTTTACAAGCTCAAAAGCAAGTTTTTGTATTTCATATGGATTTTGGATTATATCTATGCCTTCGGTATCCAATCCTTCTTCAATATCATTTATTCTAGATTTAGCATCAACACCATTTTTCCAAAGTTCTTCAAAAATAGATTTAAAGTGGTTAGCATAAGCAGGCTCATTACTAATTAGAAGACTTTGAACTAAATTTCCTTCCTCCATTTTTTCAATAGTTGCTCCAATTTCCTTATCGGATACACCAAAACTCAGTGGTGGTATATTTTTGATATGTCTTAGTTGTAATCCAGGATCAAGTAATATCTTGGCTATTTCTACATTGTCTCTATCAATATTACTTAGGTATCTGATACCTTTGTGCTGTCCTTTCTTAGACCTATCTAATAACTTGGTTATAAGTGCGAAAAGATAGTTATAAGTAAATTGCATTCCTCCAGCAGTTGCGCAAATGATAACTCATTGGAAGATTCATTTATTCGAACTATTTCTTTAATTACACTATCTGGTACATCTATTACCTTAGTATAGTAAGGTACAATTCCTTCCTCAATTTCTCTTATCTTCTTCTGAGCAGGAATTGCTGCATTCCATAATGTGTCAAAAATATACTGCCCTTGTTCTACAACTTCTTTAACACTGCTATAAATGACTTGAGTGAGTGGCTTTTCTTCTTGGAGTACCGTAGTTGCCATATACTCTGTTTCACTTACTGCCACCCCTCCTCTAACTCCATCTAAATGCCTAAGCTCATCGACCAACTTCATTAGCTCTTTGCAATGCCGCACATTATCCTTAGTAATTTCAGTGAAACATCTTATCTTTCCACCTCTTTTTCTTATATCAATATAACCATCCCTATATTCTGCAATATCAGTTACGATAGGAGGCGCCCTATGGTCAAAGAATATATCCATACTTTGTTTTACATTTGACATAAAGTACACCCCTCTTCCTACAGCCCTTTCCACTCCGTATAATATCTCAGATTTGTTTATATGAGAACTAGGTGAGAGAGGTGGAATCGTCGGCACTCATATGAAAAAGGTGATTACCATTTATAAACGGATTTCCTTTTTTTGTCTTTAGTATTTCGCCAGTAGATGATAATTAAAGAGCTATAAAACAACCAAAAATTAGAGTGTATCAGGGGACAGTACAAACATAATGGTTGGTAATCTGACTGCAAATAGCAAGACTGGCGGCAAATGGAATAAGTAAAATGAAAATACTTAACCCCTATTTTCTATTAACATGCTTAATTTCAACTATATATGCTAGCTTTCCTTGGAGCTAGTGTAGACGTGGGTTGATTAGGATCCAAGACAGTTCTGATAAGGAGGCGGTGGGATGCAATATACTAGTGTACGTAGTCCTTCCGGCCTCCCAGCTCAATACTCCTTAAATAGATACCAGGTTATCAGGTGTCATGTCCAATCACAGGCTAATTCGGAAAGATCATCTAATCCTTATTGCTGCCGCACCCATGCTTATTATCGCTAGCTCATTAATCAGTAATGATGGCTATTTTAGCACTACTAACTGATTCAATTTTTCAACCAAAAATAGGCAAAATCTTCCATAAGTAAAAATTTTTATGAAGTTATTTTTAAATTGTTCGTATGACTTCAGGCAGAGATGAGAGTACAGAGAAAGAACCTGTTATGTGTAGCAAATGCAATGAAGTATTTGAAACGGACTCAAAATATATACAACACTATAATGAAAGACACAAAGCTGAAGAAAAAGAGCAAGCACCAAAATAGAGAGTGAGGATCCTACGTCTAGTTTGTGACAGGACTATAGAACATATGATCAAGCTGGAGCGGCATGATAGTGATTAATGTATTTGACCATCTACCCTTTCCTTTTCCTTTTCCTTTTCCTTTTCCTTTGAGGCAAGCGCAAACTTCCTAGCGGTCATGATTCGGCTGTTTGGCCATGAAAATCTTAAAAATACTGTTACTCAGATTCTATGACTACCGTACTGCCATCCTTAAATTCTTCTAAAATATCATCTTTAGTTATAATCTTACCAACTATGTTGACAGGTGAATAAGGTAATATTTCATCAGGAGATTTAGTTATAGGAGTAGATCCATAGAATAAGCACAGAGCATTGCCTTCAGGCCAGTATGCAACATCTAGTGGTTTAACTACAGATTGAGCATTTTCCTCTTCTGCAACTATGGGTGTTTTATCTGTATACAGCTCATCACCCCATCTGTTGATTTTCACTTCTATTGGTAACTTGTCAAGTATTGCTTTGACTGTTTTCGGTGATCGTGAATCATCTAATTCAATATAGGCTGTTTTGTCAGATTCAGTAAATTTTATAGATATCTTCTCTTTCATATTTCAGAGAGTAGTTAACACAGAAATATATAAAATCCGACTATGACCTGAGGTTGCCCTGTTGATCTAGAGACTTTCAACTGAGGGATTAGAGTGTTGCCCTAGCTGTCAGTCACATGAATAATAAAATACTAAAGCCATGACATAAAGATAGGGACAGCCGATGAGCATGTATGAACAATTTTATATTATCAAAAATAACAGGATAAAGCTATTATCAGTCGTATCGGTGGGCATGGTAGCGTTAACCTTCCTATTTATTTCTTCTACTGTAACTTCAGCTTTTGCTAGTCCCTTCACTGCAATGTCTAACCAGACGCTTACACAAAATGGTGCTGGAGTGATTATCTTGGAGGGAGCAACTGTAATCGATGGAACAGGTGACTTACCTAAATCTAACGCTACTATAGTTATTAATGGGAATAAGATAGCATATCTGTCTAGCGACATAGCAAACAACTACAACCTTAATTCCTCTGCAACCAAAAATGTCATTAATCTAACTGGCAAATACATTATACCTGGCCTATTTGATATGCATGCGCATGTTGCAAATGTACGTAAGGACTCATACAATCAAAATGAGTCTGAATATATGCTAAGTATGCTTTTGACTCACGGAGTTACCACCATAAGAAACCCTGGCGGTCCTACTGAACAATCAGTGGCACTCAGAGAAAATGTATCTGAAGGAAAAATAGTGGGACCGCAAATTTTTACGGCAGGACAATTACTAAATACTCCTCAAATTCCAGTACCATTTGTAGAAAGACAAGTTCAGACAGACCAGGATGTTAGACAGGAAGTTCGTACTCAAGCGGCAGCCGGCGTAGACTATATCAAGCTGTATGTAGGACTTACCCCAAAGTTAGTACAGGCAGCGATAAATGAGGCTCATTTAAATGGAATAAAGGTTATAGGACACTTGTATCTAACAAGTTGGACCATTGCTGCCAGTCTTGGTATTGACTTCCTTGCTCATGGTGTTCCCGTAAGTCCATTTTTATTATCAGAGGCCGATCAGCAGAAATTTTTGGAAGCTGGTGACGATCCATTCAACCATTTCTTGTGGCTTGATTTGGTTGACCTGAATGGCCCTAAGATTGATGAAATGATAATGGCGCTAGAAAATAACAATATTCCTGTAGATCCAACTTTGGATATATACGAAGCCATAATAAAAGAAGAACCTCAGAACCAGCATCTTTGGCCAAAGGTATTGCAACTAACAAAAATGCTTTACGATAATGGAGTCGTATTATTATCAGGAAGCGATATCCCAAACTTTGAACTGGTTCCTGGCGCAAGCTTACACCATGAGCTTGAAATTCTGATAGAGGCAGGCATTCCACCATTGGAGGTTATCAAAATAGCAACTAGCAATGGAGCTATGGCCTTAGGTGTAGAAGAAGACGTGGGTACTATAGAACCAGGAAAACAAGCAGATATGATAATACTATCTGACAACCCCATAGATAATATTAGTAATACCAAGAAAGTTGAAGCTGTGATTAATAATGGTCAATTTATTGAGATAAAATGAAAAAGAAGCAAACATGCGCAGACGTAATCATACCATAAATCTTTTTGTGAATTTACAACAGTTTTAAAGAGCCCCATTAATCCTATGGAAATTTATAATCGATACTACTTTGCATTTAAACCAATATTAAAAATCCCAGTGTAACCTTGTTATTCATTCCCATCTAGTTTAAGCATTAAATGCTGTCCGCTGTTTGTTTTGATAAGGCCATCAGTTGATGGCCCCATATAAATAAAATCTTCTTCATTTGTCAGGTCAACAGGACCATGGTTGCTGTATGGAGGTTTTGTGTGAACCAGTTCATTGATAGAATTGTTAAGGTAAAACTGTGATGTCCATTCCAAGGTTTCGTTTGACCCCTCAATGCTGCGTACCTTGACATGTATGTGAATGGCTCTACCCTCATACCAGCCTGGATAAATTGTAGTAAATCGTACAGTTCCATTTCCCTCTGTCATTTGGTATCCACGCAGGAAATTATTTTGTCCAGTTCCAGCATCTTGAACCCCTGAGTAAACTCCCTGAGAATTAGCATGCCAGATGTCTACTTTTGTGTCACTAAGGGGAATACATGACCTATTGTCATCTTCTATATTATACACATGAAGTAAGAGGCGTAGCGGGACACCATCTTGCATAGAACCATCGGAAGTATCTGATCTAATATCGGAGCGATTGGGCATTCCATTTACAAAATATGGTCCTTCTATTTGCTGTGGTGTCCCTTCCACATCAGTTAATGATGGCCTCAATGTGCAAGTTAGGTTTGTTGAAGCGCTCCTTTGGGTTGCAGATAGTTCTCGGAGAGGAGGAAAGGGGAATTGTTGTGTTAAAAATGCTGAGATCCCATTACCTGGATACTAGGTAGAAAAATAAACAATCCTAAAAATGTGAATGCTACTACAATTGTAGTAAACTTTGTAACAAGGCGTTTTCTCATTTATTGTTTAGTTTATAATTGTCATTATCATTCATAACTCTTAGGAATGGCCATCAAACTAGACAGGCAATGGTTGGTGTTGAAAGGTTGGAATTGTGTCTTTATCAAAGCTTATCCCACGTGAATTCAGCAATAGGTATTACTATCAAAGTTAGAAAAGCCTATAATCCATACATTATTTAATATCTCCAAGAGGTTCTGCCTCTCCCGTCTTGTTATCTGTTAGTAAAGTTGTGTTGGAAGTTGTCGGGGTTGACCTCCCAGATGGTATACCAAGCTGCGCAACTATTCGATGATCCTCCCGTACTAATATATATGAAAGAAATATCCCTGCAAGGAGCATTAACAGACCCATAATTACTATAGAACTTGCTTCATTACAGATTTGGTACCTACACAAATAATTAAAGACTTACATTCCTCTGGTCTTGTTGGCATATGTTTGAGAAGGACATCCCATGTACTCTACGGCATTTTATGTGTCAGTAAAGATATGAGCATATGCGATATCTAATGCAAACGGAAGTATGAATGATAGAGAAAACCTATGCTTAGCAAGAGGGGAATAGAGAGCTATACTGGTAAGTCTTCAAGCTGTTCCCACATGTTCTATATTACTGTGTGTTTGGAGTTCTTCTTGGGAACCGAATGTCATTCCGCATTGTTCGCATTTGAATTGGTTTGCCGATGACATGCAAGTTGTTCATCAACATTTAATTTAAAAATTATACAGCAATCATTTTAGAATATTGCAAAAAACTATACCATGTTCTTCCAAGTCCCTTAACTTCAAGTCCTTATACTGTATCGTTATGCTGCTCTTGATTGAATTTCTATGGAGTAAGTCAGCAAAAGTTACAGATGCAAAGCGAAGGAAGACATCAGCAAATATAGACTGTGCCAGAAGTGGATTTTGAAACCTTTTTATTTCCTTTCTCCTAAATAAAATAATTGCATATATACAGGTGCAGTTTGACAATAAAAGTATGAAATCAGATGATTCTTCGTATCATTTCAAAATTTGGGTAAATATTATAAAATTCTTATATACAAGCAAATAAATGATATACTTTGTGACAGCTATTCTACCAACTTTATCATTAGTAGCTTTATTGTCAGTGTTTATATCTTCTACTTCTTTTATATCATCCACTAATGCGCAACAGCAGCAACAACCACAGCCGTGTATTATCCCTCCTGGTGGAATAGTTAATTGGTGGCCAGGAGATGGAAATGCAAATGATATTCAAGGAACCAGTACAGAGATTATAAATGGCAATGTATCATTTATACCTGGCAAAGTTGACCAGGCCTTCAACCTTACTGGAGCTGGACACGTTGCAACCTCATTGAATAGCATTCCAGGAACAAATGGCAGCGCAACAATTGATGCATGGATTTCTGTTCCATCCAATCCTACTTCACCTCAGCATATAGCGGGTATTTCAAATCTTTTTAGCTTAACCGTTACGAATTTTGGTGAGATTTACGGGGTTGCAACAGTTAATACATCAAGTGGACCATTGGGGCTTAGTACACCGACCATATTTCCTGTGGGAACAGGCTATCATCATATTGCTTTTGTCTATGACTCTGATTTAGGAAGAGGTTCCATATACCTTGATGGTACAGTTGCAGGCCTGAGTGGTCCAGTACCACCAGGCACACGGCTTGTCTTAAGCGGACAAGGCGGTTTAACTATAGGAGATAGATATGTAGGCGGAGAGGCCTTTGTTGGCTCAGTAGATGAAGTTGAAATATTCAACCTTGCACTATCACAGAGCCAAATCAGAGCCATCTTTGACTCAGATACTGCAGGCAAATGTAAACCACCAACTAACCAGCCGCCAGATTGCAGCGCTAGCTATCCAAGCGAAAGTGAAATATGGCCTCCAAACCGCAATATGAGAAATATTACAGTACAAGGAATAACAGATCCTGAAGGTGATCCTGTAACTATAAGGATAAGTTCTATTTTCCAAGATGAACCTACAAAAGTAAATCCAAGTGATATGTCACCTGATGGTGCTGGTATTGCAACAAGCACAGCACAGGTAAGAGCTGAAAGATTAGGAGCTGGAGATGGAAGAGTGTATCATATAGACTTTACAGCAGAGGATGGAAAAGGTGGGATGTGTGATGGAGAGGTACAGGTTTCAATACCGCACTCCCAAGGGCAGCCGGCAATTGATTCGGGAGCAGTGTTTGATTCAACACAGCCATAGTAAATAGGAAAAAATTAATAATAATCCTCATACTTTTTTTCTCTATTATCTTAAGCTCTGTAATCAATCTATTTTGATGGCCTCAAATAGATCGGGGATAAAAATTTCCATACACTAATTGGAATGGTATGAGACAGATTTGACTCAAACTTACAACACAGGCTATTGTAGCAGCTAATTTGATTTAATATTGCATTCTCCTTTAAATGGTGTAGAAGGCTTTCTGTTTATATTTATGGAGGATACTAACTTCTTTCATAAGCTTGTTTAATAGACGAAAGTACTTCATGTCATATAGATTAGTAAGCATCAAGATAAGACTCTAATGGAGGGATATCATTCTCAGGTATATTTCCGATAACATTATCGACTTTTATAGCAACTTTTCCTTTCTGCGCATCTTTAATATTTCTCTCAGCTTTGTCAATATTGTCAGAGTACAGGTCTATTCCTGTAAAATTTCTCCCAAGAAGAGCAGACACAATTCCAGTGGTCCCTCTGCCAGCAAAAGGGTCTAATACCCAATCACCTTTTTCAGTAGCAAAGGTAATAATTTTTGCTATCAGATCCTCAGGGAAAATTGCGAAATGTTCGTTTCCATAATGTGCTTTTGTAGATACTTCCCATACGTTTCCTGGATTTTTGCCACCCGGGTTGCAAACAGCAAATATTGGATAGTGACTGTGGTCTCCTATTCGTTTTCGTGTAGCATGTCGCTTGAATTTGCGGTAGCAGGTAGGACAGTATTTCTCAGGATTATATCCGTAAGCTTCTGCAATCTCACTAGTCGTAGGTAATTCTTCAAACAGCGTATCAGCGTTGGCATTGTGAATAATTTCTTTTATTTTCATGATCTTTTCTTTGTCTTGTTTTAATGGTTCATATTGAATCAAGTGTGGAGGTGGTATTTTGTTTCTTCCTTCCCTAGCCTCATTACCTCTCACTCTGATATCCTGCATGTTAGTGGAACTTTTTTCATTCTTTGAAAAGAACAATATCATAGCACGTTGCAAAATCTAGAGGTATTGGAAGGTAAAAGTAGGGGCTTTACCGTTCACGGGGTCTTTCTGAATTCTTGTTACTATTAAAAATAAGGACTAGATTACAAGTCTGATATATGACATAACCCTCAGTTACCGTATGTCAATCGTACATTAAATATTCTTATATCTTATAGAATTAATCTTATATAGAAATCATGATTGATACTAGAGTCACGATATCTCCAACAATCACTATTAGCCTCTGTGCAGGGATGAAATAATAAAATGGAAAAGACTTTTTCATCGCTGAAGCCACTTGTTGATGTTGGCAGAAAGTCAAAATTCTGCCTAAAGTGTGGCAGCAGGGCTACTAAAGAAGCATTATTTGATGTAGATGGGGCTATGCTCCTAGAAAAATACTGTGATACGTGCGCAGAAACTGAAGTAAAGTAACATAATGAGATGGTCTTTAAATCCCACTGCTATCTACTTTATTAATCTCTATTCCAACTTTATCTCCAACTCTTATTGCTATTTCCTCATATTCTTTCATTGTGATTTTAAAAGTAGGAGAATCTCCAGATACTCTTCCATGTGCACCAAACATATTAGACATAGCTTTAGGTAGATTTTTCATTAAATCTTCTAGAGACGTAAATGGTATTGCTTCACCACTTTTACCTGCTGACCTAGGCTCATTTCGATCGGTAAAAGTAACCAACACATATTGACTACCGTCCTGGGGGGCATCTATCTTAGAAACTATGAAATCCTTTTTCATTGTTCACAATTTACAAAAATGAACTTCTAATATTTGAAATGAAGGGAGTCAAGAGAAGAAGTACACTTTCGCCTTATGCTGCTCTTGATTGATTTCTATGTCGCTTAGGCGTATGTTAGGTGCTGAGTATTATACAATTTCTGCAATTGCAAATCTATTTCCTACAGAAGTAACCTTAACTTTAACTTTGTCTCCTACTTTTCCATTTTTAACAAAGATAACAAAACCTTGAATTCGGTTCCAAGAGAAATTATTCATAAACAGAAAGGGAAGTGTGCCAGGTGTAAAAGAAAACTCGTAGCGTATGGATTCGATGTAGATCATAAAAATAACAATCCAACTCTTTAACTGTCAGGTTCTTTGCGTCCCCTGCCACCGGAAAAAACATACATACTGATTTTTCCCAAAGGCTACGGCTACAACATGTAACTATCGTGTCGTGTTCGGTGGTATCTGCTGTGCTAGCACTCCTAAATTAGAATTCCTATTTGAGCTTGATTAGATCAGGCTCTCTGTGTTTCTTGTCACCGGAGAAAACATGCAAAGCAAATAGACCAGTTCTCTCTAACTAGATACCCCCAACGCGAAGCGAGCTTATCATCCTTTCTGCAATCGGTAAACTTCTATCGAAATTCTCAGCTGAAGTTGAATAAACTATATTATACGAGTCATCCTCGATCGTTGTAACAATACGATTAGTATAAAGTTTTAAGGATAGGACATATCTCTTAATAGATACTTGCAATCCGGTGAAGTAGATCTTTCAGCTGAACAGAAACAGAAGCTAAGAGAACTTGGAGAAGAATTCAAGAATTTATCAAATAGTCACAAGATAGTGGGCTATAGAAGAGAGCACAACGAACATCGGAATTATTTTAATAAAAAATTATCTTCTGAAAATATTGACAGCCTTACTGAAAATGAGTTCAAGGAGCTTTGCAAGAATTTATGGGCGATTAGGGGATGGACAAAAAAAGAATGGAGAATAGAAAATCAAATACTGACCCCAAATGGATTTGATAAAATAAAGAGTGAACTAAAAAAACTCCTATATGGAACAGAAGAGTCTCTTCAGAGATACGACACTTTCAGGCTTAACATTAAGGGTTTAGGAATAGCCTCTTTGAGTGAAATCTTGAATATGACTTTTCCAGAAAGCTATTGTTTGTGGAACGATACCCACAGAAAAGTTCTTCCTTACCTACAATTAGACTCATTATTGCCTCAAAAGTTCTTCAGAAAACCGGGTGTTGGTAGAGATTACCACCAATGCCTTCAACTATTAACAGAAGTAAAAAGTCAGCTTGCCGAATTTGGTATTAATGATTTTCTAGACCTAGATATTTTCCTTTGGCATATACATGAGGATCTTATCCCTAGTTCTGAGAAGAAGCAAGTCAGGAATAAAAATAAAGATACTACAAACAATAAACATCATCAAATCGCATTATGGGTAGTAAGAGCAGGCCGTAGCGGCGAACAGGAGAAGGCAGCTTTACAAAATAATATTATTACTATTGGATGGAATGAGTTAGACAATCTTTCAAGTATACAGGACTATGATCTTCTGAGGAGGCATTACTCACAAGCTTATCCAAAACAAACAAAGAACCAGGTTGGAACTGGAAGTGCACAAGTATGGAAGTTTTTCAGAGAAATACAAAAGGATGATTTGATAGCCATTCCGCTTAAATCACAGAATAAATCACAGAAAGCAATAGCAATAGGTCAAGTCATTGGAGATTATGAGTACAAGAAAGAGTACGGCGACAATATAAGACACACCAGGTCTATAAATTGGCTTAAAAGTATTCCTAAATCTGAATTTGATAACGATTTTCTAAAGGCTTTTGGAAGACGTCATACAGTATACAAGATTGAGGGCGCTCAAGCAGACCACGCTAAAACAATTCTACTGAAACAGGGGATTACAGAACTGAATACGGATGACAAAGGGGGCTTGCAACAAGCTATAACTGAAGAACAGCAAGAAATTGAACTGGCGCATACGATTGATGAACTATCAAAGCAGACGTATTTTCCGCCTTACACAATAACGGAAATATATGAATTATTAAATGAAAAAAAGCAGATAATCTTCTATGGGCCGCCTGGTACAAGCAAGACGTACTTTGCAAAGCATTTTGCACATTTTTTTACTCAAAATAAAAACAATGTTAAAATCATTCAATTTCATCCCTCATATTCTTATGAAGATTTCGTAGAGGGTATAAGACCAATCTTATCAGAGACCGGAAATGCAGCTGGGTTTTCCTTACAAAAGGGCATATTAAGAAGGATAGTTGACGGATGTCTTGAAACCCCAAATCAAAAGTTTGTTCTAATCATAGACGAAATTAATAGGGGTAATATAGCCAAAATATTTGGAGAACTTATTTATTTATTGGAATATCGCAAGGAATCTATATCCTTAACGTATTCTCCTAATAATGATAGTAATGTCAGCAATAATAAAACGCATGCAGTATTCACACTACTATTCATACCCAATCACAAGATACTATGAGAGATCTATATAACGAATTTATTGATTCTCTTATTCTATCATACTGATAGTCTGGCCTGAAATAATTTCTTACAAATACTGATTTTGGGGTTCTTCCCTGCAATAAGTCTATAATCTCTTGTTCGATTCCATTCATTCTAAGATTGGTCGCATATATCTTTCTACAATAGGCCATGTTCATATTCAACGACCTCCTTTTTAAAGCAAGCCTGAGAGCGTT
>Ga0126307_10000577_pt1 | contig 23493 bp, 27 predicted proteins | sample Plot28_FD_89955 | JGI IMG/M metagenome (GOLD analysis project Ga0126307, IMG submission 89955) | Serpentine soil microbial communities from UC McLaughlin Reserve, CA, USA - Plot28 | ecosystem: Environmental > Terrestrial > Soil > Grasslands | place: USA: UC McLaughlin Reserve, Lake County... | reverse complement strand
GGGCCGGTGAGAGCCCGCCGACGAGCAGCTCCCCCGCGATGGTGACGCCGGCCGGAATCGTGGTCGGCCGTGGGGGCGTCGGTGCCGTGGTCGTGGTGGGGGTCGTCGTCGTGGTCGCCGTCGTCGTGGGCGGCGGCGGTGGCGCCGTCGTCGTGCCGGTCGTCGTCCCCTCCTGCGCGCCGGCCGAGGGCGTGCCGACGAGCAGCGCCGCGGCGAGCAGGCCGGCGGCGGAACAGGCCGCGAGCAGGGCAAATGAGAGCGAGCGCCTCACGGCGCCAGTGTAGCCAGGCCTGAAAAGATCCTGCTCTTGCCCCCGAAACGGCCCTTCAGCGATTCTCGCGCGGTGCGGAAGCCGGCCATGCGGATCCCGCAGCTTGCGCAAAGAGACGAGGGTCGTTCGAGATGACGGCGTCGACGCCGGCCGCATCGAGCCGCGCGAGTTCGTCCGCATCGTCGACCGTCCACGCCCAGACGGCCACGCCGGCGGCGTGCGCGCGCGCGATCGCCGCCGGCGAGACGACCGCGTGCTGGAGCATCAGCGCCCGTGCTCCCGCGCGCGTGATCATCGCGGGAACGCGGGCCGCCAGTGCCCGGCGGAGCGCGAGCGTGCCGAGCCGGATCGCCGGCTTCATTCCGCGCCGGTTCGAGACGCCGTACCGGTCTTCCGGGTACGTGAAGCCGATCGTCAGCGGAGCCGAATGGGCCGCAACCGCGCGCAGGCTGGGCAGGTGGAAGGAGCTGACGACCGAACGTTCGACCAGCCCGTGTCGCTCGAGCGCGTTCGCGACCTCGTCGAGCCGCGTCGTCAGCTTCAGGTCGACGTGCAGCGCGACGTGCCGCTCGGCGAGGAACGAGAGCGCCTCTTCCAGCGCCACCGGCCGCTTCGGCAGCTCCGAGAGCGAGTGGCCGATCAACAGCTCCCCCTCGGCCGGGGCGACGACGTCGAACTCGATCGCATCGACACCCTGCGCCAGCGCCGCCTCGAACGACTCGAGCGTGTTCTCCGGCGCGAGCAGCGCCGCGCCGCGATGACCGACGCGGATCAGCGGCCCGTCTCCGCGCAAGAGCTTCACGGCCTCTCGCGCCCCTGGCCGGCGGCGCCTCCCGGCCGGCGGAGCCGGCCTCCGGCGCCGCCTCGCTCCGCGCCAGGAGCACGAGAGTGTCCTTGGTCGATCACGGCCGGGTGGGGAGGAAGTCCTCGTCGAGCTCTCCGCCCCGCGCGGCGTACTCGACGATCATCCGGTCGGTGACCCACTCGACGGGGGCGCGATCGTCCGTCCACGGTCGCGCCGCCCGTTTCGTATACGCGCGGAGCTGCCGCTGGAGCAGGAAGCGGAGCGGCGCGAGGGGCTTCGGGCCCTCCGCCGTGAAACGGCCGGAGAGCACCGGCCTCGGCCCGTCGAACGCGAGCAGGATCGTGTTGAAGCGGAGCGCCGGCCAGACGGCGACCGACTCGAACTCATGCGTGAGCGTGCCGGCGATCCCCTCGAGCAGGCTGTCGTCGCCGGGCACGGAGGCGACGTTGAGCGCGAGGATGCCGCCCGGCTCGAGCCGATCGCGCGCCAGCCGGAAGAACTCGCGAGTGGCGAGGTAGAAGGGCACATAGGGCTGGTGGTAGGCGTCGACGACGATCAGGTCGTAGCGCTCGTCCGTGTTGCGCAGGAACGGCCGCGCGTCGGCGTCGTGCACGGTCAGCCTCGGGTTGTCCTGCATCCCGAACCACTTGCGACCGGCGCGGCTGACCGCCGGGTCGAGCTCGACCCCGTCGACTCGAGCCTGCGGGTAGAAGTGGCCGAGCGCGCGGGCCGTGGTGCCGCCGGCATTGCCGAGGATCGCGACCGAGCGCAGCGGCCGGTCGAGCAGCGGCGGCAGCGCCAGGAACGCGTCCCAGACCCCGCCCGTGAGGACCGTGTCCCGGCGCCAGATCGAGTGGACCGCGACGCCCTCGTTCAGGCGCAGCAGCCGGCGGCCATCGTCCCGCTGGATCACCTGGATGAACTGGTAGAGCGAATCCTCCTCGTGCAGCAGCCCCGGCTCGGCCTTGACTGCGCCCGGAGGAATCGCTGCGAGCGCGGCAAGAGCGGCCGCGAGAATTACGACCTTGCGCCCGAGCAGGAACGACGCCGAGACCGCCAGCAGCGCCGCCGTGGCAAGGAGCGTGCGCTGCGTCCCGATCAACGGGATCGCGATCAGCGCCGGGACGAAGGTGCCGAGCAGCGAGCCGAAGGTGGAGAGCGCGTAGAAGCGGCCTGCGACGGCGCCCGCGGTCTGGACGTCGGTGAGCGCGAGCCGGATCGCGAACGGCGAGACCATCCCCAGCAGGACGACCGCCGGCGCGAAGAGGAGCAGCACGGCGAAGAAGGAGCCGACGACGGCGCCGGCCGACGCTTCGTCGAGGTTGCCGACGGCGGCGTCGAGGAAGGGACGCGCGAGGAACGGCGTCATGGCAACCCAGAGCGCCGCCGCGAGCACGATCAAGCCCAGCAGTCGCCGCTCCGGCCTCCGGTCGGCGAGCCTCCCGCCGAGCCAGTAGCCGAGCGCCAGCCCCGCGAGGACGATGCCGATCAGATTCGCCCAGACGATCGTGGACGAGCCGAAGTAGGGCGCGAGCATCCGCGAGGCGGCGATCTCGGTTGCGAGCGAGCCGATGCCGGCGCCGAAGACAAGCGCCGCGAGTGCTGCCTGGCCCCGGCTCATTCGGCCCGCTTGACGACAACGACGGCGAAGTCGTCCGTCAGTTCGTGCTGAGTCCATTCGCGGCAGGCCGCCAGCGCCGCCCCGGCGATCTCCTGCGGCGGCAGCGCACGAGTCTCCGCGAGCAGCGCGTCGAGCCGCTCGACTCCGAACTGCTCCGCACCGCGTCGCGCCTCGATCACCCCGTCGGTGTAAACGACGACGATTGCTCCCGGCGGGAATGGCGCGGTCACGGTCTCGTACGCCTGCGGCGCATCGATCCCCAGCGCGAGGCCGCGCGCGGAGATCGGCTCGACCACGCCGTCCGGGAGCACGAGCCGCGGGGGCGGATGGCCGCCGCTGGCGCACGCGACCGCACCCGCAGCGCTGTCGAAGACGAGCTCCACCATCGTGATGAAGCGACCGACGGCGATCTCGGAGGCGACGACGTCGTTGGCCGCAGCCAGGAACGCGCCCGGGTCCGGATGCTCGCGCGCGAGCGAACGAAAGACGTACTTCGCCATCGCCATGTCCGCCGTGGCGTCGACGCCGTGGCCGGTGACGTCGCCGAGGACGACCGCCAGCCGCCCGTCGCCCAAGGTCAAGTAGTCGTAGACGTCGCCGCCCACCTCCAGCCGAGCCGCCGACTCGTAGACATCGCCGAGCTCGAGCCCGGGTAGCGACGGCGCTGTGCGCGGGAGGAGCGCCCGCTGCATCGTGTCGGCGAACGCCTTCTGCTGACCGTAGAGGCGCGCGTTCTCGATCGCCAGCGCGGCCTGCCCGGCGATCGCGAGTGCGGTGTCGGCGATCTCGCCCGCGACCGGCCGGCCCGGATGAAGCGAGATGATCGTCAGCGTCGCGAGCAGCTCCGCCGGCGTCGCGATCGGAATCACCGCAGCGCTCGAGCCCTTGCGCAAGAACGGCGCGAGCAGGGCGAGGGCGCCGCCCAAGGACTCGGCGCGGTCGGCGTCGAGCACGATCGGCTGGCCTCTTCGCAGCCGCGCGAGCAGCTCCCCGCGCGGCAGCTGCTGCGGGCGCGAGAGGAGCGCTCGCACCGCCGGGTCGACCCGCTCGTCGTTGACGTGCACCGTCGGGTGCACAAGCTCGCCACCGCGCTCGTCGGGCATCCGGATCACTGCGGCGTCGACACCGAGCAGCTCGACGATGGAAGAGGCGAGTACGTCCAGTGTCGTCCCGAGCGAGAGGGTCTGCGCAAACGAGCGGGAGATCTCGTGCTGGGCGTGCAGCCGCCTGGACTTCTCCTGCTCCGAGTCGAGCGCCTGCTTCAGGTCGTCGTAGAGCGAGGTGATGCGCTCGTGTAGCCGAGCGTTCTGGACGGCCACGGCCAGCTGCGAGGCAAGTGCGGTCAGGAGCGCCCGCTCGTTCGCGCTCAGCGGCCGACGCTCGCGCGGGAAGACGGCGAGAACGCCGATCGGCTCGTCGCCGACAACGAGCCCGAGCGCGAGGACGGAGCGGATCTCGGCCTCCTCGACGAGTGCCCGCACGGTCTCGAGCGCGGCGTCGGTGCGTGCGTCTCCGATCTCGACGACCGCGCCGCCATCGCGTGAGCGCAACGCCGCGGCCAGGAGCTCGTCGGCGATGGCGTCGTGCGGTCCCTCGACTCCGCGGGCCGCGGCGACCGTCATCCGCTCCTCCTCGCTGAGGTAGACGGCGACGCGGTCGACGCCGAGCAGGTGGGCGACGCGCTCGATCGCCGTCTCGAGCGTGTGCGAGAGCGAGAGCTGCGAGATCGCCTCGCCGACGACGGCGAGGAGCGCGCGGCTGCGCTCGAGCTCGAGGCCGGCCTCGCGCGCGCTCTCCGCGGAGCGAAGAGCGTGGGCGGCGCGGACGGCGAAGCCGGTCAGCTGCTCGCGGATGCGCTCGTCCGAGGCGCGGCCGGGCGGAAAGCGCACCTGCAGGGCACCAAGTACGGGCCGTCCCAGCCGCAGCGTCACCACCGCTGCCGCCCCCTTGGCGGCGAGGATCGCCTCGGGCCGCGCAACGACCTCCTCGGCTGCGCTGCGGAGCTCCGCATCGGGCGCGATCGCGCCGTACGCGCCGGCGACCTCGGGCGTTCCGTCGTGCAGCCGCCAGACGAGGGCCGCGTCACCTCCCGCGGCGACGGCCGCAAGTCGCGCAATCCGAGCCGCCGCGCCGTCGTCCGCCGCGACCGCGGCGAGCGCATCGCCAGCAACCTCCAGGACGCCCGAACCGTCGGCCGCCGCGGCCGCGTCGCCGCCGAGGCGCGACGCCAACCCCGCCAGCTCGGCGGCGACTGTGGCCAACCGTCTGTCCTCCTGCTCGAAGGCCGCACCTCGACGCGCGAGCGCCAACGCGCCGTCGCCGTGGGCGGCCGCAAACGGCACGGTGAGCACCTCCGCGCTCTCATCGAGGCGGCTCGCGACCAGCTGGGCCGGGCCGTCGGCCCCGTCGACGCGCACCCCTTCGATCTCGGCAGCGAGCCCTGCCGAGGCCGCCCAGACCGCATGTGCGCGAAACGCGTGGTCCCGCACGGGCAGCCAGAGCACGGCCAGCTCCGCGGCAGTGCCTCTGGCGGCGGCCTCGGCGAGCTCACCGAAGGTCTGCTCCGCCGGCGCACCCGTGGCGAGTGCTCTCGCCGACCCTGCAAGGGCGTCGAGCGCCCTCGACACGTCGATGCTCGTAACCACGGTTAGAGACCGAAGAGTCGCTCGACCTCGCGCCACGTGGTCAGCGTCAGCAGCACGCCGACCGCGAGCAGTCCGAGGACGACCAGCCAAAAGCGCAGCGACGCGCGCCGCTGGGCGCGCGAGCGCTCGATCCGCGCACGCCGCCGCGCCCGTTCCTGCAGGTACGCGCGGTCGACGGCGACCGGATCGAACAGGGGCCCGTCATCGCCTGCCCGAGAGTCCGTCGCAGGCTCAGCCATGCCCGAAGTGTAGTCGGCGCGGCCGGATTTCAGGCTCGAGAGCGACCGTGCGGACTCGTCAGCGGGTCCTCCCAGGACATGCCGCGGCACATCGGGCACGCGGGCAGGACATGCCTGGCGACGATTCCATAACCGCAGTCGGCGCAGCGGAACTCGCCCAGGCCCGGACTGCCGGCCATGAAGAAGACGGGCAACCCATCGCCGCCCGGTACCTCGCTCTCGGTGCTTCTCGGCTCCACCTGCACGCGGTCAGACCTCCCTGACCTGCACACGCTCTCGCTTCACGTGACTTTCCGTACAGGATATGCCCATACTCTCGTCCGTGGAAACGCCGGACACGACTCAGGAGTCGGACTGGGAGCCCGAGCCTGAGCCGCGGGCCGCGCCGAGGCGCGGCGCTCCCTCGCTCTGGGGGATGGGCGAGCGGCTCATTTGGATCACCGGGCTCGTCCTGGCCCTCTCCGCCTTCACCGGCTGGTACTCGGGCGAGGGCGAAGGCGTCACCGTGAGCGTGATCGGCTGGCACACGGGCGTCCTCGGCAAGCTGGTCTTCCTGATCGGCGTCCTCGCGATCCTCGTCGTCGCGCTCCGCCAGTGGGGCTTCGATCTGCCGGCCGCGGTACCGGAGAGTCTCGTCGTGATCGCGCTCGGCGCGCTCTCGACGATCTTCGTGCTCGTGCGCGCGATCTCGATCCCGGACGAGTTCTTCTTCGCCGGCCGTGGAATCGGGCTCTGGATCAGCCTACTCGGATCGGTGGCGCTGATCGGTGCAGGACTGCTGCAAGCGTCCGAAGAGCTCTAGCGATCCCGCCGCCGCGCGCAGCGGACGGTCGCGCTCGTTACACGGGAAGCTGTTGCTTCGTCGACTCGATCAGGTCGCGTGGGTCGAAGGGCTTCCCGATGAAGCCTTGGACGCCCCGCTGCTCGGCCTCTTCGGCCGAGCGCTCGTCGACCTTGCCGGAGAACATGATCACCGGGATCGCGCCGACGCCCGTGTGCTCCTGGATCCGGCGCAGCGTCTCCCAGCCGTCGACCTGCGGCATCATCACGTCGAGCAGGATCAGGTCGGGCGACCGCTCGCCGAGCGCCTCGAGCCCCTCCTCGGCGCTGCCGGCCTCGCGCACCTCGTAGCCCTCGGCCTCGAGGTTGACGCGGACGTACTCGCGCAGGCGCTCGTCGTCGTCGACGATCAGGACGAGCGGCCCCAAGCGCGCCCCCGACGGCGCCGGCGGCGCGGCGCCCGGCCCGGAGCGATCGAGGAATTGATCGAGATCGGAGCGGCGGTAACGCCGGTGGCCGCCCGGGGTGTAGAAGGCCGAAACGCGGCCGAGGTCGGACCACTTGCGCATCGTGCTCTGCGCGACCCCCAGGTACTTGGCAGCCTGGCCCAGCGTCAGCCACTCCGGCTGCGGAGCAGTGGTGCCCCGATTTGGTTCGAACGCCATCGGCGGTGAATCTACCCAAACCTGACGGTACCTGAAACGCGGACAGGTGGCGGTCGATTGCGCCGTTATTCGTCGGTGACCGTCACGGTCACCGTCCGCTCCGCGGGCGGCAGCGGCTGGGGCTCCAGGGTGCGCACGTTGGTGACCGTGCCGCCGGGGTCCGGCCCGTCCTCGAGCGCCTTCCCGATCGAGATGCCGACCAGGAGCAGCAGCAGCAGCCCGAGCGCGATCAGGGCGGGCCGGAGGAGCGGGTTCCGCCGCGCGGCACGGGCCGGGCGCCGCCGGCCCGGGACGCTCACGGCTCGTAGTCCTGGGCGCCGCGCGAGTACTGGTGGAAGGCCGCGGCCTCCACCAGCGAGAGCGTCCGCGGCCAGCCGGGCGCGGCCGCCTGCTCGGCGACCGCGTCGCGGCTCCAGCGCTCTGCCTCGCCGTAGGCGGCGGCGAGCTCGCGAATCGTGAACGTGCCGCCGACTCGCCGGCGCAGCTCGGCCGTGACGGCATCCACCTGCGCAAGCAGCCGCTCGGGCGCCGGCAGCCGGCGCACCTCGTCCTGCAGCCGCCGGTAACCCTCCTCCCACTCGCGCCGCGCGCTCTCGACCTCCGCCTCGGTGATCACGCCTCCGATCCTAGTTTTCGCTCGAGCAGCATTGCTCGGGCCAAACGGGATCGAGCTCGCCGAGGATCCGCTCGCCGAGGAGGTAGCCCGGCTTCGCGAGCGCATAGGCAACGTGCGCATGCAGGCACTTGAGCCGGCGCGGGTTGGCGCTGCCGCCGATCCCGAGCTCGAGCGAGGAGCCGCCGTCACGTCCGACCGTGCCGCCGGCGAGCTCGCGGCGCAGCCGCCGCTGCTCGTCCGTGGCTCGCTCGAGATCTGCAGCGAGCTCTGAGTCCCGGTCCACGGCGTCGCTCCAGCGCTCGACCCCGCCCGCCGCCTCCAGCCGCGCAACGGCGGCGACGAGCCGAGGGCAGGTCAGGTAGTAGGTAGTCGGGAACGGCTCCCCGGCGTCGTCGTACGGCCACTGCTCCGTGACGACCGGCGTGCCATCGGCGCAGCGGACGGCGACGCGGCGGAATGCGCGCGGCGGGCGGCCGAGCTGTCGCTCCACGAGGGCACGGTCATCCATCCCCGCCCAGCGTAGCCTCGGCCTTCGCCTTCGCCTGCGCGCGCCGCCACTCCTCGATGCCCTTGACGATGAAGATCCGCTCGCCCGGCCTGACGAGCCGGAGCCGCCGCGCCTCACGCGCCAGCGCGGTCGTCGTCTCGGAGTCGGCGAGGCGCCGCTGCAGCCGCACGCGCTCCGCGCGCAGCCGCTCCACTTCCGCGGCACGGTCGTTCAGCGCCGCCCGCGTCTGAAAGTAGCTCGAGAGCGGCTGGTAGTAGAGGAAGCCGACGAAGAGCAGGACGCCGACGATGCACCAGCGGAGCAGCAGCGTCGTCCGCGTCGGGCGCGACGTCCGTCTGCCGACGCGTGCTGTTGTGCGGGCGGTGGCCACGCCGAACGATTCCGCGGGGGCCGCGAGGTTCCTTCAGGTCCTAGGCGATCTCCACCTTGATCACGTTCGTCGAGCCGGGGATGTTGACGGCGGTGCCGGCGGTGAGGACGACCCGTTCGCCCTTCCCGACGATGCCCGACCCGACCGCCGCCTCGAGCGACGTCGCCCAGAGCTCTTCCACGTCCGCGCACTCGGTGATGCTCACCGGCGTCACCCCCCATTCGAGCGCCATGTGCTGGAGCGAGTGGCGGTGGTGGGTGAGGCCGATGATCGGCCGCCGCGGGCGCAGGCGCGCTACCGCCGAGGCCGTCCGCCCTGTGAAGGTGGGGACGAGCAGGGCGGCGGCCTCGAGCGCCTCGGCGATGTCACAGGCAGCATTCGACATCGCCTGACCGACCGTGGGCTTCTCCTCCGCCTCCGGGATCTCGTGCCGGTAGCCGAGGCTGGGCTCGACCGTGCGCGCGATCCGGTCCATGTACGCGACGGCCTCGAGCGGGAAGTCGCCGACCGCCGTCTCGCCGGAGAGCATCAGCGCGCTCGTGCCGTCGAGGACGGCGTTCGCGACGTCGGAGGCCTCGGCCCGCGTCGGCTCCGGCGCGTGGATCATCGACTCGAGCATCTGAGTCGCGGTGATCACCGGCTTCCCGCGCTCGAGCGCCCGCTGGATGATCCGCTTCTGAAGCAGCGGCACCTCGGCCGCGCCGATCTCCACGCCGAGATCGCCGCGCGCGACCATGACGGCGTCGGACTCGCGGAGGATGTCGTCGAGCACGGCAACGGCCTCCGCCTTCTCGATCTTCGCGATCACATGCGCCGTCGAGCCGGAGGCCTCGATCAGCGTCTTCAGCGCCTGCACGTCGGACCCGGTGCGGACGAACGAGAGCGCAACGAAGTCGACGCCGAGTTCGAGCGCAAACTGGAGGTCGTCGATGTCCTTCCGCGTCAGCGACGGGATCGGCAGCGGCACGCCGGGCAGGTTGACGCCCTTGTGCGAGGTGACCGTCCCGCCGACGAGGACCTCGCAGCGTGCGCGGCCCCGCTCGACGGAGGCAACTCGCAGCCGCACGGCGCCGTCGTCGATCAGCACGTCGAGACCGGGCTGGAGCACGGAGCCGAGCACGGCCGGCGCGATCGGAAGGTCGTCGGCCTGGGCCACATCCTCGCCGGCGATGGTCATGTCCTCGCCCCGTGTGATCACGAAGGGCGCCGGCAGCTCACCGACTCGGAGCTTCGGGCCCTGCAGGTCGGCGATCAGCGCCACCGGCCGGCCGACCTTCTCCTGGAGGCTGCGGATCAGCGCCGCCCCTGCCCGGTGGTCCTCATGCGAGCCGTGCGAGAAGTTGAGACGCGCGCCGTCGATCGTGCTCATCAGCTGCTCCAGCGTGGCCGGATCCGACGACGCCGGCCCGATCGTGGCAACGATCTTGGTGCGGCGCGGGACGAGAGCCATGAGACCGAGCCTATCCGTGCCGCGCCCTGGGGAAGGCCGACCATCCCGGGTACAACGCGCGCTCCCCCAGCTCACCCTCGATCCGGACGAGGCGGTTGTACTTGGCGGTGCGGTCGGACCGGGCCGGCGCACCGGTCTTGAGCTGACCGGTGCCGAGGGCGACGGCGAGATCGGAGATCGTGGAGTCCTCCGTCTCGCCCGACCGGTGAGACATGACGGCGGTGTAGCCGCTCGCTTGCGCCAGCTTGACCGCCTCGATCGTCTCCGTCAGCGTCCCGATCTGGTTCACCTTGACCAGGATCGAGTTCGCCACCCCGCGGTCGATCCCCTGGCCGAGCCGTTCCGGATTGGTGACGAAGAGGTCGTCGCCGACCAGCTGGACGCGGTCACCGAGCTCCTTCGTCAGCCCCTCCCACGCCTCCCAGTCGTCCTCGGCAAGGCCATCCTCGATCGAGACGATGGGATAGCGGTCGCACAGCTCGGCCCAGAACGCTGGCATCTCCGCGCTCCGCAGCTCACGGCCCTCGAAGCGATAGACGCCGTCCCCGAAGACCTCGCTCGTCGCCGGGTCGAGCGCGACCGCGATCCGGTCGCGGTGGCCGGCGCGCTCGGCCGCCTCGAGGATGGCCTCGATCGCCGCCTCGCTCGACTCGAGGTCGGGCGCGAAGCCGCCTTCGTCACCGACGCCGGTGGCGAGGCCGCGCTCCCCGAGCACCTGCTTCAGCGCGTGGTAGACCTCCGCGCCGATGCGGAGGCCCTCACCGAAGGTGGGCGCGTCGACGGGGACGACCATGAACTCCTGCAGGTCGATCGAGTTGGCCGCGTGCGCGCCGCCGTTGATCACGTTCAGCATCGGCACCGGGAGCGTGGCCGCGTCGGCGCCGCCGAGGTAGCGGTAGAGCGGCTGCCCACTCTCGCCCGCGGCCGCCTTCGCAGCGGCCAGCGAGACGCCGAGGATCGCGTTCGCGCCGAGCCGGCCCTTGTTCGGCGTTCCGTCGAGCTCGATCAGCGTCCGGTCGAGCGCGTCCTGGTCGAGCGCGTCCGCACCCGCCAGCGCCTGTGCGATCTCGCCGTTCACGTTCGCGACCGCCTTGGTCACGCCCTTGCCGCCCCATTCGGCGCCGCCGTCGCGCAACTCGACCGCCTCGTGGACGCCGGTCGAGGCACCCGAGGGAACGGCCGCGCTCCCGACCGCCCCGGACCGCAGCTCGACGTCGACCTCGACCGTCGGGTTGCCGCGGGAGTCGAGGATCTGCCGGCCCTGCACACGAGTAATCGCACTCATCCCAGTTGCTCCTTCGCGAGGTCGTAGTAGCGGTCCTGCTCTTCCAGCGGCAGCTCGCTCCACCGTTCACCGCGGTCGGCGGCAAGCTGCTCCGCTCGCTCGACGCGTTGGACGAAGCGTAGGTTCGTTCCCCGCAGCGCGAGCTCCGGATCGACATTGAGGCGCCGGGCCAGATTGACCACCGTGAAGAGAAGGTCGCCGACCTCGTGGGCCACCTTCGCGTCCGCCTCCGTCTCCGGGCTCGGCTCGCCGATGCGCGCCACCTCGTGCTCGAGCTCGCCGAGCTCCTCGCGCACCTTCGCGAGCGGCCCCTCGAGGTCGCGCCAGTCGAAGCCCACGGCGACGGCACGCCGCTGGAGCTTGCGCGCCTGGAGCAGCGCGGGCAGCGAGCCGGGAACGTCGTGGAAGATCCCTTCCCGCCCCTCCTGCTCCGACTTCACCTGCTCCCACCGCGCGCGGACACGGCCGGCGGTGTCAGCCTGGACCTCCCCAAAGACGTGGGGGTGGCGGCGGACGAGCTTCTCGTGCACGGCGCGGGCGACCTGCTCGAGGTCGCCGTCCTCCTGCTCCTCGAGCAGCAGCGCGAGAAAGTAGACCTGGAAGAGAAGGTCGCCCAGCTCGTCGAGCAGCTTCGCCGGATCGCCTCCCTCGGCGGCGTCCGCGACCTCGTACGCCTCCTCGACGGTGTGAGGGACGATCGTCCGCGCCGTCTGCTCGCGATCCCAAGGACAGTCACGCCGCAGCCGCCGTGTCAGCTCCTGGAGCTCCTCGAGCGCCTCGCCCAGAGGCACTCGACTACTCGGTTGCGTCGGTCGTCGTGCTCTTGGCGTCGGGCGGTGGGCTGAAGCCGGCGGCGTAGCTGACCTTGTCGTCGTAGTCCTTCTTCAGCTCGTCGACCCACTTCGTCATCGCCTCGTTCTTCTTGGTCTGCTGCAGCTGCTGGCGGATCGACTCCTTGACGTCCTTGAGCGGCGTCACCTTGGCGGGCTTGACGTCCGAGAGCGGCTGGATGATGTGGTAGCCGAACTCGGTCTTGACCGGCTTGGAAATGGCGTTGCGCTTCAGCTGGAACGCGGTCTTGTCGAACGGCGCCACCGTCTGGCCCTCGGAGATCGTCAGCTTGCCGCCGTTGGCCTTGGAACCGGTGTCCTCGGAGTACTGCTTCGCCAGCGCGGCGAAGTCGGCACCGTTCTCCAGCTGCGCATGCAGGTCGTCGGCCTGCTTCTTCGTCTTGACGAGGATGTGGCGGACGTCGCGGCTCTCGGGTTGGCTGTACTGCTTCTTGTTCTTGGTGTAGTAGTCGCCGATCTCCTTGTCGGACACCTTCACGTCCTTGGTCACCTGCTCGAAGATCTTCTCCGAGACGATCTGAGCACGGACGTCGTTCCGCACCTGCGCCTCGGTCAGCCCCTGCTCCTTCAGCTGCTTGTCGTACTTCTTCGGGTCGCCGCCGAAGTACTGCTTCAGGATCTGGTCGAGCCGGGCGTCGATCTGCTTGTCGGTCACTTCGACATCCATGTCCTTCGCTTCCTGCTCGAACTGCTCCCGCTGCACGAGGAACTGGACGGCCTGGTTGCGAAGGGTCTGGAATTCTTGGGAACCGGCGGCGGGGAAGTCGCGCTTCTGGTTCTTGTAGCTCTTCTTCGCCTGGGTGATCAGCGCCTCGTAATCGGTCCGGTCGATCTGACTCCCGTCGACGACCGCAACGGCATCGGCAGGAACCTCCTCGTCACCGCCACAGCCGGCGAACGCCACGACTACGAGCGCGCAGAGGAGAAGGGCGAGACGAGAGATCTTCATGTGAGAGTGCTCCAGATGTTCGCGTTGACGGCGGCGTCAGGCCGCCTGACGGGCTACCACGATAGCATCGACCAGGCCGATTGCCCCCTCGAGCGCCTCCGTTCGCTGAGAGACTTCGCGCTTGGCACTGGTGTAGACGGCTGTGTCGGAGACGTCCCGCAGCGCCCGGAGCTCGGCCGAACCGAGCACGAGCGGGCCGACCGTGGCGCGGCCGCCGCGGTAGACGAGGTAATCGGCGCCGAGTCGCGCGAGCTTGAGCTTCGCCTCCTGGATCGCGAACAGGTGCTCGACCGGCTCCGGGACCGGCCCGTACCGGTCTTCGAGCGCGGCATGCAGCTCGCGCAGCTCGTCATCCGACTCAGCCAACGCAAGGCGCCGGTGAATGTCGATCTTGAGCGCCTCGGAGGCGACGTAGCTCGCCGGGACGTAGGCGTCCACGCGGGCGTCGACCCGCACCGGCCGCGTCGCCAGGCGCCGCTCGCCCTGCAGCTCCGCAACCGCTTCCGCGAGCATCTCGACGTAGAGCTCGAACCCGAGCGCGGCGACGTGGCCCGACTGCTCCGCCCCGAGCAGATCGCCCGCGCCCCGGATCTCGAGGTCGCGCATCGCGATTTGGAAGCCGGCACCGAGCTCGGTGTGGTCGGCGAGCGTCGAGAGCCGGGCTCGCGCCTCGGGCGCGAGCTCCAGCGCGTCCGGGTAGAGCAGGTAGGCGTGCGCGGTCACGTCGGACCGGCCGACGCGGCCGCGGATCTGGTACAGCTGGCTCAGGCCGAGCGTGTCGGCCCGCTCGACGATCAGCGTGTTCGCCTGCGGAATGTCGATCCCGGACTCGATGATCGTGGTCGAGACGAGCACGTCGGCGTCGCCGCGGAGGAAGGCGTGCATCTTCTCCTCCAGCTCGCGCTCCCTCATCTGCCCGTGCGCGACGATGATGCGGAGGTTCGGCGCCAGCTGCCGCAGCTTCTCGGCCGCCTCCTCGATCGTCTCGACCCGGTTGTGGAGGTAGAAGGCTTGGCCGCCGCGCTCGATCTCCCGCTCGAGCGCCGTCTTCACAAGCTCCTCGTCGTACTCGCCCACGGTGGTGCGGATCGGCCGCCGGCCCTCCGGTGGCGTCTCGATGATCGAAATGTCGCGCAGCCCCGAGAGCGACATGTGCAGCGTGCGGGGAATCGGTGTGGCGGACAGCGCGAGCACGTCGACCTCGAGCCGGAGGCTGCGCAGCAACTCCTTCTGCGCGACCCCGAACCGCTGCTCCTCGTCGAGGATCACGAGCCCGAGGTCCTTCGGGATCACGTCTCGGCTGAGGACGCGGTGCGTGCCGACCAGCACCTCGACCTTCCCCTCGCCGAAGTCCTTCAAGATCTGCTTCGTCTCGGCCGGCTTGCGGAAGCGCGAGACCATCTCGACGCGGACGGGGAAGTCGCGGAAGCGGGCCTTGAAGGTGTTCCAGTGCTGCTCGGCGAGGATTGTCGTCGGGCAGAGGACGAGGGTCTGCTTGCCGTTCACGGCCGCGGCGAACGCCGCCCGCACCGCGACCTCGGTCTTGCCGAAGCCGACATCCCCGCAGACGAGCCGGTCCATCGGCCGCGGGGCCTCGAGGTCCTCCTTCACGGCCTCGATCGCCCGCGCCTGATCCTCGGTCTCGCGGTAGGGGAACTCCGCCTCGAGCCGCTCGAGCCACTCGTGCTCGAGCTCGTACGGTTTCCCCGGCGCCTGCTGCCTCTGCGCGTACAGGGCGATCAGCTCCGTCGCGAGCTCCCGCACCGACTCGCGTGCCCGCGCCTTCAAGTTCTGCCATGCCTTGCCACCGAGCTTCGAGAGCGCGGGCGCGCCGGAGTCGGCGCCGATGTACTTCGAGATCTTCCCGAGCTGCTCGTGCGGGACGTAGAGCCGGTCCTCGCCGCGGAAGGCGAGGAAGAGATAGTCGCGCGTAACGCCGGCGACTTCCTTCGTCTCGAATCCGAGCAGCCTCCCGACGCCGTGATCCTCGTGGACGACGTAGTCGCCCGTGCGGAGGTCTGCGAACGATGCGAGCGCGCGGCCGAGGCGCTTGTCGGCGCGCGGCGGCCGCTTCCGGAAAACCTGCGTGTCGGGCAGCAGGACGAGGCCGAGCTCGCGCCAGACGAAGCCGCGTCGCGCCGGCGCGACGGCGAACAGGAGCTCCGGCTCCTCCGGCAGGTCCTCTCCGCTCTCGAGCACGCGTGCATCGGCGCGCCTGAGCAGGTTGTCCGTCCGCAGCGCCTCGCCCGCGTGCGGGAAGGCGACGACGACACGGTTGCCGCCGTTGACGAAGCCGTTCAGCTCGTTCTCGGCCTCGGCGAGGCCGCGGGCAGCGATCGCCGGCCGCTGCGCCTCGAACGAGAACGGCTGTGCCTGTGGGAACGGGTCCAACTCCGACGCGCCGCGGAGCGAGATCTCGTCAAGCCCCTCCTCCGACCAGACGCGCCGGACCTCCTCCGGCTCCCAGACGAAGTCCGGCGCGCGGTCGAGCACGGGCACGAGGTCGTGCGGGACCTCGAACGAGCGCTCTCCCTCCGCGTCGTCGGGAAGTGTCGGCTCGAGCAGGTCGGCCAGGCGCTCCGCGGCCGGGTAGACGACCGTGCCGCCGACCGGATGGAGGGCGCGCTGCGTGAAGGGAGAGAACGCGCGCACTTGCTCGATCTCGTCGCCGAAGAACTCGATCCGGAGCGGCTCGCGGCCGGTTGTCGGGAACACGTCGACGAGACCGCCGCGTACGGCGAACTGGCCGCGTTCCTCCGCGCGCTCCACCCGTTCGTACCCAGCCAGCGCAAGCTCCTCCGCGAGGCCGCCGAGTCCGGGCTCGCTGCCGACCTCGAGCCGCAGCGGGTCCGGGCGCTGCGACTCCGGCGGCACCCCCTCCGCGAGTGCGGACGCAGAGGCCGCGACGAGGCCGCCGCCCGCGAGCACGGCCAGCGCGCGCGCCCGCTCGCCCACCAGGTGCGGCGGCGGCTGGAGGCCCGAGCCCCAGCGGACGCCCCGGCCGGGAAGCAGCGCCACGCGCTCGGACCCGATGAACCAGCCCGCCGCCTCGGCGAGGTCGCGCGCGTCCGCGTCCTCGGGTACGAGCACGACCAGGCCGCGATCGAGTTGCTCGTGCAGGGTCGCCAGCAGCAGGGGCAGCACCGGCTCGGAGACCCGGGCTCGCGCCGGCAGGGCAGCCGAGAACGCCTGCAGGCGCTCGAGCGCGAGCAGCTCCCTGACGAACGAATGCAGCACCGGGCGGTCCATGACGAAAGGCGGAAATCGCGTTCCGCGCCTTCCATTCTAGTTGTCGGCGGTGGTCTGGCGGCCGCCGTGCCAGCACTCACCGGTCTGCTTCATCGCGCGCCAGTCGACGCGCCGAATCTCACGAATCGGCCATGATGCGAGCCGTGGCCGAGCGGACACCTGAGGCGATGACGCAGGCCCAGCGCGACGCGCTGGCGGCGGAGCTCGCCGAGCTGGAGGGACCGAAGCGGGCGGAGATGGTGCAGGCGATTGCGACCGCGCGGGCTTTCGGGGATCTCTCAGAGAACTTCGAGTACCACGCAGCGAAGAACGAGCAGGGTCTGCTGGAGCGGCGGATCACGATTCTGCGCCACCGGGTCGAGCATGCGGTGATCGTCGAGGAGGCGGCGGAGGGGTTCGTCGGGGTGGGATCGATCGTCGAGATCGAGGACGAGAGCGGCGGCCGCTTCGAGGTCGAGATCTCGAGCGTCGGCGGCGGGGTCTCGACGGAGTCGCCCCTCGGCGCGGCGCTCGTAGGCTCGAAGGTCGGCGACTCGGTGCAGGTACAGGCCCCGAAGGGCGACTGGACGGCGCGCGTCGTCTCCGTCCGCAGCGCCTAATTGAAGCGGCGCTGCGCCTCCTCGAGGCCCTCCGCAGCGAGCGTCTCGACGGCGTCCGCGGAGCGCGAGATCAGCGCCTCGGCGTCGTCCTCCGGAGCGAACGCGCTGAGCACGTAGTCCGCCACCGGCCGGCGGTCGCCGCGGCCGGGGCGGCCCACGCCGGCGCGCACGCGGAGGAACTCGGCCGAGCCGAGCGCCTGGCGGATCGAGCGGAGGCCGTTGTGCCCGGCGAGCCCCCCGCCGAGGCGAACCTGGATCCGGCCGGGGTCGAGGTCGACGTCGTCGTGGACGACGGCGATGTGCTCCGTCGGCAGCTTGAAGAAGCGCGCCGCCGCGGCGAGCGAGCTGCCGGAGAGGTTCATGTACGTCTCCGGCTTCAGCAGCGCGAGCTTGAGCTCGCCGATCCGTACCTGGGCGAGCTGGCCCGAGAACTTGGAGCGAAAGGAGCCGCCGTGCCGCCGGGCGAGTTCGTCGACGATCATCCATCCCGCGTTGTGCCGGTCCTGCGCGTGCTCGCGCCCAGGGTTGCCGAGACCGACGACGAGGAGATCCAGCGTCGAGGCGCCCTCGCCCCGACGGAAGAGGCGCATTACCCCTGCGAGTCGGTGGACTCGGAGTCGGACTCCGCCGTCGGCTCGCCGCCCTCCGCGGCCTCGCCCTCGACACCCTCTTCGCCCTCGGCGAGCTCCTCGCCCTCCTCGGGCTCGGGCTCGGCCTCGACGAGCGGCGCCGAGATGGTGGCGATCACAGTCTCCTGCGCGTCGTCGAGGAAGGTGACGCCTTCGAGCTGCGGCAGATCCTCGAGCCGCAGCGCGCCGTTCATCTCGAGCCCGCTCACGTCGGCCTCGATCGACTCCGGCACCTCCAGCGGGAGCGCCTCGATGTTCAGCGTCGTCGTCGGCTGGTTGAGCACGCCGCCCTCCTTGATCCCCGGAGCGTCCTCGGCCCCCTGAAGATGGACGTTGACGGCGGCCTGGATCGCGACGTCGAGCCGGACTTCCTGCAGGTCGATGTGCCGCAGGTGGCCGCGGATCGGATCGCGCTGGTACTCCTTGAGGATCGACGGGTGCGCAGTCGACTGGCCGTCCAGGACGACGTCGAGCACCGCGTGCAGGCCGGACGGGCCTGTGAGCGCCGCACGCAGCTCCCGCTCGCCGACCGCGAACGCCTTCGTCGTCGAGCGGCCGTAGAGGATGCCCGGCACGAAGCCCTGCTTGCGCAGGCGCCTGGACTCGGGCGTGCCGAGCCCGGTCCGTTCCTTCACTTCGAGACGAAATCTGTCGCCTGCCACGGCGGCGGATTGTAGCGGATGCCAAGTAACAGTCTGTTACTTGGGCATCCGATGTGCAGGGTCGATCAGCGCGTGCTCGGCTACGCACGGACCGCAGCGACGAGCTTCGCGAGCGCTCTGCGCAGGCGATGCTGCGTGTCCGTGACCGCGACCCGCTCGTCGTGCGGCTCCTGGACGCGCCTGAGGTCGCTCGTCGACGCCATGCAGGAGTACATCGGTGGGTTGTCCGTCTTCGCCATGCCTCGAGTGTACGTCGCTGGGCGGGAAGGACGGCGGAGCTAGTTGCTCAGAGCAACGAGCTCGTCCTTCGCTCGATCATCGAGAAAGGCGGCGGTCCGCACCCGCTGTGGGAGGGACCGCCTGCCTCGCAATTCAGTGCCCGCTCGCGCAGTGCGGCGGCGCAGTCGGGATGATCAGACCCGCGTCCTTGGGGATGACGTAGAACGCCCAGACTTCCGTCATCCCAGGTCCGGGGTTGAACGCTCGGTGCACGTTCCCGAAGCCTTCGTCGACGAAGACTTGCCCGGACGTGTACGTTGTGGTCGAGCAGTCGTCCCAGACCACCGTGAAGTGCCCGCTCTTGACGATCACCGTCACGGGGCCCGCATGGGTATGCCAGTTTGGCCCCTCACCTGCGGACATCTGGATCCGCTGAACGGCCGCGTCCGTCGGCTGACCATGCAGTTTTCCGATGCCGCGCTGAAGTGCGGTCTTGTCCTTCTCGTCCACGAATGTTCCCCGCGCGGGGACTTCAACCGTGATTGCGTACACCGCTCCGATCGCGACCGCACCAAGCAGAGCAAACGCCGCGAGAACGGCCACTCTCATGCGCCTTGTCATGGCTCTCCTTCCCTCCTCCTGTCGCAGTGAAGGTTGCAGCGATTGTGCGTTGTGATACGTCCCAAGTCAACGCTGTCGCGCATCCGCCAGCGTCACGTAGAGGGCGCGGTTGTCGCTTAGAAGAGGTTCACGACACCCCAATCGGCCCGGTAACGCACCGTTTGGTCAGGCGGGTCAGGTCATCTGAGATTCGTTGACGTCATGGGAGACGGGTAGAACTTTCTACCGAGTGCGCTGATGCGCTCAAGTTCGCCGGCGATCGTGCGAGGTGCGCGAATTCCTCCGAGGCCGCGAACGCGCACGTCCCGTTGTGAAACAAAATGACGTTGATCTGAGCCTTGGTCTGGTCTCAGATTAACGTGACTGTGAAGTGCGACCGATCGAAATATGTTCCGACGTCGAAGGTGCGAGGCCCCCAGAGCACTGCATTACCGTTATAGGTACCTCTCCCGATCATGGGGGTTGTGTACGTGAATAATGCGGAGTCCGTCCCCCCATTTGCCGCCACAAACTTTGATCTGTCAGAGACGTACGGCCACGAGCGCTGGATCCCCGCGAGGGCGGCCGTAATATCTGCGGCGAGGTTCGCGAGGCCGAAGAAGATCGTCACGCTGACCTCCCAGAAGTTGGGATCAGGATTCCTGTACCCAATTTGGACGGAGGCGGAGCTGCCCGGTGCCGTTGCGGACGTCCACCCTTGCCAATAGAAGAATGGCGAGTTTGAGGTTTCACCGCTGAGCTTTTTTCCGAGTTCTTCCTCCGTAAGGCTCGCGAACGAGAGTCCCTGGCGCGTTATCAATTCCCTGCGCACTTCGATCTCTTCAAGGAGTTGCTTTACCTCCTCCTGCACATCAGCCTCAGCCCTTTTGCGCGGCATGGTGACCTCCTTCTAAATCGGACGTGCCGCAGGGGCTCATCTGACGACAGAGGTCTCAGCGGGGCGCGCCGATGGTTTGCTTGCTGAGAACATAACGGGCTAGCGATCGTCACTTCCATGAGATCGATTGCCTCGGCCTGTCAGGCAACTCGGCTCTTGGTCTGTGACCACCGCGAAGCCCGGTTCGTGCCATTCGCGGCCTCCTGTCCAGCTGTCACCGATTATGCGCTTCAACCTCAAGCCGCGCAACCGACTGCGCAGTGCTTCACGAAACTCGGCTTCCTAGCCGCCGGGCGGTTCAGCCGCCTGCGCCCTCTGCGGCGCCGCAAGTAGCCGCCGCTCGAGCGCCGCGGCCTCGTCGCGGAAGACGACGCCCGCCAGGTGCAGGTACAGCTGGGTGGTCGCCATGTTCGCGTGTCCCGCCTTCGCCATGACGGCGATCGGCGATGACCCCGCGGCCGCGTCATTGGTGATGGCGGTATGGCGTAGGTCGTGGAAAGCGCGTGGTCGCTTCTCCACTCCCGCGGCCGCGAGAGCGGCCCTGAGAGCCTCGACGAACCAATCGGCCCGGTAGATCGTGCCGCGCTCCGGGTGGCAGAAGACGCGCTCCTGGTCGCCCTGGAACGCTGTCACGCGTCGGTGCTGCCAAAGTGCCTCGGCGAGCATCGGTGACAACCCGATCGAGCGCCTACCGTCTTCCGTCTTGGAGTCGCGCACGCGGAGGACGCTGTCGACGAGGTCGACGTCGGCCCATCGAAGCGCCTGCAACCCGGAGCGACGAATGCCGGTAAGGACGAGCGTGAGGAACACCACGCGCGCCTGCTCGTGCGTGAACTCCCTCGCGACGCGCCCCACTTCCGCGGGTTCGAGGATCTGCGGTCGGAACGGCGGCAGCTTCGGCAGCAGGCGGTCGTTCACGTAGCCTCACCACAATGAGCGGACGACACCAACCCATCAGGATCGCCACCGACAGAGGCGACGGCAGCAGCAACGTCAGGCTGCCGTGGGGAAGCCGCGAGGTTCTGCTCGAGAGACTGCGCAGAGCCGAAGGCGCCGAAGGGATCACCAAGGCGTTCGAAGATGCCGGCGCCACGCGGCCCGTAACGCTGACGATCGAGCAGAAAGGCCTGCTGTTCCGGGTGCTTGAGGAATGGTCCCTGACAAGCAGCTTCGACCGGATGCCCGCCGGGCTCTTCGGACTGCGCAACGCGCTGAGCGACGACCTGCACGACGCAGCCGGCTGAGTCTCCGTTTCTCCGCCTGGCAGTTGGGGGAGTCCCGCACCGTGTACGCCTCCCGTCGCAGTGCGATCGACAGAACTGAGGGCGACATCGATTCGCTGAGGTCGGTTATCGGCAGCTTGGGTGCGGCTGGCTTGGACGAAGACGATCGGGTGGTTCGGGCCGCTTCCGCGCTGCTGCGCGCACGACTGCATCTGCTCGGCCTGCTCGATTGGCCGAGCGGCGCCCCTTAGCCGCTGGACAAAGTCTCTGTTGTCGCGGACGCGCCACCTAGTCGTGAGCACCAATGGCGGCAGCGGGAAGGCCTCGGCTAGACCAGTCAACCGCACGCGGACGTTCACACCGCCACCGAGCCTGCGTTTGCAGGCTTCCTTTCGGGCGATAACTGCCCATGAATGATCTGAGCCGCGAGAGCGAGGATCTGCGGCTCGACATCCAGACGCTCCGTGCTCTGGTCGATGCCGCGCTTGATCGAGGCGCGGCCGGCGACGACATTCTGCTCCGAGCCTGTGCAAACGTGCTCCAGAAGCGGCAGGCCCAACTCGAGGAGCTCGAACGGCTGCGAAGCCGCACCGAGTAGCTGGCGCCCACTGGCAGGAACGAATATGGGCGCTACTGTGTCTCGGCTACTGTGTCTCGGCTGCTGAGCCCGTCACGACCGGCTACGCAAGGCGCTTCTCGCGATACCTCATCGGCGGCCCAGCCCCCAGCCACTTGCGGGGCGCAAGGAGCAGACCGATGGAGGACGACCAGCTTGCAGTCCGCCAAGCGCGGCTGGGCACGAATCAATCCCTCTTCCGCGCTGTCAACGAAGAGGTCGAGAGACTCAGCATTGACGAGGGAGCAGCCAGCCCAACGCGCTTCGTCTGCGAGTGCGCGAACCCCGACTGCAGCGGCGAGATCCCCCTCGAGGTTGGCGAGTACGAAGCGATCCGGGAGAACCCAACCCGCTTTTTCGTGCTGCCCGACCACGTCTTCCCGGAGGTCGAGGACGTCGTCGGCGACCGAAGCGACTATGTGATCGTCGAGAAGCACGGGGCTGGAGCCCTCGTCGCCGAAGCCGCAGACAACCGCGATGCCAGCTAGCGCACTCGTCAGCCCAACGTGAGCGAGATCAACGACGTACGGCTCGATATCGACGTGCTCAACGTCATGGTCGAGGCCAGCCTTACAAGAGGCACGCAGCCGGACGACGTCATGCTCCGCGCGTGCACCAACGTCCTCGCAGAGCGCCAGGCGAGCCTCGGCCAGCTCGAGCGCCTGGCGGGCGAGCAGCAGCAGTAGCACGCTCACGACTCATCCTCGGGAACGAACCACTCCACAGCATCTGGATCGAAATCCGCCTGACCGTGCACGCGAGCCAGATCGAGCCCGCGCGCGAGCTGCTCGTCCCCGTCCTCGATTAGACAGTTCAGACACACGATCTCGGTCGGCAGCCACTGCTCCTCGTCGACCTCGAGCGAACACTCCGAGAAGAAGACAACGAAGCCGCTGTACAGCGGCCGACGAAGGCTCCTCCCACGAGATGCTCAACGCCGGCAGCCGCTCGCCCGAAACCACCACCGCAGTACCGCAGCTCACCATCGCCGCGACGTCCTCCGGTAAGAGTCAGTGGATGTCCTGCCTGCCGTCTTGCGGTTGCAGGAAGCGTGCTGCGGGCCTGCGTAGACGCCGGATGTCCCGTCCGCGTGGCCGAGGTCCCAGGCCTCCCCGGGCAGGATTAGCCGGCCGCAACCGGGCCACGTACACCTCACCGTCCCGGTCGCAACAAGCGGTGCCAGCATCCGCCGCAACCGCTTGTGGTCGCCGCCATACAACGCCGCCTCATCCCGGCGACGCGCCAAGTACCGGCAGCCGTCACAGCACCACCGCTGATGCTGCGCCCGCGGCACAAATATCCGGCCGCAACCCTCCCGCTCGCATTGGCGCGTCGGCCAAGAGCCCGTAGGCGCACGACCGATCGCCTGCCGCGTCCTCACCGGGCAGTTCGGGCTGCACCACGTGTGCTTCCCAGACCGCGCCACGAAGTAGCGGCCGCACGCACACCGGCGCTCAGTCACCCCGCACCACCGATCGGGGGGAGAAATGGCTAGGCGCGGGGTGATTGGGCGTTCCCGCTGAGCATGTATAGCCCCCTTGCTCACGCTGCTGCGCTCCGCAGGCCATGGTCTAGCCCGTCGACCGTGACCTGCACGCAACCTTCGACGATGCGGCTGACTATGCGTTGGCCGAGGACCGGATCGTCATGGCCTAGGCTGGACTGTCTCCGAGTGGTTCCGACACTTTTGGGATCGCTGATCGGCTTGTAACGCGTGACGGCGCCCCGTGGGGCGCCGTCCGC
>Ga0126307_10000576_pt1 | contig 23504 bp, 26 predicted proteins | sample Plot28_FD_89955 | JGI IMG/M metagenome (GOLD analysis project Ga0126307, IMG submission 89955) | Serpentine soil microbial communities from UC McLaughlin Reserve, CA, USA - Plot28 | ecosystem: Environmental > Terrestrial > Soil > Grasslands | place: USA: UC McLaughlin Reserve, Lake County... | reverse complement strand
GGGCCCGACTGCCCGAGGTGGCCCGGGTCGACCTGGACGGCCTGCGGGTGGCGGTGGTGCACGAGACCGGGCCGAAGACCCGGCGGGAGGAGCGCTGCGCGGCCCGCTTCCCCGACCGGGACCTGCTGATCTTCGGCCACTCGCACATCCCGTGGGACAGCGTCGCCCCCGGCGGGTTGCGGCTGCTCAACCCCGGCTCGCCCACCGACCGGCGCAGCCAGCCGCACCGGACCTTCGTCACCGCGACCGCAGCCGCCGGCGAGCTGCGGGACGTCACCCTGCACCGGCTGCCCTGAGGCGAGGCTGGCAGCATGCCCCGGGTGCGGACCCGCCTCCTCGTCGCCGCCCTGGCGCTCGGCGGGCTGGCCGTGCTGGCCGTGGTCGCGGTGCCCCTCGTGTCGTCCAGCGACGTCGCCACCACCGACAGCCGGGTCGCCGCGGAACCGCCCGCCGAGGCGGGGCCCGTGCCGCTGCCCTCCTCGCTCCATCCACTGTGGACGGCGGCTACCCGCGCGGCCGGACCGGGGACGAGCCCCGTCGAGGGCTCGACCGCAGTTGTGGGCGGCGCCGACCGGGTCGCCGGCCTGGACCCCGTGACCGGCCGGGCGCGCTGGTCGTACCGGCGCGGCAACGCCAGGCTCTGCTCTTGGACCGCCGCGGACGGGGTCGTGCTTGCGCTGTTCGCCAAGGGATCCGGCTGCCGGGACCTGACCGCCCTCGACGCCGGCACCGGGGCACGGCGGTGGTACCGGACGGTCGAGGTGACCACGGACGCGACGATCACGCCGGGGCCGGGGTTGGCCATCGTCGCCGCCGGTGAGCAGCTGATCGCGGTCGACCCGGCAACGGGGCTGAGCCGGTGGACGCAGACGGTCGCCGGCTGCCGCCTCGACCCGGCGGTCGCCGGGCGGACGGCCGCCGCGAGCATCGGACGGTGTGCGGGCGAGGTCCGGCTCGTCGGACACGCGGCGTACGAGGACAAGGAAGGCTGGACGCTTCCGCTACCGGCCGGCTCGGATCCTCGGGTGGTTGCCGCGGAGGAGGAGATCGCCGTGCTCACCCGCTCGGGCGACCGCGCCACCCTGACCGGGTATCGGCAGGTCGAGAACCGGGCCCGCAAGCGCGTCGGCCGCCGGGAGGGAGCAATCAGCGACTCTCGGCTGCGGTACGGCGACGGCCCGGTCCGCGCGGTCACCGAGGGGGAGCTGGTCGTGCTGTGGACCGGGTCAGCCGCCGTCGCGGTCGACGGCCGGACCCGCCGGGTCCTCTGGACCGCCCCGGCCGAGTCGGCACCGCTGATGGCGCACGGCGAGATCGTCGTGGCGGACGCGGACGGGGTGACCCGCCGGACGGTGGTCGAGGGCCGGCCGGTGAGCCGCGCCGCCGTGACCGGCGGGCTCCCGCACGGTGCCGCGCTGGGCCGGGTCGGCGGACTGCTCCTCGCCAGCACGGGCGACCGACTCGCCGCCTACCGCTGAGATGCATCCGACGGTACGGCCGGCGGATGCGTCCCGGGAGGATGGGCGGGTGAGCCAGTCGAGCCTGCCGGTCGCTGCGCGCCGGGACGTGCCAACCCCGTCCGGGCCGATCGCCGTGCTCGATGCGACGCCTGCCGGGCAGGACGTCACCGGACGGCTACCCGTCGTGCTCGTGCCCGGCTACACCGGGAGCAAGGAGGACTTCGCGCCGATCTTGGGCCCGCTCGCCGCGGCCGGCTTCCGGGCTGTCGCGATGGACCAGCGCGGTCAGTACGAGACGCCCGGACCCGACCACCCTGCCGCATATGCGGTCGATGCCCTCGGCGCGGACGTCCTCGCCGTGGTCGCCGCGCTCGGCGGCCATGCGCACCTAGTCGGGCACTCGTTCGGCGGCCTCGTGTGCCGGGCCGCGACGATCGCCGACCCGGGGGCGGTCGCCTCGCTGACCCTGCTCGACTCGGGCCCTGCGGCGATCGGCGGCAACCGTCGGGAGCGGATGGACGCGCTCGAGCCGGTGCTCGGGGCCGGCGGGATGGCCGGCGTCTACGACGCGCTCGAGCGCATCGCCGCGGGCGACCCGGCGTGGGTGGCCGCACCCGAACGGCACCGGGACTTCCTGCGCCGCCGTTTCCTCGCCGGTTCGGCGGCCGGGCTGGTCGCGATGGGCGACGCGCTGCGAGCGGAGCCTGACCGGACCGGGGAGCTGCGGGCGACCGGCGTGCCGGTGCTCGTCGCGTACGGGGCGGACGACGACGCATGGCCGCCGGCGGTGCAGGCCGACATGGCCGACCGGCTCGCCGCCGCGCACGTCGTCGTCTCCGGCGCGGTGCACTCCCCCGCGGTCGAGCAGCCGGAGGCGACCGTCCGCCTCCTGCTCGAGTTCTGGAGCGGCCTGCCGGACCGGCCGGCGCCGTCCTGACGTGCGGGAATGCCCCGGGCGTGCGAGCGTGGGGGCGATGGCGGACGATCTCGGCTACTTCGGCCCGGACAGCGTGACCTGGCGGCTGCACTCCGACCCGGTGCTGTGGGTGGGCGGGCTGCGGGCGCTGTTCCTGCAGGCGCTGCACCCGCTGGCGATGGCCGGCGTCGAGCAGCATTCCGGTTTCCGGAGCGACCCGTGGGGCCGGCTGTTCCGGACGGCCGACTACGTCGGCGTCGTCACGTACGGCACGCGGGCGGAGGCCGACCGGGCGGCGGCGCGGGTGCGCGGCCGGCACCGCCGTCATCGCGCCGTCGAGCCGGAGTCCGGGATCGAGTTCGCGGTCGACGACCCTCACCTGCTGCTCTGGGTGCACTGCTGCGAGATCGACTCGTTCCTGTCGGTCGCGCGGCGTGGCGGGCTGCGACTGTCGGCCTCGGACGCGGACCGGTACGTCGCCGAGCAGGTGCGGGCGGCGCGGCTCGTCGGGATCCCCGACGGTGCGGCGCCTCGGACTGTCGCCGAGCTGGCGGCGTACTTCGACCGGATGCGGCCGGAGCTGCGGCTGACCCGGGCGGCCCGGTCGGCGGCCCGCTTCGTGCTGGTCCCGCCGCTGCCGCTGGTCGCGCGCCTGGCGACCCCGGCGCGGCCGGCGTGGATCGGCGTCGCCGGGCTGGCCTTCGGGCTGCAGCCGGCGTGGGCGCGGCGGCTCTATCGGCTGCCCGGGCTGCCCACCACCGACGTCTCGGCGAGCGCGGCGGTGCTCGCGCTGCGCACGGCGCTGCGGGTCCTGCCGGCGCCGCTGCGGGAGGGCCCGCACTACCGGACGGCGAAGGAGCGGCTGGCGAATACGCCGGTGCGCCGCCTGCAGGCGGTCTGACGCCTACGCGCCAGCGGGCCCGACCCGCTCCGGTGTGATCGCGACGAGCACTCGCCGATCCCGCTCCATCGCCCGCCGGTAGTCGTCCCAGTCCGGGTGCTCGCCGGAAATTGATCGGTAGTACGCGACCAGCGGCTCCATCGCGGCGGGTAGCGGGATGATCTCGACCGGCCCCTCGACCTGCACCCAGGGCCCGAAGAAGCGGTTGGTGAAGCCGCAGTACGACGCCCATCGCTCGCGGCGGAGGTTGCGGACCTTGGCCGTGGGCTCCCGGGTGCTGATCACCAGCCGACCGCGGTCGTCGACCGTCCCGAGCACCGGCGACAGCTGCGGGCGCCCGTCGGACCGGGTGGTCGCGAGCACGCCGGCGTGGTGCTCGCGGAGGAAGTCGAGTGCCTCGCCGATGTCCACCCCGCGATCCCACCCCGACCGCGACGTCCTGTCGAGAAGCCAGGGGCAGCCGCCGCTCGGCGCGGAACGCTCAGGGGTCTCCCGCGTCGAGGGCCCGGTCCGCGGGCACCGCCGGCTCGTCGTCGGCGAGGCCGGACCACGGCACCCGCTCCGGTGCCGCGGCACGGCCCTCGGGACAGAGCCGGCGGAAGTCACACCAGCCGCAGTGTCGCCCCGTCAGCGGCGGGAACCGCGAGTCCGGGTCGGCGCCGGCGGCGACCGCGGCGGTCGCGCCGTCGATGTCATCCGCGGTGTCCTCAGCTCGCCGCACGTGCCGCGCCAGCGACTCGTCGGTGTGCTCCCAGGCGGCGACCCGGCCGCTGGGCAGGTGGTGCAGCTCCACCCGCGACGCCGGCCGGCGCAGGGTACGCCGCGTCGCCAACACGTACACGGCCAGCGCGAGCGAGCCGCGGGCCTCGTCGGTGCCGGGCACGGACCGGCCGGTCTTGTAGTCGACGACCACCAGCTCGCCGCCCCGCGAGTCGATGCGGTCGACGCGGCCGGAGAGGGCCAGCCGCTCGGTCCGCACCGCGACGCTCCGCTCGACCCCGACCGGCTCGTCCGCCGGGTCGAGGGCCGCGACGTAGGCCTCCACCCAGTCGCGGGCCCGCCGCCGCCAACGGCCGGACTGCTCCTGGCCGGCGAACCCGTCCGGGATCCAGCCCGCGTCGAGCAGCGCGCCGCCCGCGGCCGGCGAACGCCGCGCGAGTGGCAGCAGCCACCAGTCGCGCAGGGCGTTGTGCACGGCGGCGCCGAGCGAGTTGTGCGCCCATGGCGGGCCCTTTGGCGGCGTCGGGCGCACGAGGTAGGTCAGCCGATACCGCCGGGGACACGAGGTGAAAGTGCCGAGCCGGGACGGCGTCGCCGGGAAGAGCCGGCGGGGCATGCCCTCGAAGCCGAGCTGCTCGGCGGTCGCCATCGCGCGATGCCCTTCTGCCGCCGGGGCTAGCCCGCCCTGGGCTACCAGCTGACGCCGCCGGAGTTCCCGCCGCCGCCGCCCCAGTCGCCGCCGCCCCCGCCCCCGCCGCCGAAGCCGCCCCAGTCGCCGCTGCCCCCGCCCCCATCCTGCCGCTCGCCCGCGTCATCCCGGCCGGCCTCGTAGCCACGGCCGTAGCCCGCGTCGTACCCGCTGCCACCCCAGCCGCCGAAGCCGCCGGTGAGGACCGACCCGAGCAGCAAGGTCTCCCAGAAGGGGAACGAGTACCACCCGCCGGGGATGCCGGCGCCCCCGCCGTAGTAGTACGGAGCGCCCGGCGTGTAGGAGGGATAGCCCTGGTAGGTCTTGCCCGAGACCGACACCTCCCGCGGCGCGTTCAGCTGCTCCCCCTGCTGCGCGGCGATAGGCGGCAGGTCGGGACCCGGATCGAGGCCGAGCTCCATGCGCGCTGTCCGCGCGGCCTGCAGGCCCTCGAGCGCGGTCCGCCGGGCCGCATCGTACTCGCCGTGGGTGTCGGCGTGTGCGAGCAGCGAGCCGGTGGCCGTGTAGCGCTCGGCCGCGTCCACCAGGGCCTGCCGGGCGACCGGGTCGTCGCCGGGCGCCAGGTGCTGCACGTCCGCGCCGAGCCGGTCGTACAGCGAGAGCACCTCGGCGCGGCGGCCCTCCAGCTCCTTCTGCCGCTGGCGCCGACGGGACAGCGCGTACGCCCCGCCGGCACCGGCACCCACCACCCCGATCGTTCCGATGCCGAGTACCCACGGCCACGGGGAGCTGCCCTCGGAGTCGGCGGGAATGTCGGTCGCTCCGCCGGCCGAGCTCTGTCCGCAGGCCGAGCTATGCGCGAGCGGCGCCGAGTCGACACGCGACACGAAGTCGCGCAGCGTCGCTGTCACGTCGTTGTCCCGCTGCAGCGTCGAGCGGGTCGCGTCGACCGATGTCTTCGCCGTGCTGCTCGCCGCCCCCGCGCAGAGCGCGGAGGACGCCGCGTTGAACGATTGTCTAGCGACCACCCCGACCGTGAGCGGCTGGTCCGGCGAGAGGGTCCGCCCGATCTCGGTGGCCGCGTCGTACGTCTTGCCGGTCGTGCCGTAGTCGTCCGCCGGCAGCACCGCGATCTTGATCTTGCGGTCACCGATCGCCGAGCGCACCGCATCCTGGTCGATCCGCGGCGAGTCGACCCCCGGCGCCACATAGACCGAGTCGGAGCGCAACGCCGTCACCGCGTCGTCGACGGCGTCCGCGTGCGCCGCCGGCGCGCTCGCGAGCAGCGCCAGGAACGTCCCGGCGCTGGCCGCGGCGACGGCGAGAATTCGCTTCACCGCACCACGGTAGCCCTCCGTACTGACAGCCCGGAGGCGACGTCCACAGCACGATTCGGGCCTGCCGCGGAAGGTTTCAGCGTGCCGTCTCGACGAAGCCGAGCACGCTCTCGGCGACGAGCTGGACCGCGATGGCCGAGAGCAGCAGCCCGGCGATCCGGCTGACCAGGACGATGCCGTTCTCCCGCACGACCCGGATGATGCCGCCGGAGAACCGCAGCGCGACGTACAGCAGCAGGTGCACTGCGACGATGGCGGCGGCGAGCGCGACCAGGTCGGCGGCGCCGTCCGCACGCCGGACGAAGACGATCGTGGCGACGATCGCGCCCGGGCCGGCTAGCAGCGGGGTGCCGAGCGGGACCAGTGCGACGTTGACGTCCTCGACCTGCCGCGGGTCCTCGGCCCGGCCGGTCAGCAGGTCCAGCGCGACGAGCAGGAGCAACAGGCCGCCGGCGCCCTGCAGGGCCGGGATGCCGACGCCGAGGTAGTCGAGGATCTGCTGACCGAAGACGGCGAACGAGCAGATCACCACGAACGACACGGCGACCGCCTGCCAGGCCGCCCGCCCCCGGGCGCGGCTGGCCCGCCCGGACATCAGCGCGAGGAACAGTGGAATCGTGCCCGGCGGGTCCATGATCACGAAGAGCGTGACGAAAGCCTCGCCGAAGAAGCGCGGGTCGAGGAAGCCGGTCATGCCGAGATCGGCGCGGATCCGGTCGCCCGGGCGACCAGCGCGTCGTATGCAGCCGGCGCGGTGTGGCCGCCGCGGCCGATCCCGACCGTCTTGTTGGTGCCGTGGTAGTCGCTCGACCCGGTGACCAGCAGCTCGAGCTCGGCGGCGAGGCCGCGCAGGTGCTCGCGGTCGGCCTCGTCGTGATCGGGGTGGTCGACCTCGAGGCCGGCCAGGCCCGCCGCGGCCATCGCCGCGATCTCCTCGTCGCCCACGACGCGGCCGCGCCGGCGGGCGAGCGGGTGCGCGAAGAAGGCGACGCCCCCGGCCTGGTTGACCAGCCGGACGCCGGTGAGCGCCTCGAGGTCCGCCTTGGGCTCGTGGTATGGCGAGCGGGAGCTGAGCAGGGTGGCGAAGGCCTCGTCTACCGAGTTGACCACACCGGCCTCCACCAGCGCCCGCGCGACGTGCGGGCGGCCGACCGCGGCGCCCGCCGCCAGCTCGGCCACTCGCTCCCAGGTGACCGGAATGCCGTCCGCGGCCATCCGCTCGGTGATCCGCTCCGCCCGCCGCAGCCGGCTGACCCTCAGCCGGGTGAGCGCGGTGGACAAGGCCGGATGGGTCGGGTCCACCAGGTAGCCGAGGATGTGCAGCATCGTGGGCCGGCCGCTGTCCGGCGGCACCCAGCGGCACGACAGCTCCAGGCCGGGGACGAGGGTCAGGCCAGGCGGCAGCGCCTCGGCGGCCTCGGCCCAGCCGAGGGTCGTGTCGTGGTCGGTGAGCGCGACGACGTCGAGGCCGGCCTCGCGGGCGGCGGCGACCAGCGCCGCGGGGCGGTCGGTGCCGTCGGACGCGGTCGAATGGGTGTGCAGGTCGATGAGCATGCGCCCGGAACGGTACGGGGCCGGCGTGCCGGCCCGCGCCACCCCCCGCCGCTGCCGAGCGGCCGGACCGCGTCAATCGTCGGCGGGATCGGTGCCGCCGGCCGGCTCATCGCCCGACCGCCTCGGCGGCGGCAGCTCAGGCCGGAATGCCGAACGAGTGCTCCCGGAGTCCCCGGAGCGCCGTGGCTGGTGGATGCCCGGCAGCTCGACGGTCGGGTCGGTCAGGCCGGTCGAGCCGGGGTTCCGCAGGCGGTCCCGCTCGGCCGGGTCCTCGCGGATCCGGTCCAGCCCCCGGCCCTCGGCCGGCTCGGCCTGGTTGTACGAGTAGGGCGGCTCGTCGCGGCGCCAGTCGGGGTCGTCGCGATCGGCGAGCAGCGTGTCCCGGTCGGCGAGGATGTCGTCCAGGGCGGCAGTCCGGCCGCTGCGCTCGGCCGGCCGACCGGGTGTCTCGTCGGTCTCCGACCTGCGCCACCGGGAGAACCGTCGCCATCGCCGCCTCGCGAGCCGGTCGGCCTCCTCCTCGGCCTGCCGCTGCGCCGAGGTCACCAGCGCGCCGGGCGCGCCCTTGTCGCCACCGAACAGCAACTCGGAGATCTGCATGTAGAGCTGCTCCGGCCGGGGCACGTAGTCGATGGTGCTGAGCGCCTGATCCTGGCCGGCGGTCTCCGCGACGAACTGCCCGTACCCCAGCATCAGCCCGACCGTGGACCGGTTGTAGGTGAGGTCGGTGACCTTCACCAGCGGCATGATGGCGACCTTGCGGGTGACGATGCCGGTCAGCAGCAGGATCCGCTTGTCGGTGACGATCAGCTTCTCCACGTACCAGTCGCCGAGGATCCACAACCACCGCGCGACCACGAAGACGCAGAAGTAGATCGCGACCGTGCGGAGGAAGGGGAGGCTGTCGGATACCCGGTAGAGGAAGATGCCCAGCAGGAGCAGCAGCAGGCTTTGCAGGGTGTTGCCGGCGAGGACGGCCCAGTGCCGGCGGATGTTGATGACCGGCCGCTCGGTCGGCAGCAGGTAGCGAGCCGGGTCGGCCACGACTGCCTACCCGTCCCTCGCCGCACAAGGCTCGCCCGTCATGCGTCAGCCGCCGAGGTTGGTGACGATCGAGGGCTGGTAGAGCACGAATGCGAGCGCGGTGAACAGGACCGCCGTGATCGCGAAGGCGCGGCCGGACCGGAGGCCGGGCACGAGTGTGATCAGCGCCAGGAACGCGATGGCCGCGACCCCGATGGCCGCCCAGAGGTTGCCGGCGATCCCGGTACCGCTCAGCCGGGCCAGCTGGTCACCGACGAACTCGACGACGGTGGAGCCCGCCTGCCAGATCCCGTCCCAGAACTGGCGGCCGGTCGGGGTTTGGAAGCCAATGATGACGGCAATGGCAAGACCGGCGACGAGCAGGGCGCCGCCGATCTTGTTCAGGGCGTTCACGTAACGACCTCCGGACAGTTGCCTGCGGCGTACGTCCCCGACTGTGACCGCCAGCGTACGTTAGGTACCCAGGCGGAACCAGGCACCCCTGTCTTACCCAACATCCGTGCCCGATTCGAACCGGCGCGCCGCCTCAGCCGGACGAGGCGCCCGCCAGCCGCCCGGCGTCCGCCTCAGGTAAGGCGAGGGGGGCGCCGGCGACGAGGTCCGGCGGGACACGCTCGCGGAGATCGGACAGCACGACGTGCTCGAGCAGGAGGTATCCGGCGGCGGCCCGGCTCCTCGGCGACGAGCAGGAGGTCGGCCACCCCGCCGCCGCGTCAAGCACCTAGGGTGGCCGCGTGGAGCCACGGCGGGTGCCCTGCGCCGGGGCCGTTGTGCATGACGATGCCGGCCGCCTGCTCCTCGTACGTCGGGGTCGCGAGCCCGGGCGCGGTCTGTGGTCGCTGCCCGGCGGGCGATGCGAGCCCGGGGAGACCGCCGCCGAGGCGGCGGTGCGCGAGGTCCTCGAGGAGACCGGCCTGCGGGTCGAGGCCGGGCCGATCGTCGGGCGGGTCGAGCGGCCCGGCCCGGGAGGAGTGGTGTACGTCATCGACGACGTCGCCTGCACGGTCGTCGGCGGCCGCCTCACGCCCGGCGACGACGCGGACGATGCCCGGTGGGTGGATGGGAACGCGCTCGCCGCGCTGCCGCTGACCGACGGGCTGCTCCACGCGCTCACCGGCTGGAACGTCCTGCCCGGCTGACGGCGAACCGGCCGGGACGCGTCCTGCGACGGACCGGCCGGCACGCGTGTGCCCGGCCGACTTGCCGCTCGGAGATGGCGGGGCCGCGACGCTCGCCCGACTGACCGGCCCGGAACGGTTCCGCCGGGCGGACCTGCCGCTCGGAGATGGCGCAGCCGGGACGCCCCGGCCCGACTGACCAGCCGGAAGGGCCGGCTCTGGGCGCTCAGGTCGGCGACCCGATCGGGACCGGCGCCTGCCCGGGCGCTCGCCGCCTTCGGGGACAGGCGAATCCCCCCAGGTCACCAGTCGCGGCCGCAGCTGCCGTTCGCACCTCCGGGACCGCCACTCCCGCTAGGCCTTCGGGACCGGGCGCCCGGACTGCTCTCCGCCGCGCGCCCCTACGTACTCCTCCGTGGGCACCATGACCCTTCGACGGAAGACGCAGACGAGGATGCCGTCCTGGTTGTAGCCGCGGCTTTCGACGGTGACGACGCCCCGGTCGGGCTTCGAGCTCGACGGCTTCTTGTCCAGCACCGTGGTCTCCGCATAGATCGTGTCGCCGTGGAAGGTCGGGGCGACATGCCGCAGCGACTCGACCTCGAGGTTGGCGATCGCCTTGCCGGAGACATCCGGCACCGACATGCCGAGGACCAGCGAGTAGACGTAGTTGCCGACCACGACGTTGCGGCCGAAATCTGTGGTCCGGGCGGCGTAGTTCGCGTCCAGGTGCAGCGGGTGGTGGTTCATGGTGAGCAGGCAGAAGAGGTGGTCGTCGTACTCGGTGACCGTCTTGCCGGGCCAGTGCTTGTAGACCGCCCCGACCTCGAACTCCTCGTACGTCCGCCCGAAGCCCATCGCCCCGCCTCCCGGTCGGTCGCGTTTCCCCTGCCGCGGACAGTCTCGCCCACGGGCGGCTCGGGCAGGGAAGAGGGCCGGCACCCCGCGGGACGAGCGGGATGCCGGCCCTCGGCACGGCGGTCCGGTCACGGATCAGCTGGCGCCACCGCTGAAGGCGGCCCGGACCTCTTCCTCGCGCTGGGCGTAGTTCTCGGCGGCCTGGTCGGTCGACTGGGAGAAGAACTTCGCCGACTCGTTGATGTCGCGGGCGGCCCGGTCGAGCTTCGCGTGCAGGTTGTGGGCCTCCTGCGCGGCGACGCCGATCCAGCCCGAGTTGATGACGCCCTCGACGGCGTTCTTCAGGAAGGCGATGTGCCCGTCCACGTTGCCGGCGCTCGCGGCGATCCGGGCGGCGTCGGCCTGGAGGGTCTCCGCCGTGACGTTGAAGCCTGCAGACATTGCTGTTCCTCCGGAATGGATGCGAACTGGCGGCTCGGGCTACCTGTCGAACATGCCCTTGATCTTGATCTCCGCATCGCCGTACGCCGCGTTGGCCCGGCCGATCAGCGCGCCGAACTGGCTGATGGCCTCGTTGACCTCGCGTTGGCCCTGCTCGAGCTGCTGGTAGCGCACGGTGAACGAGTCCTGCCCGGCGCCCGCCCAGTAGGCCTGGGTGCCGGTCGCGGTCTTCTTGATGTCCTCGATCTCGGCGAGGATCTTCTGTGCGGACGAGGTGACCTGGCCCTGCAGATCGGCCAGGGAGCCGAAGTCAACCTTGATCTTGCCCGACATGGGTGCGACCTCCCGGATCGTCGTCCGCGCCGGAGGGGGGCGGGCGAACCTGCTGGCTCGGGTAGGATAAGCGCCCGGACGCGTAGAATGGAAGCCTCGCGCCGAAAATCTTCTTGACGCCTTTTGTCCGTTCTGGCGGTCTGTCGATCAGAGGTACGACCGGAGATCCCAGAGCTCGGGGTAGAAGCGGAGGCCGAGCCGGCCGCGCAGGTAGGGCGCGCCCGTCGATCCGCCCGTGCCGGACTTGGTGCCGATCTGCCGCTCGACCATCAGCACGTGCCGGGAGCGCCATCGGGCCCACATCGAGTCGTGCTCGACCAGCGCCTCGGCGAGGTCCCAGAGCGGCCCGTGCGCGTCCTGATCGGCGCTGACCTGCAGGAGGGCCTCGCGACGGCTGTCCTCTGTGGAGGCGTCGAAGCCGGACTTGGCGAGCAGGGCGAGGAAGCCGTCCCAGAGCGTGGGCTCCGCCAGCCGGCGGGCCAGCCGGTCCCGCTCACCGGAGTTCGCGTGCCCGAGTCGTCGGAGGTAGGCGTCGTCCTTCGCGCCGGACAGGAACTCGATCTCTCGGAACTGCACAGACTGGAAGCCGCTCGCCGGCGCGAGCAGCGCCCGGAAGGCGAGGAAGTCCTGCGGGGTCATGGTCTCGAGCACGTCGACCTGCTCGACCAGCACCCGCTGGATCGCATGCGCCCGTTGCAGGCGCAGCCTCGGCAGGTGGTCCTCGCCGCCCAGCATCCGATCCCGGGCGTCGCCGAGCTCGTGCAGCAGCAGCTTGAACCACAGCTCGTAGACCTGGTGGATCGTGATGAAGAGCAGCTCGTCGTGCGCCGGCTGGAGGCCCGCGCCGGCCGACTCCGGGACCTGCTGGTCGAGCAGCTCCGGCAGCCGCAGGTAGCTGCCGTACGACAGCCGCGCCCCCTCCTCCCCGAAGCGACGGTCGATGCGCCGCGCCCCCTCCTCGCGCTCGCTCACCCCTTCCGTCATCCCTGGTGGGCGTAGCGGTAGTCGGTCGGCGGGGCGAACGTCTCCTTGATGGTGCGCGGCGACACCCAGCGCAGCAGGTTGAGGATCGAGCCCGCCTTATCGTTGGTGCCGCTGGCGCGCGCGCCGCCGAAAGGCTGCTGGCCGACGACGGCACCGGTCGGCTTGTCGTTGACGTAGAAGTTGCCCGCGGAGAACCGCAGCGCGGCGTCGGCCTGCCGGACCGCCGCTCGGTCGGTCGCGAAGACCGAGCCCGTCAGCGCGTACGGGGCCACGTCGGCCGCCTGGGCAAGCATCCCCTCCCAGTCGCCGTCGTCGTAGACGAGGACGCCGAGGATCGGGCCGAAGTACTCGGTGGTGAAGATCTCATGGTTCGGGTTCGTCGAGGTCACTACCGTCGGCTCGACGAAGTAGCCGGTCTCCCCGTGGGCGCGGCCGCCGGCGAGGATCTCGGTGTCGGGCGCGCTCCGGATCCGGTCGAGGACTCCGGTGAGCCGGTCGAAGGCGCGCCGGTCGATCACCGCGCCGCCGAATACCGACAGGTCGGTGACGTCGGCGTACACGATGGACTCCGTCGTCTGGCCCAGCTCGTCGCGCAAGCCGCCCTCCCACAGGCTGCGCGGGAGGTACGCGCGGGAGGCCGCCGAGCACTTCTGCCCCTGGTACTCGAACGCTCCGCGAACCAGGCCGGTGACCAGCGCCCGCGGGTCGGCGCTCGGGTGCGCGACGACGAAGTCCTTGCCGCCGGTCTCGCCGACCAGCCGGGGATAGCCGCGGTAGCCGGACAAGCTGCGGCCCACCGTCGCCCAGATGTGCTGGAAGGTGCGGGTCGAGCCGGTGAAGTGGACGCCCGCGAGGCTCGGGTGGGTCAGCGCGACCTCGGACACCGCCTGACCGTCTCCGGTGACCATGTTGACGACGCCGGGCGGCAGGCCGGCCGCCTCGAGCAGCCGCATGGTGTGGTGCGCGGCCAACTGCTGCGTCGGCGAGGGCTTCCAGACGACGGTGTTGCCCATGAGGGCGGGCGCGAGCGGTAGGTTGCCGGCGATCGCGGTGAAATTGAACGGGGTGATCGCGAGGACGAAGCCCTCGAGCGGCCGGTGGTCCATCCGGTTCCAGGCGCCCGCGGCCGAGCCGGGCTGCTCCTCGAGGACCCTCCGTCCGAAGTGGACATTGAAGCGGAGGAAGTCGACCAGCTCGGCGGCCGAGTCGATCTCCGCCTGGTAGCACGACTTGGACTGGCCGAGCATCGTCGCCGCGTTCAGCGTGTCCCGCCAGGGGCCGGCGAGCAGGTCGGCGGCCCGGAGCATGATCGCTGCCCGCTCGTCGTACGGGAGGTCGCGCCAGGCGGGACCGGCGCGCAGGGCCGCGTCGACGGCGGCCTGGACGTCCGCCGCCGTCGCCTGGGCCGTCGTGCCGAGGACGGCGGCGTGCCGGTGTGGCTGGACGACGTCGATCGGCTCGCCGCCCGCCATCCGCTGCTCGCCGTCGATCGTGGCCGTCAGCTCGACACGCTCGGCGGCGAGCTCCTTGACACGGGCCTCCAGGCTCGCCCGCTCGGGGCTGCCCGGCGCGTAGTCGCGAACCCTCTCGTTGACCGGCGCGGGCGGGTGCGTGACGGCGTCCATCTGGGCCTCCCGGGTGCGACGTCGGACCGCGGTGTCCTGGGATCTATCGTGCCACCGCCCCGGGTCCGAAGCCGCCCGCAGGGCGCCGACCGGCACGAGTGGCTGCCTCAGAGGAGGTCGAGCAGCGGCCTGATCTCCTGACTGGCGAACCAGAGCAGCTCGTGCCCCTCGGCCTCGTCCAGCACGAACTTCGCGTCCTCGCTGCCGAGATCGGCCTCCAGGGCCGCGTTCGCCGCGGCCCGCACGGCGGGCTCCGCCTGCGGCCCGTCGAAGTGCACAGCGGCGACGAGCCGGAGCGGCACCGGCTGGGCGATCCGCACCACCGCGCGGTCGAGATCGGGTCTTGCCTCGACCGCGGAATCCGGGACGTCCACGGCGACGACCGCCCGCCGCCTGCTGGCGGTTGGATCCTCGTCTAGCAGCCGCAGCGACCCGCGGGCGGCTTCCAGCAGCGCCGCGTACTCGAGCTCGTCGACGTCGCCGTCCGTGTACCACTCCCGCAACCCGGGGGTGACGGCGAAGGCCGTTAGCGGCGGCGGTCCCAGCTCGCCGGTTTCGACCAGCTGGCGCAGCGTCCGGTTGGTCGCGGGCACGTAGACCCTCACCGCGCGACCTCCCGCAGCCGGCCTGCCTCGATCGGCTGCCGGCTGCCACCGGCGCGCTGGAGCGCCACGGGACTGGTGCGAAGCGAGGTGGCCAGCACGGTGGCGCGGCGGCGGGGATTCATCAGGTTCGACCCCATCGCGTGAAGGTCCTCGCGACCGGGCCCGAGCAGGGTCACGTCGGTCCCCGATTCGCGCAGTGCCGCCGCCTCGGCCAGCACCCGCCGGGTGACCCACCGGCGCCACCGCCGCTCCATCCGGGCCACCGGCGAGCGGGGCCGGTCGTACGCGAAGGACACCATCGGCGCGAGCACGTACACCTCGTCGAGGCCGAGACCGGTGAGCAGATCCAGCGACGTCGGCGAGGTGGTGCCGCCGTCGACGTACCGGCGGCCGCCGATCGTAACAGGGGCGTACCACCCCGGGATCGCGCATGAGGCGGTGACCGCCTCAGCGAGGGTGGCCGGCGGGGCACCGTCCCGTCCGAACGCGACCTGGCGGCCACCTCCGTAGTCCATTGCGACCACCCAGGTCCGCGGACGGATCGGCCAGGGTGGGTCCCAGGCGGTGGCGTCGGGCAGTGCTCGGACGACTCCGTCGATCATCCGGCGGACGGGTCCGAGGGTTCCCCGGCCCTTCGGGAGGAGCGCGCTCGCCGCTGCCAGCGGCGGCACGCCCCGAGGATGCCGGGCGACCTGCCGCAGCAGGTCGGGCGAGCCGAGGCCCAGTCCAGGTCGCGGGGGGACCGCGCCACCACTGTCCCGGTCGTGGTCCCAGCCGATACGCGGGTCCACCGGGGCGGGGATGCCCTGCTGGTGGCGCAGCATGGCCTCGACGCCCACGCCACAGCCGAGCAGCGCCGCCAGGATGGAGCCCGCGGAGGTGCCGACGCACAGCTCGACATGCCGGGCGTCGAAGCCCTCCTCCGCCTCGAGAGCGGTGAGCGCGCCGACCATCCAGGCGAAGCCGAGGACGCCCCCGGCGCCGAGGACCAGACCCCGCCGTACCTCGCACTCCGAGTCGGCGCTCATTTCACGGTGTCCACGAGCTCCGCGAGCGACTCCTCCAGCAGGGAGCCGATCACGTCCACGTCCGGCAGCGCGTCCCGGTCGGCGTTCAGGCCGTAGTAGACCCCGCCGTTGTAGGAGGTCAGGCCGATGCAGAGCGCCTGGCCCTTCGCCAGCGGAACGACCGGGAACATCTCCAGCATCTGCGCGCCGGCGGCGTACAGCGGGAACTGGGGACCGGGCACGTTGGTGACGACGAGGTTGAACAGCCGGCGGCTCAGGCTGTTGGCCGCCCGCGCACCGAGCGAGTGGAGCGTCGGTGGCGAGAAGCCGGACAGCGCGACGAGCGCGTCCGCGCCGACCGACTGGCCGGACTCCTTGTGCGCCTTCATCGCGAAGCTGACCTGCGACAACCGCACGACCGGGTCGGGCTCGCCGACCGGCAGATCGACCAGGTAGGACGAGACCCGGTTGCCGAGAGCGCCCTGCTCGCTGTCAGGGCGGACGGAGACAGGGACCATGGCACGGACCGTGGTCCCGCTGGTCACCGGCTCGCCGCGGGACAGCAACCATCCGCGCAGGGCGCCGGCAACTGTCGCGAGGACCACGTCGTTGACCGTGCCGCCGTGCGCCTTGCGCACGCGCTTGTAGTCGTCAAGGTCGGTGCGCGCCACGCCGAACCGGCGCTGCTCGCCGATCGGGACGTTGAGCGGGGTGTCCGGCGCCGGCCGGGCGGCCACGCGGGCCGCTGCGGCCAGTCCACCGACGGCGCCGGCCAGCTTCCCTGCCGTCGCTCGGAGATCGAGGGCGCCTATCCGGAGCGTGTCCATCACCGCCGGTGGTCGGCGTACCAGCTCCGCGACCGCGTCGACCACCAGGGCGAGCGTCGACGGCGGGGCCTGCGGCATCCACAGCTCGTCGGGAAGGTCCCGGGGAGTGGGGGTGACGTCGAGGATGACCTGGCCGATGTCGACGGCGCTGACCCCGTCGACCATCGCGTGATGGGTCTTGGTGATCACCGCGATGCGGCCTTCCCGCAGGCCCTCCACCAGGTACATCTCCCACAGCGGGCGGTGCCGGTCGAGGCGGCGGGACATCAGCCGTCCGACGAGCTCGCGCAGCTGGGCGTCGGATCCCGGCCGCGGCAAGGCAGAGCGGCGCACGTGGAAGGAGACGTCGAAGTCGGGGTCGTCCACCCAGACCGGGTTGGCCAGGTGGCCCGGCACCCACCGGATCTTCTGCCGGTACCTGGGGACGAGGCTGATCCGGTCCTCGATCAGGGCGACCAGCCGGTCGTAGTCGAAGCCCTCCTCCGGCGGCTGGAAGACCGCGAGCCCGCCCACGTGCATCGGCGTCGTCGGCTCCTCCAGGTACAGGAAGGACACGTCGAGAGCGCTCAACCGGTCGGTCACGACGCACCTCCTCCAGCCCGCCGCGGACCGCGCCGGCCGCCGGAAGCGGGCCCGTCCATCGTGACACGCCGCGCCTGACGGCTTTGGCGGCCGTCCACCAGGCGCTGGCGTCGTCCACAGATTCGGTCCGCGCGATTCCGCCTCCGCCGCGGCGGGTCTACAACCGCAGCATGCCGATCATCGCAGCGACAGCCCCAGCAGGATCTCCAGCTCCTCGACCGTCGAGTCGAGGTCCCGGTGGCGGATCCCGATCATGCCGGCGGCGACGGCGCCCTGCACGTTCGACGGCAGGTCGTCGACGAAGACGACCTGCTCGGGCGGCAGACCGAGTCGCTGCGCGGCCAGCTCGTAGATCGCGGGGTCCGGCTTGCGCAGCCCGACCTCGCCGGAGATCACCACCACGTCGAAGAGCCGATCCCATCCCTCGCGCGGATATTCCAGTCCCCAGGAGTTCGACAGCAGCCCGGTCCGGACGCCGGCCTGTCGCGTCCGGAGCACCACGTCGACCATGCCGGGATCGGTCCGAAGGCCGGCGAACATGCGGGCCAGCATTCCGGCCGTTGTCGGCATATCGGCCGCGGGCGGAGGCTCGCTCGCGCCGTCCGGTGTGGGCTCGGGCAGGTCCGTTCCCGCCGGGGCCGGCCCGGTTCCCACCAGCTCCTCGGCGAGCCGGCGCTCGAAATCCGCCACCGTGATCCGCCCGGTCTCCAGGTCGTGGACCGCATTGGGTTCCGCGTCGCTGGCGAGCCAGCGCCGGGACACGTCGGCGAAGCGCCGTGGATCGATGCCCTCGGCGCGCAGCCACGCGTCCGTCGCCTCGGCGATCGGCTTGGTGAGCACGCCGCCATAGTCGACGAGCAGTCCGCGCAGCGACTCATGCACGTGTCAGGTTTACCGAACGGCAGCCGAGCGCGAAGCGGTGGGCCGCGCTCAACGGTGGGCCGCGCTCAACGGTGGGCCGCGCTCAACGGTGGCCGCGCTCAACGGTGGGCGACGGACAGCGCGCGGCGTCGAGCCCGGCGGCCGGGCGCGGTCGGCGCGCCGGCGATCCGGCGCGCCAGTTCCGCGATAGCCAGCCGGAGGGCGCTGTCGGGAGCGACCTCGGCCAGGGTCGATCCCGTGCGCAGCGCGCGTTCCACGGCGACCCAGTCGGCCGGGACCTGGGTCACGTCGGTGACCCCTGCCCAGCGCCGCAGGAAGGCGACCACCTCGTCGTGCGGGTCGGATCGTCGTCCGGGACGAACGCGGTTGACGACGACCGGCCGAACGCCGGGATCGGGCACGACCTCGCGGAGCTCGCCGAGGCCACGGACCAGCCGGTGCAGCCCGATGGGATCCGCGCCTCCCACGCAGACGATCGTGTCTGCCTCTCCGAGGACCGTCAGCGTCGCGCCGTTGCGACGGGGCGCCGCCGTGTCGTACGAGAGCTCTTCGTCCTGCTCCAGGCAGAAGGCGCAGTCGACGACGGTGACGACCGCGAACCGCCGCGCCTCCGCGAGGACCGCGGTCAGGGCCGCCGGGCGCACCTCGGGCCAGCGGTCGGCGCGGGCCAGCCCGGTGAGCACGCTCAGGGTGGGAGTGAGCCGGCGGGCCAGCGCGGCGAGGCCGGCCGTGTCGAGCCTGCCGTCGCCGGCGAGCCGGCAAGCCGCCGCGACGGCGGCCGACTCGTCCAGCAGGCCCAGCATGGCGGCGACCGTGCCGCCGTAGACGTCGGCGTCGACGAGCAGCGAGGCGACGCCCAGCCGGGCGATCTCGTCGGCGAGACCGACGGCCAGAGTCGTGCGCCCTGGAGCGCCGGTGGGCCCCCAAATCGCTATCACCCGTCCGCTCCCCGGTGGCGGTGGAGGCGGCCGGAAGGCTGCGTTGTCGAGCGTCGCGCCGACGAGGGCGCCCGCCCCCGAGTCGACCCTCCCGCTGATCGCGGCCGAGATCGCGGTGCCTATGGTCGCGAGACCGGCGTCGGCGAGCACCACTCGATGTACGCCCAGCCGTCGCAGCCGGTGTCCGGCGTCCGGGTCGCGGGGGTCGACCAGGCCGACGACGACCACTCCGGAGGAGTGGAGCCGCTGGATGGCGTCCCGGTCGAGGCGACGCAGGCCGGCGTAGACGAGCGCGGCCCGGGCGACTCCGCTCTCCGCCACCGACAGGAGTTCGGTCAAGTCGACGCAGCGTCGCACGATGGTCAGGCCACGGCCGGCACGGGCGAGATCGGCCACGACGTCTGCCTCCCACTCGGCGCCGGTCAGCCCGGTGACGATCGGGAGACTCACCGGCCCACACCTTCGTCGGTCGCGCCGATCGTCTCGACGGAGTTGGCCGGGCCGGCCGCGCCGGGGCACGCCGCCAGCGGACCGGCGGACCTGGCCCCGATGTCCCCGTCAACGACCACCAGCCGGACCGTCGCCTCGGCACCCAGCGCCGCAAGCAGGCGATCCGCCTCGATGGGCGCGAGGCGCACGACCACGTACATCGACCCTGTCGCCGACGCCACCGCGCCACCGCCGTCCTCGCGGACCTCCTGAACGGCTGCGCCGGCGAGGATCCGCACCGGAGCGCAGCCCTTCCGGCCGGCCCACACGTCGACCGCATCACCACGGGCGACCGCAGGCGCGTTCTGCGGCGGGACGGGGATGTTGACGACAACTCCCGCCGGTGTAGTACGGACGGCCGCAGCCGGCAGCAGCTCGCCCTGTCTCAGGTCTCTGGTCACAGAACGTCCGGTGGGGAGGTCCGCCGCCGAGAGGTACGCCGGACCGGCATCGAACAGCCGGACCCGCGCGATCCGGAGGTCCGCATCCGCTAGCACGGTCCCGGCGGCGACGTCCCGGGACAGCGCCCAGACCCTGATCGCGCGGTCCGCGCCCGCGATGACCTTCGCGCCGGTGGCGACCGAGACCACGATCAGCAGCAGGCCGGTCAGCGTCCGCGGTGCGAACCAGGACGGCGGCCGGAGCCGGCGAGCGGGCGGCGGAGCGGGAACGTCCACGGCGGCTCCTCAGAACGGGCAGGGGCACCGAACCCGGACATCATGCACCCGTCTGAGCTGAAAGTCCTCTTCATTCCCTTCCGGCCTTTCGCCGGTTGTGGGTCGGTCCCACCCCGTGGCCATCCGCGATGCCAAACTGGCTTCGTACGCCCCGGCCGGGAAGGAGGAGGAGGTGCCGGCGGACCGCTTCCTCACCCTGAGCGACGTCGCCGAGGTGCTGAACATCTCCGCCTCCCAGACGTACGCCCTGGTCCGCAGCGGCGCGCTCCCCGCGATCAAGATCGGCGGCCGCGGCCAGTGGCGGGTGGAGCGGGAGCAGCTCGAGTCCTACATCGAACGCATGTATGAGGAGACGCGGCGCTTCGTGGAGGCACACCCGCTCGGCCGGGATGAGCCCTTGCCGCCGGACTGATCACCCATCTCCCCGGCGCCCGACCAGGGCGACGACGGCCAGCGGCACCGTCCACATGCGAGTGACCCGGTCCGACCGCCGGGGCTCGCCCAGCGGGTGCTCGGCCAGCTCGAGAAAATCCCGGCCGACGCGGTCGACCGTGCCGGCGAGGGTGGTGCCGTCGATCCGGACGAGTCGGACGGCGGCGCGGTCGCGGGCCAGGGCGCGCAGAGCGTGCCGCAGGCCCAGCGCCGACCCGATCCGCGCCGCCGCAGCCGACGCCGCCGGCACCGACGACCGCAGCAGCCCGGAGATCGACTGCACGGCGCCGAGCGCGACGACGGTCTCCCGGCCCGAGGGGTCGGTGAGCAGCAGCCAGTCCTCACCTCCCCGCCCGAGCCGGCCATGCAGGATCCCGGCGGCACCGCAGTCCACTCCCACCGGACGGCCCTCACCGGCGCGGAGACGGTCGGCCAAGCTGAGGGCGGACACCTCGATGCGCGTCCGCTGGGCGACCTCCGCTTCGAGCTCGGCGGCCGCGAGCGCGTCCGCCTGCGATTCGAGGTCCGCGAAGAACCGCGACCACCGCATCGCCGTCTCCTCCTCTTCGTCCGTTTCACCCAGTATCGCCCTTGACGCTCCTTCTGGTCTAGGCGTAGAACAACAAACGAAGGCAAATGGATGTGAACGGAGAGGTCGATGCGACGCTTCGCCTCAGCGATGATTCGGTTGACGGCATCTGTCGCCGTCGGCGCGGCGCTGTGCTGGGCCACTCCCGACCTGTCCGCTCTGCGCGACGGAATCGCCGACCCCGAGGGGTGGCTTCGGCAGGAGGACGTGGACGGCCTGGTGGCGCAGGTCGCCGGCGTCGCGGGATGGCTTGTGCTGGCCTGGCTGGCGATCGGTTCGTTGGTGACCGCCGCGAGCACCGTTCCGGGCGCCGTCGGCCGGCTGGCGTCGGGGGTCGCCGCCCGGACGGTGCCGCTGGCCGTCCGCCGGGTCGCAGCGGTGGCGCTCGGGCTGAGCGTGGCCGGTCACTCCGGAGCGGCCCTCGCAATGCCGGCTCCCCCGCAGGCGCGTCCGCATGGGGCCGCGATGTCCTCCTGGTCCGGCGACGTCGACTGGCCGCTGCCGGAGCTCCCAGCTCCGGCCGTCGACTGGCCGCTGCCCGAGTCGGATGCCCCGGTCGGGTCGCGGCCGGCCGCTCCGGCGGCGGAGCGCGTGGTGGTTCGCCGCGGCGACACTCTCTGGTCGATCGCGGCCGGCCACCTGGAGCCGCGTGCCTCCAACGCGGAGATCGCCGCCGAGTGGCCGCGGTGGTACGCGGCCAACCGGCGACTCATCGGGCCCGATCCGGCCCGGCTCGACGTCGGCCTGCGACTCCGCCCGCCTCGCGCGGGCTGAGCAGCCCGACCTGCCCGTTTCCCGGTCCGTCCACGGAGGTCCACCGTGACCGCATCCCTGCTCGGCCCTGCGCCCGCGCCGGTGGGTGGAGCTTCCCCACCCGATCGGTCCGGTGTTGGCCGGCCGACGGTCCGCCGCGTACCGCCGCTGGAGCCGCCGTACGACGACGAGGTGCCGGAGGGCCGGCTCCGGCTCGTCACCCAGCGCGAGGAGCTCCCGTTCGACGAGCCGGCACCCCGTTGCTTCGAGCACGACATCGACTTCTTCGATCCGCAGCCGACACCGCGACGGAACCTCCCCGAACCCGAGCCGTGGGCGAGCCGCTTCCTCCAAGCGGTCTTGGAGACGCTCGTCGGCCGCCGATCGCCGGCGCAGCTACAGGACTGGACGAGTCCGACGGTGCAGGCGCAGGTGACCCGCACCGCCCAGGACCGCCGGTGGACAGCCACGCGCGGGGCGCTGCCGACAGTTCGGTCGGTGCGCGTCGGCGAGCCGGCGGACGGCGTTGCCGAGGTGTGCGCCGTCGTCCAACGCGGTGCCCGCTACTCCGCCGTGGCCGCTCGGATGGAAGGCTTCGACGGGCGATGGCGGTGCGTAGCGCTCCAGCTGGGCTGAGCGTCCGCCTCAGCGGGCGCCGGCGGGCGCCCCGTGGCAGCGCTTGTACTTCTTGCCGGAGCCGCAGGGGCAGGGTGCGTTGCGGCCGGGCTCCCCGGTGCTGACCGCCGCGCCGGCGGTAACCGGAGCGTCCGGCTCCGCGGAGTCGAGCGTGGGCGCCGAGTACTGCAGGTTGTCGTTCCGCCGGGGCTGCTCGAATCCCCGACCGGCCAGCGCCGGCGCGGGGTGGGGCGCCGGCCCGCGTGCCGCCTGGGGCTGCGCGCCGTCGTGTACCGCTTCCGCCTCCTGCTCAGGTGCCTCGACCGGAGCCGCAGGCGCGGCCTCGAGCTGCATGTTGAACAGGAAGCTGACGGACTCCTCCTTGATCGCGTCGAGCATCGCGTTGAACATGTCGAAGCCCTCGCGCTGGTACTCCACCAGCGGGTCGCGCTGCGCCATGGCGCGCAGCCCGATGCCCTCCTGGAGGTAGTCCATCTCGTACAGGTGCTCCCGCCATTTCCGGTCGAGCACCTGCAGGACCACCTGCCGCTCGGCTTGGCGCATCAGGTCGGAGCCCACCTCCTTCTCGCGGGCCTCGTACGCCGCTTCGGCGTCAGCGACGAGCAGCTCCGTGAGCTGCTCGACCGACAGCCCGGACCGGTCGCCGCCTGCCTCCTCGATGGCCTCGTCGACGGTGAGCGAGATGGGGTAAAGCAGCCTGAGCGCGGTCCACAGCTTGTCGAGATCCCAGTCCTCCGGATAGCCCTCGGCGGTCTCGCCCTCGACGTAGCCAGTGACGACGTCGCGGATCATGTGCTCGACCTGCTCCTGCAGGTCGGCGCCGTCGAGGACCCGGCGGCGCTCGTCATAGATGACGGTGCGCTGCCGGTTGAGCACCTCGTCGTACTTGAGCACGTTCTTGCGGATCTCGAAGTTCTGCTGTTCGACCTGGGTCTGCGCGGACTTGATCGCGCGGGACACCATCTTCGACTCGATCGGCTCGTCCTCGGGCATGTTGAGCCGCGTCATGATCGTCTCGACGGCTGCGGCGTTGAACCGCCTCATCAGGTCGTCGCCAAGCGAGAGGTAGAAGCGCGACTCCCCCGGGTCGCCCTGGCGGCCGGACCGGCCGCGCAGCTGGTTGTCGATGCGGCGGACTCGTGCCGCT
>Ga0126307_10000575_pt1 | contig 23507 bp, 22 predicted proteins | sample Plot28_FD_89955 | JGI IMG/M metagenome (GOLD analysis project Ga0126307, IMG submission 89955) | Serpentine soil microbial communities from UC McLaughlin Reserve, CA, USA - Plot28 | ecosystem: Environmental > Terrestrial > Soil > Grasslands | place: USA: UC McLaughlin Reserve, Lake County... | reverse complement strand
GGCGATGACCTGGCCCAGCGTTGCTCCTTTAGAAGTGGGCGTCCGCTTGCGCGGACGCGGAAGAATGCCCGAAAGCCCCATGAGGGGTCGTGTTTCGTGTCACGGTAGCACAATCCTTCTCGGCCAATTAACCCGCAAATCCGCTAGAAATACAGCTTTGCCACACCGCGTCCAGCCGAAAAAGTTCAGCGGCGAAGGGCCAGAAGCGACAGCATCTCGAAGCAGGCGGTCGCAGCGAGGAAGGCCGTTACTCCCGACGGATCGTACGGCGGCGAGACCTCGACGCAGTCGAAGCTACGGAAGTCCAGGCCCGTGAGCGCGCTGAGGTAGGCGAGCGCCTCCCGGCTCGAAGGGCCGCCGACCTCAGGGGTGCCGGTTCCCGGCGCGAACGCCGGGTCGACGAAGTCGACGTCGAAGGACAGGAAGCACGGGGCGTCTCCGACCCGCGCCCGCACCCGCTCGGCGAAGGCCTCAGGTCCAACCTCCGCCAGCTCCTCGTAGGAGAGGGCATCGAAGCCGAGCTCCGCCGGGAGCGCCGCGTCGGCCTTGGCCGTCAGCGATCCTCGCATGCCGGCCTGCACCGAGCGGGCGGGATCGAGGAGGCCCTCCTCCGCCGCCCGCCGGACGACGCTTCCGTGGAAGAGCTTCTGGCCGAAGTACTCGTCCCAGACATCGTGGTGGGCGTCCAGCTGCACGAGTGCAAGAGGACCGTGGACGACAGCGAGCGCCCGTAGTTCGGCGAGGAGCACGGTGTGATCTCCGCCCAGGCCGAGTGTGACCACACCCGCGCCTGCGACCTCCGCGAGGGCTGCGGCCGACCGTTCGAGAGAGTCGGCGGTCGAGCCGGGGACGGTGGGCACGTCGCCGTAGTCGACGAGCGACAGCCGGCCGCTGACGTCGACGTCCAGTATTGGGTTGTAGCTCCGCAGCATGACCGAGGCGCTGCGAATCGCCTCCGGCCCGAAACGCGAACCGCTCCGAAAGACCTGCGCGCCGTCGCTCGGGATTCCCACCACGGCGACGTCGACCTCGTGGAGATCTTCGACGTGCGGAAGGCGCATGAACGTCCGCGGGCCCGAAAACCGCGGCGTCTCGAAGGCGTCCGGCGGTCCGTAGCGCGGCATCTGCGCGGCGATTATAGGGGGGTTCCGGCCGCCACCTCCTCGCTCTCGGCGACAAGGCCGGCCCGGCAGTCTGCGAGCGCCGCGCGCGCCCGCTCCACGCTGTCCGGTCGTTCCGTGGCGATCCAGCGCTCGCCCTCTGCGAGCAGGCTTCGCACCTCCGTCAGGAGGTCTCGTGGGGAAGCGGCCTCCCGTCGGAGAGCATCGATCCGCTCGAGTCGCTCGAGTACGTGCCTTGCCTCGTCCATGCCTCCACGCTAGAAGGCAAGAACGCGCGTGTGTGTCACGGAGTGCGCCGAGGCTTTCGACAATCGCGCCAGTAGGCGACCAGCACGATCGCCATACCTGCAAGTGCGATCGAAAGAAGCATCCAGTCGTTGCGGTTGATGACCGCGAGCAGGATCCCGAAGATGAACGCGACCCGGAACCCGATGCAGCGCCGGCGGTGCAGCCGGTCGCTGCCGACGGTCATCCTGCTGCGACGACGCGCGCGGCCGTCGTGACCTGAGGGCGCGGCCTCAAACCGAGAAGCGCCTCGTCGAGCGCGACGACAAGCTCCGACCGGTCGGGGTGAAGGAGTGTCTCTACGAGCGCGCGCCGAACCGCATCCTCCGCGCGGGCCCCGGGGCCGTCGCCGTCGAGGAGCGCACGGAAAGCGGTGAGCAGGTCAGAGCGCTCACGGGCCGTCTCGCCAAGAAGCACCGCCGTCCGCATTGCAGCAGCCCAGGCTCCCTCGTCGCACCCGAAGAGCGCCTCGAGGGCCTCGCGAAGCTCGTCAGAACGCAGCGGCCCCTCGTGGAACAAGGCGAGCTCCCAGCGCTCGAGCGCTTCGAGCAGCTCGGGATCTGCGGGAGCTTCGGCGAGACGGCTCTGAAGCTGAACGGCGAGCTGGGCGCGGAAGGGATCGAGCCGCGTCGCCTCCCCCGGCGGAACCTGCGCAGCAAGGGGAGGCACCGGGCGTACGCCGTACGGCCTCCAGTCAAGGCGCTCGAAAAGCACCGGGCCCGCCGCGACCGCACCCGGGGTCGCGAGCCGAAGGACGCTGACGGCGAGGCCGATCTCCGTGGGAGCATCGGGCACCTCGCACGCGGCCCCGTCGAGCTCGCGCTCGAGCTCGAGGACGAGCATGCGGTCGACTTCCCGCCCGAAGTGCGCCGGAAGAAGGCGGCCTGCCTCCGGCCACGAGGCCGTCAGCTCGCCCGACGCAGCCGGGCGCACGCGCATGCCCCGCCCGAGCTCGATCTCCCCGCCTGCGGTCAGCCCGACCAGAGGCGCAAGAGCCGCGTAGGCTCGCCGCTCGCCGAAGAGGGAGCGCTCGAGCTCCGAGTACGCGCTCTCGAAGGCGGTGTCCTCCCAGTCGAAGGCGCCGCACCTCTCCGCAGTGCGCATGAGGAGGGGGATGAGGATGGTGCGGCGGAGCGCCTCGTCTTCACCGATGCGTTCTCCCGCGTGCGCCTGAGCGAAGATCCCGGCAGCCGGCTCGTCCTTGAGGGCGATGAGCGCCTCGGTCCCATCGTCGCGGCGCCCGAGCCGCTCGGCCCGGGCCTCGACGAAGGAGCCGATCAGCGGCCTGTACTCGTAGAGCGTCGGGCGGTTCGGGCCGCCGTGCTCCTCGAGGGAGACGGGGATGTCCGCGCCCGACTCGAGCTCGCGCCCGAGGTCGAAGAACGCACCGAGGCAGAACGCTCGGAGCGCGCGAAAGAGATGGGGAGACCGAGGGCCGGGAGGCACGCCACCCTCGTTACGCCCCGCGCGGCTCCGTTCCTTCCTGACAAGCGGGACACCAGTACGCCATGCGGGCGTCGTCGCCCTGCGGCCAGGAGCGAATCGGGCTCCCGCAACGACCGCATGGGCGGCCGGCGCGTCGGTAGACGAAGTGGCCGCGTCGCCCTCGCGGCGCCTGCATCCGATTCGCCGCCGCGACCAGAACCGAGCGGAGCTGCTCGTCGTCCACGTCGCGGAGCGGGACCCAGGGCTTCAGGCCCGCGGCGAAGAGGGCCTCCGCCTTCCACATGTTTCCGATGCCCGCAACGAGTGTCTGGTCGAGGAGCGCCTCGCCGAGGGGGCGGCTCTCCGCAGCAGCCCGAAAGCGGATGAGCATCGCGTCGAGGTCGGGAGGGGCGGCCATGATGTCCGGCCCGAGTCGATCGGTCCGGCCCCGTCCGAGCTCAAGCACCGGACCGCGGCGCTGAACGGCCTGCCATTCGGCGCCCCGGAGCACGAGCCAGGGCTTGCCCAGGATGGGCCGGCCGGCGGGCTCCACGTGCCAGCGCCCGTGCATGCGGAGGTGGCTCCGCACGACGGTGCCATCCTCGAACGTGAGCAGGAGGTTCTTGCCGACCGCCTCTACGCTCTCGAGGCGGCGGCCGTCGATTCGCTCGGCGATGCCGAGAAGCGCCGCGCGAGGATGCGGCGAGTCGGCGCGCACCACGTCTCCCTCTAGCACGCGAAGGCGCTCCGCGGTGCGATGGATCGCGTCTCCCTCGGGCACGGCCGCTAGCTGCGGAGGACAGCGCGGCGCGGGCCCGGGAGAAATCCCACCTCGACGAGCAAGGGCATGATCTCGCTCTCCCCCACCGGCTGGCCGTCGAACCGCTCGACCGCCAGGCGCTTCTGACCCGTGGCGCGAACGTGTGACACGAGCGCCTCGAGGGCGGGGCGCAGCCACTCCGGGTCCGGATCCCGCAACGGCACGAGCGAGCGGCCCCCTCGCTCGACGTAGAGCGCGGGCGAACCACCCAGGAGGACGACGTATGCGCCGGCGACCCGAGCCGCGCGCGCCCCGGCCCGCTTCGGCCACGGGAGCGCCGCTCCGTAGGGCTGCGCGGGGTCGGCCGCGGCGAGCACAAGGGGCAAGGGCTCGTCAGGATGCTCACGGAGGCGCTCAACGGCTCCGGGCAGAGCGAACTGCGCTCCACCCAGGCCCTCGACGAAGTAGCCCCGGCGGCAGGCGCCCAGCGTCTCGAGGCTCCGCAATTCGCGGTACACGGACGCGTACCCACCGGGCACGCCCTCGCCGCGGACGCCGTCGCGGGTGACGATGCCCTGGCGCTCGAGGAGCAACTCGGCGAGCGCGCGCGGGTCCGGGTCGCCCTGGAAGATCGGCGACGTGCCGGCCCAGCGCCCCTGTGTCGCAGTGATCGCATCGGACCTGCGGCGCGAGAAGCGACGTGGACGGCGCTCAGGCTTCGGAGCGTGGAACCGGCGTGGGGCTCGAAGCGGCTGCCAGGCGTCGTTCGTCACTTCGCCGGCCCAGACGAGCTCCCATAGCGCAGGCAACGCGATCTCCGCGTCGAGCGCGGTCTCGCGCAGCAGGTCGAACCAGAAGAGGGCGCTGCCTTCGAGCGCGGCGCGGATGCGGTCGTAGCCCTCCCCCTCCGGAGGCGGGAGCGTCGCCGGGCGTCCCAGCGACGGCGCGTCTTCACGGAAGTAAACGGCCACACGCTCGAGCCCGGCCCCGACCCACACGACCTCGCCGGAAGCGGTCAGCTGGTCGAGCTCGGCCGGCTGGAAGCCGGGCACGCGGCGCCGGAGGATGTCGGTCTCCCAGAGCGAGACGGGAAGCGACACTCCTTGCAGCGGCACGAGCGCCTCTCGCAGGGTCGCCCGCCGGTCGATACCGTGCCATGCGGGCAGGAAGCGGCCGAGAGCCTCCTCGTCCACCGGCTCGACCTCCTTGCGCAGGGCGGCGAGGCTCGCGCGACGGAGGCGACGGAGGACGTCCGGCTCGCACCATTCCCGTTCGGTTCCACCGGGCCGAAGCTCGCCCCGGACGAGGCGCCCGTCGCGCTCGAGGCGGCCGAGCTCGGCTTCGGCCCGCTCGGACGCGAGACCGAAGCGGGCGGCTGCCTCTGCGGTGGTGAACGGACCGCGGCCGCGCGCGTAACGGACGAGGAGCCCTCCCAGTGGGTCTTCTCCCGATTCGAGAAAGGCATCCGGAAGCCCGGCCGGCGGCATCGAGCCGACGGCGTCCCGGTAGCGGCCCGCGTCCTCGGCCGCGATGAGCCGGGTATCCCCTCCGACGCGAATCTGCACTACCCGGCGCTCGGCTTCCAGCGACTCGGCGAGAGCGGCCTCGTACTCACCGGGACGGAGATCGCCTCTGCGCAGGAGGAGATCGTGAAGCTGGTCCGGGCTCTCCGGTGAGCTGCGGAGCTCCTCCTCCACCTGCGCGAGCGCCGCCGGGTCGATCAGGTCGCGAAGCTCCTCCTGGCCGAGCAGCTCCTTCAATAGATCGCGGTCGAGCGCGAGGGCCTGGGCGCGTCGTTCGGCAAGCGGCGTGTCGTCCTCGTACATGTACGTGGCGACGTAGTCGAAGAGGAGGGACGAGGCGTACGGCGAGGCGGTCGGAGTCTCGACCTCGACGAGGTCGATGCGACGCTGGCGCAGCGCGGCGAGGAGATCCCGCAGGGCCGGCAGGTCGAAGACGTCCTGCAGGCACTCGCGGTAGGTCTCCAGAATGACGGGGAAATCGGAGTAGCGGCGGGCGACCTGAAGGAGCCCTTGGGCCTTGAGCCGCTGCTGCCAGAGCGGTGTCCTCTGCCCTGGCCTTCGGCGCGGGATGAGGAGGGCGCGCGCTGCGTTCTCACGGAAGCGCGCGCCGAAGAGCGCCGTCGCCGCGAGCTCCGTGACGACCAGCTCCTCCAGCTCGGCGGGGTCGATGAGGACGTCGTCGATGGGCGGAGGCGCATCCGCGTCCGGGAGGTGGAGAGCAATACCGTCATCCGACCAGATGGCGTTCACCTCGAGCCCTAGCGACTCGCGCAGGCGGGCCGCCAGCGCGAGCGACCACGGCGCGTGAACCCGCCCGCCGAAGGGCGTGAGGATGCAAAGGCGCCAGTCGCCGATCTCGTCGCGGAAGCGCTCGACGACGATTGTCCGGTCGGACGGGATCGCGCGCGTGGCCTCTTCCTGCTCGCGCAGGTAGGTAAGCAGGTTCTGCGCGGCACGCTCGTCCAGAGAGTGCTGGTCGGTCAGCCTTGCGATGGCGCGCTTGTCGTCGAGACCGACGAGTTCCCGCGCGGTGCGCCCGATCGCCTGTCCCAGCTCGAACGGGCGGCCGACCCCCTCGCCCTTCCAGAAGGGAACGAGACCGGGGATGCCCGGAGCCGGAGAAACGAGTACGCGGTCGCGGGTGATCTCCTCGATCCGCCACGTCGAGGCACCAAGTAGGAACGTCTGGCCGGCACGGGCCTCGTAAACCATCTCCTCGTCGAGCTCGCCCACGCGGCCGCCGCCCTCCACGAGATAGACGCCGAAGAGCCCGCGGTCGGGAATGGTGCCGGCGTTCGTGACGGCGAGTCTCCGCGCGCCCTCGCGGCCGCGGACGAAGCCGCGCACCCGGTCCCAAACGATGCGTGGGCGGAGCTCGGCGAACTCCTCCGACGGATAGCGGCCCGCCAGCATGTCGAGGACGTTCTCGAGCTGCTTGCGCGAGAGGTCGCGGAACGGATAGGCGCGCCGCACCAGGTCGTGCAGCTCGTCCACGGAGATTTCCTCGTCGGCCGCGATGGCCACGATCTGCTGCGCCAGCACGTCGAGTGGGTTTCGCGGCACACGCGTCTCCTCGATGGCGCCCGCGCGCATCCGCTCGGCGACGACGGCCGACTCGAGCAGGTCCGCCCGGAACTTGGGGAAGATGCGCCCCTTGGACGGCTCGTCGAGGCGGTGGCCGGCGCGGCCGACCCGCTGCAGGCCGCGCGCGACGGACTTGGGCGACTCGACCTGGATGACAAGGTCGACGGCGCCCATGTCGATCCCGAGCTCGAGGGACGACGTCGCGACGAGGGCGGGGATCTCGCCCCGCTTGAGGAGCTCTTCGACCTCGACTCGCTGCTCGCGAGCGAGCGAGCCGTGGTGCGCGCGGGCAATCTCGCGCTCCGCAAGCTCGTTCAGCCGCAGGGCGAGCCGCTCGGCCAGCCGGCGGTTGTTGACGAAGACGATCGTCGAGCGGTGGCTCTCGACGAGCTTTAGGAGCTCGGGGTAGATCGACGGCCAGATCGAGTTGCCCTCCCCCGGTTCCCGCATGTCCTCGACGGGGACGACGACGCGCAGGTCGAGCTCCTTCGCCCGACCGGCGTCGACGAGCTCGATGTCGCGCCGGCCGGAGACGAATCGACCAATCTCGTCGAGCGGCCGCTGGGTCGCCGAGAGGCCGATGCGCTGCACCGGCTCGGCGGTCAGGCGCTCCAGCCGCTCCAGGCTGATCGCGAGGTGCGCGCCGCGCTTGCTGCCGGCGACGGCGTGCACCTCGTCCACGATCACGAAGCGGGCTGTTCGGAGAGTCTCACGTGCCCGAGAGGTCAGAAGGAGAAAGAGCGACTCGGGCGTGGTGATGAGGATGTCCGGCGGGTTGCGGAGCATGGCCGCCCGCTCCTTCGCGGGGGTGTCACCGGTGCGGACGCCGACCGTGAGCTTCGAGCCGATGCCCGCCAGCGGGCCGCGGAGGTTGCGCTCGACGTCGTAGTTCAGCGCTTTGAGCGGGCTGACGTAGAGGACCTGGATACCCTCGCCAGGCCTCGCGCGATCGAGCGCCCAGAGGAAGGCCGCAAGGGTCTTCCCTGAGCCCGTCGGCGCCTGGATCAGCGTGTGCTTGCCGGACGCGATCGCCGGCCAGCCGTGCTCCTGAGCAGGGGTCGGCGCGTCGAAGGTCTGCGCGAACCAGCGGCGGACGGTAGGGCTGAACGGGGCGAGCGCGCTCACGGTTCCAGCGTATCGCGCGGGCGGCAGCTCACCGGGCGGGCTTGGGGTTACGTTGGGTGCTCGTCCCTCCTCCCACCCAGCCTAGGAGCGAGATCGTCGCGCCGCTCGGACCGAAACGCATCAGAAAGAAAAAGGTTTGCGTAGAAAGACGTACGCGCTAGGATCGATATGGATGGCGGCACAGGCACCCACCCGGCTCCACTTCACCGGCAACGACGAGGCCGATGCGCTGCTCGCCGAGGAGCCGCTCGCGCTTCTCATCGGCTTCATCCTCGACCAGCAAGTGCCCGTGCAGAAGGCCTTCTCGGGGCCGCTCGAGCTCAAGCGGCGGATCGGCACCCTGGACGCGAGCGCGATCGCGGGCATGGACCCGGGCGAGCTCGACAGTGCGTTCCGGGAGCGGCCAGCGCTTCATCGCTTCCCCGGGACGATGGCGATGCGGACGCAGGAGCTCTGCGCCGCCGTCGCCACAGACTACGACGGGGACGCCGCTCGCATCTGGACCGAGGCGAGCGACGGCAGGGATCTCGAGCAGCGCCTTCTCGACCTGCCGGGAATCGGCCCGATGAAGGCGCGGTCGCTGATCGCGATTTTGGGGAAGCGCTTCGGGATCAAGCCACCGGGCTGGGAAGACGTCGCCCCGAGCCATCCCACGCTCGGCGACGTCGACTCCGTCGAGGCTCTCTTGAACTACCAGGCGAAGAAGCGCGCGCACAAGGCGGCCATGCGCGCCACCGACCCCACCTAGGCGTAGCTAGAGCCCCTTCTCGAGCGCCGAGCGCGCCGCGAGGAATCCGCACATCCCGTGCACGCCTCCTCCGGGAGGAGTGGACGCCGAGCAGAGGTAGACCCCACGGGCGGGCGTTGCATAGGGGTTGAGCTTGGTCACCGGCCGCGCGGCGAGGCGCCAGAGCGTCGCGGCACCTCCGTTGATGTCTCCTCCGACGAGATTGCGGTTCCGCGCCTCGAGCGCCGACGGGGGCAGGACGTTGCGGGCGAGCACCCGCCTCCCGAACCCGGGGGCGAAGCGCTCGATCTGCGCCTCGATCCGCTCTGTCATGTCGACGTCGGATCCGTTCGGCAGGTGGCAGTAGGCCCACGCAGTGTGCTTCCCGTCCGGGGCGCGGCTCGGGTCGAAAAGGCTGTGCTGCGCGAGGAGGACGAAGGGGCGCTCCGCGTGCCGGCCTCGCCATGGCGCCCGCTCCGACTCGGCGATCTCCTGCAGGGTTCCGCCGAGGTGGACGGTGCCGGCACGCGCGCACGCGGCCGCCGTCCACGGGATCGGCCCGTCGAGCGCATAGTCGACCTTGAAGGCGGCCGGCCCATGGCGGAAGCGGCCCAGGCGACGCACGTAGTCGCGCGGTAGGCGGCGCTCCGCGAGCCTGACGAGCTCGCGCGGGCTCACGTCGCAGAAGAACGAGCGCGCGGGTGGCAGAGAGTCCAGGGAATCGACCGGCGCATCCGCTTCGAGCTCTCCGCCGAGCTCGCGGAGGACCGAGACGAGCGCGTTGGCGATGCGCTGCGAGCCTCCGCGCGGGAACGGCCACCCAAAGAGGTGCCCGCTGAGGAGGAGAACGAGCCCGAAGCCGGCAGTCGGGCTCCGTTCCAGGGGCACCATCGAGTGCGCGGCGCAGCCCGTGAACAATGCGCGCGCCCGCTCACCCGAGAAGGTGCGCGCGGCGAGGCCGGTCGCCGACCGGGCCGCATGCCGCCCGAAGCGCGACAGAGCCAGCGGATGGGAGGGCAGCGCCGTCAGAGGCCCCAGAACCGCCGCCTCCAGCTTCGGCCAGTCGGCCGCGAGAGGCTCGAGCAGCCGCCGGTACGCCTCGCCGTCGGGCCCCAGTCCTGCGGCGGTCGCCTCGACAGAGCGCTCGAGCACCACGGCGGTGCCGTCGTCGAGCGGGTGTGCGAGCGGCGCGTCGGGCTGGATCAGCTCGAAGCCGTGGTCGGCGAGCGGCAGCTCCCGCAGAACGGGCGACCCCGGCACGAAGGGATGGATCGACGAACAGACGTCGTGCACGAAGCCCGGCAGGGTCAGCTCGGCGGAGCGCGTCCCGCCGCCGAACGTGTCCTCCGCTTCGCGGACGAGCACGCGCTTGCCAGCCCGGGCGAGCGTGACCGCCGCGACGAGGCCGTTCGGCCCCGACCCGACGACGATCGCGTCGTAGAGAGGGCTCAGCCGACCTCGGTGAATGCAGACGAGCGGTTCTCGCGCACCATCTCGCGCGCGATCACGAGTCGCTGGATCTCGTTCGTGCCCTCGTAGATCTGCGTGATCTTGGCGTCGCGCATCATGCGCTCGACCGGGTACTCCTTGATGTAGCCGTAGCCGCCCAGGATCTGCACGGCGTCGACGGTGACCTCCATGGCCGCGTCCGAGCAGAGCAGCTTGGCCATCGCGGAGTACTTGGTTAGGTCGGGCGCGTCCTCATCGATCATGACCCCGACCTTGTAGAGAAGGTCGCGCGCCGCCTCGCACTTCGTCTCCATGTCCGCGAGCTTCGCGGCGATCATCTGGTGCTCGACGATGGGTTTGCCCATGGTCTCCCGCGACTGGGCGTAGTCGAGAGCGTAGTCCGTCGCGCCCTGGGCGATCCCGAGTGCCTGCGCTGCGATTCCGGGCCGCGAGCGCTCGAGGACCCGCATCGCAATCTTGAAGCCGTCGCCCTCGCTCCCGACGAGATTCGCGGCCGGTACGCGGCAATCGCTGAAGAAGATCTCGCCGGTGGTCGAGCCCTTGATCCCGAGCTTAGGCTCGATGCGGCCGATCTCGAACCCGGGTGCGTCGGCCTCGACCATGAGGCACGAGATGCCATCGTGGCCCGCCGACGGGTCGGTCTTCGCGAACACCGTGTAGAGGTGCGCGACCCCCGCGTTCGTGATGAAGCGCTTCGAGCCGTTGAGCACGTACTCGTCGCCTTCGCGCCTGGCCTCCGTGCGCATCGCGGCGGCATCCGAACCGGAGCCGGGCTCGGTCAGCGCATAGGCGGCGATCCACTCGCCGCTCGCGACCTTCGACAGGAAGCGGTCCTGCTGTTCCTCGGTGCCCGCGAGGCGGAGCGCGAGGGAGCTCAGCTCCTGCACGGCGAGGATGAGGCCGACTGTCGCATCGGCCTTGGAAATCTCCTCAACGGCGACGAGCAGCATCAATGCACCCGCGTTCGCGCCGCCGTGGCCCTCGTCAAAGGCGAGCCCGAAGATCTCGTGCTCGCGCAGGAGCTCGACCATGTCCCACGGGAAGTCGCCCGACTCGTCGATCTCGGCCGCGCGGGGAGCGATCCGCTCCCGCGTCAGGGTGCGGACGAGCTCGCGAATCTCACGCTGTTCCTCGGAAAGAGGGTCCCACGGCACATCCCAATTCTAGGTGCGGTCGGGGTTTTCGAACCGCGCGTGCAGGTGGTTGTCGTGATTCCATAGGACCTCGACGACCCCCGGCGGGCCAGTGAGCCTCGTGTTCGGGCCGACGAAGACGAGCGAGGCCCCTGCGGTGACGAAGCGATCGACGAGATCCTGGGCAAGCCGGTGCTCGATCTGGCTCGCGACGAGCGGCGGCCGCTCGCGCTTGTCTCGCCGTGGGTAGTAGACGTCGACGTCGAGCCCGTTCTGATGGGACGCGTGGCGAGGGCCGAACGGGCCTCCCCGCCGACGGCTGAGGTCACCGATCCCGAGGCGCGGCGCGGACGGATGCGCCTCTGCGTAACCCGCGACGACGCCGAGGACCCTGCGGACGAGGAAGTCCGTCCCCCACCTCCTCCCGGGCCGGTCGGGGCGGCGATGGAGCAACGGATCCCACGTGAAGAAGCGAGGGCCTGCCGCCGGGAGCTGCACGCCGCGCACGAGCCTTCCTGCGGCCGGCATCCCGACCGCGCGGGAATCGCGCCACTGCATGGCCCGCTCCCTCGGTGCAGGGGGCGGCGCGCCCTCGTTCGCCGACGGCGTGGCGAAGCCGCAGAGAGCAAACGTCAGGACGATCGGGCAGATTGTGCGCACTCAGGGGGTACGTGAACCTCCCGGTCGGCGGTCCGCGTACAAGAGATCAATGGGAATCGAGATCCTGCTCTCCGCAGTCGCGCTTGCCTCCTCGGGGCCCAGCACCGGCACCGAAGTCGTCGGCCACTCGACCCAGGACCGCCCCATCAAGGTGCACCGCCTCGGGGATCCGACGAGCCCGCACAAGGTGCTCGTCGTTGGCTGCATCCATGGAAACGAATGCGCCGGGAGCGCGGTCACGCACAACCTCGTCCGCCGCAAGCCGCCGGGCAGCTTCGACCTCTGGGTGATCCACTGCGTGAACCCGGACGGGCGCAAGCTCGGCGTGCGCCAGAACGGCCGCGGCGTCGACCTGAACCGGAACTTCGGCTCGGAATGGATCCCGATCGGAAGCCGCTGGGATCCCGAGTACTCGGGCCCACGTCCGTGGTCCGAGCCCGAGACCCGTACGGTGCGGAGGCTCGTCAAGGACCTCCGGCCGGAGCTGACGATCTGGTACCACCAGCCGCAGACCCTTGTCCGGGCGTGGGGGCAGAGCGTGCCGGCGGCGAAGAAGTTCGCGCGCTTCTCGAACATGACCTTTGCCAAGATCCGCTGGCCGCACGGCACCGCCCCGAACTGGCAAAACCACCGCTTCGCCGGCACGAGCTCGTTTGTGGTCGAGCTGGCGCCGGGGGCGCTCTCCAAGCACAAGGCGAACCGCCAGGCCTACGCCGTCATGCGCATCGCGCGGACGCTCGCGAACTAGGCGCGCTCGGCGAGGATCTCGTCTGAGGTGGCGAGGCGGGCGCCCGCATCCTCCATCTCCTGAAGCGCGCGCTCCGAGTCGCCCGGCTCGACGTTCACTCCACGCACGGCATCCTCGACCACGGTGACGTCGAAGCCCTCGCGTCGCGCGTCGAGCACGGTGTGCTTCACGCAATAGTCGGTCGCGAGGCCGGCGACAAAGAGGCCGGCCACTCCCCGCTCCCGAAGGAGATCGCCGAGTCGGGTGTCCTGGAAGCCGGAATATCCCTGGCTGTTCGGGTCCTGGCCCGTGTCGATCACGACGTCGACCTTGGCCTGCTCCAGGTCCGGATGGAGCTCGGCGCCGGGCGTTCCCGCCACGCAGTGCACCGGCCAGATGGACGGCGGGTCGGCGCCGCGCCACTTCGCGGGGTCGACCTCCACGCCCGCGAACGAGCCGTGGTCGGCCGGATGCCAGTCACGCGTGGCAATGACGAGGTCGAAGCGGTCAAGAAGCTTGTTGATCGGCCCCGCGATCCGATCGCCGTCGGCGACCGGCAGCGCGCCGCCCGGCGTGAAGTCGTTCTGGAAGTCGATGATCAGGAGGGCGTCCATGGCCGGAATGGTATGGACCTCGCGGCCGGGCGCGCGCGTAGGTCTCGGATGGACTTCTTGGGGGCACAGGCTCGTATAGTCGGCACGCCATGGCAGGAACGGGCCGCGAGGAACGTGCCTGGGTGCGTGCCGCCCAGGCCGGATCGGCCTCGGACCTCGAGGCCCTGTTCCGCCACCACTGGTCCGGCGCCTACCGGGCCGCCTACCTCGTTGTCCACGACGCCGCCGCGGCCGAGGACATCGCCCAGGAAGCGTTTCTCTCCGCGATTCGCGCACTCGACACCTTCGACCGCCGGCGGCCCTTCGGGCCCTGGCTGCACCGGATCGTCGTGAACCGGGCGATCGACTGGACGCGCGCGCGGGCTCTCCGGCGGGAAGTGGGACAGGAGCAGCTCGCCGTCACGCCTGCGCGCCCGGACCGGCTGCCGGACGACCTCAACACCGAGACGATGTCCGCGCTCGCGGCGCTTTCCCCGGACCACCGCGCAGTCGTCGTCCTCCGCTACGTCCTCGACTACTCGCCGGGAGAAATCGCGGACCTCCTCGAGCTTCCGCGCGGCACTGTCAACTCGCGTCTCCGGCGCGGGCTGGACGCCCTGCAGGAGCGCGTCACGACGGAGACTTCGTGAGCGAAGACCGCGTGCGGAGCGCTCTCCGGCAGGTCCCGCTCCCCGACGAGGCCGGCGCGGCCGAGCGCGCGTGGACAACCGTCGACGCAGCATTCGAGTCGCGCGAGCGGATCCCCCGGACGCGAAGGCGCCACGGGCCGCTGGTCGCGCTCGTGGCCGCGGGCGCGATCCTGGTCGCGGCGCTGACACCGCCCGGCATGGCGGTCGTCGATCGCTTCCGCGACGCGGTCGGGCGCGAGCCTTCGCGGCCAGCGCTCGTGAAGCTGCCCGCCCCCGGCCGCCTGCTCGTTCTGTCTCCGGAAGGGCCGTGGGTCGTGCACGAGGACGGCTCGAAGCGGTTGCTGGGCGACTACGACGACGCGTCGTGGTCCCCCCGTGGGCTTTTCGTCGTCGCGACTCGAGGGCGCCAGCTTGTCGCCCTCGACTCCGAGAGCGGCGAGCCGCGCTGGTCGCTCTCGCGGACGGAACCGGTCCGCGACCCGCGGTGGTCGGGGATCGGGTTGGACACCCGGATCGCTTACCGCGGGGGCGACACGCTGCACGTCGTCGCGGGGGACGGCTCGCCGGACGTGGTCGTCGCCGACGGGGTCGCCCCGATTGCCCCGGCCTGGAAGCCGGATTCCCACGTGCTCGCCTACGCCGACGCCCTAGGGCGCGTCCATGTGGTCGACGCCGACACTCGGGGCCAGCTCTGGCGGACCGCGGTCGTGAAGGGCGTCCGCGAGCTCGAGTTCTTGGGGAACCGGCTCGCCGTCTCGACCTCGTCGCGCGTCATCGTCTTCCGCCGAGGAGACCCGGCGCCGTTCTTGGAGCTGCCGCACAGTCACGTCCTCCTCGACACGGCCATCCTCAATTACGGCGGCGTGCTCTATGCGGACTACGACCCCCGAACTGACTCGACCACGCTCTTCCGTTCCGACTGCACAATCGCGGGCGCCTGTCGGCTCATGCCCGACACGCGGATGTTGGAGGGCCCCGGGCGGATCTCGAACCTCGTCACCTCGCCGGACCGCACTTGGATCACGGCAGGCTGGCCCGCAGCCGATCAGGTTCTGTTTCTCAGAGTCGTGCCGCGTGTCGGGAAGGTGGAGGCAGTCTCGAACGTGACCGCGGAGTTCTCGCCCGGCGGCGACGCGGGCGGGGTCTTCCCCGAGGTCGCTGGCTGGGCGCCGCCCGCTCCATGAGCACGCGTCCATAGCCGTATCCCTTTCCCCATCTTCCGGCCGGGTCCGATTGGATTGCAGGCGTGATCCTCGAGAACGGCACGATCCGCACCCTCGACCCCTCGCTGCCGAAGGCGGGCGCCCTGGCGATCGCCAGCGAGCTAGTGGCCGGCGGGGTCGGCACGCACGAGACCGCCCTCGCAAGCCCCGATCGCGTGGACCTCGGGGGCCGCTGCGTCCTTCCCGGATTCACGGACGCCCACGTCCATTTCCCGACCTGGGCGCTCGCCCAGCGCCAGGTACGCCTCGAGGGCACCCGCTCGCTGGACGAAGCGCTCGCGCGCATCGGCGGCGCGGTCGGGTCGGTTCCCGAAGGACGCTGGCTCCGCGGCCTTGGGTGGCGGAGCGGCGACTGGTCTCCTGCCGTCGAGCCTACGAGGGAAGCCCTGGACGCCGTCACGGGCGACGTCCCGGCCGCGCTCATGGCGCGCGACTACCACTCGCTCTGGCTGAACTCGGCCGCGCTCGCAAAAGCGAACGGCGACCTCCAGGTTCCCGGTGGAGTCGTCGAGCGCGACGAGCAGGGCGAGCCGACCGGAGTCCTGCGGGAGGAATGCGCGTGGCACTTCCGCGACGTCTACGTGCGCCCCACCCACGAGGAGATGGTGGACGCCTCGCGCGAGGGAGTCCGGCTCGCGAACTCCCGCGGCGTCGTCGCGATCCACGACAAGGACGGCTGGCTCGGAGCGCTTGCCGTCTTCCAGGAGCTCCAGCGGGAAGGCGCCCTCACGCTGCGGGTCTGGCAGTCAGTCCCGCACGACCATGTCGACCGGCTCGCGGAGATCGGCATCTCGTCGGGCCTCGGGGACCCGTTCCTCAGGGTCGGCTACATCAAGGCCTTCATGGACGGCACGCTCGGCTCCCAGACAGCGCGCATGCTGGACGGCTCGGGGGTCGAGATCACGAGCGGGGCCCAGCTGGAGGACATCGTCAGCCGGTCTGCGCGCGCGGGCTTCCCGGTCGCGGTCCATGCGATCGGCAACCTGGCGAACCGGGAGGCGCTCAACGCCTTCGAGGCGACGCAGGAGGAGTGGCGGCCGCGCGCGCTTCGTCCACGCATCGAGCACGCCCAGCTCCTTGCGCCGGAGGACGTGCCGCGCTTCGAGGAGCTCGGCGTCGCGGCCTCCGTGCAGTTCAGCCACGCGCCCTCCGACCGCAACCTCGCCGACCGCTTCTGGGGCGACCTGACCGAGGGCGCCTACGCCTACCGCTCGCTCCTCGACGCCGGCGCGCATATCGCCAACGGCTCGGACGCGCCGATCGAGGAGCTCGACCCGCTCGCAGGCATCGCCGCCGGAGTCCTCCGCACGATCGACGACAGGCCGGCCTGGCATCCGGAGCAGCGAGTCACGGTTGAGGAGGCTGTCCACGCGACCTGCGTCGCCCCGGCCTGGCTCGAAGGAGCCGAGCGCCGGCGCGGCCGCCTTGTGCCGGGCCAGCTCGCCGACCTCGTCGTCCTCGACGGCGACCCGTTCGAGTGCCCGCCAGAAGAACTTTCCGACCTCGGCGTGGTTGCGACGATGGCGGGCGGCAGGTGGGTGCACAGCCCGCCCCCTTGGGACTAGGGAGCCTCGGGGTACAATGAGCGCATGCGCACGATGCGTCCTGTCCACGACGCCAACTGCTCGGTCGCCTGTACGGCCGACATCATCGGCGCCAAATGGACCGCGGTAATCGTTCACGACCTGTCCGAGGGGCCCCGTCGTTTTTCCGAGCTCGAGCGCTCGTGCCCCGGCATCAGCCCGCGCACCCTCTCCGAGCGGCTGCGCGTCCTCGAGCAGGAAGAGATCATCCAGCGGACGAGCGCCCGCCGCCGCGTGGACTACTCCCTGACCGGGAAGGGCGAGGCGCTTCTGCCGATCATCGACGCGATGCGGCGGTTCGGCCACGAATGGCTCGTGCCCGAGCACGGGCACGCCCACCCGTCCGCGGACGAAACCGCCCTCGTCTAGCTAGAGCTCTTTGAAGGCGAGCAGGGTCTCGCGCGCGGCGGCGACGCCGAGCGGGATGTAGCGCGCAAGGAGGCGCTCGTTCGGCGAGTGCACGTTGGCGCCGGGGAGCGAGAAGCCCGTGAGGATCGTCGGAATACCGTTGTCGGCGAGCGCTGGCACGATCGGGAGCGTGCCGCCGGTTCTGAGCAGGAGCGGGCGCCTCCCGAGCGCTTTCTCGAAGGCGTCCTGCGCCAGCTTGACGGCGGGCGTTTCGGGTGAGATGAGCCCAGCCGGCGCCGAGGACAGCCGTTTGATCTCGAGGTCGGAGCCCTCGGGGGCCGCGTCGCGGAGAAGCCGCTCGAAGGCTCCGGCGATCTCATCGACATCCTGACCGGGGGCCAGACGGATGGAGACGTTCGCCTCGGCCCCGACGGGGAGCACCGTCTTCTGCAGGATCGGCTCGCCGCCGACGAGGCCGTTCACGTCCACGGCGGGGCCGGCCAACGTACGGAGGTAGAACTCCTCGGCCGCCGCGGTGTCCATCGGACGAGCGCCCTCGGCGGCGAGGACGTCCGCGCCCGGGTCGAGCTCCTTCCAGGAGCGCCGCTCCTCCTCGGTCGCGGGTGCGACTCCAGCGCGCAGCTCGTCCGGAACGGCGACGACGGCCTCGAGCGCTTGCATAAGCGCGTGCACGCCGTTCAGCGCGGCGCCGCCGAACATCCCGGAATGGAGGTCTCGCTCGCCGCTCGTCAGGCGCACGTGGAAGTAGATGAGCCCGCGGGTGCCGAGGTCGAAGGAGGGCACATCCTCGCGAGGCATGCCGCTGTCGAAGATGATGCAGGCGTCCGCCCCGCGCTCGTCGGCTTCGAGGAACTTGACGATCGAGTGGCCGCCCGTCTCCTCCTCCCCGTCGAAGGCGACGCGCACGTTGACCGGGAGCTCGCCCTCGCGCGAGAGCAGCTCCGCCGCCTTCAGCAGAAGGTACGAGTTCCCCTTGTCGTCCACCGAGCCGCGCGCGTAGAGGTAGCCGTCGCGGATCTCGGGCTCGAAGGGATCGGACTCCCACAGGTCGAGCGGCGCCGGCGGCTGAACGTCGAAGTGGCCGTAGAGCATGACCGTGGGCGCGTCGCCGTTTCCGTTCGACGCGGGGATCTCCCCGATCGCGAGCGGAAAGGTGGACGTTTCCACGAGCCCCGCTTCGCCGCCGGAGGCTCGCACGAAGTCGCAGACCCACTCGCCGGCGCGCCGCACATCGTCGGCGTGCGCCGGGTCCGCGCTCACGCTCGGGATGCGGAGGAGCTCGTAAAGCTCCTCCAGCCAGGCCTGCTCCGGACCGTCCGCCACGGCCCGAGACTCTAACTAGGCCGCGACGTCTCTGAGCTTTTGGCTTTCCGCCAGCGCCTGAAGCTTCTTCAGGCTCTGGTTCTCGATCTGCCGCACGCGCTCGCGGGTGACGTTGAACGTCCGCCCGACCTCGTCGAGCGTTCGCGGGTGCTGGCCGTCGAGGCCGTAGCGAAGCTCGAGGACGCGCCGCTCGCGAGGCGAGAGCGCGCACAGGATCCGCTTGAGAGTCTCCTTGCGCAGCGTGGTCTCGGCTGCCTCATCGGGCGCAGCGGCATTCTGATCGGCGAGGAAGTGTCCGAACTCGGACTCTTCCTCGTCGCCGACCGGCTTCTCCAGCGAAATGGGCGCCTGGGCGCTTCGCCGGATCTGCTCGACCTCTTCGCGGTCGATCTCCAGCTCGCGCGCGATCTCGTCCGCCGTCGGGTCGTGCCCGAGCTCGGCGAGGAGCTTGCGCTCGACGCGGCCGATCTTGTTCAGCCTCTCGACGACGTGGACGGGCATGCGGATCGTGCGCGCCTTGTCGGCCAGCGCACGGGCGACCGCCTGCCGGATCCACCACGTCGCGTAGGTGGAGAACTTGAAGCCTTTGCGGTAGTCGAACTTCTCCGCCGCGCGAACGAGCCCGATCGTCCCCTCCTGGATGAGGTCGAGGAAAGGCAGGCCCTGGTTGCGGTAGTTCTTCGCGATCGAGACGACGAGGCGGAGGTTCGCCTCGACCATCTGCTGCTTCGCGCGGTGGTCGCCGCGCTCGATCCGCTTCGAGAGCTCGACCTCCTGCGCGGCGGTCAGGAGCGGCACCTTGCCGATGTCCTTGAGGAAGAGCTGGAGCGAGTCGGTCGAGACCTCGGCCGCGTCGGGCTGCACCTTGGTGGGTTCCTCCTCCTCCTCGGGCTCGGCCTCGACGACCTCGATATGGAGCTCGTCGAGCTGCCGATAGAACTCGTCGACCTGGACGGTGTCCAGCTCCAGCTCGTCGAGCGCGAGCGCGACCTCCTCCTGCGTCAGGAAGCCGGCCTCCTGTCCCTGACGGACGAGCGCCTTGGTGGCGTCATCGTCAAGCGTCACGCCTTTCCCACCATTCCCTCTCCCCTCCTGCAAGCTGACCCCTCCTCTGACCGTATTGACGGCCCCCAATTTGTCAACGGCCTGTCTGTGCCAGATCCCACCCTTGTGTCGCGCGACTCTTGCACGGCGACCGGACAGTTCGCCATGGGCCGACCGGACTATTTCTTAGACGCTAGGTCCCAATGCCTTCAAGACGGGAAAGAAGCGATTTTGCTTCCCGGCTGTAGAGACTTTCAGGCATGGTAGCTGCGGCTTTCTCCAACTGTGCGCGCGCGTCCTCGATGTCTCTGATCCAGAGGAGAAGGACGCCGAGATGGAAGCGGACGAGGGCGGAATCGGGATTGTCGCGTGCCAACGGGCCCAGGCGGGAGAACGCGGCCGAGGGATCGTCCTTGTCAAAATGCCCAACCGCGGCGGCGACCTTGGCGTCCAACCAGTCGGGCGCGAGCTCGAGGGCGCGGTCGAAGGCGGCGCGCGCCGAGATCGGCTTGCCCACCCGCTGCAACGCCGTGCCGTAGAGGATCCACTCGTCGGCGCCGCCCTGACGGGCCGCCGCCTGGAGCGTGTCGAGTTGCGCCTGCGCCGACTTGCCGGTGAGGCCGTCGGGCGGCTCCAGCGCGGTGAAGAACGACGGGAGCCCGGGAGCCATCTCCGGATGAAGGAGGTCTCCGGCCCGCACCGCGGATTGAGAGTCGGGCTCGACCTCGAAGGCCTTGCGCCACTCCGCCGTCGCCTCGTCCTGCTGGCCCTGGGCGTAGAACACGAGCCCGAGGTGCAGGTGGACAAGGGCGCTTTCGGGATGTGAGGCCGCGAGCTCCCGCAGCCGTGCGAGCGTGCCGTCCGGCCAGGCGGCGACCGCGGCTCCGACAGCGGCCTCGAGCGAGCTCGGGTGGTCGCGGAGCAAGGCCGCGAACTGCGCGCGCGCGTCCTCGATCTGGCCACTGTCGTAGGCGCGTTCGGCGGTGCGGAGGGCCTGGGCCTCGGAGTCGTCGCCGAGGACGACGCTGAGCTCGAGGACGGGCGGCTTCTCGCCGGGGCTCCCGTCCCCGCGGCCGATGAGGGCGACACCCGCGACGACGGCAGCGGCGACGAGGGCCAGAGCCCCCACGATCAGCCGAATGCGGGTGCGCGGAGACACGTGCCGAGCGTAGCCCGCGCGCTCTGGGCAGCCGGGGCCAAGTTGCTATATTTCGTGAAGTTATGCCGACCTACCGCGAGCTGCTGCAGCAGACCAAGTCCGAGATCGACGAAGTCGATGCCTCCGCCGCGCAGGAGTTCCTGTCCGAGAGCTCCGTCGCGGTCGTGGACGTGCGCGAACGCGACGAATGGGACGAAGGGCACCTTCCCCGCGCGGTGCACGTGCCGCGCGGCAACCTGGAGTCCCGCATCGAGCGCGCCGTCCCGGACAAGTCGAGCAAGGTGCTCCTCTACTGCGCCGCCGGAAACCGCTCCGCGTTCGCCGCGAAAACCCTCGAGGAGCTTGGCTACGAGAACGTCGTCTCCCTCGCGGGCGGCTTCACCGACTGGAAGCGAAACGGCCTTCCCTACGAGGTTCCCCAGGCGCTCGACGCGGCCAAGCGCCGCCGCTACAGCCGCCACCTCCTGATCCCCGAGGTCGGCGAGGAGGGGCAGCTCAGGCTTCTCCGGTCGCGCATCCTCCTCATCGGCGCGGGCGGGCTCGGCTCGCCGGCGTCGCTCTACCTCGCGGCCGCGGGCGTCGGGACGATCGGGATCGTCGACGACGACGTGGTCGACGAGACGAACCTTCAGCGCCAGATCGTCCACTCGACCGACCGTCTCGGCGAGCCCAAGGCCGACTCGGCCAAGCGGACGATCGAGGCGCTGAACCCGGACGTCAACGTCAAGGTTTTCAAGGAGCGGCTCACGTCCGAAAACATCGACCGGATCCTCGGCGAGGGCTGGGACGTGATCGTTGACGGTGCGGACAACTTCCCCACGCGCTATCTCCTGAACGACGCCTCGGTTTGGCACGGCATCCCCGTGGTGCACGGCTCGATCTACCGCTTCGAGGGCCAGGTGACGGTCTTCAAGCCGCACGAGGGCCCCTGCTACCGCTGTCTCTTCCCGCAGCCGCCGCCGCCCGAGCTCGCCCCGAGCTGCGCCGAGGGCGGCGTCCTCGGCGTCCTTCCGGGCGTTGTCGGCTCCCTGCAGGCGAACGAGGCGCTGAAGCTCGCGCTCGGGATCGGCGATCCGCTCGTCGGCCGGCTGCAGATGTTCGACGCCCTCGACGGCACCTTCACGGAGATCTCCCTCCGCCGCGACCCGGAGTGCCCGGTTTGCGGCGAGAACCCCACGATCACGGGCTACATCGACTACGTCGAGTTCTGCCAGGGCGGAAGGACGCACGTAACCTCGTGACCCGCGTCCGCATCCCGCCCACACTCCGCGATTCGGTCGGCGGCGCACGGGAGGTCGACGCCTCCGGCTCGACCGTCCGCGAGCTCCTCGCCGACCTTGCCGAGCGCTTCCCCGGTCTCGGCAGCCAGGTGCTCGAGAACGGAAATGAGATCGCCCCGTTCGTGAACGTCTACGTGAACAACGAGGACGTTCGCACCCTCGACGGCCTGGAGACACCCGTGGGCGACGGAACGTCGGTCATCCTCCTGCCGGCGATGGCCGGGGGCGAGCGGACGCTGACGCCGTCTCTGCTCGAGACGATCGGCCGCACTCCACTCGTCGAGCTTTCTCGGATCAGCCCGGAAGGGGGGGCACGGCTCTACGCCAAGCTCGAGGGCCAGAACCCGACCGGGTCGATCAAGGACCGGATCGCGAAGACGATGGTCGAGGCCGCGGAGTCCTCGGGCGAGCTCGAGCCCGGACGCGAGCTCCTCGAGCCGACGAGCGGCAACACCGGCATCTCGCTCGCGATGGTGGCGAAGCTCAAGGGTTATCCGCTGACCTGCGTCCTTCCCGAGAACTCGACGCCCGAGCGCGTGCGCATGCTCGAGCTCTACGGCGCCAAGGTCGTCTTCTCGCCCGGAAGCGAGGGCTCGAACGGCGCCGTTCGCCACGCGCTTCGCCTCGCGGAGGGCGACGCCCGTTACTTCATGCTCAACCAGTACGCCAACGAGGCCAACCCGCGCGCCCACTACGAGGGCACGGGCGCTGAGATCGCCGAGGCGCTGCCCCGCGTCGATGCATTCGTCGCGGGCCTCGGTACGGGCGGCACGCTCATGGGTGCCGGCGAGCGGCTGCGGGAGACCTTCCCCGATGTCCTGGTCGCCGCCGCAGAGCCTTTCCAGGGCGACCTCGTCTATGGCCTCCGCTCGCTCGCAGACGGCTACGTGCCCTCGATCCTCGACGTCTCGCGGCTCGACCGGAAGATTCTCGTCTCCAACGACGAGTCGCTCGCCGGCCTGCGCGCCCTCCTCGACCGCGAGGGGATCTTCGCGGGCGTCTCCTCGGGCGCCGTCGTCCACGTGGCCCGGCGGATCGCGGCCGAGCTCGACGAGGACGCGGTCGTCGTCGCCGTGCTCGCCGACGCCGGCTGGAAGTACCTCTCCGCCGATTTCTGGACGGAAGGCCCGCGGACGATGGAGGAACACCTCTGGTGGTAGTCCCGCCGGCGGTGCGCTCGGCGCTCGTCGAGCACGCCGAGGCGGAAAGCCCGAACGAAGCCTGCGGAGTCGTCGTCTTCAGAGACGGCGAGGCCGAGCGCTATATCCCGGGCACGAACGTCTCCGAGAGCCCGTACCGCTACGAGCTGCAGGTGCCGCCCGACACGTGGTTTTTGGAGGACGACGGCTACGACCTCGCCGTCTTTCACTCGCATGTCTCGAGTCCCCCGCGTCCGTCGCGCACCGACGTGGAGAACATCGGCCTCTGGGAAGGCAAGCCCTACCTAATCCTCTCGCTGCGAACCGGCGAGCTCGCAGGCTGGCGGATCGCCGGCGGCCGGATCGAGCCCGAAGACGTCGCCTAGGAGACGCCGGAGCTGCCGTGCATCGGCTTCGGATGCGCGTCGCAGCGGAACTAGTAGGTGCCGACCTGCAGCGTGACCTTCCAGCTGGGCTGCCGATGAAGTCGATCGCCGTCTTCTTGCTCACTCCGGGGCCGAGCAGGTGAAAGTTGTGGAACGAGCTCTGGTCCGAGATGGCGAAGCGGTGCTCGCCCGGGCTCGCGTGCCTGAGGTTGGTGCCG
>Ga0126307_10000574_pt1 | contig 23535 bp, 22 predicted proteins | sample Plot28_FD_89955 | JGI IMG/M metagenome (GOLD analysis project Ga0126307, IMG submission 89955) | Serpentine soil microbial communities from UC McLaughlin Reserve, CA, USA - Plot28 | ecosystem: Environmental > Terrestrial > Soil > Grasslands | place: USA: UC McLaughlin Reserve, Lake County... | reverse complement strand
GTCCTTGTCGAGCAGGGAGAGGATCGCGCCTGCCATGAAGGCGCCGAGGATGGACTCGAGGCCGAGAGAGTCGGCGATCGCCGCGAACCCGACCAGCAGGACGACCGCACCGCGGACGCGGATCTGGGCGGTCGTGTCCTGAAGGCGGACCAGGTCCTGTCGTAGGAGGCTCGAGCGCTCGGCCGTCTTCACCGCGATGAAGACCACGAGCGCGAGCAGCACCAGACTCCCGATCAGCAGCAGCGTCGCGCCGACCCCGCCCTCGCCCGAGAAGAAGATCGAGAGCAGGATGACCGCGCCGAAGTCCGCGATCGTCCCCGCCGCGACGATCAGCTGGCCGAAGGTGGAGGAGATCTCGCCCGCGTCCTTCAACACCGGGATCAGCACCCCGAGCGAGGTGGCGCAGAGGATGATCGCGATCAGCAGCGGCGTCTCAACCAACCCGGTCGCCTTGAGCCCGAGCGCCACGACGACCGCGATTACGAAGGAGAGCGCGAAGCCCATCAGCGTCAGCCGCAGGACCTGTCCGCGGAGCTTGTCGAACTCGATCTCGAGGCCGGCGAGGAAGAGCAGGAAGGCCAGCCCGAGCAGCGCGACAACCGAGATCGCGTCGTCGATCTCGACGATCCCGAGTACCGACGGGCCGATCAAGATCCCGGCGATGATCTCCAGCACCACCGAGGGCAGCTTCACGCCCGGGAAGAACCCGAGCAGCAGCGGCGCGACGAACGCGACCGCGACGACGATCAGGAGGTTGTCGAAGGCAGGCATTCCGGCCAGTCCGCCGAGGGAGAACGGCGTTACGGCACACTAGGGCCAGGCCCCGATAGCTCACGGGAGGACGCGACGGCAGGCGAAAACCTGAAGTACGGCGCCGACAAGGTGAAGAACCTCTACCCGAACCTAAACGCGGCGTTAGAGGTCCCCCTGACCTGACGCGGTGCTTCAATGGCGCCGAGCCCCGATAGCTCAGCTGGATAGAGCGACTCCCTCCTAAGGAGTAGGTCCCAGGTTCGAATCCTGGTCGGGGCGTAACTCTGGCGGTCCTTCGGGGACGAGTGGACATGGCCACGAACGGCGCTCATGACACGCGACTCGAGCGAATCCTCGGTGTCCCGCTGGCGGATGACGCGAAGCGACAGTGGCCGCAAAGCGGCGAGGTCATCGACGGCAGAGACCGCATCAGCGAGGTGGAGTCCCACTTCGAGGGGTTGCGGCTCGCTGTTGGCCGGCGCCATGAGCTCGGAGACACCCTGGTGGTCGAGTGGAGTACCGACTACGGCGACGGTCGGGTCTATCGAAACGTCAGCGTCGCGGATCTACGCGACGGGCATGCGATTCGGGTGACGGACTACTGGGGAGAGCCGTTCGATGCGCCCACCTGGAGGAAATCGCTCGCCAATCGCCTCGAGATGCCGGCGGACGGGACGTGGCCCGCCGCCGACACGCTTCAGGGCGACGACGCGCCCTGAGCCCGGGGACGTCCCGCGGGCGACCCACGGTTGGCAGGGCCGGGGTGTCGGACCGGCTCCGTGGCGTCCTCCTGATCGCAGGTGGCGCCAAGCGCAGACGTAGCCATCGGGCCAGCGCGCGGATCGGGGCGCTGGCGAGGGCGGCACCGAGCACTCGGCCATGGGGAGCAGTCAATCGCTGGAACCTGAGTGGAACCTCAGCCGAACCTATGAGTTCGATTAGGGACTGCACGTCTGCGCCCGGGACTGGTCAAAGCGCCTGGTGATTGCCACCATCTCCGGGGAGGTAAGTCCGGTGTCAACTGGCGTCAAGCGTCTTCCCTATATGCCCGGTCTGGATGGCCTGCGCGCGATCGCCGTGCTGGCCGTCTTCGTCTACCACTTTCAGAGCGGGGGCGGGTGGCTTCCAGGCGGGTTCCTCGGCGTCGACGTCTTCTTCGTGATCAGCGGCTACCTGATCACCTCGCTGCTGCTCAGCGAGTTCCGTAAGGAGGGGCGGGTCGATCTGGTCGCCTTCTGGCTGCGGCGCGCGCGGCGGCTGCTGCCGGCGGTCGGGGTGCTGATCGCCGTCGTGATGGTCGCCGGCGCGTTCTTCGACTTCGGGCAGATCTCGACTCTGCGGGCTCAGGCTCTGTCGTCGATGGCGTACGTGACGAACTGGGACCTGATCCTGAGCCACCAGAGCTACTTCGAGGAGTTCGCTCGGCCGTCGCTCTTCCGCCACCTCTGGTCGCTGGCGGTGGAGGAGCAGTTCTATCTGCTCTGGCCACTGGTCTTCGCCGCCTGCATGACGCGCTTCGGGCAGCGGCGCGTCGTGATCGGCGTGTTCGCCGGCGCCATCGCCTCCAGCCTGCTGATGGCGATCCTCTTTGACCCGGTCAACCCGAACCGTGTCTTCTACGGCACGGACACGCGGGCGACGCCGCTGCTGATCGGGGTCGCACTCGCCTTCTTCTGGCATCCGGAGAAGCTCAAGGCGAAGACTGGGACGCTCGCGCCCGTCGCCCTGAACGTGATGGGGGCGATCGGGCTCTCGATGGTGGTGATCACCTTCCTCACCGTTCACGACTACGACGTCTCGCTCTACCACGGCGGCTTCCTGCTGCTCTCGATCTGGACCGCGATGCTGATTGCCGCGGTCGCCCATCCGGCCGCGAGCATCGGCCGGACGCTTGGCAATCCGGGGATGCGCTGGCTCGGGCTGCGCAGCTACAGCTTCTATCTCTGGCATTGGCCGGTGCTCGAGCTCACGCGGCCCGGGATCGACGTGCCGCTGCACGGGCCGATCCTCTTCGCGCTGCAGCTCGGGCTGACGCTGGCGCTCGCTGATCTGTCCTACCGCTACGTGGAGCAGCCCTTCCGCCGCTCGACCAACTGGCAGCGGCCGGACTGGCTCCGCATCGGCCGGGTGGGGATCGCGGTCGGGGTGACCGCGGTGGTGCTTGTGGTCGGCTGGAGCGGGATCGTGCCGCGGGGCCACCATGGGCAGCTGCAGGTCGCCTCGGCGCGGATCACGCCGAAGGCGGTCTCGATCACGCCTGAGGGTGGCGATGCGGTCAAGGTCCCGTCGCCGCTGCCCGCCAAGCACAGCGGCAAGCGAGCGCTGCCGGTGCTCGCCCTCGGGGACTCGGTGATGGTCGACGCCCGCACGGGCTTGGCGCGGCTGCTCGGCGGCGGCCTCACGCTGAACGCGGCCGTCGGGCGCCAATCGAACGAGATCATCCGCCTGCTTCACGACTACTCGGCCAAGGGCAAGCTGCCGGACGACGTCGTGCTGCAGCTCGGCAACAACGGTCCGGTCTACGGCGATGACCTGGTGAAGCTGCACCAGGCGCTCCGAGGCGTCCCGCACGTCTACCTGGTGAACGTCGAGGTGCCGCGCAGCTGGCAGGGAGAGGTCAACTCGGCCCTGTCGGAGGCTGCGGGCGACTGGGGGCAGGCCGAGCTGGTCGACTGGCACGCGGTCGCGTCCTCGCACAGCGGCATCACGACGGACGGCATCCACCTGACCGAGAAGGGAATCGACCTTTACTCGCGCCTGATCGCCGCGGCGATTCGCGACGCGGATTAGCTCTCCTCCTCGTCCTCTTCCTCGTCGCGGATCCTGGCACGAGCCTCGGCCACCCAGCCGACCTCGACGTCTCGGTAGGTGACGCCGGGCTCGACCTCGTCGGGCAGGTTCCGCCGCTCGCTGCGGCTGTCGGTTTCGAGCTCGACGTCCTCGATCCGCTCGTCTGATCGGACCCGCGTGCCGCCCTCAAACTCCACGTTCGTCTCGGGCTTGCGGCGGAAGCGCAGCTTGCGGGCCTTCACCTTCGCGCCCACCTCGATGTCGGGTGGCCGGTCCTGTCGCCGCTTGCGCGTCACTGCCCGTTGAGGACGCCCTTGACATCGCCGACGGTGACACGGCCGTCCTTGCCGCTGCCGTCGATTGAGCCGATGTCGATGCCGGCCTGCTGCGCCAATCGCTGCGCGGCCTCCGTCGCCGGGTGCTTGTCGGCGAGACGCTCGCGGCGCCGATCGCCGAGCTTCTTCACCTTCCGAGCCGCAGCCTGTCCCAGTTCCTTCGCCTCCTCCGTGGCCGCGGTGCCGATCTCCTCGGCGACGGTCTTGGCGACGTGCTTCGCGGCCTCCTTGGCCATCTTCGGAGCGGCGACCAACTGACCGGCGCCGCCACCTCCCACGGCCTGTCCTGCGCCCTCGACAAGCTGTCCAGCACCCTGGCCGGCGTCTCCAACCGCCTCGCCGGCGCCCTGGCCGACATCCCCTACAGCCTGTCCCGCTCCCTCACCGACGTCTCCCACCGCCTGGCCGGCGCCTTCGCCGACCTCACCCACCGCTTGGCCGGCACCTTCACCGACTTCTCCGACGGCCTGACCGGCACCTTCGCCGACGTCGCCGACCGCCTTGCCCGCGCCCTGGCCGACCTCGTCCACCGCCTTGCCCGCGCCCTCGCCGAGCATGGGCACCGTGTCCCCGGCGCCCTGGCCCACGTCCTCCACGGCCTCGCCCGACTCGCCGATCATGTCCCCGGCCCCCGCACCGACGTCCTGGATCGCCTCGCTGAGGCTGTGGACGAGCTCCGGGTTGCGGTCGATCGTGGTCATCACGCGGTCGACGATCGCGGCGACATGCTCCAGGCGGACCTTGAGCAGAGCCTGCGCCTCTACGCCCTCTATGTCGATCTCGAGCCTGCCGAGATGGACGTCGATGCCGACGTCCAGGCTGACCAGGTCGAGGACCTGTGCCTTGAGAGCGACGTGGGCGTCGATATTGGCGAGCTTCAGGTAGATCTTGTCGACCTTGATGACCGGGACATCGAGCAGGACGTCGGGGTCCTGCCCGGTCTCCGCCAGTGGCGAGGTCGCGTAGTCGCGGTACTCGCGCTCGGCGACGGTCGCGCGCCCCTCGACGTTCTTGGCGAAGCGGTACTTCTCTGTCTTCTGCGAGGCGGACCGTGCATCGGCCCTCGGGGAGGTCGACCGGCCGTTGGAGCTCGATCGGCTTCGGCGAGAGCTGCCGCTGTTGGAACGGCGGGAGTTGCCGCTGTTGGAGGAATTCGACCTAGAGGAGCTCGACTTCTTGGACTTCGTGGCCACTAGCCACCCCCTCCGAGCTTCCCGGCCCCACCTTGGACGCCCTTGCCGACTCCCTGGACTCCTCGGCCGGCACCCTTGCCGACTCCCTGGACCCCTTGGCCGGCGCCCTTGCCGGCCCCAGCGACTCCGCGGCTGGCGCCCTGTCCAACTTCACCGAGCGCCTGGTTGGCGCCCTTCCCAACCTCGGGCAGGGCCTGCTTGGTGCCCTTGCCGACTTCGCCCAGCGCCTGATTGGCGCCCTCACCGACGTCACCGAGCGCAGACTCTGCGCCCTCGCCGACCTTGGGCAGCGCCTTCCCGGCACCCTCGCCGACGTCCTCGATGGCGTCGCCGGACTCGTCGAGCAGATGGCCGGTGCCTCCACCGACCTCCTCGAGCGTCTTGCCGACGCCCTCCAGCAACTCCGGATTGCGATCCAGCGACAGCAGCACCCGTTCGAGGATCCGGGTGACGTTGTCGAGCTTCGCCTTGAGCAGCGCCTGTGCCTCGACGCCCTCGACCTTCAGCTCCACCTCGCCGAGGTTGGCGTGCACGCCGATGCTGAGGTTGAGGAGCTTGCGGACCTTGGCGAGGACGGCCACCTTCGCATCGAGGTCGTCGACCTCGATGTTGATCTCGTCGATCTTGACGACGGGGACGTCGAGCAGGACGTCCGGTCCCTCCGGGACGTCCTCATTGGGATCGACGATCGAGTAGTCCGGGAACTCCTCGCGCTTGCGCTTCCGGCTGCGGGAGGCGCTGCGGCCGTTGGACTTGGCGCGGCTCTTGTCCCGTGGGGCTTTGATGTCCGAGTCGGCCTCGACGCGTCTCGACTCGCTCCGCGCCCCGGAACGGTTGTGCGAGGAGCGGCCTCGCGAGGACGACGACGAAGACGAGCGCCTCCGCCCCGACGAAGAACTCTTTGAAGCACTCTTGGATTTGCCCTTCTTGCTGCTGGACCGAGAACTGCGTTGCGCCATCCTGGCCAGATCTCCTCCGATTAGTCCTGCGAACGGCTTACCCGGAACGGGCGGTTCAAACACCGACGGGAGGGGTACCCGAGGGGACACGGTCGGCGCGAACGGCGCAGCCGGCATGGAAGCCAAAGAGGAGGGCAACAAAATGGCCCAGACAACACGATCCTCGAGCAGCCGGTCCACCCGCAGCCGCTCGAGTTCAAACCGATCAACGAGCCGCAACGGCTCGTCAAAGTCGTCACGAACCAGGTCGTCGGGAAGCTCGCGGAGCGGGAACGGCACATCGCGGGCGAAGCAAGCGCAACGGCGGACGACGACCAATGGACCTGTCGCGAAGACCGGCGAGAAGGTCGCCGAGCTTGCGTCCAAGGCGACGAAGGCAGCGCCTCAGACGGAGACGGTTCGCCGCACCGGCAAGAAGGTCGGGAATCTCGCCTCGAAGGCGAAGACCCCGCTGGTGGCGGGCGGTGCCGCACTCGCGGGAATCGCTGGCGGAGTGGCGCTGAAAAGCCGTACCAAGAACCGGAGGCCGGTGGGGAAGCTCAAGACCCGCAGGCTGCCGAGCTCGCTGCGGAACATCGACCTGGGCAAGGTCGATCTCGACGCGATCACCGATGCGGCCAAGCGGATCAGGTCGCTCGGCGAGCAGGTTGGCGACGTCGCGGACGCGGCGGACAAGACCCGCAAGAAGCACAACTAACGACATAGCAAAACCGGTCAGTCGGTTGGGAACGCGTCGGAGGGCTCGAGGGTCGGAGGGGCGATCTCCACCCGGCTGCCGCCATGCGTCTTCGCTGTGTAGAGAGCGACGTCCGCACGCCGGAGCAACTCGTCGAGCGCCTGCGCGCCGTCCCAGGCGACGACGCCAGCGGAGAAGCAGCCGAGCTCGGGTGTCATCTGCCTGAGACGCTCAACCGCGGCCAAAGCCTGATCGTCGGAGGTATCGGTCAGCAACGCGCCGAACTCGTCGCCTCCCAGCCTGACGAGCACATCCCCGGCGCGGAACGCCGTTCGCATCCGGTCCGCCGTCTCCCTGAGGACGCGGTCGCCCTCGTCGTGGCCGCGCGTGTCATTGATCTCCTTGAGGCTGTCGAGATCGAGCAGCAGCAGGCCCACTTGGGTGCCCTCCCGGGCGGCGCGGGCGAGCTCGCGATCGGCGGCCATTCGCCATCCCCGCCGGTTGAGCAGGCCGGTCAGGTCGTCGATCGTCGCCTCCTTGACCAGGCGCGCGTTGAGGGTCTGGGTCTCGCGGGTGACCGCGCGCAGGGAGTAGGCGACGCTCACGCCCACCAGCACGAGCAGGGCAGCATTCCCCCAGTGGACCGGATAGGCCGGCGGGCCGAAGATCAACATCGGCAGGTAGGCGCAGGCGGCGAGGACTCCCATGCCGATCGCGAGCTCGCGGTCGGTCCCCTGCACCCCGAACCAGATCATCGCCATCATCAGCAGGACGGCGTACGGGGAGGCCGCGCCACCGCTGTAGGCCTGCAGCATCGTCAGCGCCACGATGCCCCCGAACGCCGCCACGTAGAAGGGGATCGGATGGCTGCGGGTCACCATCGTCACCACGATCGGCGCCACGCAGGCTCCCGCCGCACCGATGAAGAAGACCGTGTGATGCGAGCCGAATTCGGTGGCGGTCGCCACCAAAATCGGCACGACGTTGCCCAGGACCGCAAAGCGCAGGGCCCGGTTACGTTGCTTGACGCTGTAGCGCATCGGTGCCGCCATAGAGCCGAATGACACTAGGCGATGCGCACCTGTTGCACATCCGCATAAATCGCCCCAATTTGTCCAGTTTTGTCAGAGTTTTGTTGGACGCAGGAGAGGCGGTCAGCCGGTCTCGGCGGAGCGCATGAACGATTCGAGGCGGTCGTTGTAGGGCGCGCCGGTAGAGGGGACCGTGTGGCCGCGGCCGTGCATCACCTCTCGCTCGGCGGACAGGGCCCGCGCAAGGGAGTCGCAGACCGCCTCGAAGGCCGGGGAGTGACCGCCCGAGAGCACTAGGACCGGGAAGTTCGCGGCGGCCAGCCTGTCGAGCGGGATCTCCGCTTCCCACGACGGACGCTCGCGCTTGAGCAGCTCGACGCCGTGGAGGAGCTCCTCCGGCAGCTGCTCGGGTGTCTCATAGGCCGATCCGGCCCCGCCACGGAAGAGCCGCAGGAAATCCTCGGGCGGAATGTCCTCAGCATGGCTGAAGAGGCGCTCCCCGTTGGCGATCATCTCGTCGACCACGGGCGTGCCCGCGGCCACCCGCAGGCACCCAGGCTCGGAGACGGTCAGCGATCGCACGGCCTCCGGCCGGAGCGCTGCCACCAGCAATGCGATCACCGCGCCGTAGGAGTGCCCTACCAGATGAGCGCCATCGCCGAGCAGCTCAGCGAACATCGGCGCCTCCACCTCGAAGTCGTTGCGCTCGAGCGGCGGGCTCTCGCCGAAGCCCGGCCGGCTCGGGATGATCAGGCTCCAGCGCTCAGCTAGCTCGCGCTGTTTTCGCCAGGTGAGCGACGGCCCGACGATGTCGCCGTGGACGAACAGGATCGGCGGCCCTTCGCCGAGTCGCTCAACTTGCAATGTGCACGTCATCTCCGAACAAACCCTACGATCAGCCGGGTGAAGCTCGTCATCCAGATCCCCTGCCTGAACGAGGAGGAATGGCTCCCGCGGGCGCTCTCGGAGCTGCCACGGGAGGTGCCCAGCTTCGATGAGGTCGAGTGGCTCGTGATCGACGATGGCTCGACCGATGGCACCGCCGATGTCGCCCGACGCCACGGCGCTGACCACCTCGTCCGCCTGGCCAGCCACCGCGGGCTCGCGACGGCATTCCAGGCCGGGCTCGACGCGGCGCTGAAGCTCGGCGCCGACGTGATCGTCAACACGGACGCCGACGGGCAGTACAGCGCCTCCGACATCCCCCGTCTCGTGGAGCCGATCGTCGCTCGGCGCGCCGACATGGTGGTAGGCGACCGCCAGGTGCAGACCGTCGATCACTTCTCCCCCAGCAAGAAGCTCCTGCAGCAGCTCGGTAGCTGGGTGGTCCGCCGCGCGTCGGGGACCAGGGTGCTCGACACGACCTCGGGCTTCCGCGCCTACAACCGTGAGGCCGCGCTCCAGCTGATCGTCGTCTCCCGCTACACGTACACACTGGAGAGCCTGATCCAGGCGGGGAGGATGTCCGTCGCGATCGAGGACGTGCCCATCTCGCCGAATGAGACCGAGCGCGAGTCTCGGCTCGCCGGTTCGACCTCCGCCTACGTCCGGCGGAACGCTTTCGCGATCTTCCGGGCTTACACGCTGTACGAGCCGCTCCGCGTCTTCATGCTCCTCGCCGCCGTCTTCGGCGTGCTGGCGCTTGCGGCCTGGTCGCCATGGCTGCTCGACTGGATCGTGAACGGCGATCGCAGTGGCCACCTCCAGTCCCTGATCCTCGGGGCGGTGCTGATGCTGGCGGCGGTCCAGATGTTCGCCCTCGGGATCATCGGCGACGCCCTCGCCGGGCAGCGCACCATCGGGCAGCGCGTCTACGAGCGCGTCCGGCGGCTCGAGCTCGAGGCGGGAGTTCCGCCCTCCAACTACGAGCGCGGCGACCGACCGACGAAGCGGCCCATGACGGTGGAGACGATCGAGACCAGCGTCGCGAGGTGAGCACCGCCGAAGCGGGCGGGAACGTCTACGACAAGTACGGCACCTCCAATCCGGTTGCGAGGCGGCTGATGGCCGGGTTCATGGGCCAGCTGGACGAGCTGGTCGACCGCACGGGGGCAACCGAGGCCCACGAGGTCGGCTGCGGCGAGGGTGAGTTGGCCATCCGCCTCGCCCGCCGGGGCATCCGGATGCGCGGGACGGACGCCTTTCCCCAGGTGCTGGAGGAGGCGCGCCGGCGAGCCGCGACAGCCGGGGCGGAAATCGACTTCGAGGCGACGCCGGTCGAGCAGCTGGACCCCGCTCGCCACGCCGCCGAGCTGATCGTCTGCTGCGAGGTCCTCGAGCACCTCGACGATCCTGAGCGCGCACTCGACGTGCTTGCCGGGCTGGCGCGCCCATGGCTGATCGCCAGCGTGCCACGCGAGCCGCTCTGGCGAGCGCTCAACCTGGCGCGTCTCTCCTACGTCGGAGACCTCGGGAACACCCCCGGCCACCTGAATCACTGGTCGAAGCGGGACTTCGTGCGGTTTCTCACTCGCCGCTTCGAGGTAGTCGAGCTGAGGAGCCCGACTCCGTGGACCATGGTTCTCTGCCGCGTACAATCGCCGCCTTCATGACCGGCTTGAGGCAAGCATTTCAGGGGCTGAGAGCCCGTCCCGGCGTTGCGGCGATCGCCACCCTCGGCATCGCCTGGGGGCTGGTCATGCACCAGGTGGGCTGGGCCCAGCTGGCGCACTTCGATCAGGTGCAGGCGTTCGACAAGGGCCAGACGCAGATCGACCAGTGGCATTGGAACACGAACGACAAGGCCTGGGTCGACGGCCACTTCTACTCGGTGAAGAGCCCCGGGATGGCGGCGATTTCGACGCCGTTCTACCGGGCTATCGAGGGGCTCGGCGGGGACAAGCTCGCCCGTGCTGCCGCTCACAACGTCGGCCGAACCGCGCATCCGAAATGGGGCTACGAGGGTGTCATTCCCATCGAGAACTTCGGCTACAACGTCGAGCGCGGAGAGCGCATCCAGGCGTCGATCAAGGACTTGACGCCGATCATCTGGGCTCTCACCCTGCTCGCCGCGGTGATCCCTGCGGTCCTCCTGCTGCTCGCGGTGCGCTGGGCCGCCGATCGCTTCATGCCGGGATATGGGACCGCCGCGGCGATCACCCTCGGCCTGGCGACCGTGGTGATGACCTTCGCCGCGGAGTTCTTCTCGCACGTGATCTCGGCGGGGTTCGCCTTCGCCGCGTTCTGCCTGCTGATGAAGGAACGGGATCGAGAGCCGCGCCTCGGCCTCGTGGCCGGAGCCGGCCTCCTGGCCGGGCTCGCCGTCACCTTCGAGTTCCAGACCGGCCTCGTCGGCGTCGTGCTCTTCGGCTATGCGCTGTCACGCCGTACTGACTGGCTCCGGCGCGGTGCCGCCTATGGCGCCGGGGCGGTCGCCGGCGCGCTGCCGATGCTCGCGTTCAACGTCTGGGCCTTCGGCGACCCCTTCAAGCTCGCCTATGGCTATGCCGTCGACTTCCCCGGCCTGAGCGGTCACGCCGAGCTTGGCCTGAACAGCACCGGCTTCTTCGGGATCACCGCACCGCGCTTCGACAGCGCGCTCGACCTGCTGCTCGCCGGGCGAGGTCTGCTCGTGCTCACCCCGATCGTCGTCATGGGCGTCGTCGGCGTCTTCATGATGCGCCGCGAGCACCGCGCGGAGGCCAACACGATCCTCGCGATCGCCGTCGTCTACTTCCTCTACAACAGCGGCTACTGGCTGCCCTTCGGCGGCGGTACGCCGGGTCCGCGGTTCCTGATCCCGGCGCTGCCCTTTGTGGCAATCGGCTTGGCCTATGCGTACAGACGGCTGCCCGCGCTCACCCTGGGGCTCGCCATCCCGTCTGGGCTGATGATGCTGGCCGGGACCCTGACCTACCCGCTGCTCGGCAGGCAGGGCACGGGGACGTGGGCCGACTGGATCATGGAGGGCAAAGTCGAGCACACAGTTCTCACCGCGTTCGGCGTGACCAACGTCTGGCTCGCTGTCGCCCCGTTCATCGCGGCGGTGCTGACCGCGGTCGTGCTCACCGTTCGCGCCACACCGTCGACGGCACTCTCCGACTACCGCTTCGCAGTGCCCGCCGTCGTCACCTGGGCCTGCGTCTCGACCCTCGGCCCGATCCTCAGCTCCGAGGAGATGAGCCCGCTCAACCGCGGCAACATCTCCGTCCTCTGGCTCATCGCCTCGGCGCTGCTGCTCTCGCTCGTCACCCTGACCGTGGTCCGGTCCCGCGAGCGGCGCGCTCAGCCCGGGCCGGAGGTACCGGCGGCGCGAGAGCCGGCGCTTGGGCCTGGTCTGGCGTTCGACGAGCCGAGCTCGTAGAAGACCAGCCCCGGCCGGTCGGCCAGCCGGTAGCGCCTCAGCGGCAGCCCCGCGATCGGCTTGCGAGCGACCCCAGCCTGCGGCGTGCCGTCGGTGAGCCCGAGATGCAGGATCACGGTTCGCACGCCGTACTCCTGGAGCTCCTTGACGGTGGCGGCGTCCGGGAAGGTCTCCATGTGCTTCACCAGGTCCAGCACCACCGCTGGATTGGTGCTGGCACGACCGTTGACGATCTCGGGGAACCCGTCGGTCGATTCCAGCTGGAAGGCGCGGTTCTCCTTGGCGGTGAGCGCCGGCAGGTGGAGCTGTGGCTGTGGGATGTCGGCGGTCGATGGCAGAGGTGATGGCACCTCCGGCTCAGCCTGGTTGTCGTAGGGATCGAATGGCAGGCTGCGACCCTCGGTGACGATCGCGAGGGAGAGGACGCCTGCGACTGCGACGGCCGACCAGGCCGGCCGTCGACGCCTCCCGACCGCTCGGACGGCGGCCTCCGCCCCGGCCGCGGCGAGCAGGGCCAGCGCGAGTGCGGTGAAGGTCGCCATGCGCCCCGGAGTGCGGATCCCCTCCCAGCCCGGTAGCGCCTCGTAGAGGACGCGGTAGGGCCAGAGCAGGCCGCCCTCCTCGCGGAAGCCGAGCGAGAGCACCATGAACGCAACGGCAGCGGCTCCGAGCCCGATCCGCCAGCGCTTGCTGAGACTGCTCGACCAGAGGCCCGCGATCGCCAGGACCAGGATCACGGCGCCCGGGAAGAGCGTTTTCTCCTGCCAAGTGGTGAGGGTGTCGCGGATGCCGGCCGTGGCGGCGCCCCAGACGAAGTTCTCCTCCGGCGCGGTCAGGAAGACCTTGAGCGGGCCGGAGAAGGCGGCGACCTCGTCCGGACTCCGCTTCGCGGCCGGGTAATTGTCCGCGATGTAGAGATATGCGTGCGCGATCCAGTACGAGAAGAGCGTGAAGACGATGGCGCCGGCCACTCCCGCGACGATCATTCGGCGGGGCAGCGGCGGCCTACCGCGCACCAGCCACGCGATGACTCCAATCAGCACGGCGCCGCCGACGCCATAGGCGAACGGAAGCCCAAGCGCCCAGCCGATCGACACCTGCCAGGCCGCGGCGATCCAGGCCCAGAACAGCCACCAGGGACTCCTCAATCGGATCCCGCGGACCGCGAAGGCGATCGCCAGCGGAATACCGCCGCTCGAGATCACCTGCAGGTGCCCATCCTGCTCCAGCCGATAGGGAGCGTAGGCGAACGCCGCGCCCGCGATGACGGCGCCGATCGGTCCCAGGCCGAGCTCGCGGGCGAGTAGGTACGCCCCGAAGAACGCGAGCGCGTAGGCAAAGATGAAGAGCAGGTCGTAGCGGACCATCGCTGCGTGCGGTCCGCGGCCGATCAGCCCGGCAGGCGCGTAGCCGATCAGCGCGTCTCCGAAAGCTAGCGAGTGGCTCGTCGGCCAGAAGCGGTTCGAGTCGAAGAAGTGCAGGGGCTGGTGGATCAGCGCGTGACCGCCCCAGGCCGGCTGCCAGGCCTCGGCGAGCGGATCGCCGATGTCCCGCGGGACCGTGCTCCCCAAGTGCAGGAGCAGGGGCCAGGTCATCACGATGGCAAGCAGGCAGGCACCCAGCGCGGCGAGCCCCACCTCTCGCCGGTTCATCTCTCTCGGCGACATGTGAGCCGCGCATCCTCGCAATATGCTGCGTTCGATGACGGCAGCGCTGATTGCAATCGGGGTGATCGCGTTCCTCGCGATCGACGCCTACATCATCTACCGCGTCTTCGCCAGTAGGGCGAGCGCCGGCAGCTACGGCCAGTTCATGATCCCCGGCGAAACCACGGTGACGGCGCCTGCCGGCAGGCTCAAGGTCTCCTACCAGGAGGAGTACAAGGCGGGCGGGACCGAGGACTCGATCGACTTCGCCGTGCCCTCACAGCTCCAGGTCACCGTCACCAACGATGCCTCGGGCGAGCAGATGGAGCTCAAGGGTCCCGGCTTCCGCGGCATGGGCGAATCGCTCAACACCGGCAGCGGCTGGAGTCGCGCGCTCATCGGGACCGTGCAGATCGCAGAGCCGGGCAGCTACACGGTGAAGGCCGAGCCCGCCATCGAGGGCGTCGAGCCGAAGATCCTGATCGGCAAGTAACTACCGGTCAGGACGCTCGGGATAGAGCTCGTCGATCGTGACGAGCGGGCGGTAGGGCGCGCCGCCGGAAGCCTCCTGAATCGCCTCGCCGCCGCCGGCCAGGCGGTCGACCACCGAGACCACGCCCGCGATCTGGTGACCCTCCTCGAGGATCCGCTCTATCGCTCGCACGGTCGAGCCGCCGGTCGTGACGACGTCCTCGACCACCAGGCAGCTGGTGCCGGGATCGAGCATCGGACCCTCGATCCAGCGCTGCAGCCCGTGCTCCTTCTTCTCCTTGCGGACGAAGAAGGCGATCAGGTCGTCGCCCCCCTGCGCGCCGATCGCGGCGCTCGCGAGCGGATCCGCGCCCATTGTCATCCCGCCCACCGCGGTAGCCCCGCGCTCGGTCGCCTCCGCCGCGATCAGCTGCCCCACCGCCCGAAACGCCGGCGGACGCAGGATCGCCCGCTTCGCATCGACGTAGTAATGAGCCTTCTGGCCGCTCGAGAGCATGACCTCACCGATCACGAGCGCGTGCTCGCGCAGCTCGGCCAGCAGGGTCTCGCGCGCTCCGTCCAGGTCCATCGGCATCGGGGCATCCTAGGATGCGCCGATGCCGACCGGCTACAGACTCGCGCTCGGGGTCCTCGGTGTCACCGTCGTCTGCGCCGTCGCCCTCTTCGTCATCGAAGCCCTTGGGAGCACCAGGGATGCCACGAAGTACGGGCAGGTCTCGGTGCCCGGGCGCGCTTCGGTGAACCTCCCGGCCGGAGGGGTGATCGTCTACTACGGCGATCAGCCGGCCCGAGAGACTCCACTTCAGGTTCCGCCGAGCATCAGCCTCCGGGTGCGAACGACGAACGGCCAGGCGCTCCTGGGATCCACTCCGTTTGCGGGCGATCAGTTCGCCGACGGGGACTACGAGCGCAAGCCGATCGCCAATCTCCGGGTGCCGGAAGCGGGCGATTACGAGGCCGTCTCGACGTCTCCCGAAGTCGGCGCCGTGAATCCCGTGATCAGCTTCGGAGAGAACGGGACGCGGGACTACAGCTACGTCATCTTCGTGCTCTTCGGCGGAGCGCTGCTGGCTGCGATCCTCGCGACGGTGGCGGCGATCGTCGCCCGAACCAGGCCGGACTAGCCCAGCGCCTCGCGAAAGCCCTGGCGCCAGCTCGGGAACTTCGGCTGCCAGCCGAGCTCTCGCTTCGCCTTCTCGTTCGACGCCCCCTCAAGCGTCGTGGACATTCCGGCGGCCTGCTTTCCGGCGACCAGCCTCGCCAGCCAAACCGGAACGCGCCGGGGCCGTTCGGCCCCCAGTACCTCTGCATAGGCGGGCAACCACTCGGACAGGGTCGCGGGGTCGTCGTCGCAGACGTTGTAGATCCCGGAGCCGCGATCGAGCGCGGCGATCGTCGCCGAGACGGCGTCGTCCATGTGGATGTAGGAGAAGATCCCGGTGCCCTTGCCCACGATCGGGAAGCGGCGTCGGCGGACGTCCTCGGCCCAGGCGCCGTCGGCGGCGTAGGCGGAGCCGGGTCCGTAGAAGAAGCCGTAGCGAAGGACGACACCCTCCAGGCCGGGCGTCTCGACAGTCGAGCGCTCCAGTGCCTCGAGCGCGATCACGCCCTGGGCGGCTGGCATCTCGGGCGGCAGCTCGATCAGCGGGTCGTCCTCGCTGTGCGCCCGCTTGCCGGTGGACGCGTACAAGAAGCAGACGCTTTGCGCGATCAGCCGACGGGCACCGGCCTCCGCCGCCGCCCCCGCCAGCGCCGGGCCGACCTTGCCGCGCAGCTCGGTGGTGGGGCCGAAGGTCTCCTTGTCGCGCTTGTAGTCGAGCCTCTGCGGCAGGTCGGTGAGCTGGTTGATGACGACTTCCGGCCGCGACTCGATCACGACCCGCCGCAGGGCTTCGGTGTCGCGAGCGTCCACGACGACCGGCTCGCCACCGAACTTGCGGATGGTCTCCGCCCGCTCCTTGGATCGGGTCGTCCCGACCACGTCGTGCCCGGCCTCGTGCAGTTGCTTCACCAGCGGCCGGCCGATCACGCCGGTCGCCCCGGCGACGAGAACCCTCATGCCGCCGAGGATATGAAAGAGCTACGGCCTAGAGATAAACATGAATCGCGTCCCCGAGGTTGATCCAGTTGTAGATGTAGTTCGAGAACGGGATCGGGTTCCTGACGCAGCCGTGACTCGCCGCCTCGTGCATCGGGACCGAGGGATAGCCGTGCGTCGCATAGCCGCGGATGAAGTACACGGACATATACATCCCGTGCGAGTTCGTCCCCGGCTCCTTGCGATAGAAGTGGAAGGTCCCGCGGATCGTCGGCGTGGAGGACTTGCCGGTCGAGACGTGGAAGGTCGCGACAACGTCGTCGCCGTTAATCAGCGCCATCACCTGGCGGGAGATGTCGACCTCGACGTGGTGGCCGGAGTGGTGGCGCGGCTGGAAGCCGCCCTTCTCCTGCAGCAGCTTCTGGAAGATGACCGGCTTGTACTGGTAGTTCCGGGCCATGTTGTTGACCTTGCGGAACGCCAGGGTCGCGAGCTGCGAGCCGTGGTTGTACTTGCCGCTGACGTGGTCGCCGACGTAGTAGCCCTGGTCGACCAGGCCCTGGTTGTAGAGGTGTGAGATCGCTCCCTTCCGGAGGTGCCTGGGAACGCGGACCCTGAAGCGCTGCGGCTGCGAGGTTTGGCCGCCGCTGCTCGCCGTGACCATGTAGTTGCAGCACGAGTCGACCATGAAGGGGAACGAGAACTTCCCGTCACCGCCGACGGTGAGCTGCTTCTTCTCGACCGTATTGCCGCTGGCCTGGACCTGAACCGTGACGTTCTCCCCGGCCGCGGCGCCGGGCACGTTGCCGTTCGCGACCACCCTGTCGAGCAGGCCCGGGCTCTTCGGAGCGTTGAGCTGGAGGTTCGGCGGGCCGGTGGCGGCGCCCGCCGAGGCGACCGGCACGATCGCCGCAGCGGCGACGATGAGAATCGATACCCCTGCCCTTCGGATCACGCGCGGCATTGTGCAACATCGAACGGTCGAATGCCTTTGCGCGAACAAGAAAAGTCTCGATGATTCCGGCCTTTGCCCGGCCACTGCTCGAGCGAGCACCTGCAGCACTACACGGCCCATCTGAAGACGGCCAAGTAGCCATCAGGCGCGACTGTCTGCGGCCGCCCCGCACAAGTCGCTACGGGCTTCGCCCTTCGCTTCGAAGTGGAGCGGCCTTGCAGTCGCTAGGCGACGAGCTTCTTCCGCAGCGCCCGCACCGGGATCGTGAAGAGCAGGGCGCTGACGACGACGAGCCAGGCCGTGTTGCCGACGATCGACCAGAGCTCGGGGCCGGTCGCCAGGCCCCTGGTGATCTCGACCAGGTGGTAGAGCGGCATGAACCAGGCCACCACGTGCACCCAGTCCGGCAGTTGGTTGAAGGGAAAGAACAGTCCGGAGAACAGGAACATCGGCGTGATCCCGAGGGTGAAGAAGTACGAGTACAGATCGATCTTGGGGATCAGCGTGGTGAACGTGTAGCCGATCACCGAGAAGCAGACGCCGCCGATGAAGACGAAGGGCGGGATCGCGAGAGCCCACCAGGAGGAGACCAGGCCGAAACCGGAGATGACCGCGAGCACCACGCAGCCGTAGACCGTGGCCCTGCTCGCGCTCCACGCCAGATCGCCGGCGACGACGTCCTGCGCCTCGACAGGGGTCGACAGGATGTTGTCGTAGAGCCGAAGCTCGTTCATCCGGAAGTAGACGTTGTAGGTCGTCTCGAAGGCCGCCGACCACATCGCGGCCGAGGCGATCAGGCCCGGCGCAATGAAGTCCTTGTACGGGATGCCGTTGATGTGGGCGACGTAGGTCCCCAGGCCGAACCCCATCGCGAGCAGGTAGAGGAAGGGATCGAGGAAGGTCGGCAGCAACGCACCGCGCCAGAGCTTCGAGAAGACCCTCGCGTTGCGCAGCCAGACCGCCCCGGCGAGCCGGGGAGCCGGAACCATGTCGCGCAGCGGGATGCGCGGGCCGATCCCCGCGAATCCGGGTTCCTCGAGCATCGCCATTTACTCGCGCAGGCTCCGTCCGGTCAGCCGCAGGAACACGTCCTCCAGGGTTGCACGGCGAACCAGCGCGGACTCGGTGGGAAACGCATCCTTGTCGAGATCTTCGAGCACGGCCTCGGCGTCGTCGGCATAGAGCATCAGGGTGTGCTCGCTCAGGTCGTGGCCCTGGATGCGGCCATCGAGGGAGCCGACCAGCCGGTCCGGGTCGCAGGCCTCGTCGAGACGGAGCTCCAGCACCTCCCGCCCGACGTGATGGCGCACCAGATCGGAGGGCTTGCCGTCGGCGACGATCCGGCCCTCGTCCATGATCACCAGCCGGTCGCAGAGGCGCTCGGCCTCCTCCATGTAGTGCGTGGTGAGCAGCAGGGTGACGCCGCGCCGACGCAGCCTGTCGAGGGCGTTCCAGACCGCGAGCCGCGCCTGCGGATCGAGTCCGGTGGTCGGCTCGTCGAGGACCACCAGCTCCGGGTCGCCCATCAGCGCGCGGGAGATCAGCAGCCGCCGTTTCATCCCGCCGGAGAGCGCGTGAATGCGCTCATCGGCTCGCTCGCCGAGCAGCGAGAACTCGAGCAGCTCCGTGGCCCGCTCCTGGGCCTTCTCGCCATCGATCCCGAAGTAGCGCGCCTGCTGCAGCAGGTTCTCCCGCACGGTCAGGTCGCCGTCGAGGTTGGTCTCCTGCGGGACGACGCCGATCCGGCTCTTGATCTGCCGCCGGTCGCGGTTCGCGTCCAGGCCGAGCACCTGCAGCTCGCCGCCGTCGACGGTGGCCAGCCCGTAGATCGTCTTCATCGTCGTGGTCTTGCCGGCACCGTTGGGTCCGAGGAACCCGAAGCAGATCCCCGGCTCAACCTCGAAGTCGATGCCGGCGACGGCGACCCGGTCCCCATAGGACTTGGCCAGCGCGCTGGCCTTGACGGCGGGCGGCAGGTTCTCGCTCAGCACTGCCCGATCACCACGCCGATCGCGATCGCGTTGTTCAGGAAGTGGGCCATCATCGATGGGTAGATCGAGCCCGTCTTGTTGTAGAGCCAGGCGAGCCCCACCCCCAGCCCGGCGAGCGGAATCGCGGCGGTCGGCCCGGTCGGCGCGTGCACCAGGCCGAAGACCGCTCCCGAGAGCAGCGCGGACGGCCACAGCGACCAGCGGGTCCGCAGGCCGGCGTAGAAGAAACCCCGGAAGAAGATCTCCTCCGCGATCGGCGCGAACACGACGATCGCCATCACGGCGAAGATGGCGATTCCGATCCCCGGGTTGCAGACGCCGAGGTCCTTGCCGATGTCCTCCTGCTCGGGCTGCAGGACGAGCGCGGAGAATGCGATCGCGCCCGCGTAGTAGATGCCGAGGACGGCGAACATCCAGCCGAACGCGGAGGGCTGGAACTTCCTCAGGCCGAGCCGGGAGACCGCCTCCCGGAGGCTGAAGCGCCATCTGGAGGCCATCCCGATCGCGACCGCGACCAGCATCCCGTCGAAGAGGGTCTGTGTCGCGAGGATGCCGGCGTCGCTTGCCTTGTCGGGGTCGGCGACATCCGGGTCGAAGGGCAGGACGAGCAGCGGCGGGATGATCACCACCAGCAGCAGCCCGCCGATCAGCCCCCAGATCGACCCACGGAACCCCCAGGGCACGTCCAGGCGGTCGGGCGGGAGGGGCTTGGGCGGCGGGGGTGGCGCCTGGGGCGGCGGTGGGTAATAGGGCTCAGCTCCGCCGCCTGGTGGAATGGAGGGACCGGCGCCCCCGCTGATCGGCGGGCTCTGGGAACGGGGCGCGGCAGCGGTGAGGCGCTTGGCGCCGGGCGCGCGCTTCACCACGACCGTCCCGGCGGCCCTGTCCCCGAGGCGCTGCTTGCGCCTCGACCCGATGATCAGCAGCTCGCCGATCAAAAAGAAGTCGATCAGCCGCAGGACGTTCCGGATGCTCGCCTGGCCGAAGGTGAGCTTGTCCCCACCGTCGAGCGAGCGCACCTCGAGACGAGTGGCGTTCTTCCCGATCGTCTGCCCCCAGCGCCACTCGCAGAAGGCGAAGTAGTTGAACCATGCCGAGAAGACGACGAACAACCCGAGGTAGGCGGCTGAGTCCGAGATCTCATCGAGATCGATCGGGAGCGAGCCCAGGATCATCAGAACGCCGACGAACCACACAGCGTTGTCGAGCGTGACGGCGAGCGCCCGCCGCCAGAACCCTGCGTAATCGAGGTCGGGCATCTCAGAGATGCTGATCGATCTCCTCGAGCGAGGCGATGTCGCCGTCCCCTCCGTCGCGATCGATCAGCAGCGGGCGGATCCCGGCCGCCCGGGCGCCGGCCACGTCCTCCTCGGCCGTGTCCCCGACGTGCAGCGCCTCGCCCGCCTCGCAACCGGCGAGCTCCAGCGCCTGGGCGAAGATCGCAGGGTCCGGCTTGCGCGATCCCGACTCGGCCGAGGTGATCGTCCCGTCGAGCAGGTCCCCGAGCCCGCAGCCCTCGAGAACCCTCGGCAGCGAGCAGTCCCAGTTCGAGACGACCACCAGCCGCAGGCCGCGGTCGCGCAGCCCGCCGAGCGCCGGGGTGGCATCCGGATAGGCGGAGAAGCGAATCGCGGCGACCAGCTCGTCCACGCCGACGTCCAGGCCAAGCTTGCGGGAGACCAACGCCGCGCAGCGCTCGCGCAGCTCGGCGAGCGACGCGTCGTCGCGTCCCTCGTGGGCGTGCTCCTTGTAGTAGGCCATCTCCGCCTTCAGGGCCTCGACCAGCTGCTCGTCGGAGATCTCCGCGGGGACCATGTCGCGCAGCGAGATCCAAGGCGGCTCGAGCTCGACGAGCGTGCCGAGGGCGTCTAGGAACACTGCGCGGACCATCCCGCTAATACTGCCCCACTGCATGCACGTGGCCGCAGCTGAACAGAGCTTCTGGCAGGCGCATGGCGACGAGATCTCGGCGGCGATCACGATCGCGGTCGCCGTCCTCGTGGCCATCATCGTCGACCGCCTGGTGATCGGCCGCGCCGTCAGGGCCGCCACTCGGCTCGATACCGGCGAGCTCTCGCGCGAGGCTCGGACGCGGCTGCGCTTGATCCGCCGCCTGCTCTTCCTGGCCATCATCCTGATCGGCGTCGCTCTGGCGCTCAGCCAGTTCGCCTCGATCAAGCGCTTCGCGACGGGGGTGCTGGCCTCGACCGCCGTGCTGGGGATCATCATCGGCTTCGCGGCCCGCCAGGTGATCGCCAACCTCGTCGCGGGCGTCGTCGTCGCGTTCACGCAGCCGATCCGGATCGCGGACCTGGTCTCGATCGGGGACGACGTTCATGGGCGGGTCGTGGACATCACGCTCAACTACACGAGCGTCGACCCAGGGGATGGCAGCCTGATCGTCGTGCCCAACGAGAGGGTGACGACGGACCCCGTCGTCAATCACTCGGCCGGCAACAGCAGCGCTCCGATCACCGTCGACGTCTGGTTACCCCCAGATGCAGACGTGGAGGCCGCCCGCAAGGCGCTGGAGCACGGCGAGGTCACCTCCGCTCACCTGATGGAGATCACGCCGGAGGGGGCGAGACTGCAGGTGAAGGCGGCGAAGGACACCGGGGCCGACCGCGAGGGGCACGAGATCGAGCTGCGCGAGCGGGCGCAAGGCGTCCTGCGGGAGGCGGGTCTACTTAGATCCCCCTGAACTCGCGCTGAGTACCCTCTTCGAACCATGTCGCAGAGATCGCGCAGACGACGCCGGCGCCTGCATGAGTCGGGCAGGAAGAAGATCCTCCTGGGCCTCGGCATTCCCATGTCCGTGGTCGGGATCGGAGTCCTCGCCGGTGCCATCTGGCTGATCAACACCTACAACTCGGCACCCTCGCTCGCATCGTTGCAGCCGATCACCAAGGGGGACGTGTCGAAGGTCTACGCGGCCGACGGCTCCCTGATCGGGGTGATCCACTCCGACACGATTCGACAGCCGATCGGCAGCGACAGGATCCCGCAGGACCTCAAGGACGCGACGGTCGCCATTGAGGACCGCAGGTTCTACGACCACGGGGGGATCGATCCCTCCGCGATCGTCCGCGCCGGCTGGGAGGACCTGACCGCCGGAGGCAAGCCGGTTGAGGGTGGATCCACGATCACCCAGCAGCTGGTCCGCAATCTCTACATCCCGGATCCGGAGCACACGCTCGAGCGCAAGATCATCGAAGCGCACCTGGCCAACGAGGAGGAGGACCAGCACTCCAAGGACTGGATCCTCACCGAGTACCTGAACACCGCTCCCTACGGGACCAACTACGGGGCCACCGCGATCGGCGTCGAGGCGGCCGCCGACACCTACTACTCCAAGCACGCGAAGGACCTGACCCTGCCCGAGGCGGCGATGATCGCCGGCCTGCCGCAGGCACCCTCCCAGTACAACCCGTTTCTCAACCCGCGGGCGGCGCTGGCTCGGCGCAACGAGGTGCTGTCTGCGATGAAGCAGCAGGGAGACATCAGCTCGAGCGAGTACGCGGAAGCCATCGGTAAGGGCCTCGATCTCCACCCGGGCCACAAGTACAACCGGATCAATCAGCCCTACATCTTCGACCTCGTCAAGCAGGAGCTCGAGGACCGCTACGGGGTGAACACCATCCAGAACGGCGGACTCAAGGTCTTCACGACGATCGACCCACGGCTCCAGGATGCCGCGCAGAACGCGGTGGACACCTGCTCGGTCTGCTACTCGGGCGGCGGCCCGGCGTCGGCGCTGGCCTCGGTCGACCCCTCGAACGGCAAGATCGTCGCCCTGGCCTCCACCCAGCGCTACTCGCTGAGCAGCCAGTTCAACTTCGCCGCCCATGCCCAGCGCCAGCCTGGGTCATCGTTCAAGGTCTATGACCTGACGGCGGCGATCAAGCAGGGCATCGACCCCGACACCACCTACTACGACGGCAGCTCGCCCGCCACCCTGGAGACGCCGGGCGGCTCACCCTGGACCGTCAACAACGCCGAGGCAGGCGGCGGCACCATGCCGCTGACCGAGGCCACCTGGGAATCGGTCAACGTGATCTTCGCGAAGCTCGGGCTCGACGTCGGCCCCGAGAACATCGCCAGGACCGCCTATGAGATGGGGATCACCTCCCCGCTCGGGATCAAGGGCTCGCGCGAGATCCCCTGCAAGCTCGGTCCGAACTGCTTCATCCCCCCGGCCGATGCGATCGGTGGACTCAGCATCGGCGTCACCCCGCTCGAGCAGGCCAACGCCTATGCCACCCTCGCCAACGGCGGGGTACATCACCCCGCGACCGCGATCGACAGGGTCGTCTTCCCAGGCGGCAAGGTCGACGAGCCGAGCGCCGGCGAGGGCAAGCGGGTGCTCACCCCCG